>Ga0207952_1000113_pt1 | contig 84740 bp, 93 predicted proteins | sample SubbioR12Aug_8Ca_FD_184831 | JGI IMG/M metagenome (GOLD analysis project Ga0207952, IMG submission 184831) | Serpentinite rock and fluid subsurface biosphere microbial communities from McLaughlin Reserve, California, USA - CR12Aug_8Ca (SPAdes) | ecosystem: Environmental > Terrestrial > Deep...
AGGTCTGTCGTCTTTTGGTTTGAATGGTATTTGACATTCATTGCCACAGTCACCACAGGTTGCAGTAAACATTTCTCTTGGGCCATCTCTATCGAAGGGCATATCTTTCTGAAGCTCCTTGAAATCGAGTCGTAATTAAACTATTGTAAACCACTTTGAATCAAAATATGCCTAAATTTTGCTCTATTTTTGCCTCTTTTGGCATGTTTGGTTATACCCAAATAATTGTCAAAATCCATCTATCTCCATGAAGGGAATATTTATGATTGGCGTATCTGGCTCCGGTAAAACCACCTGGGTCAATTCCCATAAGGAATACGTCGCTTGCTCTACTGATTTTGTTATTGAAGAATTAGCTGATATCATGGGGATTTCATATACTCAAGCATTTGAATATATACAAAATAAAAAAAAATTTGATTACATTACCTCAAAATTTTTTGAAAAGATACATGATTGCATTTTAAATGATAAAGACTTTGTAATTGATAGGACTCATCTAAAACGTCACATTCGAATCTCACTGATTAATGAATTAAAGTCATTTGCATTAGAACACGGAAAAAACTTGGAATTAAGTGCAGTTAGTTTTGAATTACCAAAAAATGTGATATTTGAGAGATTAAAAAACAGAGAAAAAAAGAGTGGAAAATCTATACCGAAAGAGGTAATTTTAGAACAAATCAATTCATTTGATATTCCAACTTTAGATGAAGGGTTTGTTGCAATAGAGCGAATCACATAATTCTTGTTTTATAGTTTTAAACTAAATCTTGTAACTTTGTGAAAATTTTGTTTATTAAAAAATAAAAAATATTTTTGATTAATCGAGTTTTGCTTTTGCTTTTTTAATCTGTCTCATTTCTTCAGCAAGATGACTTTTGAGCAATCTCTCATGATCTTTTCTGTGGGCACTGTATGCTTTATTGATTGCCTGTCTTGTTTTTGCCTTTTTTAATGCAGCAGTAAATTTTTTGTGAATTGTATTTACTTGTGCTGTGTAATTTGCCATGACTATTCTTGTATCTAACAGTACTTTAATGTTGATTTTGTCCAAAAATCCATCTTATTTTTTAATAATTCAAGTTTTTAATTTTTTTAGAATAAATTTTATGGAATATTATTCCCCGTAATAGATTCCATCATCGTCGTAATCTAACTCTCCTTCGATAAAATCATCTACTTCGAGTTGAAGTTTTGGTGTTTTTGTCATGATTGTTAGTTGCTATGCGAAAGTATAACAAAATCACAATGTTTTCTTGTAATCCTATAGTGTATCAATGATCTATATAGGTAGTTTTGAGCCTATTTGTAGACTAGGGTATCAATACTGCTCTTGCTTGAATCTGAGAATCCTTTAGTTTCTTGAGAACTTCATTTGCTTTTTCAAGAGGATAGATTTCTGTGACTACTGTCAGATTATTTTCATCGCATATTTTGATTACTTGTTCCATATCTTTAGTTGAACCAATCACAGTTCCGCGAATTGTCTTTTCTTCAAATGCAAAAAATGTTGGGTTCTTTCCAACGGTTGCAATTACAATTAACCCTCCCTTCTTTACTGATTTTATTGCAACATTAGTTACTACATCTGCTGGTGCAAAGACAATTGCAGCATCTAACATTCCATGTTTATTTTTTAACTCATCAAGAAATTCCTGTTTATCTGAAAATACCATGGCGTCAATTGCTCCTAGTTTCTTTGCAACATCTAGATGATTTTTACTACGTGAAAACGCAATAACTTCAGATCCTTCAACTTTGGCAAACTGTACTGCCATGTGGCCCACACCCCCAATTCCAAAAATTCCAATCTTTTTGTGAGATTTCGGTTCTGCAGCTTTTACTGCTTTGTAAGCTGTGATTCCTGCGCAAAACAATGGGGCTGCATATTCTGATTTCATTTTATCTGGAATCTTTGTTGCAAAGTCTTGTGAAACTGTAATGTATTCTGAATACCCTCCTCTGAGTGATTCCCCTGTAATCTCTGAAGATTCACAAAGTTGTTCCTTACCTTCTTTACAATACTGACATGTTTTACAAGCTTCAAGTAATGGAGTAATTCCAGCTCTGTCTCCAACTTTGAATTTGGTCACATTGCTTCCAAGCTCGATAATTTTTCCTACCAATTCATGACCTGGTACTGTTGGTAAAGTGGGTGGAATCCCGATATCTTTCCAATCTCCCTCGATTCCGTGTAATTGGGAATGGCAAACTCCACAGGCCTCGATTTTTATTAAAATCTCATCTGGTCTTTTGATTTCATGTCTGTCAATTTCAGTTAATTTCAAAGGATTTGTCTCAATTGGTGCGCATTTAGACAACACCATGGCTCGCATTTTATTCATATTTAGCTGTTTTTTGCGTGAAATTTTAATATTTATTTTTTATTTGTCATCGAAATAAGAAATTTCAGATTACTTTTTTATGTATGATTTTGATATCCAAATTAATGGTTTTTTCTAAAGTGGAACCATCTTATTTTTCAAAGGATGGATGCAGAATTATTTGGAGTGGTATAGATGAAGATGATATTGATACCGTTGTATTAAACAAAGATGAGTTAGACCAGTTAGTTGAAATTCTAAAAAACAATAATGTGGGCAAAGTAGAACTGGAAGATAATTTTAGTGAAATTTTAATAAATTCTGATGTTGTTCAGTTTAGACTAAAAGACAGAGATCATCTTGAAGCAAATGCAAGAGAATTTAGGGAAAAAATTTTAGAATATGCAAAAATTCCACATGACCCATTATATGTCCAAGTCTTCCCAAAAGAATTCTATCCATCTGTATGGATTCAAAAAGATGATGATGCAAAGCCATCTGAAAAAAAATCTCAAAAACCAACATCCCTTCTTAATGCAATACTGTCAGGTAAAACAAAAGGAACTGAAATATCTGAATCTGATATATTTAGAATCATTTCTACAAGACGTTCTACAAGAAAATTTTCTAAAACAAAGGTCGAAGACTGGAAGATTGAAAAGATTTTGGCAGCAGCTGACACTGCTCCATCTGCTGGAAACTTTCAGGGATTAGAAGTATTTTATGTAAAAAGTAAAAAAGCAAAAGAGGCACTTGTGGAGGCCGCAAATCGTCAACCGTTTGTTAATGCTCCACTCGTTTTGGTTTTTTGTATGAATCCTAGTAGAGTAAAGATGAATTTCGCCCCTGAAATGCTTGCAAAGTTTTCTCTACAAGATGCTACTTTGGCTGCATCTTACTCTCAACTGGTAGCCACAGCTTTGGGATTAAGCTCTATCTGGATTGGAATGATTGATGAAGATAAAGTAAAACAAGTTCTTGGAACTGATTTGAGACCTTCATCTATTCTTTGTATTGGCTATCCCGACGTTCGTAAATCCCCAAAATCAAGACGTAAACTAAAAGATCTAATTCATGTTTTAGAAGATTAACATCTGGAAATAATTCTGATGAATAGGTTGCATAAAGAAGAAAAAAATAACTGTTAACTTCTCTCGTAGTTAGATATTATACAAATTCAAATTTGGAAAATGTTTTTATCTCTTCAAGTGTATAGTATTACCTTGTCAAAAAACACCAAACCTGATGAATCTCCAATTTCAATCTGTGATATTATGAAAAACAGGACATCTGAAATAGTTAAAAAAATGGAATATCAACTACCATTAACTATGCAACAATACTCTGATTTGTACACTGCATATCTTCATTCATTTGATGACATGTTTGGTACATGTTATATTTCGCAAAAAGAATTCTTTGATAAACTAAACATTCCTCAAGAAACTTTGAAGGAATTTGACAAGTATCTAGAGTCATTAAGTAAATCATACCAGAATTGGATTGATTTAGGCTCAAAATATCGACAGTCATACGTGGATACAAAACTATCCATGGTAAAATCGTATGATCAATTTGTTCACATTGCAATGAATTCATTTGCTCAAACTTGGGCAAAATTTAATGAAATTAATAATTGCAAGTCCTAGAAAACTTGTTAAATAACAATCACTGGATTTATTTATGATTCCAAAAATACTTGCATTTGCAGGTAGCACTAGAACTGAATCATTTAACAAAAAACTAGTCAAAGTTGCAGCTGCTGGAGCAAAAGAAGCAGGCGCAGATGTGACAGTAATTGATCTTCGTGATTTTCAAATGCCACTTTATGATGAAGATTTGGAAAAAAAAGAAGGATTATCATCTAACACACGTAAACTCAAAGAATTGATGTTATCTCATCATGGGTTTCTAATATCGTCTCCTGAGTATAACAGCTCAATTTCTGGTGTTCTCAAAAATACTATTGATTGGACATCAAGACAAGGCGATGACGAATTACCAATGTCTTGTTTTAAAGATAAAGTAGCAGGAATAATGAGTGCATCATCTGGTGGATTGGGAGGATTACGAGGATTAGTTCATGTTCGTGCAATTCTTGAAAATATGGGCGTACTTGTAATTCCAACTCAAGTAGCAATATCTAAAGCTCATGAGGCCTTTAATTTGGATGAAACTATGAAAGATCAAAAACAAGAACAACAAGTAAAAAAGATCGGTGCAAATCTAGCTCAAATGTTATTGAAATTAAATAATTAATCCAGTTGGCACTAGTCGTAATTTATTATTGTCTTGAAATATGATGAAATATCTTCTATATGTGTGATAAAATTTGCCACATGTAGTATTTGATAAAAAAATTGATTTAAAAAAATTCTATAATTCTTTTCAAAAAATTATACAAGCAAAGCCTACTATAAAAATTCAAAATATTTTTATCGATAAAAATGAACAAAGATTGTTACTTCCAACACTAGTCATTGAATCTAAAAATCACCATTTTCTAATTGAAATAAATGCAAAACAAAACAAGACAACTCTTAGATTATTGCCAGAAACTGATCCTGAGAAAACTATTGGTGTTAAAACTGCAATGGGATTGTTGACTCTCAATATACTTGAAATTTTTCCATCTGTCAAAATTATTAAAACAAACATTTCTAATTTTATTCCTGATAGAAAATGAGAATTTGGGATATCCCCCCATCAAAATTATGTCGTAATCATCTACTGGGTGAACATAGGGAACTTCATGCTATGTGGGTTGTTATCACTGAAAACAAGAAAGGATATTCCTTACATCCTGAAACCATACGATGGAAAGGGAAATTGAGAGCAATGTATCTTAGACATGAAGAATTGGTTTTAGAAATGACTAAACGCGGTTATAATCACAAAAGCCTTCTAGACAAGAGAAAAGCTACAGGTGATGCAAAGCAAAGTGATTATGTTGATTCAGTAAAGCAGCAGATCATTATTTTGAAGAAAAAAGGTTGCCAATGTAATACCTAATGCGTCCATTTTTGACCCCAAAATGATATAGGTGAATCCTTGCGGGACTCATTCATTAGAAAAATAAAGATCCTAATCATCTGATAATCATTGACTGATGATATCTCTGCTGAGGACCGTGAACGAGTAACTCTACTCCAAATTGTCTCAAGATCAAAAAACGACTTCAAAAAACTAACACTAGATCAATTAAAACGATTACAAGAGTTGCTTGAAAAAAAAGATTACAGTCATGATAAAAAAGCACAAAAATCAAAACAAAAACTATTGAATAAAATCAATACCAGAATTTATGAATTAGAAGAAGGCAAAGGCATCTTTTACTAGTCAATTAGATACAAATAACAAAACAAACTTGATTAATCATGGCAAAAAATCATCTTATTCATGAAACCAGTCCATATTTACTTCAACATGCAGAAAACCCTGTCGACTGGTATGCTTGGAATGATGAATCTCTAAAAAAAGCTAAAGATGAAAACAAACCCATCTTTCTTAGTGTAGGGTATAGTGCTTGTCATTGGTGTCATGTGATGGCACACGAATCTTTTGAAAACGAAGAAGTTGCAAAATTCATGAATGAAAATTTTGTAAACATCAAAGTTGACAGAGAAGAAAGACCAGACCTTGATGATATCTATCAAAAAGTTTGTCAGATAGCAACAGGTCAGGGCGGATGGCCTCTTAGTATTTTTCTAACTCCTGATCAAAAACCGTTTTACGTTGGAACTTATTTTCCAGTTTTGGATTCTTATGGTCGTCCTGGTTTTGGAAGTATTACAAGACAACTGGCACAAGCTTGGAAAGAAAAACCAAAAGACATTGAAAAGTCTGCCGATAATTTTCTATCTGTATTACAAAAAGCAGAGACTGTAAAAATTCCATCTAAACTAGAAAAAATTATTCTTGATGAAGCTGCAATGAATTTATTTCAACTTGGAGATTCCACATATGGCGGATTTGGTTCTGCACCAAAATTTCCAAACGCAGCTAATGTTTCATTTTTGTTTAGATATGCAAAACTTACAGGACTATCAAAATTTAATGAATTTGCGCTCAAAACTCTAAATAAAATGGCCAAAGGTGGTATCTTTGATCAGATAGGTGGAGGATTTCATCGTTACTCCACTGATGCAAAGTGGCTCGTTCCTCATTTTGAGAAGATGCTTTACGATAATGCACTAATTCCAGTAAATTATGCTGAAGCTTATCAGATTACCCAAGACCCATTCTATCTTGAAGTTCTTCACAAGACTTTGGGATTTGTTTTAAGAGAAATGACTTCAAAAGAAGGTGGATTTTATTCTGCATATGATGCTGATTCCGAAGGTATAGAGGGAAAATTCTACGTATGGAAAAAAAGTGAGATAAAAGAGATACTTGGTGATGATGCTGAGATTTTTTGTTTATACTATGATGTCACTGATGGCGGCAATTGGGAAGGTAACAGCATTCTATGCAATAACATCAACATCTCTGCAGTAGCATTTCATTTTGGAATGCCTGAAGAAAAAATTAAAGAAATTCTTGTACGTTGCTCTGAAAAACTATTGAACGTTCGTTCCAAACGAGTTACTCCGGGACTGGATGATAAAGTACTCACTTCATGGAATGCACTGATGATCACAGCATTTGCTAAAGGGTACCGTGTAACTGGAGAAGCCAAATATTTGGATGCTGCAAAAAACTGTGTTTCATTTATTGAAACAAAACTCCTTGATGATACAAAATTATTACGAACTTACAAAAACAATGTGGCAAAAATAGACGGATACTTGGAAGATTACTCTTATTTTGCAAATGCATTGCTTGACGTCTTTGAGATTGAACCTGAAGTAAAATATTTGAATTTGGCAGTTAAACTAGGACACCATTTAGTTGATCACTTTTGGGATTCTGAGAGTAGCAGCTTCTTTATGACATCTGATGAACATGAAAAATTAATCATACGACCAAAGAGCAATTATGATTTGTCATTACCATCTGGTAACTCAGTTTCATGTTTTGTAATGTTACGATTGTATCATCTTACGCAAGAGGAAAAATTCTTAAAAATTGCAACACAAATAATGGAATCTCAGGCTCAAATTGCAGCTGAAAATCCATTCGGTTTTGGTTATCTACTAAATACAATTTACACTTTCATGCAACATCCAACTGAAATTACAATTATCAACTCTGAAAATTCAGAAATTTGTAATTTCCTTTACTCTAAATTTTTACCTGAATCAATTATGGTATCAATTAACAATAAATCTCAATTAGAAAATTTATCCAAATTCCAATTTTTTGCAGGCAAATCCTATACTGATAAGACATCTGTCTTTGTTTGTAAGGATTTTACTTGCTCGTTACCTTTAGAGACTATAAGTGATATAAAATCAAATCTTTAGAGTTTTTTTATATCTATTCCAAGTAAGCTTCCGACTTGCGGTCTGCCCATTTTTTCATATCTTGATTTTGGCATACCTATTGTAATTTGTGTTTGTTGATAACTTCTAATGTTAACTGTTGGCTGAGCTTGCAATATTGCTTCTAATAATGGCATGACTTGCTCTTTTGTTTCGGCATCTAGTCTTTTTGAAACATTGTCTATGATCATTTGTTTTTGTGAAATTGGCTCAGTTGACACATTTTCAATTAATGTTAATTGCACAACTTGCCCATTATCTACAATTTGTGTGATTCTAAACTCATCTGTTGCTGACAATATATTATTTATAGAAAAATTGATTTATCAACGTATTGCAAAATAAAGCACCACTATTACCATTACTACTGCCGATGATACTCCCATCCCAAAGATAATTTTACTTCCGTCTACCTTCATGCGTTTTGATATTTTGAAATCAAATTAAACTTTAGCTGAGATTTCTAAACTATATATCTGATTTTTCAGGAGTATCTTTTGGCTTATTTTCCTGCTTTATTGGTCCGAGTAGTGCCTTTTTGATTAGCGGGGCACGTTTCTTTATGATTTGGTTGAATTCATTCATGTCTTCTAATCCTGGAGTGAGTTGTTGATTTTGATATGCCTGCAAAAATCCTGAATATACACATCCAGTAATAATTCCAAATGCTGTGTCTGGAACTGATTCTACCTCTGGTACAAAGTTCTCTGCAATCTGTCTGTATGATTCTGCTTCACTAATGTAGTAATCAATTAAACTATCAATGAATGTTTTATTTTCTTTGGAAATTGTCATGTTTTTTATTTTCACCCTGTTTATTTAACTGTCATTGGTAAACTGTTTATTTAATTATGTATTATTGACTAGTTGTTGTGGAAATTAGATTTAGATGATGAATATTTTCGAATTTTAGATTCAAAGAAACTTGTAGCAGGATATTTTGATCCTGATTATGGTGTAATCTATCCTAAAGAAAATTCTGTAGAAATTATCTCCCAAATGCTAAAAAATCATGATAAAATTTCAGGCGGATTAATGATGATTCCTCTTGTAAAATTTGGATTATTTGACTCTGATTTGGATATTGATATTGATGAATTGAATACTCAAGTTAATCGTGTTGGAGAACATTTAAAAAAATGGAAAGATTTCATTACAAAAACAAACAATACTGTTCATTCTATTCATATCTCTCATACAGATCAAGACATGCTCACAATTACATTTCCAATTAAATTCTCAGAGCCAACGCCATTGGATAAAAATGAAATTATAAAAGAAATATCTCCAATTTTAGATTTATTGCAGAAATTAAATTTATTATGATTCTACTTTAACCCTGCTTTGACTGAATTAAACTCCCCCAAAGCAAGCATTTCATATTCAAATGATTCTTGTAATAATGAATCCGATCTAATACTGTGAGATTCGTCTTTAGTTTTTATCCATTCTATGAATTCTTTATCGCTATCTAGCTGAGATTGTGTTGAGAGCTTGAATAGTTCTACAGATGGCGCAAATTGACTTGGTGGATTCAATTCGTCATATTTTAAAATCATATTTTGTATATCATTCAAATGTGTTTCTGAATAATCTAGTAATTCTTCTAAACTCAAATCTCCTTCTTTCCACTGTGTAATCTTTGAGTCGAATTGAATTTGAGATTGCTTTACTTCTTCTTGAATTTGTTGAAGTTCATTCCCAAATTTCAAACCCTTCTGTCTTGTTTGATCATATGAATAATTGTAGCCAACTATTGCACCTACTATGATTATTGCAATTGACACAATGATGATATTTTGCTTCTTTGCTTTTTTCAAAACTAATCTGTATAGTTTCCTTCGCCGTCTAATTTTAGCTCAATAGTCATAACAGTACCGCTGATAAAAGATTCATTTCTAATTGTTCTTACTCTAGCAACATCTAGATGATATGGCCAAATCTCAACTACTATGGCACCAACTTTTACATTATCTGGGGCATCCGTTAACTGAATATCTTCTTTTTTTACTCCATGCATAACTAATGTGTGGATAGCATGCTCCACTAGTGGTTCTGGATTGTTGTGATTAATGGCCCAAACAATTCCTTCATAGTCTATTTTCTCCATTTTGAAATTTACCTGAATTATCTCCTATAACAATTATTCTGTTATTTGATAGGTGTAATCTCTTCCGAAAGGGATATGAGATGACCACACTTGAAGATCATATCTTGGTCTTTGAAGCAATTTTGTATCTTGCCGTTTTGATTATTGCTGCAAAATTGTTAGGTGAACTTATGCATAGAATTAATCAGCCCACGATAATAGGAAATGTTCTTGCAGGGATTATAGTTGGCCCTGCACTATTGGCTATTGTTGAGCCAATTAACGCAATAGAGTTTTTTACCTCAATTGGAGTATTTTTCTTATTTTTCTTAATTGGTCTCCAAGAAATTGATCTCGCTGGAATATTTCGTGTGATGAGAGGTAGAATTTTTGCAGGTTCTGCTGTGGCATTTTTAATACCATTTTTTGTTGCAGGTTTTTTTGGACTATCTTTAGACATGAATTTTACACAAGCCTTTGCTATTGGAAGCGTAATTGCCGCATCAAGTCTTGGTGTTACTGCAAAGATACTGAGTGATCTTGGTAAGCTAAAATCTGCAATCGGTCTTGAAATTTTTACTGTTACTGCAATTGTAGAATTTATTGCAATTATTGTAACTAGTGTGTTGATTCAGGTAAATTCAAGCGATACCCCAGTTGTTTCCGAATTTTTCTGGTTATTTGCAAAGATGATCATATTTTTTGCAGTTGCTGCCTTGCTTTCAGTTTATGTTTTACCAAAGTTTTTCCGTATGTTGAAAAAACATCTTCGTGGAAAGCAAATTTATTTTGGTGTTATTATCGGAGTTATTTTACTTGTAGCATATCTTGCTGAGATTAGTGGAATTCATGGTGCAGTTGGTGCACTTCTTTTGGGAATCGCTATGTCTAGAATGGCTAAAGATGAATATTCTGATATCTCAACAAACATTGGTGTAATCGGACATGGACTTTTCATTCCAATCTTCTTTGCGGGTATTGGTCTTCACTTCAGTCTTGGTTTTCTAAATCTAGACTTGTGGATTATCGCTGTGTTTATTGGAATAATAATCGGTGTGAAATTTGTAAGCTCTTACATTGCTGTTCGTATTGCAAAGATGCGTCCTGCTACAACTGTAGCCTACGGTGTGATGGCAAAAGGCGCAGTAGATTTGGCTTTGATGCTATCTTTACTACAAGCTCACATCTTGGATGATGAATTATTCTCTCTTCTAGTATTTGGTACCCTTTTGACTATGGTGATATCTAGTGTTGAGCTCCAACGAAAGTTAAAGAAAATAATTCATGTAAAAGTAGGAACCCTAGAGCTTGGTTTATTGCCGATTTATTTTAGAAGAGTAGTATCTGATGTACCTGCAATTGCTGTAATTGTTACTGATTTTCCAAGAATAACACCATTACTCACAGTTAAGGCATTTCTAGAACAGAATGAACTTAACAAAAACCCATTTCTAGTAATTGATGCTAATGACAAACTTGTAGGACTTGTTTCTAAACGAGAAATTAATAGATATCATAAAAAAACATTTGATGCAATTACTATTGATGATGTAATGTACAAAAAAGTTTACACCGTATCGCCTGACGAATATCTGTATTCAGTAATTCAAAAAATGAATTCTCATCCTTTTGATATAATTCCAGTAGTTGATCCTGTAAATGAACATGTTATTGGAATTGTAACAACTCAAAGTATCATGAATTTGTTAACTGAAACTCAGAAATCATAACTCTAAATTTTAAAATAAAAAATAAAAAAGATTAATCCCTATTGGAAGGGATCAATGAAAGGACAGTTTACTATGTGATCACTGTCCATTGGCCTTGCTAGACTACTGTCGATCAAACCTGCTTTTTGGTATGCTGTGATGTCTGAAATGTTTTCAAGCAATGCTGAGTTGTTTGCATCCTTCCAACTAATTACATTGATTCTCCACATAGGAGAATAATTTGCATCACCTGGTGCACCTGCTGCAATTCCTGCTTGGAATCCCATTGGACCTGAGCCTTTAATTCCGTTTGTGAACTGAAACAGATCAACCGCAGCTGAATTTGCAATAAGACTGGCAGACGTTGGTGAGCTAATTACGCCCATCATCTCTGCTGGACCTGAAGGTGTTGCATCAGTTACAATGTAGTAAATGGTTCTTCCATCTGGACCCCAGCCTCTATGTGCAATGAATGTTACAGTTTTTCCTTCAGTATCGATATCTAGAACTTGTCCTCCGCCATATGGCATGTGATCAGAAAGTGTTTTGTCTTCTTTTACCATCATTTGTCCATCTGGCCAAACAATTTGTGGCATGTTTATGACCACTTCTAAAGGTGTCAATGATATCTCTCCTTTTTTCTCTGCATCCATTATTGCTTTTTCAGAATTTAATATTCTTGGAGTAGAACCATCTTTCCATGTTACATGAACATGTGATGTGAGTGCACTGTATACATCCGGTTGTGCAGGAGTACTGGTAAATACTTCACCTTGGTATCCGTGAACTCCGTCACCAGTAATTCCATTTGTAAACATGTATGTTTTTGAAAGTGCTTTTGCAGGAGTATTCTTTAGTAATGGAGCTAGTTCAACTTTCCATTTTTGATTCTTTGTTATAATGTCTGCATGTGTTTTATCACTTGAATCTGTAATGATAAAGTAAACATCTCCTCCATTATAGAATCCTTTATGCAATGGAATCTCTGCTGGAACATTTGCACGTGATAGTTTTAAAACAGAACCTGCATCGGCAGACACTTCTGTTTTTTCCATCATGTGTTTGTCATCCATCTTTTTGTCCATCATTCCTTTATCGGCCATATGCTTGTCCATCATCCGTTTCTCATCCATCTTTTGTTCTGTTTTTTCTTGAACTGGTTGAGTCGCAGGTGCTTCAGAGCATAATCTATCTCCACAAACTATTCCTGCAGTTTTGGAACCATATGATTTTGATGGTGTTCCTTTTGCTTTTTCGGCAAAAGCTACCATATCGTAACTTTGCGTCAAACCTGCAGTAAAGAGTGGCAAGATAGCCAAAAAGGCCATGATCTTTAGTGTTGTATTCATTACGCACGATTTTTGTTCAAAAGTTAAAAGTATTTTTCCAATTCTTGTCTAAATGATATTTTTTATTGAATCTAGGAACTCTAATCTATCAATCTAAGTAATCTCTAAGCATCGGTATACATTGAAACTTCCCATGCAGTTGGAGTTTGTGCAAATGCATGATACTCTTTGTATTTTAATTCTGTATATGCATCAAGAAAATCTTTTGTAAATATATCTTCAAGAAATTTCATATCGCTTTGAAATGCATCTAATGCTTCCTTGAGTGACGTAGGTAGAGAGCCAATATTGAGCTCTCTCTTCTTTTCAGTGCTAAGCTTGTAGACATTTTCTTCTACGGAGTCTCCGGGATCTTTTTTATTTTTAATTCCATCTAATCCTGCAAGTAATAATGCTGCTTCAAGTAAGTAGATATTTGCAGTGGGGTCTGGTACACGATATTCAATTCGTTTACTCTTCTCTCTATTTTTTAGATACATGGGTACACGAATTGCAGCCGAACGATTTCCTAACCCCCAACAAACATTGACAGGTGCTTCAAAATTAGGTACCAGTCTTTTGTATGAATTTGTTGTAGGATTTGTTATTGCACATAATGCAGATGCATGATCTAAAAGTCCGCCTATGTAGTAACGTCCTTCTTGTGATAACTGTGCAACTTTATCATTTGGATCATACATTCTATTTGTGTCCTTACTCCATATGCTCTGATGAGTGTGCATTGCAGATGCATTGTCTCCAAAGATTGGTTTTGACATAAAGGTAGCAACCTTGTTTCTTTTTTTGGCTTTTACTTTGACAACATTTTTTATTGTAACTACGGCATCAGCAATTTCAGTCATTTCACCATATTTGAAATTAATCTCACTCTGTCCTGATGTTGCAACTTCATGATGTTCAGCTTCAACTTGGATTCCAAAGTAACGATACAAATCATCACAAATGTCTTTTCTGAGGCTACCTAGTGTGTCTTTAGGCTGTGATGGATAGTATCCTTCTTTGAGATCTATCGCAGTACTTGCATTTCCTTTTGCCCATGGTGATTCTTTTGATTCGATAGAATAACCAGAACCTCCGTATGAGTGAGTTGCACCATACGGTGAAGGATAGATGTTGATTGCATCAAATACAAAAAATTCAATCTCTGGACCCCACATAGAATGTGTTAATCCAAATTCGTTTAGCTTTCCTTTAGCTTTTGCAGCAATTCCACGAGAATCTCTGTTAAAACGTGTCTCTTCTGCTCTATTTCCTTCATAAAGATCACAAAATATTCTTGCATTTTTTCTACTTGGATCATAATCTGGTGGTAAAATACGAAAAGTAGAAGGATCTGGTTTTAAGATCATATCTGATTTATTTACTGACTTGAATCCTAGAATAGAACTTGCATCAAGTTTTTCTAATCCGTCATTAAAATCATCTTCTGAAAGAGAATAACTTGGCATTCCCATACAATGTAGTTCGCCAAAAATATCTACAAACCAAAAATCTACAAATGAAATATTTTCTTCTTTTATTTTTTCTACAACTTGTTTTGAATTCATCATTTTATTTTAATTATTTTTTTGTAATACTAATGTGATCCTGTGACATTGTTTAAGCTGGTTTGTAAACATATAGTTTAAGATTCCGGATAATCCTGATTTTTAATTACTTTCATTTTTTCATTTAATTCATCTTCAAAGAAGAACTTGTCTCCAGTTGCTGGTTTAAGATCATCGAGCCAAATTGCTTTTTCATCGTATTTTGCTAGAAATGGAATTTGTACCCAATCTGGATTTCTTCCTTGCAAGAATCTTAACACCATTAACTTTTCTCCCCCATGTTCTGCAATTCCGAGAATCTGAACTTTTCCTGGTGTTGCAGACATACTAGGGCCTCTTACAGTCCTTGCAAGTCCAGTTACTTTTTTGTAAGCATCACGGAATATTCTTTGAGTCTCTATCAGTGGTATTCCAAAATAATGCTGTGCTCCTGTATCTCTTACAACAAACATGTAGTATGGAATACATCCTAGTTGAACCTGCGTTTTCCACATTTCTGCCCACATCTCTGAATCATCATTGATATGACGAAGTATTGGTGATTGAGTTCTGATTTGAGCTCCAGTAGCTCGTACTTTTTTGATTGCTTCTTTTACTGCATCTGTTTTTAATTCTACTAAGTGATTAAAATGCCCCATTAGTGCAAGATGAATTCCTTTATCTACGATTCGTTTGAATATGTCTAGCATTTCCTCTGCGTCATCTTCTGTTAAGAATTTGTATGGCCAGTATGAGAGTGCTTTAGTTCCAATTCGTATTGTTCTGAGATTTGGAAGATTAGCTTCTAGAAGTGGATTGATATATGTTGCAAATATTTTTGCTTTCATAATCATTGGATCTCCTCCAGTAAACAAAACGTCCGAGATTTCCGGATGCTCTCGTAGATACTGTACTAGTTGTTCGCCTTCTCTCATGGCAAATTTGAGTTCATCCATCCCAACAAATTGTGGCCATCTGAAACAAAAACTACAGTATGCATGACATGTTTGACTTTGACTTGGGAAGAACAGACAAGTTTCTTTGTATTTGTGTTGCATTCCATAAAGCTTAGTTCCATCTTTTAGTGTAGGTACGTTTAACTCCATTTGGCCAGCTGGATGCGGATTTAATTGTAATCTAATCTCATTTGCAGTGTTTTGAATTTCTTTCTTATCTCCTTTTTTTAGAGCCGCTTCCATTTTTGCATAATGTTCTGGTATTAACATCCCTCTTTGTGGGAAAGTTAAAACAAACATTGGATCATTTGGAATATTATTCCAGTCGATTAGTTGTTCAACTACATAGTTATTTGTCTTAAATGGAAGCACATTGCCCACAACTTCCATTTCGAACTGTTTTTCCTCGCCTAATTTTTGAATTTGTGGTAATTGTCGAAAATTTGCTAAAGTGTAACTCATAATGCGTGGCGATTCATTCGTAGCCCATTCTGATTTTTGATTTTGCATGTAAATTGATAGTTTTTATCATTGTTAAATGTTAGTGACGGATTAATTCTATTTTTTTTTAAAAAAATTCAATTGAATGATTTATAAAAAATGATAATATCTAAAATATCTCTATGAAATCTTTGTATTTGGAAGGAAATAGTGAAAAATAATGGCTGGAGAAGTACTTGCAGAAGGGCAGGCAGTAGGACAAATTGGAATTCTAGTTGAATTACTATCGTCTTCAGTTTCACTCCAAATAGCCTTTGTAATTTTAGTAGTAGGATTGATTGTGATTGGTACAATTTATAATAAATTCAGACAATGGACTAGAACCAAAAAATTCAGTTATTCTAATCCTATATTGGCTGATATAGTTCGAAGAGCAGTTTTACCTGTACTAGCATTAGCTTTGATCTCTTCGATTAATATTTACATTCAGACTTTTGAACTATTTGATGATCCTACAGAAATAATACAAGAACAATTGAGTGCAGAACTTACTGTTGGAGAAACATTTGCTAAACTCCTCAATTCAATGAATATTCTTATTATTGCATTTACTGCAGGTCACATCATAACAATTCTTCTTGAAAAAGGTGAAAAACTCAAACAGGAAAAAGAAGATTTTAAAGCTTGGCGAGAATTGAATGGTTTTAAAGATGATGAAAATGATTTATTCCATCGATGTTACAAATGGATTCCACCTAAACATCCGCCTGAAGAAATAAGTGATAAAGACTTCAATGAATTTTTACAAACTCAGGAAGGTAGGGATTTCTTAGAAAAATTTACCACTTCAACTGGTGCAAGAATTGGTAGTTATCAAAAACTTGTAAAAGATCCTTTTTTAGAATGGAAAAAATCAGAACAAAAAAAATATGAACAATATTACAATGATTGTATAACTGGAGAAAATGAACTGGGCAGGCCGTTACTTCCCGGTAAAACTCCTGATGAAATCTATGAAATTGATATCTGGGGAGAAGAAAAACGAGGCAATAATTATGAACCTGTGATAGCTGGTTCAAAACCTCCAGGCTATGCTGAAAAGAAAAGAGAAGGACTTCCAAAACCATTTAGAAATTTTATTCCTCTTGGAGTTGTTTTATGTACGGCACTAGGCATAATTGCTTGGTGGGGTGTTGACCTCTTTGTATTAGCTACTGCTAGTGGTGGTATTGCACTTGGAGTAGGTTTTGCATTAAAAGAAACTTTTGAAAATTACTTTGCATATATGATGATAAGAAAAGATAAGATCTTTGTTGAAGGAGAAAGAATTGCATTAGCAAGTGGCTACAAAGGTATAGTCTATAAAATTACTTCACGTGTAACCTATATTCGACATCCTCTGAATGAATCAATTGCAATTGTACCTACTAGACAACTTGTTACAAGTGAGATAATAAATTATACAAAAGAATTTGCAATTGTTCCTGCAATTGTTGAAGTTGGAGTTTCTTATCTTAATGATCCAAAACATGTGGCAGCTATATTGATGAAAGTTGGTACTCGTGCATTACAAGAAGTCAAAGATAAAAAAGAAAAACATCTTGCAATTCAATCAAAATGCCCAAATCTTGATGAAAATCAACCAAGCTGTGGTTGCGATAAATCATTTATTTTAGATATTGAACAACCTACTGTACGATTCAATAAATTCAACGACTCTTCGCTTGATTTTGCTTTATGGGTATATGTTAGAGATTATGGTTCTAAATTTAAAATGCAAACTGATATGAGAATGATGATTTATGAAGAATTCAAAAAATATGATATTAGAATTCCCTGGCCAATTAGAACCATCTATCAAGGAGATGAAAAGAAAGAGGCTGAAGAAATTGATAAGCTTAATTCTGAACGTAAGAAGATTATTGACAAATATGGTATCGGGGATTTGTTAAAAGGCGATGGGGACTCCTCTTGAAATTCCTATCTCTCCACTTGTTCTGAGTGTATTAAACCATATTATATTTTCACACTTTTTATCACATTTTATCACGTAAAGGTACAAAAAGACTGAAATGGGTAATATTTTGTGCACAAAAATCTAATTTTCATCTTTATGGTTGTGTTTGTAAGTGTTTTACTGTTATCTTCATTTTCAAATGACACTAATTCTAAAATTACTCTGATGCAAAATGAAAATGGAATACCTTCCACCCAGATGCTTGAAGATAATGCATCTTCTTTTTATGATAATATTAGATCTATTTTTCAAAATATTGAAAAATCTAATTTTCTGCCTATTGATTATATCAATAATCTAATTGCCGAAATTGCAAAGGATTCATCAATTTATGATATTATTGGGTTTTCTATTGGAATGGTTGTCTATGGTGTATTTGTTTATAATTTCTACCGATTTCTATCAAAACGAGATTTATTTAATATCAACATAGAAAAAATTTCTAAAGGTCGTTTTTCATCTTCTGGAAAAAAATCATCTGGTGCACCTAGAGCTGTAGCATTTATTGCTACTAATTTCTTTGTATTTCCATTTGTAATATTTTTGTGGTTTTTGGGATATTCTTCATTTATGTTTATTCTTGTTCAGCATATGCCAACTGCAACAATTTTTCTTGTATCAAGCTCATTAATTATTGCAATTAGAATATCTGCATATTATAGGGAAGATCTTTCACGAGACCTTGCAAAATTACTTCCATTTGCATTACTTGCTATATTTTTATTCGATCCACAATTTTATTCACTTGTTGATGTTCTCAAAAGATTAGCTGAGATACCATCATTTCTAACACAAATTGCAGCATTTATGGTTGTGGCAATGATCGTTGAAATTTTCCTTAGCATAATTTATCTAATTAGAGTCAGATTTTTTCACAAAGAGAAAGAATCAAAAATTGATGATTCAGAACATCCAGTTTAATTCCGATTCATTAAATAGTCATCAAATGTTTTATTGATACATGTCTGATCAAACTCGTAAAAGTAAAGTAATCATCCGTAATATGACTAAAGAAGACATACCAAAAGTAGTTGAATTACAAAAGGCTGCATTTCCATACATGGCAGCTGAAGGCGTTTACTGGAAACCTGATCAATTAGAAGCACATCTCAAAGTATTTCCAGATGGCCAATTCGTGGCTGATTATAATGGGAAGATTGTTGGCTCATGCAGCAGTTTAATTGTAAAGTTTGATCCTGAATACAAAGAACACACATGGAAAGAAGCATGTGGAGACAATATTTTTTCAGGTCATAATCCCAAAGGTGATTCTTTGTATGGTGCAGATATCTCTACACATCCAGATAATAGACGACTAGGTGTTGCAACCAAGATATATGATGCAAGAAAAGATCTTGCAATAAAACTCAATTTACGTAGAATCATCGCAGGTGCAAGATTATTCAACTATTGTGAATTTGCAAAAGAACTATCTCCTTTAGAATATGTTCAAAAAGTCTTAAAGCATGAAATTAGAGAGCCTGTTTTAGAATTCCAAGTTAAAAATGGTTTTAAATTTATAAAAATTCTTGATAACTACATGAAAGATCCTAGATCATTAAACCATGCAACTTTTATTGAATGGATAAATCCGAACTACAAAGCAAAATGATTATCGATTGTCACGTTCATGTGAATCAATATGAACTCATGCAACATATTCCTCTTTTAGATGATCGGATATCTGAATTACAAAAAGAGATGACCAGTAATAATGTAGATTATGCAGTAATTTTATCTTCATACAAAACAAATTCAGAGAGACCTTCTGCTAAACAGATACTAGATGCAATTAAAAAATATGATAACCTTGGAGTTGTTGCAGGATTTTCCATTGATAATCACACTGATGAAGATTTAAAGAATTTTAGAAATTGGATTAAAGAGGGATTAGTCAAAGGTCTCAAAATCTATTCTGGTTATGAGCATTATTATCCATATGATGAAAGATATCAAAAAGTTTATGATATTTGTGTAGAATTTGGGGTTCCAGCAATGTTTCATACTGGAGATACATACAGTCCAAAGGGAAAACTTCGTTATGCTCGTCCTCTAAATCTTGATGAAGTCGCAGTAGACAATCCTGAACTAAAAATTGTAATGTGTCATCTGGGAAATCCTTGGATTCAAGATGCACAAGAAGTAATATACAAAAATAAAAATGTCTATGCAGATATTTCAGGTCTGGTTGTTGGTAGTTTTGATCACTTTTTTGAAAAAATGATCAAAGAAAAAGTTGCAGAATTAATTAATTATGCCGGCGAACCAAAATATCTTCTCTATGGTACTGACTGGCCTATCAGCTCAATGGATTCATATCTTAATTTTGTTGCTAAACTGAAAATCAAACAAGAGTTTAGGGATAATTTTATGTACAAAAATACAAAAGAATTGTTTAAAATTTCCTAAAAATATGCAATAAAAAAGACCTAATTATGGAGAATTAATACATAATACTATTGGAAAAAATAACTAAAGAATCTGAACTACATATTCAGGATGATCTAAAAGAAATTGAAGAAATTCAACGTAAAATCAAAAATAATGATTATAACCAATTAAAAGAGGTCCATCATGATAAAATGGTTTTAGAAAATCGAGAAATGATTCTAAAAAATAAAATACACTCAAAACAACTGTATGATGAATTAAAAACCCAAAATAAAATTTTAATCGAAAACAACTCGGTTTTAATTGAAATTATAAAAGAACTCAGTAAAAACAAAGAGATTAATCCAATCTTACTAGAAAAAATTAAGAATCTCAAGAATTTTTAAAACTGGTAAATTAAAGTTTAGATTCTTTTTTTAAATTTACATCTGGAAATCCGACAATGTCTAACAATGAAGTTGCCACTTGGATTTTACCATCTGGGTTTTTAATCTCTTGCAAAATTTTATTGCTGATATTATGTTTTATTATTCCTCTCTGTCTAACTGCTACTGGATATCTGATTTTAACTGATACATCATTACTGGTCAGTGCAAAATTAATTATTGGTTCAGTAGAGTTGTTATCTAGATAGTATTTTTCTCCTAAATCTTTGATGCTCTGTGATGCTTGAATACTTGTCTCTTTTGTTTCATAAGATGCTATCTCCATGAATTTTTTGTAAGCATAATCTGTGTCTGATTTGTAATCTAGTGGGAAGGAAATTTCATCCCAAATGAATCCATGATCTTTGGTGTAGTTGTTAATGGTGCTAGACAACATAGACCCATTAGGAATTGTTGTTAATCTCCCTGTGGGAAGATCTGCTGTAATCCATTCTCTTGTTTCAAGTAATGTTGTATATAGAATTCCAATGTCAATTACATCACCTGTTTTTGAATTTATTTCAATTCTATCTCCTACTGAATATACTCTCGTAATATAGATCAAAATACCTCCTGCGAGATTTTTTAACAAATCCTGAAGCGCAAATGCAACTCCTGCTGAGGCTAATCCTAATACGACTGTTAACTCTTGAGTTCCTTCACTCCAAATTGCTGCAAGTGCAACTATGAATGTTGCAATATATCCGATTGAAATAATTTTTTTAAAATTATATTTCATCTTTTTTTCTTTAATTTTTTTAGATAATTGACGCTCTAGAATTATTTTAAAAATTATATGAATTATGGTTAAAGCGACAAATGTGTAAAAACCACTCTCCAGATATTGATGAGGATAATAGTAATTTGCTGTCCAAAATACTCCAACAAGTATTATCCAGATGATTAATCCATTTCTTTGCTTCATTATGTGTTTTCTTATTATTCTTCTAATTGAAAAAGTGTTGCATGTTTTTCATTAATTGAGATGAGATAAATCTGGATGTGAAAGGACTCTAATTTATGACATTTAATGTCATTGTGCTTACTACTCTTGATAATTTTCTAATATCTGCTACTGCTTTTTCAAAATCTTTTTGCTCTTCTGTGTTTACTTCTGCAATTACATCATATGCTCCATAAGTCAGATGTGCATTTTTGACTTTGGGCATTTGTTTTAATTCCTCAACAATGTATTCTTCGGCACCAAGATCACAATTTAATAAAACAAATCCAATATGCATTTTTTCTTAGAATAATTGTTCTATTACTTGTCTTTAAGTTTTACAGATACTACCATCTACTGCGTCCACCATAGCTATTCCCACTATTGCGGTCACCATATCTTTTTCTTCCACCACTTCTGTCATCTCTTGCATCTCCTCTGCTTGACCCTCTATATCCACCAGAACCTCCAGACCTTCCATATCCGCCCCCACCTCTACCTCTTGAATAACCTGATCTTGATTGTGAACCTCCAAATCTTCTGGATGGTGATTGTCTTTTTAGTGGGTCAGGAATTGAAATTTCTATACCCATTTCTTTATTCAAATCTGTTAGCGGTACTTTGATTTGACGTTTAATTAAATTCCAATCTCCTACCGATGAGTATGATACCAGTGTAATTGCTCTTCCTTTTGCTCCTGCTCTTGCGGTTCTTCCAATTCTGTGGAAATATGCCATCTCTTGATTTGGAACATCATAATTTACTACTAGTTCTACTCTTGGAACATCGATTCCTCTAGATGCCACATCTGTTGCAACAAGAATGTCTACCTTGCCGCTTCTGAATTTGGACATTGATTGTTCTCTTCTACTCTGTGACATGTCTCCTTCTATTGCAACTGCATCAAATTTTTCTTGATGAAGATATTTTGCTACATCTCTGGTTCTATATTTTGTAGAACAGAAAACTATGATTTGACCTTTAAGTGGTTTGATAAAATCGATAAGATATTTCATTTTGTCTCTGTCTTTAATTACCAAGTATGCTTGGTCAATTCCTTCTCCGCTAAGATCATCTGCATCAAGCAAAAATTGTTTAGGATTCTTTAGATAATCTTCAGATAATCTTAAAATTTCCGTTGGCATTGTTGCTGAAAACAATGACATTACTCTCTCTTCTGGTGCAAGATCTAAAATAAACTGAATATCATCAACAAATCCCATATCTAACATTGTGTCTGCTTCGTCTAACACAATGTGAGTGATGTCTCCTAGTTCAATTGAGCCACGTTTGAGATGATCAATTAATCTTCCAGGTGTTGCAACTACTATCTCCACTCCTCTATCTAATGCATCTAATTGTAATCCCATTCCTTGGCCTCCATAAACTGTTGCTACTCTAATTCCAGTATATTTTCCAAATTTCTTTATCTCTGATGAAATTTGCATTGCAAGCTCTCTTGTTGGAGCCATCACTAAACCTTGGATTCCTTTTTTTGGTTGAATCTCTTGAAGCATTGCCAAAGCAAATGCAGCTGTTTTACCTGAACCAGTATGAGCTTGCCCTACGACATCTCTTCCTGTAAGTAATACTGGAATAACAGCTTCTTGAATAGGAAATGCTTCATCAAATCCCATTTCACGAATCCCTTTCAGTAATTCTTCTCTTAATCCTAAATCTTGAAATTTTGTCATTTTGTTTTCTTCTCTAAAGCAATGACGAAAAGCTCATTGCCACTCGTCATTATTCCGATACAATAAAGTCATTTTTAGGTCTAATAAACGCTTGTTCTGATTTTTCAAGAGTTTAGCTGAGACTCTATTATCCCTTGAAATACCTCAAAGGGTTGGGCTCCGTTTACTTTTACAAATCCCAACTTTTCATTTCCAATGAAAAATCCAGGCGTTCCAGTAATCTCGTAGTTTCTTCCATCTGTTAGATCATTGTTGATCTCATTGACATACTTGCCAGAGTCCAGACAAGCGTTGAATTGTTCTTGATTCAACTCTAATTCTGTTGCATATTCTTTAAAGACTGTAATTGCAGATGCAAAATCCATTTTACTCCAAGTTCCTTGGTTTTCAAATAACATGTCATGATACTGCCAAAATTTGTTTTGCTCATCTGCGCATTCTGATGCAGCAGCTGCTGGCATTGCATTGGGGTGGCTAGATTGAATTGGAAAATCTCTAAACACAAATTTCACTTTTCCTGTTTCTACATATTGTTCTAAAATTAATGGAAGGGTTTGAATTTGAAATCTAGCACAAAATGGACACTGAAAATCTGAAAATTCTATTATGGTAATAGGTGCATCTTGACTTCCAATGATTGGGTCGTCATCTGCAGATATCTTGATTGGTTGTATGTTTGGCTGTGTTGGCATCTGATTTTTTGAAATCTTTGCTTCGATACTTGCAATTGCATTGTTTAATTCAGATTTTGTTACCTGCTCTGATTTTAAACTAAAAAAAGAACCTACAAAAAATGCAGCTATCAAACTGACTCCTATTATTGATACCACTAAAATATTAAAAATTGATTTATTCACTATCTTTTTCCCACTATGATTTGATTCTACATCTGAATCCATTTAGGCTTGCTTCAATTGTTACATACTTATTCGTATTGCCTGTTTTTCTTTCTAACAGTTCTTATATTCCCTCATAAGTATCTCTAGCAATGTCAGTAGATGACCGAAAAATGTACCCATGTACATGTTCTGATTGCGGAAAAGAATCCCAAGTACCTTTTCAACCAATAGAAGGTAGAGATGTATTCTGCAAAGAATGTTTACCAAAACATAGAAAACCAAGATCTGAAAATAGAGGAAGATATTAGGCTGAAATACGCTTAACGTCGTTTTTTCTTTTACTCTTTTGAAGTTATTTTTATAAAATTAAAAAGCCAATAATGGGATCCGAACCCACGACCCTCAGATTACAAATCTGATGCTCTAACCAGGCTGAGCTATATTGGCACAAAATCCAATAAAAAATTCGGATCTTTAAAGTGTTACCGAATATCTCAAAAGATCTATGTATGGAATGTTTAGTTGTGAAAGATTTTCTGAAATTATTTGATGGAACTATTACATCAGATTATAATAGTGTCTAATTGTGAATAATCTATCCATGAAATACGTTAATCCTTTACGACTCAAAGTCTTGATGATGATGTTTTTTGTAACTGGTATTGTCGGCATTGTTGTAGGTTTGAAAGTTGCACCACCAAATACCTCATTACTGATCACGTTTATGGGCGTCATCAATATATCGCTGGGTGGATTTTTTGGTTGGGTCTTTCTTAATCAGACTCCCCAATCAGAGAATAAAAGAAAGAAAAAGCGCGATAACAACTAGAATATTTGTTGCAAAGTGCATTGCAAATGAATGATTGATTCCCTTTTTATCATAAATGTATTTGAACAAAAATCCTATTGGCAAAAGCAACAATGCCATGTGCACTTTAACTCCCATGGCAATATGGATCAAGGCCCATACTACTACCATCTTCTTTGATTTTCTGAAATACAATTCTTCGACATAGTTGATGTGAATAAACATGTACACTAACAATGGGATAAACGGAACAATGCCCCAAAACCCTTGATCTGCAAATGGACCAAATGCAATATTGTACCCTAACCAACTCCAATTTAGAATTGGTATGGTTTCAACAAAATCATGAGCAAAAACGATGTATGCAAATAAAACTCCGAATGGAATTGGCGCATATTTTATTGAACCGATTCCAATTTTTAGATCTGTAATTCTTTTTTTAGTCTCTTTGATGAGAAGTAATGATGCCCCTACAGTTAGAATGTAATATCCAATCACAAATGAATCTGATTGAAAAAAATCCTCTAGCATAATTCAGATTGCTCTTATATTGTGTAAAAATCTAACTCATCAATAATTAGGGTGCCTCTAAATGATAATCTTGGTTGTATTTTACTTCGTTGTGCCCCACACTCTTGGTACTATATTGACTTAAAATCACCTCTTTTTTCAAAAATACGGTAAATTTCTACTTTAGAAAAACATTGTAAATGAAAAAATATCTTGAAATATTATGTCTTGGTGTTAAACGCAGTTAATGTTTTTTAAAACCTATTTTCAGATTTTCAATCAAAGTATAAATAATAAAACAGTTTCATCAAAAAAGAATTGCTAGATTTAGTTGCAAAGAAATTATTTCTTACAAAAGGTAAAGGCGTTCATGAAGATCGATTGACAAGTTTTGAATTTGCTCTAAGAGATGCTGGAATTGCTGGTACTAATCTGGTTTTAATCTCTAGTATATTTCCACCAAATGCAAAATTGATCTCTAGAAATGAAGGTCTTAAGCAAATTAAACCTGGACAAATCTTGTTTACAATTTATTCTAAAAATCAAACAAATGAACCACAAAGACTGTGTTCTGCCTCAGTTGGTATTGCTAGGCCTAAAGATACTAATCGTTATGGATATCTTTCTGAATATGAGTCATTTGGACAAAATGAACAACAATCAGGTGATTATGCTGAAGACATCGCAGCACAAATGCTTGCATCTTCACTTGGAATTCCTTTTGATATTGATAAAAGCTGGGATGAAAAAAGACAACAATGGACTATCTCTGGCCAAATTTACAAAACACAAAATATCACTCAATCAACAAAAGGCAACAAAGATGGAAAATGGACTACTGTCTTTGCTGCTGCTGTTTTACTAGTTTAATTATTTTCTATATCCTTTAAGATAATATATTGCAGCGCCAATTGCAATAACTGAAATTATTATTACAATTACAATTGATTCATCAAATGATGTTTCAATTTTAGGCGTAGATAACTGACTACCTCCCAATGAAAACATTAATTCATTTTTATCAATTGATTTTCTTTCACCAAAAATAAATTTCCCTTCAATTCTATTTCCTTGTTCAGGATCAAAAATCCATCCTTCTTTTGTAATTTCTGTAGGAATCTTTTCACCATCAACTAACTGTGTAGGTATGATATTTCCTCTTACATCTGATACGTTAGTTGATTCTGGTGATAGTATTGCTACTTGTAATATTGAATTTAATGGATAAAATCCTGATGAAAAGTATTCTGATCTTTTCAATTCATTTGTTTTCAACAATTCTAATGGACTAACTTGATTTATTGATGAGGCAGTATTTGGATAATCTACTGATAATTTTAATTGCAATAATGATTTGTTTTCTATTGGTATTATGGAAAATGTCATTTTTGCATTTTCTTCTTTTGATAGATTCTTTGCTATGTCGTAAAACCCTCCTCTGTCTCTAATTTCTCTTGGTAAAAGTAATGCTGAGATCTTTTCATACATTGAAGCAGTATCTTCCATAGGCATCGTATACACTGCAGATACAGTTCCTTTTCCTGAAAGAGAGCCCGACGTCTCTAAGGCCTTACTTGTTTCATCACCGCTTTGAATGAATACTGAATGAAATTTTGCCTCTGTATCCATTACCTGATTCACATCATCGATAAATAGAGACGCAACTCTTTTTGTAGTATTTTGTATTGCTAAAATGCCTTTGTCTTCTGGGTCTCTTGCAACGTTAATTATAATACACGATTTATCAAAAACTCCTAAAATGCAATGATTCTCATTTGTCACAACTATTGCTGTAATTCGTCTATCTTCTCTGATCTTTTGCTCCAATTCTGCCGGGATTTTTATCTCTTGAATACTTGTACTTTGTAAAGCAATTGAGGCTGTGACATTTTGAGATATGCTCTTATCAATAATTATCTGTGCTGTCTCTTGAAATGTGGCAAGACTAGTTTCTTGTGAATATGCATAGCCTGTCATACCAATCAACATACCTATCAATCCAAACAAAATCCAGATCTTTTGCATAGGTTTGACTTTTTTATAATGAAATTATTAAATTTACTCTCTTTTTGTTCATCAAGCCTTTTATCTTTGATGAAATTTTTTTGCTAATTTTACTAAAACTCTCTATCTGGTACCTAATATTACAATTCAGATTATTTTTTAAATGTGGTTCTAGCTCCCTACTTGGTTGAAGTCTTTCAAAATCCTATCTTTTCAGTCACTGCAATAGTCAGTGCATTTGGAATTGGGATTTTTCAAGGAATCATTTTGGGAAAAGCTATCCTCTTACGATTTCCACGTCTACAAAATCATATAAAGACTGTCTCCATCTCTTTATTTTTCTTGTTTCTTGCAAATGCTCTCTTGAGTGTTCCTAGGTTTGCATCCACTGAAAAAATTGATCTCTCTAGTATTTTTCAGGCAAATAATTCAGGAGAAATCACATCACTGATTTTTCTTGTATTTGGATTGAATGTTGGATTCTTGGCAGTCCTTGCCATCTCTGTAACTGTTATGACTTTTGTATTGCTGAAATTTGCACCTATCCATGGCGCCACCAAAATTTTTGTTTTATTTTTTAGCTTACTTATTTTGCTGTTGACTGGTCTTAGTCGATTCACTGATCTGACTCCAAGTACTTTTGAAGTCTTTTTGTATTTTCTTTATCATATTGGGATTACTATTGGTATTTTGGCTGGCTCTATTAGAAAACTAAAATCAAGAAAAATAGACTGGGGATAGTTTCAAACATTTAAATCAGATAATTTTGAACTTCAATTTGACATCGAATTCAAACCGTTCGGGGAACAAGCTGGCAGTCCATGCGTTGGGCTGCCAGCCCCATATTATTAAAAATCTAATTTAATGCTGAAAGTGCTTTTACTTGGCTTTGAACATAGTCAAACCCATCTTGCCAAAATTTCTCTAATCTGATATCAAACCCATGCTCTGCCAATAATTTTTCTGGTTTCTTTGAGCCCCCTGCCGCAAGAATATCGATATATGATGGAACAAAACTACTTCCTTCTTTTTTATATCTTTGAAATAATGCCAATGCAAGTAAATTCCCAAATGAATATGCATAACAGTAAAACGGTGTATGATAAAAATGAGGTATGCAACTCCATTCTATTGCAAAATCGTCTGACATGACAACTGAATTTCCAAATTGCTCTTTTAGATTTTGAAGATACGTCTTTGAAATTTCATCGACTATTGTTCCTTTTCCAATTTGTTCATGTGCTGATACTTCAAAAATAGTAAAAAATGCTTGGCGCATAATTGTCGCATAAAGATCATCAATTTTTTCAGCTAGCATTATTTTTTTCTCGTTGTTTGTTACTTTGTTTGATAAATTATCATATAGTAACAGTTCTGAAAACGTGGATGCAGTTTCAGCTAGAGGTAATGGGGCGTCTTGAACAAGAATTGATCTGTCCTGCGCTGCTTGACTGTGAACGGCATGACCTAACTCATGAGCTAGTGTGAAGACATCTCTAGTTTTTCCAGTAAAGTTAACTAGAACATATGGCGTGATCTTTGGAGTTAATGTACTGCAAAATGCGCCATCTCTTTTTCCAGGTCTTATGGATGAATCTACATGTTTTTCATCAAAGACTTTTCTTGCAAATCCTTCTAGTTTGGGGCTGAACTTTCCAAGTGACTCAAAAACAAGCTTTACTGATTTATCGTATTGATAATTTTTCTCTTTCATGTGAGTTGCTACAGGAGCATACAGGTCATACCTACGTAATTTTTTCATTTTTAGCATTTTTGCTTTTTGTAAAAAGAATTTTTGAAATACATGAGAATTTTTTCTACATACAGTTAGAAGGGATTCTATGGTTTTATCATCTACATCATTTCCAATGTTTCTCATAGAAATTGGAGACTTGTATCCTCGAATTTCGATACCTTCATTTTTCCAATTCAAAACAATGTTCTGATATATCTCTCCATTTACCCCCTTGTTTTCAGTATATTTTGTTAGAATTGTTTTGTATGCTGTTTCTCTGATTTTTGAGTTTGTATTTCTGATGTAATTTGTAATCTCCTCACGTGTCATCGTTTTTGCTTTTCCACCTACTTTCATTTTGTATTCATATGCGCTAGTCATCTTATCATACAGTTTGACAAGAGCAGAAATTCCTGTAACATCTAAAGTGTTGATGATCTTTTCTTCTGGTTCAGAAAGAGCATATTTTGCAAATAGTCTTTTGTGATTGAGATATTCTGAAAGTTCGCCTGAATTTTTAATCAGTCTTTTTGCATTTTTATCATCGACTTGGGTTTTCCACCATAAATCAAAAAACAAAATTTTATTTGAAATCTCTGAACCTAATTTTGACATTCTGGTAATTAACGATGTTGCTTCATCTGATTGCGTATCTGCAGAATACTGTAATGAGGCATATCCTCCAATTTTACTCATTTTTTCAGAAATCTCTTCAACTTCATGTAATATGTCGATAAATTTTTTTGATGACATTTTTGGGTCTAGTTTTAATTTTATTTTTTCAAATTTCTTTGCCATTTCCTCTAATTCTTTAATTTGTTTTTGAAATTCTGGACTCTTTGGATCCTTTGTTAGTTCTGAAAGATCCCATCTCTCCAATTTGTACTCTGACATATGATAATCGTATTTTACATCTATTAAAAAATGCATGCTGTGTGCCTAAAAATTAAAGTATTCTCAGAAATTTTTAACTGGAACTTAAGACCAAAACCGATTAGGTACTTGGTGAGAGTTCCAATTGCTATTAATTTTCAAAATTAGTATTTAGGAGATACTGATGATTTCTATGTATGATTCCTACGCGAGTGTTTTAAGTAAATTTTGTAATTGTATTGTATGACAAATAATATTGATACCCCACCTGCTTGGGAATCTATAATGGGATTATCTTGGATAATTCTAGATGACGATTAGTCATTAAAACACCGTATTTGCTAAAACAAATACGTCATATCTTTTTAATATTTTTTCAAAGTCCCTTTGTATCTTTTGATTGATTCTACAATAATCTCTTTTGCATCTATTGCTCCTTTCCAACCTAATATCTCCACTTTTTTCCCCTCCAAATCTTTGTAGACCTGGAAAAAATGTCCAATCTCTGAACGGTAGTGGTCTTCTACATCTGTAATGTCTACCGTGTGAAGATATCTTGGATCATTTGTTGAAACACAGATAATTTTGTCATCTGGGTTTCCATCATCTTTCATTTGTAACAATCCGATTGGTCTTGCCTCAATTAGAATTCCAGGATATGTTGGATTTGTTACCAATACCAATGCATCAAGTGGGTCTCCATCTTCTGAAAGTGTTTGAGGAATCAGACCATAATCGCCGGGATAATGAAATGGTGAAAATAATACTCTGTCTAGTTTTATCATGTTGTGTTTTTTATCGTATTCGTATTTGTTCATGGATCCTTTTGGAATCTCTACTATTACGTTGACTATTTCTGGAATGTCTACTCCTGATTCTATATCATGCCAAAAATTTTTACTCATATTCTAGTTCTTAAAACTCTTTGAACTGTATATGAATTCTATGACTTTCTAAATTTGTGATTTAATATGAATGACTTTGAATATTTTTACAGTGTATTCTCCTTCAAAAATATCTACTATTTCGCCAGTGCTTTGATCAGTATTTCTTATTTTGAATTTGTATTCATAGGAACCATCCCCCTTGACTTTAACTTGAGCTACATGCACTGGCTCATCCCCTTTGAAAAATTGAATTATTACAGGATATCTTTCAACATAGTCTGAAGCATCACCCTTTACTTTCCCCCATGAAAGTGATTTGTCTTCAGGGATGCGCATTGTTGCAATTGTTTTTTGGAGACTAATCTCCTCATTAATTGGACTAGTTACAACAACTTCAGACGAATCTGCTGATGCGTTTGGAGTATAAAGTAACACAATAAACGTCAAAATTATGGATGATACAATTACGGTACTCTTTGTTTGTTTCAATTTTATATTTTGATTCTTAATGGAGTTTAAAAAATTTACCACCAAATTTCATGGCTAATTTTTGCTATAATCTTACCCAGATTAGTACTAAAAGTGCAGTTTATCAAAAATAATATGTACAATCACTTTTTTCTAGTTGTAACGGGGTGAATGTGTTTGTTAAGTGAAGATGATCTATTTAGTAGAATTCTCAAAGTAAAGAACCTCAAGGAAAACTGCTTCAAATATCTTGAAGACTCATCACAGCAATTATTGACGCAAAAAATCCTTTTTGCCATCTCTGAATTAACTTGTGAAAAAATGGGTCCTGTTAAACTATCTGAAATCGCGCAACTTGCAACTGGTCAAAATGATAAAGGAAAACAAGATCTAGTTCGTCTAACTCTTGAAAAATCTCTTTTAAAATGTGGTCTAGTTGAGAAATTAAAATATGCTGCAAATGATGTAAGATATATTTTGACAGCTTATCGATTTCAAAAGATTAAAGAAATTGATAGTTTTAGAGGCGAGAGCTCAGAGCCAATAGGTGATATATTTGAGCTACCAAAGTCAACTTGGCCAATCCCTGACGAGTTTTATCAATTAATTGCAAAAAAACACGGTTATGAAAAATCATTAAATAAATTGCATTCTGATTTTGATTGCAAGTTAATTCCACGTGGAAAATATGAAACCATCAATAGCGAATACACAAAATCTTTGGAACAAATTAAAGATACATTGGATTCAAAATATTCTGGATTAGAAACACTGGTGATGTCTACTTGAATCTTTTACTTTTAGTTTTATTGGGATTATGTGTATGTGTTTATGTTGAACCTTCTTTTGCTCAGACTTCAAAACTATCTGTAGTCTTTGAAGATGATGTTGCTCCGTCATATGATGTTGGTTTGTCTGATGGGAAATTTGTAATATCTCAAGATTATTCTTGGGTAAAAGATGAAACAAGTAGATTCAATCTTGTCTCTTACTCTATTGATGGGGATGAACCTGTAAAGATTGCACGATCTGCCCGTGGTACATTTAATCTAGAACTTCCAAATGATTCATCCCAAATCGTTTTTTCTGCAATAACACAATACGCGCTAACTGTAACTGGCACTAGCAGTTTTTCATTTTTACCGTCGTCTCCTACTCAAGATAACTGGTTTGATGACGGAACTCTAGTATCAATAAACGTCTCAAAAATTACTGAAATTGAAAAAAATAAAGTAAGACAAGAAATTACTGGCTGGTCCCTTGATAAATCTGAATTTTGGAATATTGAAAGCGATGATTCTCCCTCATTTACAACTCCACCTGTTTTGATGAATGAATATCATCTTGTTGATTTTTTTTCTAGTACCACGTACAAACTCAATGTAATTTCTGATATTGGTGCTACTGTGGGTAGTGGATGGTACAAGCAAGGTGTAACTGTTCCAATTGGAGTAGATGCTGGAGGCGATGGTTTGGTTCTAAACACATTATCTGGATGGGATGGTGATGTTGAATATGATGGAAATACTGCACAAGTGTTTATTGATGGTCCTGTAACAGTTTCAGCAAAACTGGAGAAAAATTATTCTCTTTTAATCGGGGTAATTGTCGTACCTTTACTGATTGGTGGATTTGTTGTTGCTAAAAAATTCAAACGAACTCCTGTTCCTGTAGAAAAACCTGTAGAAAAAATTGTGGAAAGAATTATTGAAAGACCCGTTGAGAAACCTGAACCTGTATATTCTGACAAATATGATGAGGAATTATCTTCTTATCTGTCTGAGCAAATTAAGGTGAAATTAGATGAGATGCATGCTTCTAAAATTATCTCTGATTCAAAGTATTCAAAAATTAAAGATCTTTGATAATCTAATTGTATATTTATTAGAAAACTTGAATATGGTAAATAGTTTTTTTGTCTATGATACTGTGAGTCTGAATGTATCTGTTATGGATAGCCCTCCAGCATCGGTAGCTGTAATTGTTATATCTGCAACTCCTGTTTTATTATTTTTAACTTCTATTGTTACTATTGAGGTGCCCGAAGAACTTGTAATCTTATGGACAACTGCATCTCCTGATACTTTAACACTTGAACCTGTGTATATCAATTCTGAATCTGAATTTTCTACATCTGCAAAGTATGAAGCAACATCTACTACATAGTTAACATTTTTAGGAGTATTGGCATCTGGAATTCCACCATTAGTTACTGTTGGTTGATTATTTACCCCTCCTCCATTTCCATTGATTACTGTAACTAATACTGTATCTGAGTTAGTTCCACCGTTGTTATCTGTGACTGTTAATGTAAAAGTCAATTCTCTGTTAGGTCCATTACCATTGATATCTCCTGCAGTATATGTTGGAGATACCGTATTTGCATTGCTTAGTATACCTGTTCCTGGTCCTGGATTTAGAATCCAAGAATATGATACAATGGTTCCATCTGAATCTGATGATCCTGAACCGTCAAGTAGCGTTGCTGTGTTTTCATTAATTATTTGGTCAGATCCTGCATTTGCAATTGGTAAAATATTTCCTCCAACTGTCGGGGTAGTTGCAGTTTCATGACTAGATGCTCCACCAATACCATTAGCATTAATTGCTGATACTTTGTAATCATATGATGTATTAGATGTAAGACCTGTGTTTGAATATGAAGTGGTGGTAGAACCTGTATTTGCTACAATTGTAGTCCATCCACCTCCTCCTGATTTTTGTTCAATTTGATAACCTGTAATTGGAGAACCCCCATCATCGGGCGCTGTCCATGAAAGATCAATTTGAGTACTACTAATTGCATTTGCAGTTAATCCTGTTACTTTGTCTGGCTTGCCATTACCATTACCATTACCATTACCATTACCATCTTTCTTTTTCTCCTTGTTTTGTCCTGGAGCTTCTCCACTCTTTCCTGGGGCATCGCCAAGTAGTCCTTTGCCGTTTCCATTACCTTTCTTTGTATCGTCAAAACTTTTTTCAAATTTTGCTTCAAATTTTGCTTCAAAGTGGTTTTCAAAAAAATCATCTGGACTGCTACTGAAACTCTCTTCAAATGAATCAAATCTAGCTAATCCCGGTGGAATGTTTCCCAATCCCAAACCCTGACCATTAGCAAATCCGTTATCTGATGGATTATCTCCTGCTGCTCCTAGACCATTTGGAATTTCTTTACTTTCTGCCTTTAGCTCCTTCTCAGCTGCCTTCTCTTCTGCCTTTAGCTCCTTTTCTTCTGCTTTGTTTTTATCTACATCTCCTTCTTCATATCCAAATAATTTAGCAATACCAGGTGGAATCTTTCCTAATCCCAAACCTTGACCATTAGCAAATCCGTTATCTGATGGATTATCTCCTGCTGCTCCTAGACCATTTGAAATTTCTTTTGGTTTATCGTTATTCTTCTCTTCTGCCTTTAGCTCCTTTTCTTCTGCCTTCTGTTCAGATTTTACTTCTTTCTCAGCTGCTTTCTCTTCTGCCTTTAGCTCCTTCTCAGCTTCTTTATTCTCTTTGATCTCATTTGCAAATTTGCTCTTTTCACTTGTCTTATCTAATGATTCTTCAATATTGCCACTTTTTAGAGAAGCTAATGTATCTTCTAATTCGCTAATTGCTTTTTTAGTTAATCCTAGATTTTCCCCTTTTGATAATAATTCCTCGATATTGCTAATTGATTTTTCAACAAATTCATTTATCTTTTCATCTTGATTTTCTGTTACTATTTCATTAATTTGATTATACAGATCAGATTTGATTTCATTTGCTAATGCTAGTTTTGCTTGGGCATTTGGAATATCTCCATTTGCTAAAACTTCTTTTGCAAGATTAACTGCTTTATTATATTCTGTGAGATCTACATCTAGGTTATTTGTTGAAATTAGATTCTTTAGACCCTCGACCTCTTCTTCTACATCTGTAATTTCTTCTTGAATTTCAAAAATATTGGCAGCTATCATTTGTTTCATTATTCCTGGTGGGATTCCTCCTACCCCTAGACCCTGTCCTTTTTCTAATCCTTGTTCTGAAGCACTTCCAACCCCATTTCCAAATCCGTTTGGAAGTTGATCTAAAACGCGTGATTCTTCTAGTGTTCCTATTATTGATGCTGAATCTTCAAATAATGCCATGGCAATTAATGCATGCTCTCTTGCAGCCTCATCATCTCCACTATCTAGTGCCGCTATTGCCTTTTCGTACTCAATTTGTCCCATATTGTAAAATGTTTGCGCTGTAGATGGGACCTGTTCTGCTGAATCAAGTGATTCAACTAGATTGTTTCGTGTGAGATCAAGAATTGTTTTGATAGGCGATTCAGATTCCTCAGATTGAGCAAAAGCTGAGGGTACACTAACACATAATACAATAATTGCCAATATGCCGAAAAGGCTTGTTTTCAATGTCTTTCTTATAGTATAACTTGATTTAATACTCAGGTTCGATCTATGGACACCTCTGGTTCGAACTATTTTCTTAATCTCATAACTTGTTAGTATCGGTAATGCAAAATACATTCCAACATTCAGTAATATTGCGATCACTCCAAATCCAACAATTTCATGTTCAGAATCCGCAAAAGACAAGATAGAAAGTGATGATAACATTGGAGTGATTCCAATTTTTACCATCTCTCTAAACATTGGATGTTCTCTTTCTAGATCTGCAATTGTTGGAGAGAACAAGTAATACAATTGATTGAATCCAGTCATAAATGAGACACCTGTAGCAGTACTCATCAATTTATCATCTCGAATTTCTCGAAGGAACTGCACCTGGTGTGACATCTCTGAACCATACGTTGCTGTAGCAATTAGACATCCTCCTCCCTCTGCAGGTTTAGGTGAAGAATCTGAAATTTTTACCAGTCCTTTTTCATGAGGTTCAATTCTAATCCATGAATGCGTCCCGTTTTTATGAAACTCACTAAAATCTACCATTTCGTTATTCAATGTTACTTCATCAGGATTTGCAAGTACTAGAGTAGGAATTATTGCAAGGATTGTTGCCTTGTCTTTGATGATAAATTGAATCTTATTCTCATTTGAAGCAAATTCTTCTATCTTGGCAGCAGAGATTGTTTCTATTTTGTATTCTTTATTTCCAACTGTCACTGGAAACTCTTGAGAAGTTACAGGTCTTATTGTATAACTAATTGAGATGTCTCCTGGTGGCAAAAGATAGTCTTTTTCATTTACCTCAATTGGAATTGTATTCATTGATACAATCTTTGATAATGGAGGTAAAACTACCCGTGACTCTTGGTCGCTAGAATATTTGATCTTAAAAACTCCTTTTTCGTACCTAATTATGTCTGCATTGTACTTTAGATCTGCCGTAGACGCTCCCAAAGTTGCAATCTTGACTACATTTTCCGTCTGTTTTGTTCCTAAAAAATTATTTTTCTCATCTACTACAAGCATATTTGAAATTTGACTGGAAATTAAATTAACATCAATAGTTGATACATATGTTTTCGGAAAAAGGATCTGTGATATCTTTGCTTTACCGTCTGATGTTACTGTTATTGTAAGATTATTCTCTCCAATCTGGGCAATTACAGAAATAAATGCTAATGAAATTACTAGTCCTAAAACCCATTTGATTTTCATACCTTTTATTTTCTAGGAGTTGGAGGGCCACCCTTACTCGAGATATCTTTCCATGTTCCATTCACATACTTTTGTAACGTGTTAGTGTTGCTATTGAAAAACAATTCACCTTCAGAAGAATTGAGTGGAGGTCTACTAAAGTAAGGATCTCTAGTTAAATCTTCAAATTTATTAGAATCTGTGATATTAAAATCATGTAAAATTTCATAGATGGAATCTTTAGTTGACAGATCTAAGGTGAATCCAATACATGAAAATTTTGTTACCTCTCTTATCTCGACAGTTCCATCCTCTTTTAAGAACAAAATTGTACCTTTTGAATCCACAACATGAACAAAATATTCCGTAATTGCACACTGTTTATACAATAAAGTTTGGATAATTTCTCCGTCTCCAGAAAATATGTCAATTGATATGTCTAGTTGGCTTGTTTTATCTCGCCTATCTTTATCATCTAATGATTTTTTAACAAGACTGTAAAATGATCTTTTATCTTTACTAGGAACAGATTCTAGCAAAAAGTTTCCTTCTCCTGCTACAAACCCTATTCTTGAAAATGAATTGTAAATATGTTCATCTACTGTACCTACCGGAGTTATTCTTACTTGAAGCGATTTGGCAGCATCTGCTGAATTTAAAGTCACTCCACCAAAAGCCTGTAAAATTGGACTGGATGAAAGCATAGAAACCGTAAAAATTGATGCAATCCCAATGATAATTCCAACGATTACAACCCTCCTATTTTGCATAGATCTTGATTTATGCTGTTATATTTATAAGCGATCAGACGTATTTTTTGAAATCTACTAAAAAATAGCCAAGGTTCGCATGGTTCGAACTAAATTTCACGCCTGAGCGAAATTCTAGGTTATATCAAAAGTAACCTAATGGTTTTTGAAGAAAATGAATACACAACAACAAGAAATAACTCTCTTTGAGAATGAATCGGAGACTGAACTATATCAACACAAAATAGCTCTTGAGAAGATAAAAAATGAACTAATCAATTTTGGATTAACTGCTAATCAAAGCAAGGTGTTTATCTATCTAGGCAAATATGGTGCAAAAACTGCTTCAGAGATATCAAAAGCACTACAATTGCCAAGAACTGAGACATATCACCTGGTAAACTCCCTACAAAATCTGGGACTGGTAACAGCTCAGATGGAACATCCTACCAAATATTCTGCTATGGAAATGAAACAAGCAATTGAAACCTTGGTAAAACAAGAACAGAGAAGAATTGACTCTTTGGCTGGTAAAGAAGAATCTCTCTCTAAATTGTGGAAACAGGTTCCATTTTTTGTAGTAGAGACTGACGAGTCAAAATCTGAAAAGATGCAATTACTACATGGAATGGGTCCGATCACAAACAAAATCAAAGAAATGGTTGGAAACAGTACCGAATCCATCAAAATCTATGGAAGCATCCCAGACGTTTTGAGATTCTATCATTCTGACGTATTTGATTGGATTGAAGATTCAAAATCTGAAATGGAAATGGTCATCTCACCATTAAGCAAAACTCCTGAATTTATCTCTGAATTAGATCAGAAAAAAATTAGAGCAATTACATCTAACTCAGATAACAAGTGTTTTGTCATTAATGACAAAAAAGAGGTTTTGATCTTTATGAGAAATGCAACTCATGCAACAAGACAAACTTTTGCTTGGTGGTCTGATTCTGAAACTCTAGTTGACATGATGAGTTCCTTGTTTGACTTATCTTGGGAAAAAGGGGAGGCACTATATTGATTCACACAGTATTAGCACTACGTAGTTTAGAGCAGGAAGTTGGAAATATCTCGAAAAGTACCTATGAACAAGGACGTGATACTATTGATACTACTGAAATCGATTATTTGCTAAAAATGACAAAAAACGTTCTCATGAAAATTAGAAAACAATTGATGGAGGATTCACAATGACTCCTGGAAACTCTGAAATGAACACATTATTGCAAATGACTGATATGTTTCTCAAGAAAATCCGAACCCAATCAAAGGAGAATTCGCAATGACTTTTTCACCTGCTGAAAATTCTGAAATGAACACATTATTGCAAATGACTGATATCTTTCTAATGAAAATCAAAGATCAATCAAAGGAGATGTCTCAATGAATATTTGTAATGAGGAGCATTCTCCAGAGTATAAGGTAATCTATATTGGTGCAAAAGGCTCTGATTACACTCCTGAATGGTTGGTCTGTTCTGATTGTTTTGATACCAAGAGATGCTTTCATGATGAATCTCAAATATTGTCGGTGATTCCAGCATGAATTTCTTAACACAATTATTCTTGCTATTTACTGGCCAGCTTGAAGAATTAGAAATTGAGTTGAGACAATGAAAACCTGTGTGATTTGTGTTAATACATTTCAACAAGGAACAAAGAATTGTTGCTCGACTAACTGCTATTATGAATTACAACAAAAAAGATTGGATGAATGTTTTAATCGATACTGTCATACTCAATTATTAGCATATTTGAATTAATTTTTTATTTATCTTCACTAAAACTTTTAGTGTGACTCAAATCGTTTTCAGTTGCTTCTTTGATTCTATTGCTGATTTCTAATATGTATGAGTCTCTACAATTCTGAGAACAAAATTTTGCGTCACCTTCAAAAGAATTTTTACAGTACGCACATTTTTTCAATTGTATTATTTTTTTATGACAATGATAGATAAAGATAATTAGAATTTCTCATTTTTGGGATTTTGCCTTCTGAATTACCATGTCTGATTTACTATTTTTATTTTTTCACTAAGATTATGGAATTAAAAGAAGGAACTATAGTGGACCGGGAGGGATTTGAACCCTCGACCTTTGCGGGATTTCTCCATACGCAGTGTGAGTGCGTCATCCTAACCACTAGACAACCGGTCCAACGAAATTACAAAACAAGCGTCTTTTTTGCCTTTAGGTTGTATGTCATGATAACCATGACCTTTTCTAGTAAAATTTTAAAAATCAAACATGTCTTTACATGAATTTGATGTTCTAATAGAGAGAATGCAACTGGCATTTGAGTATGCTGCAAATTTGGGTCAATACACAGAAGCTGCCAAAGTACTTTATCAAATGAATGACCAACTACCTGATGACTTGCAACTATCCCTTGAGGAATTAGAAAATGAAAATTCTGTCAGACCGTTTATCTCTGAATATCAATACAAGATAAGATCAGCAATTGTTGAATATAGGCAATTATTGTCTCAGTTTTAGTCTCAAAAATTATAATATCTTATACTTTTTAGCATTAATTATTAGATAATTTAGCAACTACACAATTAGGACACATTATCAATCCTTGATTTTTAGTCAACACATCCATTGAATCACAATACTCATTGAAGAATTTTCCATTTTGACCAGACCAAACATCCTGAAAAAAGAAAATACAGCATAATGGAAAACCCTCATTCACACCAGCATAAAAATAACCTTTCCCGATCTTTTTTTTAGTCATCACAATTAAAAATTATTCGTATAATCGATCTAAAAATATAGTTGTTCTAATAGTTGATCTAATTATAAAAAATTACAGATCATCCACGATGGTTATATTCATGAAAGAAATATTCAATTTATGGATCACAAGTGTCCTAAATGTAAAAAACTATTCCATGGCCAAAAAGAAATTCAAGATAAAGTAGGATTTAGAACCATAAACAAAATTACGTATTTCCAGTCGTATTGTAAGAGATGTAGAAGTCTTGAACGCCAAGAAAAAAAACTATCACGTATCATATAGTTGAAAAATTCTAAATTATACGCAGATCTAATTATAAAATTCTAGTAAGTTTTAAATGGATACACGATGGACATCTGGTACTGTTGGATTTTTCAACAAAATCTACAAAAATAATTTGCCAAATGTTATTATCTTATGATTATGTTAAATTTGAAAGGAGATTAAATGATGGAACTTACTGAGCGTTCACTATGGCTACTTGCATTGATCGAGTCATCGCCATATGTTAATGGAAATACTAGATTACAAAAATATGCATTGCTTTCAACAAAAATTGTTTTAGAGAATGAGGAAAAATATGAAGATTGGGAACCTAATGATTTTGGTGGATTTTCTAGACAGGTTGGTTTAGAGATCCAATATTTCACTAAAAATGAATTGATTGAACAAGATACAGTGAATTCTTCTGGACAAGAACATCACAGATATTCTATTACAAAAAAAGGAAGAGAACTAATAAAAGAATTCATAAATTCTAAAAGGGAAACATATGATAAATTAAAAACAATAACAAATTTTTATTTTAAACGTCCTCTGAATGATCTTTTAACTGATACATACACATTATATCCAGAATACACATCAAATAGTAAAATTAAACACATTGTTCGTCAAACATTATTAAAAAGAACTCTCCATCCCAATTTACAATATGTAGTTCCATTTACAACAAAACAGCCAGATTTGTCAATAATTTCTTCAACAGAACATGTTAATGCGTTTCAATTTCAAGACGAAAGAATCCGAGAAAAACTTAGCGCGATGATTGGCTTAAAATCTATTCCAAAAATAGAGTCTAATTCCGTTAAAAAACTTTCAGGAATTCTGGAAAATAGAATTACAGAAAATGAAGTCGACGCCATTGAGATCGTAAGTTCTGTACGTGGCCATATTTGAAAAAAATCTACATTGATACAAATATCATAATAGCATATGCAGTAGGGCCTACGAAGGAAAAAATTCAATATCCAAAGGCTGAAAAAATATTCAAACAAATTGAAGATGGCGAGTTTATTGGAGTAGTATCTACACTGACGTTAACTGAAATAATAGGTGTTCTCCGTACATTGATAGGAAGAGAAAGAGAAAAAATGCTCACAATAAAAGAACATGATCAAAATGAACATGTTCGACATGAGGCTAAGAAAATATACGATGAAATTATTAAAATTCTATTGACCATGAACAATATAAAATTTGAAGAGGGAAAAATGAGTAACTTTCAAACTATTCTTAGTGATGGTTTTGAATTAATTTCTGGTAGTACAGGTTTTCAAAAATTTCATAGCACATGTGGAATTTGTAGGCAAGCATACAAAAGTAGTAACTATAAACAAATTCTTGTCGCAGACATTCTTCATGCATTATTAGCAAAAGATACTGGGTGTGATGAATTATTGACATTTGATGGCGGATTTAGAGGAATAATTGGTCATGAAAAAATAGAGCCACTAACAATTTGTGTAAAATAAAAAAACATGAAAAAATAAGATAGATGGAAAAAATCCGCAAAAATGTTACATTAAAGGCAAAGATTGATGAATTTCTAACTCTACTTTTTGACGCCGAGATTTCTGTTCTTTAGTCTCAAGTATGGATTTCTGCATTTTCTGCATCTGGTGGCGTTAATGTCATTTCTACAGCCACAGTTAAAGCAAATCTTCATTACCAAACGTGCAGCTTGTGCAATGCGTTTTTTCTCTGGGTCTGTAATAGGCATATAATTTTCTCCTTAATCTCTCTCTTTTATTCTAATCGGATTGTTGCATCTTTCCTGCTAGTAGTACTGGCACTTGTGATGGTCTTTTTGCCACTGGAATGTTTGCCTTGTTAAACATTGTTACCTTTGATTCTGCAGAACCATATGTTCCCATTACTATGGCCCCTGCATGACCCATTCTCTTTTCTTTTGGAGCAGCTCTTCCTGCAATGTATGCTACTGTTGGTTTTTTGAATCCAATATCTATAATTCTTTGAGCCAAAATTTCTTCAGAATCTCCGCCTATTTCTCCTACCACTACTAATCCTTCTAGATCTGGAATGTCTTTTACCATGTCAAATGCATCAATCATTCTAGTTCCGTTAATTGGGTCTCCTCCAATCCCTATTGTTATTGATTGACCAAATCCCGCGTTTGTTAGGGCATCTGAAATTTCATAAAGTAATGTTCCGCTTTTTGATAATACTGCAATCTTTCCTGCCTTAAATGGAGTTGCTGGCATGATTCCAATTTTTATTAATTCCGGAATCATTATTCCTGGAGTGTTGGGCCCAATAATCACAGCGCCTTTTTTATTTGCTAAATCTAATACTTCCATTGTATCTCTAACTGGAACATGTTCTGGAATTGCAACTAGTAGTTTGATTCCAGCTTCAAGTGCCTCTTTTGCTGCTCCCAAAAAGAATTTCGCTGGAACAAAAATAATTGAAATTTTTGCACCACTTGCATCAACTGCTTCTTTAACTGTATTGTAAATTGGAACCTTATCTTCAAATTTCTGACCGCCTTTTCCTGGGGTTACCCCTGCAACAATGTTAGTTCCATAAGTTATCATATTTTTTGCATGAAGTGAACCATATGCTCCAGTGATACCTTGAACGATTACTCCTTTTTTCTTGTAATCCGAATCTTCAGGAGTTCCTTTTAGTAATTTGAAAATATCTGTCATTTTTTAATCCCCATAACTGCTGCATTAATTGCCTCTTCTACTGAATCATAGATTTTTGTTCTAGAATTTTTTAACATCTCTTTTGCTTTGTCTGATTCTGTGCCTTTTAGTCTTGCAAATACTGGAAGGTTGATCAATTTATCATCATATGCTTTTAGAAATGCTTCTGCAACTACTGTTGTCTTTACAATTCCTCCGTAAAGGTTAACTAAAATTCCTTTGACTCTGTTCATCTTGCTAATCAAAGTTAGTGCTTCATAAACTGAATCAGTTGTTGCACCGCCACCAACATCTAAGAAACATGCTGGTTTGCCTCCATTATCAGACAACATATCGAGTGTAGACATTACTAGTCCTGCACCATTTCCAACAACTGCAATATCTCCATCTAATTCTACTAGAGAAAAACCACTTTTTTCTGCTCTTTCTTCAATCTCTGTTTTTTCTTGATACTTTTGTAATTCATCATGTCTAAAGTTACTGTTATCATCTGTTACAAATTTACCGTCAAGTGCCATCAATGAGCCGTCTTGCATAATTGCTAGCGGATTTATCTCTGCAAGTTCTGCTTCTTTTTCAACTGTAAGTTTTGCTAACTTTTGTAATGTGTCCACAAAGTCGTCTGCAGCTTTACCTTCCAGTTTCATCTCTTTTGCAACTTCTCTTGCTACTTGATCTGAAACTTCACCTAGACCCACTTCTTTAATAATTTGATTTTTAACTGATTCTATTTCAACTCCTCCTTCAGGTGATGCAATAATTGTATAGCATCTTTTTGATCGATTCAAAAATAATGACAGATACAACTCTTTTTTGATATCTGCCATCTTTTCAAGTAAAATTGCTCTTGCCTTTTCTCCTTTAATTGTCAAACCTAACACTTGTGGATACTTTAACTCAAATTCGTCATCATTTTGACATTTTTGAATACCTCCTGCTTTTCCTCTACCTCCTACGGGAACTTGAATTTTAATTACAAATGGATATCCTAACTCTTTTGCATGTTTTCTGCCTTCCTCTATAGTTGTAGATGCTTTGCTTGGAAGGAGATTAATTCCATAGTTTCTGAACAACTCTTTTGCTTGAAACTCTAATAAACGCATACAAAAGCCAACAATTTTACGATCTTTATTAATTATGAGGCTAATTTAGCTGCTCTTCTAGAAAATCAATTACTTGTAAAAATCGATCACGACTTTTTCTTAATAATTCTTGAGGAAATTCTTCAATTGTAAAAACATGTTGTTGATGAAAACTTGGAACTATCACTCCTCCAGATGTGACAAGTTGTTCAATAACATAATCTTTGGTGATGGTACATACAATTTCTTCATACGAATCTTCTTCTTCTTCTAATGTTTGTCTATACAATACAATTGGCTTGTTGGTCTTTGCAACAATATCTGAGCCTTTTTTTAAGAGATCTGTTAAATGTTGAATCTGCCAAGCATCAAGACTAATCTGTTTTACCATACAATTCTTACACGTTTTTTCTATTTATCATACCGGTTTAACTAAAAGCTAACCAGTTGGTTCATTTTTAATTAAAAGAAAAGAGTATGATTTGGCTATTATGCCATATCAAGTGCTCTAGAATGTTTTCTGGTATGTGGTCTTTCTCCAGAATATTTTCTTCTCATGTGTCCTGATGGTCTTCCATAGATTAATTCTAGGAACCAAGACTCATGTTCGATCTCTTCGGCCAAAATGTCTTTTGCAATGTCATACGTTGTAGGATCTTTTCCGAAAGTCATTTTACAGACCTTATCCCAATTTACAATTGCACCCTGTTCGGCTTTGAGACATTTTTCTAGTATTGCCTTGTGATCTGTTGGATTTGTTGGAAGCTGTAAGAACTCACATCCTGACATTTTGATGAATTGTGTAGCGTCATTTGGAAGTGAACCTCCTAACTGATAAATTCTCTCAAGGCATGCTTCAAAGTGGCTAAGATCCTCTAGTCTTGCATCTTCGATAATTCCTTTGAGTCCTTCTCCCTCCAAGCCTGTACAATGTGCCCTCAAATTGGTAAAGTAGTAGTAGGCAGTAAATTCTACTGATGCATTTTGAATCAATAGTTTTTTTAATTCCTCTACGTCTAAGCCATTTTGTTTTAGAACATTGATTCCAACAACTGCTGGGATTTTTGAATCAGACATGTCTGCTTGTCAAATTAGGTGTTCTAATAAAAATATTGCATTTTACAAAAAATGATTTTAGATAACTGATGGGTTAGTTTGATTGGCTCATTCTACTGAAATTCTTATTTTTAGACCATCAATGTCGTCCTCTTTGTATGTCTTACATGATTCTACAAAATCCACTTTTTTGACTCTGACTAAAAATGCCAAATCTTCTGATTTTTCTTTAACCATTTCCAGCGACTCGTCATCTAAATCCAGTATTGATGCAACATTGAGTATGTCTGTTGGATTATACCCTCTCTCTTTTCTTAGGGTCTGTAGTCGTCTTGCAATATCTTTTACTAATCCTCTTGCCATCATCTCTTTGTTTCTTGAAGTTGATATGAATACAATGTAGTTGTCTCTTTTTGAAACTGCAAATCCTTCATTTGCATCAAAATCAATTCCAAAATCATCACTGTCTAACGAAATCTTTTCTCCGTCAATCTCGTAATCATAATGTCCCTGTTTTTGAAGTAAAGTTATGATCTCTTCTTTGTTAGTTTCAGAAAACATGTTGACCAGTTTTCCCATGTGTTGTTTTGCTTTTGGCCCAATTTTTTTTCGTTCTAATTCAACTACTGGTATCAACGGCAAGTTTAGTTGTTTTAATTCTAAGATCTGGTTTAATCCGGATTCCTTTTCTATCTCATAGATTGTAAATTTCTCTACGTTTAGCTGTGACAATAGTAAATTAGAAAGTGATTCTAGTTTTTTCTTTTGATCCTTACTTACACAAATTAATGCTTCAGCAAGCGGCCATCTTCGTTTTAGTTTTCCTTTCATTCTTGCAGCTGATGAAATTGAAACAACATCTTTCATGATATCAAATGACTCTTCAATCTCTTCATTTACCAGACTCTCTTGATATTGTGGCCATTTGTCAAGTAATATGCTCTTTTTCCCATCAAATACTGTTTGGTAGAGATACTCACTAGTAAATGGACAAAGTGGATGAATCAAGACATCTAATGTTTTAAGAACATCGCTTAGTACTGCATAAATTGCCAGTCTCCTGTTCTTTTTTGACTCATCTTCATCCCATAACTCGCCTCTGGTAATTGGAATGTAAATTTGACTTAGATTGTTTATGATAAAATCATCAATAGATTTTGCAGCTTCGTGGAACTTGCAAGATTCATTACGTTCGGTGATTTTTTTAATTAATTTTTGTAATTTAGATACAAGCCAAATATCTGGCGAGGTTAACAATCCGTTTTCTTTTGCCCATGAAATTGTCTTTGTCTCATCAAATTTATCATACTCGCTGTTTTGTTTAAAATATAGATGTAAATTAAATAGCGTGTTTATTACCTGATATGGTCTTGACATTAATTCATCAGTGCTAAAGCTAAGTGGTTCTATCGGGCTTGCCTTCCAAATAAAATAAAATCTGATCAAGTCAGTTGGATATTTTTTTAGTAATTCTTCACCATCGATTACATTTCCTAAACTTTTACTCATTTTGCCACCTTTTTCGTCAAGTACATGACCTTGGAACAAAAATGACTTGAATGGTGGAATTGGTCCATTATTTAGAATTACATTTTCTATCAATAACGTATATGCCCATCCTCTAGTCTGATCAATGCCTTCGGTGAAAAATGGAGCTGGAATACTTTTAGAATATTCTTCATCTGTTAATGATGAATATGGAGCTGATCCGCTGTTATGCCATGTATCCAGTACATACTCTTCTCTTTTTGTATTTGTGCTACTACAATGTTTACATTTTATTATGATATTATCAATCCAAGGACGATGCAATTCAAAATTTGGGCCATCTGGTAATTTTGCAGCTGATTCAACAATATCTTTTCTTGTAAAAAACCAATTTTGTTTTTTACAATCACCGCATATCCAAACAGGTAGTGGACATCCCCAAATTCTTTCTCGCGATATACACCACGGGTGTTTTTCTTTGATAATCCCTAAAAATCTGTTTTTTGGTTGCTCAAAAAAGTACTCTACACTTTCAGCTGCATTGATTGCTTTGTCATCTAGTCTGTCTAGTTTGTAAAACCATCCTTTTCGTGCTAGCCATACAATTGGGTGATGAGACCTCCAACACAGCGGATATTTGTGCTTGATTTTTCCTATTTTTACTAATGCATTTTTCTCCCTTAGGTCTTCTACGATTATTCTGTCGGCATCTCTGACAAACATACCTTCATACTTTCCAGCCAAATCGGTGAACTTTACCTGATCATTTATTGGGTTGAATACTTTGACTTTTCTTTTATTTGCAATTTTGATATCTTCCTCACCATTTGCAGGAGACAAATGAACTAATCCACTACCAGTTGTAGCATCTACAAATTCTTCAGATACTGCTATGTGGAAATTTTTTTCTTTTACACATTCATCTAATCCTGGAATTAAATCTAAAAGTGGATGAATGTATTTTTTACCTTCAAACTCTGAACCTTTGACAGTCTTTATAATTTCATATCCTTCAATATTTACTTCTTTGAAAAATTCTTCAAGTCTTGTCTTTCCAATTATCCATTTTTCATTTTCTACTTTGACATATGTATAATCTTCGTCTGGATTCAACCCTACCATTGCATCCGTAACTAACGTGAATGGCATTGTTGTCCAAACAATTAGGTATGTGTCTTCATCTTTGAGTTTAACTTTGTAGTATAGTGATGGATCCTTGACTTCTTCATATCCTTGATTGACTTCTGCATGACTAAGTGATGTTTGACAGCTAGGACAATAAGCAATTACTGTAAAATCTTCTTCCAATATTTTATTTTCATGTGCTTTTTTTAGTATCTGCCATTCTCTTTCAATAAATTCATCTCGATAAGTCCAATACGCATTGTTGTGATTAAATGACATTCCAAGTAATTCATCTACCTCCACCCATTTTGTGTTGAATTTTTTTACAATCCTCTTACACTCTTCAACTAGTTTTTCAATTCCTACTTTTTCAATAACCTCTGATTTACCTCCAGTTACTCCGAGTTCTTTTTCTGCCTGTAACTCCACAGGAAGCCCCTGTGTGTCCCAACCCCCATTAAATACAATTTTTTTTCCTTTCAGTGTGTTGAATCTGTACCAAAGATCCTTGATTACACGTCCTCTAAGATGTCCTGCGTGTGGAATTCCGTTCATAGTTGGAGGACCTTCAATAAACATGATCTTTTCAGGCTTGTCTGATTCAAAGATTAATTTTTCAATGTCGATTGATTTGACATATGCTTTAATTTCAGACTCGATTGATTTTGCATCAAATTTTGATGAAAGTTCCATCTTGCATTCTGATATAGGTGTGGCATTATAAAGCTAAATTGATTTTCTGATTCTTTATTCGATTCTAGCACTAGTTTCATGTTAATGGCATCAAATGAGTAAAATAACTGAAATATGAAATTGTGTAAAAATGTGTTTTTTATAATTTGATAACTTGGATTATATAATTGAGTGAAAGATAATTTTTGTTGGTTAATGTTTTAGTCATTGGTTCGGGTGGACGAGAACATGCACTATCTTGGAAATTATCGCAAAGTCCCAAAGTTGATACTGTATTTACTGCACCTGGAAATGGCGGTACTGAAAATAATGTTCCAATAAATACTGATGATCTTGATTCCCTTGCAGACTTTGCAAAAAAGAATAATTGTTTTACTGTAGTTGGTCCAGAGGTTCCACTTGCAGCCGGAATTGTTGATAAATTTAATCACATGAATTTGAAAATTTTTGGACCCTCTCAAAATGCAGCACAATTAGAATCTAGCAAAATCTGGGCAAAAAATTTCATGAAAAGAAATGAAATTCAAACAGCAAAATTTGAAATCTTTGATGATCCAAAAAAAGCAGAAGAATATGTAAAATCTCTTGATTATAATGTTGTAGTCAAAGCTGATGGACTTGCATCTGGAAAAGGAGTGATAGTTTGTAATAGTTATGATGAAGCAATTGCAGCAATTAATTCGATATTGGTAAAAAAGGCATTTGGTAATGCCGGTAATAGGATTATTGTAGAGGAGAGAATTGATGGAATCGAAGCTTCTTACATTGCATTATGTGATGGTGTAACTGCAATACCTATGGCATCAAGCCAAGATCACAAAAGAATTTTTGATGACGATAAAGGCCCTAATACAGGAGGGATGGGCGCATATTCTCCAACTCCTGTCATTGATGATGTTCTTGCTGAAAAAATCCAAACTAAAATCATCAATAAAACAATTCAATCAATGAAAAATGAAGGAATTATTTTCAAAGGATTTCTCTATGCCGGAGTAATGATTAGAGATAATGAACCATATGTTTTAGAATTTAATGCACGTATGGGTGATCCAGAATGCCAGCCCATTATGATGAGGATGGACTTTGATTTGTATGATTATTTTGTTGCAAGTGTTGATAGTACATTATCTTCTATGCCTAAACCAAAATGGAAAAACCAATACTCTGTTTGTATTGTTTTAGCATCTAATGGATACCCTGAATCATATCCCATAGGTGAAGAAATAACTGGATTTGATTTAATTCCAAAAAATTCTATTGTTTTTCATGCCGGAACAAAAAAACAAGATGAAAAAATTCTATCAAATGGAGGTAGAGTATTAGGTGTTACTGCACTTGGTGATACCTTATCTTCTGCAATTTCAAATGCATATGCTGCTGTAGAAAAAATCTATTGGCCAAGCAAATTTTGTCGAACGGATATTGGTAAAAAAGGACTATCGTATCTTTGATGTATCAATTATTCTATCTTCAGTAACAATCCAATCTATTATTGCATCATGTTCTGAAGCTGGGATGTTTTTTACTATTTGTTTTTCCATTGTTATTGAAATTGTTTCAATTTTATTTTCAGCTAAAAATCTATCATAAAACCCATGACCGTATCCCAATCTTACCCCCTTTGGTGAAATTCCTACTGTTGGAACCAATATGACATCTAGATTATTATTAATTGGACATTCATTACGAGGCTCCATTATGTCAAAAGCCCCATTTTCCAGATTGCTAACACTCTCAATCTTTCTAAATTCTATATTTTTTCCAATTACTTTGGGCAAAAATACTTCTTTTCCTTCACTTAATGCTTCTTGTATGATGTCTTGTGTCATTATTTCACTTCCAATTGGATAGTACATTCCTATTTTTTTTGCATTTCTATACAAATCTATTTTTTTTAATCTTTTTTGTATTGCTTTGCTTGTAATTTTCATTAAATCAAATGAAGTCCCATCTCTTTTATCAAGAAGAAATTTTCTTAATGATGTTTTTTCTGAATTATCTTTCAATTTGACTACTCAATGATGCAGCTGTTATTGTATTTTTCAATAACATTGCAACTGTCATAGGTCCTACTCCTCCTGGAACAGGCGTTGCATATGATGCTTTTTGAATAATTTGTTCATAATCTGCATCTCCAACTAATTTTTCGTTGTATCTTGATATTGCAACATCAATTACTATTGCATCTTTTTTTATCATGTCTGGTGTTAATGTGAACTTTTTTCTATCCCCAACAGCTGTAATTATAATATCTGCATGTTGACATAATTCCTTGATATTTTTTGTTTTAGAGTGACATGTAATCACGGTTGCATTTCTTGCTAAAAGTAAATGATATAGTGGTTTTCCAACTAAATTACTTCGATTAATTAAAACTACATTTTTTCCATCTAAATCTATTTTGTAATAGTCAAACATTTCCATTACTCCTAATGGTGTACATGCTACAAGTGCAGCTTTTTTCATTGCTAATAACCCTGCATTATGTGGTGTAAGACCATCCACATCTTTTAGAGGAGAAATTCTTGATATTGTAAAAAATTCATCTAATTGATTCGGTAATGGTAATTGCACTAGAATTCCATGAACTGTTTTGTCATTATTTAGTTCATCAATTTTTTTATTTAATTCTAATTGATCAATTTCTGAAGCAAACTTGAAATCTTTAGTGATGATTCCAACTTCTTCACATGCTTTGTGCTTGTTTTTAACATAAGTAGCAGATGCTGGATTATCTCCAACTAGAACAGTTGCTAAACATGGATTGATCCCTTGATTTTTTAATTCTTCAACAGCTTTTCTAACTCTATCTTTTACTGACTGGGCAATTTCTTTACCGTCTATTTTTATACCAGTCATCAAGATTAATTCTAACTTGTAGATATTTAATCCTTGAAATGACTTAAACTACAATTGAAAATCTTAGAAAGGAAATTATGGAACTAAATTGGTGTTATTTTATGTTTGTAGTAATATCTGATGTTCAAATAAAATCTGAATCTCTTGTCAACTTTAAAAATTGGTTTTCAGAATCCAATAAAATAATATCAAAATTTGATGGATTTGTAAATAGACGCCTTTTGGAAACGAAAGATGGCAAACATAGGGTATTAGTTGAATTTGAAAATCTTGAAAAATTCAGTAAAATGCATCATAGTCCTGAGCATGAAAAACTTCATTCCGTGGCTGTATCCTTTATGGAGAAATTACCTGAACCTAAATTTTATACTGTGATCTCACAATAAAATGAACCTAGTTTTTGACGTAAACAAATACATTGAAAAAATAAAAAAAAGTGATAACTACTTTCATACTTTTATCAATAAAGAAAATTTAGCTACTGGTGTACTCGTATTGCAACCTGGAGAAGAAGATACACAAGAACCACATGATAGTGATGAAGTATATTTTATAATCAAAGGTAACGGTTTTTTAAAAATAAAAAACAAAGACTATGAAATTTCTGAAAATAAAATGTATTTTGTAGAGAAAAAAATTCCTCACTTTTTCCATAGTAATTCCAAAGAATTAGTTGTATTGTATTTTTTTAGTGGAATAGATTCTTAGGAAATTATAGTTTTTCTACCTATAATTTTTATTTTATTTTCAGCAAATAATCTAACAGCTTCAGGATAAGCTTGATGCTCTTTTGCTAAAATTCGTTTTGATAATGTTTTTTCTGTATCATTGTTTCTTACTTTGACTACTAGCTGTAAGATTATTGGTCCTGTATCTACTCCCGAATCAACAAAATGTACAGTACATCCTGAATATTTTGCACCATTATCAATTGCCTGTTTTTGAGCATCTAATCCTGGAAAAGCTGGAAGTAAAGCTGGGTGGATGTTAATTATTCTATTTTTATATTTTTTAACAAACTCTGGACTAATTATTCTCATAAAGCCAGCCAAACAAACCAATCCATTTTTTGGTGTAACCCCATGTTTTTCTAGAGTTGATATGATTTTTTTATCATAATCTAATCGACTACCTTTGAAATTTTTACTTTCAATTATTTCTGTTTTTATGCCCATTTTTTGTGCAATTTTCAAACCTTTTGCTTCAGGTTTGTTTGATATGACGATAGCTGGATTAATTGGAATTTTTTTACGTTTGATTGATTTTAAAATGGATTCCATGTTGCTCCCACGTCCTGAAATTAAAATTCCTAGATTTAGCAACTAGTCAATAGTAGATCAAACCTGCAATTTATATCAAATCCAATTATTTTGATTGACATTGTCTCCTCGTATTAGAATGACCAAAAATGGAATACTATGTGAGACTGAAGGTAAACGTGTTAGTTTGGATCCTAAAAAAACTGATTCAATAGGAGTGAATTTTGTATCCCATGCACACTCTGATCATCTTCCATCGAAAAATGGTGGCACTATACTTGCTTCAATTGAGACAAGTGAGATTGCAAATCTTAGAGGCTTTAAGATGGAAAATCATGTACAAAATATTGATGATTTTTCATTAATTGATAGCGGCCATATTTTAGGTGCAAAAGGTTTGCTTTTTGATGATATTTTCTACACTGGGGATATTTGTACAAGAGATAGAGGATTTCTTAAAGGTGGGATAATCCCAAAATGTAAAACGCTAATTACAGAATGTACATTTGGTTTACCAGAATTTGTATTTCCAAAATTAGATGTTATTCAAAAACAAGTCAATGAATTGATCTCAGAACTTTATGGAAAAGGAATTCCTGTAATTTTGTTGGGCTATCAGTTAGGAAAAGCTCAAACTATTACACAACTTTTTGGTCATTGGGGGCCTCTATATTTTCATGATTCAGTAAAACAAATGAATACACTTCACCAGAAACTAGGTATCTCACTAAATGATGGAATCGGTCATACTGAAGCAGAGAAAAATGGATTATTAAAAAACAAACCATGGGTGATGATAGCCCCGTTAATGTCTGAAAAGAATCAATTTCTCAAAGATATGAAATCAAAATATGGTGCAGTGACTATAGGTTTTAGTGGTTGGGCACAATCTCCTCGATTTGCATTTGGACGACGTTCAGACTATTCAATAACTATGAGTGATCATTGTGATTTCAATGAATTAGTGGATTTGGTTATTCGTTCTGGGGCTGAACAAGTTTACACTATACATGGATTTGTTGAAGAATTTGCAGCGCATCTAAGAAAACTTGGAATTAGTGCTCATCCTCTTCGTGAAAATTCTTTAGATGATTTCACTTAGTTTGAAATTTTCCACAATCACAATCCAATACTAAACATGTTTCAGAATTTCTAATGTGATCATGCGAGAAATGTTTGCATTTATCATTTTTACATATTCTCCTTTGAGCCTCTCTTTTAACTATAGATTGTGCAATCGCATTTGCTTTGTCTATTGAATATCCTTTTTTATCGATGTAATAATGAACAATTCTATTGTATAACAAATCTGGATTGAATTGTTTTTCTAGCATCTATTTTCCACCTTGTGATGGTATGTAATGAAGTGTTATGGTTGAGCGAATCTTTGGAATCTTTCTAATTTTATTCGTAATTACATTATCCAGCGAATCTTTTGTGTCTGCTTGAACTTTGCAAAAAACATCATAAATTCCATATGTTCCTCTTACCTCTTTTACTTCTGGAATTTGCATAATTTGATTTATGATCTGCTCTTCAGAACCCAAATCACACTGTATCAAAATATATGCAATTTCCATAATCTATCCTCTTATACTTCCCCGTCTATAATTTGATCCCTCATGGCAACTACATGCACAAGATGGATTATCGCATTTGCTCATACTTTTTTTATTCATGATATGATTTAGTGATTATAGTATTTCAAACCAGCATATTTTTTATTAAAAAACGTTTATTTTTTGAATTTGTTTTAAACAACTGTAAGAATTTTTTACATCTTTCATATGCATTTTAAGTAACATATCTGATGAATATTTTATCCTAACAATAGACCTTTTAACTCTAATTTTTTGTAATTGCCAATTTTTCACTATTATCTTATTTTTTAAAATGAAATTTGTCTCGTATACATAAATCTCAGTAAACGTGTACTTTATTCATGAAAAAAATTCTTGTTCCAATAGATGGTTCTCCAAATTCTGTAAGAGGATTGGAAAAGGCAATTGAATTCGCTAATAATGACAATTCTTCTATAACCCTTCTTCATGTTGCTACACTTCCTCCAGTTCATGTTATTGGGCATTCTAAAGACAAAGTCAAAAGATCTCTGGCAAAAAAATCTCAGAAATTTATCAAGGATGCCGAAGATAGATGCATTAATCAAAGTATATCATTTACGACAAAGTTAGTTTATGGTTCTGATCCTGCATATGATATCGAACAATTTGCTAAGAAATACAAACACGATCTAATTGTAATTGGGGCAAAAGGTAAAAGTACTTTAAAACGTCTTTTCTTGGGAAGTGTTTCAAGCTATCTTGTTGAAACAACAAAGACTCCAGTGACTGTAATAAAATAAACAAGTCAAAAATTTCAATGATTTAAAAATAATCTAATTTCTAAAAATGTATAGTTTTGAAATAATGAGTGTTTATCTTATAAAATCATTTTAAATCTTTAAGTTTCAGTATTTTATGTGAATGCCGTGTGTGAAACTCTGGATGAAATTCATGAAGCCCAATTAGCTGCAGTTATAGCTAGAATGCGAAACGAGCGTTCAAAAACAGAACCACCATCAGTCTGCAATTAAAAATTTATTTTAATATTATGCCAATATCCATAAGATTCGTATGAGTAAAATCAGTTCTAATATTGCATTTTTGTTTTTGAAAAAATCTTGCTGAATCGCTATTTTTTAAAAATTCTTTAATTGTCGATTCGTCAATTTTGACATTCTCAATAATTGCTCCTGCAAATAATGAATTTCCATCTATCCCATCTGTACCTACTGATGCAATGGCGATTTTTTTCATGTTTTGTGCATTCTTTAAAATTCTTAAAACTAATTCTTGATTTCTTCCTCCAGTTCCTTTCCCGATTACTTCAACTGTTGGCTCCCCACCAAATATTAAGCAGCTTTTTTGCTCATCTGAAATATTTTCCATAATTTTTTGCGTAGCATCTTTTATGTTTCCAAATATTTGGATCGTTTTCGTTTTATATCCAAGATCTTTTGCTTTTAATTCCATTGCATCAAGACAATCTTTATTGTTTGCAATGATATAATTTTCAATCAGTGCTTTTTTTGGTGTTTCTGGAATTTTTCCTTTAAACCCATCTTCCAATCTTTGTAAAACTTCTAATGGGATTTTATTTTTTAATTTGTACTTGTTGATTATGTTTAGTGCCTCTAAAAATGTTGTATCGTCCATGTATGTTGTCCCTGATGCAATTGATGAAAGATCATCTCCTTCAACATCAGACATGACAAGTCCAATTCCTTGACATTTGGTATTTTCAACTAGTTTGCCCCCCTTAATTTTTGACAAGTGTTTTCTAATACAGTTAAACTCTTGAATAGTGGCTCCTGATTTTAGTAACAAATTGGTCACGTAGATTTTATCATCCAATGTTATGTCGTCAGGAATTGCGAGTAATGATGATCCACCGCCTGAGACCAAATAAATCACTAATTCTCCTTCTCTTCTATTTTGTAGAAATTTTATCACTTCTTTTGCTGCCTTTACACTTGTCTGATCAGGTTTTGGATGCCCAGAATTAAAAATCTGAAATTTTTTACCTTTTATTTTTGATTTTGAACCCTTTGGAATTACTATGATACCACTTTTAATTGGGATAATTGCGTTTAATGCCCTAGTCATTGAATCTCCGGCTTTTCCAAACGCAACTGTATAGATTCCAGAAAACTTGCTTAGATTGATACTTTTTCCATTAATTTTAATTTCTTCTGGAGTGACAAATTTTGGTATGATGTTTTCTGGGTCTGCAGATTTTAGTCCTGCCTCTAAAATCTTTAATGAATCTATCTTCTTTTCTGATGTTGCCAATTCTTCGTAATTTTGAATAATCATACGTTTCTTTTTCACGCCAAGATATAATAATAATCAATGATGGTTAGATTTATGCACACAGTACGTATTCCAAAAATAATTAATTTTGGAAAAAATGCACTTGGTGAAACAGAATATCCAAAAAATGCCCTAGTTGTCACAACCGTTCCTCCAGAACTTTCTGATAAATGGCTTGGCAAAATGGGAATTAAGGACTATTTACTGTATGACCAAGTAACACCTGAACCATCAATTGATGATGTCAATACTGTTATTTCAAAATTCAAAGACAAGAATCCTTCAGTGCTAATTGGATTAGGAGGAGGCAGTTCAATGGATGTAGTAAAATATGCTGCGCCTGAAATGAAAAAAGAAAAAATCTTGATTCCAACTACATTTGGAACAGGAGCTGAAATGACAACATATTGCGTTTTGAAGTTTGATGGAAAAAAGAAACTATTACGAGAAGACAGATTTCTTGCTGACATGGCTGTAGTTGATTCATATTTTATGGATGGTACTCCGGAACAAGTCATCAAAAGCTCTGTTTGTGATGCATGTGCACAAGCAACCGAGGGCTATGACAGCAAACTTGGTAATGACTTTACAAGAACAATGTGTAAGCAAGCATTTGAAATACTTTATGATGCAATAATGAATGACAAACCAGAAAACTATCCTTATGGTTCAATGCTATCTGGTATTGGATTTGGTAATTGTTCAACTACACTTGGACATGCATTATCATACGTATTCTCCAATGAAGGAATTCCACATGGTTATTCTTTGTCTTCATGTACTACAGTTGCACACAAACATAACAAATCAATCTTCTATGATAGATTCAAAGAAGCCATGGCAAAACTTGGCTTTGACAGACTAACTCTAAAGGCTGATGTATCGGAAGCCGCAGATACTGTAATGACTGATAGGGGACATTTGGATCCAAATCCAATTCCAATCACTAAACAAGATGTCATCAAATGTCTAGAGGATATTAAATCAGGTAATCTATAAAAAATCCCTACGGATTTTACTTTTTTTCTATTTTATTGATATATTGTAACGATTCTCGTTTTGACTAAACTTATTTATGCTAATGTTTTAGTCTAATTGTATGATTGCTGAAAAGCCATTAAAGTTCGGTATTCAAAACGGATTAAACGTTGCCCGTGCAGGATATTCTGAAGATCAAATTTTAACTGCTTGTATGCTTGCTGATAAAACAGGTTATGATTCTATTTTCTATATGGACCATACAAATGTCCCACAATGGAAAAATGCAATTGTTTTGGATCCTTGGGTGATGTTATCTGCAATTGCAGCAGTTACAAATAATGTTGAACTTGGAACTTGTGTCACTGATGCAATCAGAAGACATCCCTCAAATATTGCCTTAGCTGCAATTACACTTGACAGAGTTTCAAAAGGTAGAGCAATTTTAGGAATCGGTGCAGGTGAAGCTCAAAACTTAAAAGAATTTTGTATTCCATTTGAAAAACCAGTTTCAAAATGGGAAGAGCAAATTCAAGTTATCAAAACATTGTATGGTTCAACTCCTGATAATACTGTAAACTACGATGGTAAATATTACAAACTAGAAGGTGCATGTCTTCAAGCACCTCCAATTAGAAAACCACATCCACCAACTTACATGGCATCAGGTGGTACTCGCACTTTAGAACTCACTGGAAAATTAGGAGAAGGATGGTTGCCAATTGGTTACACTCCTGAATTATTTGAAGATCATGCAAAACAAATTCAAACATCTATGAATAAACATAATCGTACTCAAGAAGAAAAAGATAAGTTTCAATATGCACTTGATATCGACGTTTACTTTTCAGAAGATGCAGAAGAATCATGGGCAAAAATGAAAGAAGCTGTAAAGGTAAGCTTGTTCAAGCCTGAAGTCTTACGTGTACATGGTATTAAAGAAATTGAAGGATTTGATTTTGTAAAATACTTTACAGAATATTCAATGTCTGATCAATCATGGATTGTAAAAATGAGAGAGGCTGCAACAAAAATTCCTGATAAAATTGCTCGTTCTTCAACTGCTGTTGGTACTCCTGACGATATCATTCCTACATTTGAACGATTTATGAAGGCTGGTGTAAATCATTTTGTAATTAGATTCTGGGGAAAGAATTACTTTGGTTCAATTGATAAATTTGCAAGCCACGTAATGCCTTATCTGCGCGAACAAATCCAAAAATAAGTCAATTTTAAATCGAAAATCATTTACTATACTATAACTTGCTAATTGTTATGGATGACGAGCTACCTGAGGCAATAAAAAAATGTATCAAAATTCTCGAAGAAAATATTGATATTTTGACTAACATTGAATTGGATTTGGAAGATCAAAAGGAAGATGAGATAGTTTCAGACCTAGAAATCCATGATCTTTATGATATGACTGAAGATTTGGTAGAATCTGCAAAACTAAAACGTGCTGAATTTAATCTAATGCGTAGAAATGCAGAAAATCTTTCACAAAATTAATTTACGATTTATGTGGTCGTCTGTTTTTACTTTTCATTCGTGTGTATGATCTTACTTGTCGTTTTTTGTGTTGTTTTTCAATTCTTTTTCTTGTGCGTGCAGTTGCGTTTGTTTCACCTTGAATTATCTTGACTTTACTTCCATCTCTTAGCATTATTGGTTTTCCTTTAAATCTAAATTCTGCATCATGGCATTTTGTATAATATTTACTTAGACAAAAAAATATTCTATTATTTGTCCCATGCATTTGTTTTACATCTTTTGATTTTTTTAATTCATTGAGAATGTTTCTTAATTGTCCTTTATCAACATCTGAAATTCTGTGTAATTCTCTAAACCAGATGAATTTTGAATTTGATCCCCATTCTTCTAATGTTTTAAGCACTAAATTTGTTGCTTCCATCCATTCTTCTTCTTTCTCGTCCAACTCTTATTCTCTATATTTGTCCTATATTTTAGGAATCTTATTTCACATGAATCTTTTTTTTGTTCTAGTAATTTCTTTTAATCTTGATTTTATTACTTTAGATGATTGGGTTTGATTTTTTTCCATCTCTTTGGCAACTCTGTCAATTTTTTTTATAATCTTTGATTGTTCATCTGATGAAGTTGATTTTAAGAGATTTTTCTTTAATATTTTTAATTCTGAAGAATATTTTTTGAACTCATTTTTTAATTCATTTAGATATGGATCGTCCATAATTTTCTTTAATTACCTTATATTTTAGCGATTAATGATCTGGATTTATAATATTATTAGTAAAATTGTTCTTATTGCAACTAGTTGGAATTTTACAAATAAAATCTCCTCAAAAAATTAAAGAATTTTTGAATCAAGAACACGTTGGACGTATTTCTAGTATTGATGAGCATGGATATCCACAGATAATCCCAATGAATTTTGTTTTTTTAAACGACTTTGTATACATGCATTCTCATATCAAAGGTGAAAAAATAGATAACATCAATAGAAACCACAAAGTTGGTTTTGAAGTTGATAGGGAGTTGGAATTTTTACCCTCATATTTTGAAGATCCGAAAGATGCGTCATTGGCTGACACATTGTATATCAGTGTTGTAATCAAAGGTACTGCATCACTAGTAACAGACAAAGAAGAAAAAACACTTGCGTTAAATGGTTTAATGAAAAAATATCAACCTGAAGGTGGGTATGATCTAATCAAATCATCTATGAGAGTTTTAGATGCAGTAGCTGTGATCAAAGTTATTCCTGAAGTTCTTTCAGGTAAATACAAAATTGGACAAAACATACGTCTTGAAAGTAGAATTCATCTGGCAGAACAAATACTGAAAAGAAATTCTCCAACTGCAAAAGAAACTTTGAAAATTATGGGATTTGAAATAACTAGTTCTGGATTACAGATGGTTGATGAACCTATTTGGTAGATTTACTGTATAGTTTGAATTAAACCTATTTTTTGATTATAATTTCAATCGTATGTGTACTGCAGTTAGATGAACAACAATCACTTGCCCTGTTTTCAAACTCACAATTGCAAATAATGCATATCTTTTTCATAATGAAAATTTCAATCTTTAATTAATAAATAAAATTAAAATATGCTGCTAGTGCTAACCTGCGTTAAATTATGATGTACCGTAGGTGACACTTGGAGAATAGTTAGCTATAAGTTCAGTTTTAGACGATTGTAACTGTTGCAACAAATCCATAAATTTGAACTTGTATCTGACTATGTGCCTACAGGTGATCAACCTCAAGCTATTGACGCTTTAGTTTCAGGTGTGAAAAAAGGAACAGTTCAGACACTATTAGGAGTAACTGGAAGTGGAAAGACATTTTCAATTGCAAATGTAGTTGCAAGAACTGGAAAAAATACACTAGTAATTTCTCACAATAAAACTCTGGCTGCACAACTTTATTCTGAACTCAAACAGTTTTTCCCAAAAAACAACGTTGGATATTTTGTATCGTATTATGATTATTATCAACCTGAAAGCTATCTGCCTCAAACTGATACGTATATTGAAAAAGATACTCAGATTAATGAAAAAATTGAAAAATTACGTTTGGAGGCAACTGCGATGCTTCTGTCTGGCGAGCCTACAATTATTGTATCTACTGTATCCTGTATTTACTCACTTGGTAATCCAAAGGATTGGGAGGATTTGGCAATTACAATTACTGCAGGCGATGTTATAAAAAGAAATGATCTTATAAAAAAATTCATTGATGCACGATATGAAAGAAATGATACTGAAGTGGCTCCTGGAAATTTTAGAGTAAAAGGTGATACTATAGATATCATTCCTGCATATTCTGAAGATATTGTTAGAATTTCGATGTTTGGTGACGATGTTGAAAAAATTACATTGTTAGATAATATCTCACTTAAAGAAAAACGTACAATAACTCAGATGAAAATATTTCCAGCCAAACACTATTTGATTGCAAAAGATGTTAGGGAAAAGGCAATCATTTCAATTAAAAATGAACTAAAACAAAGATTGCCAGAACTCAATGAACTAGAAAAACAACGATTGGAGATGAGAACAAAATATGATCTAGAAATGATTGAAGAATTAGGTTATTGCTCCGGAATTGAAAATTATTCAAGACATTTTGATGGTAGAAAAGCTGGTGAGAAAGCATTTTGTCTGATGGATTTTTTTGGGGATGATTATCTACTTGTCATTGATGAATCTCATGTTACATTACCACAACTACATGGAATGTACAAAGGTGATTATTCAAGAAAAAAACAACTAGTGACGTATGGTTTTCGTTTACCTAGCGCATATGATAATAGACCATTAAAATTTGAAGAATTTGAAGATTATTTGAAAAACACTATTTTTGTATCTGCAACTCCAAGTGATTATGAGAAAAAAATATCATCTCAAATTGCTGAACAACTAGTAAGACCAACTGGACTACTAGACCCTACTGTAGAAATTCGACCAACTAAAGATCAAATGGATGATTTAATCAAAGAAATATCTAAAAGATCCACCAAAAATGAGCGTGTTTTAGTTACAACTTTGACAAAACGGATGGCTGAAGACCTAGCTGAGTACCTCTCCAAAAAACAAGTTAGAGTAAGGTATATGCACTCTGAAATTGAGGGATTACAAAGGACAGAACTTATTCGACAATTACGATTAGGTGAATTTGATGTTCTAGTTGGAATCAATTTGTTAAGGGAAGGATTGGATATTCCTGAAGTTTCACTAGTTGCAATACTTGATGCAGACAAGGAAGGGTTTCTCAGAAATTTTACTAGTTTGATTCAAACTTTTGGAAGAGCAGCAAGAAACGTAAATGGAACCGTAATCATGTATGCTGATACTATTACAAAATCCATGTCTAATGCAATAGATGAAACTAAAAGACGTAAAGAAAAACAAATACAATTCAACAAAGAACACAATATCACTCCAAAGACTATCATAAAATCGGTTCCTGAACAAGTTACCACATTAGATGAGTCTAAACTAAAATCAACCCATGATCTTGCTACTGATATTATTGAGCTAGAATATCAAATGAAAAAATATTCTGAAGAGTTAGATTTTGAGCGAGCAATTGAATGCCGAGATAGGATAAAAAGACTGGAAAAAGAGATCAAATTTAAAGATGGCAGAAAATAAATTAAAAATTCGTGGTGCAAGGCACCATAATTTAAAAAATATTGATGTAGATATTCCAAAAAATAAACTTGTTGTAATTAGTGGATTGTCTGGTTCTGGAAAATCGACTTTAGCTTTTGACACAATTTATGCTGAAGGCCAGAGACGTTATGTTGAATCTCTTTCTGCATATGCAAGACAATTTCTTGAAATGATGGACAAACCTGATGTTGATTCTATTGAAGGTCTTTCACCTGCGATATCGATTCAGCAAAAAACAACAAGCAAAAACCCACGTTCAACTGTTGGAACAACTACTGAAATTTATGATTATATGAGATTGCTTTTTGCAAGAATTGGAATTCCTTATTGTGTGAATTGCTCAAGAAAAATTTCTAGTCAATCAGTTGAAACAATTTGTGATTCTATTCTTAGAGATTTTGCTGATCAAAAGATTCTGATTTTATCTCCAATTGTTCAAAGAAAAAAAGGAACGTACGAAAAATTATTTGAACAGATAAAGAAAGATGGGTATTCAAGAATACGCCTAAATGGGGAAATTTTGAGCCTAGATGAGACAATTCCTCCACTTGATAGACAAAAATGGCATAATATTGAGATTGTAGTGGATAGAATCCAGGCAGAAAAATCTGAAAGATCTAGGCTTTTTGAAGCAATCCAAACTGCAATAAAAGCATCAAAAGGTGATGTTATGATTTCTTCTGATAAATCTGAAAAAATATTTTCCCAAAATAATGCTTGTCCTTATTGTGGTTTAACAATTGGTGAGCTAGAACCACGAACTTTTTCATTTAACTCGCCATTTGGAATGTGTAAGGCATGTAATGGTTTAGGTGTAAAGATGGAATTTGATGAAGATCTTGTAATTCCAGATAAGAGTAAATCGATTTTAGATGGTGCAATTGTTCCTTGGAGTGGAAGATTTTCTGCATTTAGAAAACAAGCGTTAAGAGCTGTTGGTAAAAAATTTGGTTTTGATTTAATGACTCCTATTGAAAAAATATCCACAAAACATCTTAAAATTATTTTACACGGGTCTAATGATCTAATTGATTTTAAATATCAATCAAAATCTGGTGATTCATCATGGCAATACACTGATGCTTTTGAAGGGGTACTTGTTAATCTTCAACGATCATTCATGGAGACTGATTCTGAGTCTAAACGTGAATGGCTAAAACAATTCATGCGTGATACTCCTTGTACTGCATGTAATGGGAAAAAATTAAAACCAGAATCACTTGCAGTAAAAATCAATGATAAGGGAATAATGGATGTGTGTGATTTATCAATTGATCACTGTTATGATTTTTTTTCTACATTACAATTAACTGAGAATGAACAATACATTGCAAAAGATGTACTGAAGGAAATTAAAGAACGATTGGAATTTCTAATGAATGTGGGATTAAACTATCTTACTTTGAATAGATTAAGTTCAACACTATCTGGTGGAGAGTCTCAACGAATTAGACTAGCAACTCAAATCGGTTCTAATCTTACTGGTGTCTTGTATGTACTTGATGAACCAACAATTGGATTACATCAACGTGATAATGAACGTCTTATTAAAACGCTAACAAAGCTACGAGATCTAGGAAATACCGTCATTGTTGTAGAGCATGACGAAGAAATCATGCGGAATTCAGACTGGATTGTTGATTTGGGTCCTGGAGCGGGAGTTCATGGTGGTAACGTAGTATTTGAGGGAACTGTAAAACAAATTCTTCATAATAAAAAATCTGTAACAGGAGAATACCTAAAAAACAATTCTCTTATAAAACTAGATGGAAAAATTCGTAATCGTTCTGGAACTCTGATAATTAAAGGAGCGTCAGAAAATAATTTAAAAAATATCGATGTTGAAATTCCGCTTGGTTTGTTTGTTTCGGTAACTGGTGTTTCTGGCTCTGGAAAATCTACATTGATTAATGATATTTTATTAAAATCACTTGAAAATCATTTTTATAAATCAAATATTAAGTCGGGATCTCATAGTGAAATTTTAGGTCTTGAATATATTGATAAAGTTATAGCAATTGACCAATCCCCAATTGGTAGAACCCCACGTTCTAATCCTGCAACTTACATCGGTGCATTTACTCCTATTAGAGAACTATATGCAAATACTGAGTTATCAAAGGAAAGAGGATATTCATTGGGACAATTTTCTTTTAATGTAGCAGATGGAAGATGTTTTGCATGTGAAGGAGATGGTGTTAAACAAATAGAGATGCAATTCTTGTCTGATGTTTATGTAAAATGTGATGAATGTAAAGGAAAGCGCTACAATTCTGAAACGCTTTCTGTTTTGTATAAGGGAAAAAATATTTCTGATGTGTTAAATATGACTGTATATGAGGCACTACAATTTTTTGAAAACATTCCTTCAATTAAAAGAAAATTACAAACTGTTTATGATGTTGGGTTGGGATACATAAAATTGGGACAATCATCAACTACGTTGTCAGGTGGAGAAGCACAAAGAGTTAAACTTGCATCTGAGTTGTCAAAAAGAGGAACTGGAAAAACATTTTACATTCTTGATGAGCCTACTACAGGATTACATTTTGCTGATGTTCAAAAACTACTTGATGTTCTAAACCGACTCGTAAATTTAGGAAATACTGTGTTGGTAATTGAACATAATTTGGATGTGATCAAAAATTCTGATTGGTTGATTGATTTGGGACCTGAAGGTGGTGATGAAGGTGGACAGATTGTAACTGTTGGAACTCCTGAACAAGTTTCAAAGGCCCCTGGAAGTTATACTGGAAAATATCTTAAAAAATTACTCAAATAATGAATAAAACAATGGCTTTTGATATCTCAAAAATTCACATTCCTTCAAATCCTGGTATTTATTTAATGAAAGATTTTAATGAAAAAATTATCTATATTGGTAAGGCAAAGAATCTAAAAAATAGAGTAAGATCATATTTTCTAAAAAATCAAAATTATAAAACACAAAAACTAGTAGAAAATATTTCTGATATTGAATTTGTATTGACTGATAATGAAAGCGAAGCTTTTCTATTAGAATCTAACATGATAAAAAAATATAGACCAAAATTCAATATTGAATTAAAAGATCAACAACGATATACTTACCTTAGAATATCTGATGAAAAATATCCTCGATTGCTAGTTGCACGCAGAACTCGCAGTGGAAAGTTTCTAGGTGGTGGTAAGATCTTTGGACCATTTATGCAAGGAAGTTCCAAATTACTTACAATTGGTACCCTGCGAAAAGCTTTTCAAATTAGAATCTGTAAACAATTACCAAAAAAAATATGCCTTGAGTATCATCTAGGTAACTGTGAAGGCCCATGCGAGTTTAAAGACGCCCAAAAAAAATATGCCAATCATGTATCTGCATTAGAAGAAGTTCTAAAAGGAAAAAATCAAACTCAGATCTTTACAGAGAAATTAAAAGAAGAGATGTCCCAGGCTGCTACATTACAACAATTTGAACGTGCAAAAGATATTCGAGACACTCTCATTAGATTAGGTAGTCTTCAAACAAAACAAAAAATGGAATATATTGAAAATTCAGATGAAGAATACTTCGGAATTTCTTATAAAGATCAAACTGTGACTGTGATGAATTTTAGAATGATACATGGAGTAATGCGTGATAGTGATAAGTTCTTCTTTGATCTTGTTGGTGATAATGATTTTTCAAATTTTCTATTTCAATATTATACGGTACATAAAATTCCAAAATTTATCTATGTAAATGATCTTCCTAAAAACAAAATACTCTTAGAATCTCTACTCTCACAGCAAGCAGGTTTTTCAGTTAAAATTATTTGTCCAAAACGTGGTAAAAAAAAGAATATCATTGATTTGATTTTGAAAAATATTTCTTTAATTCATTCCAAAGGAGGTAATTTAGGTCTCATTGAATTAAAAGAAATTTTGCATCTCTCTACAATACCACATATCATAGAATGTTTTGATATTTCAAATCATGGAGATGAATTTGCTGTTGGTTCAATGGCAAGATTTGTAGATGGGAAACCTGACAAATCTGGCTACAGAAAATTTAGAATTAAAACAGTTTCTGGTAGAGATGATTTTGCAATGATTGAAGAGGTAATCAAACGACGATATCTGAGATTACTTGAGGAAAATTCTCAATTGCCTGATTTGATATTAATTGATGGTGGAAAGGGTCAACTAAATGCTGCATTAAAATCATTACAATCCCTTGGATTGAATCTTGATTGTATTTCACTTGCTAAAGAAAACGAAGAGGTGTATTTACCAAATCAAAAAAATTCTACTATTATTTCAAAAGATAAACCATCATTGAAAATTTTGCAACATGCTAGAGATGAAACTCATAGATTTGGTGTTGCATACAATAGGGCAATACGTAAAAATAAAATAAAATAAGAAAAAAGGAAAATATTTTTGCTTAGTTAACTATAACTTTTCCAACCATCCATGGGTGTACCATGCAGAAATAATCATAGGATCCTGCATTATCAAATGTATGTGAATATTTTGCTTTTCCCATGACTAGACTACTGTCAAATACTCCTGATGGGCCATCAGCTGGACTGCCACCTGTTACTGTGTGTGCAGCTGTATCTACATTGTCCCATTCTACAGTATCACCTACATTGATTGTAACTGATTCTGGAGTATAACACTCATTAGTTGTTTCACAACCTGGAGATGAAGTTCCAGCTGGAATTATTACACTAACTGTTTTTGGTTCAGATGTTTCAACTGGTGCAACTGGTTTAGTTTCAACTGGTGCAACTGGTTCAGTTTCCATCTTTACCTCTTCTTTAAGCTCTGTAGTTTTTTCTGTTGTCGCCGCAGCACTCTTTACCTTTTCTGCAATGTTTGCCATTGGATCAACCTGTGTCTTTGGTTCGGTATTTGCAATTACTGGGGCTTTAACAACTGGAGCGATATCTTGCGCATATCCTGCATATGCGGCAAAACCCACACCTACAGCTACAATTGCAATAGAAAATGCAATTGCTGCTTTGTCTATGTTTGCCATAATTGATCACAATGATTTTCTCAAGCTAAATAAATCTAATCTTTGATTTTATGGTCATACTTTGAAATAATTACAATATTTGGCAACCAATTGATTTTTTAACAGATTTTAAATTGTCCTAAATTCTTAGTTTCTTCAAAAAATTATGGAAATCTAAAACATACATTGAAAATCTCATATGATCGCTTTAATTGATTTAAACTATGGTCAATCATATTGAACAAGTATTTCTTTTATGATTTAACGTATTTCATAAATTAATAATGCGATGGAGCTGTCACCAAGTAACTCCCGTTTTTGGTCTTAAGCACCTTTGCATTATGTTTTTTTAGCAGCCAAATTTTTCTCAGATTCAACTAACTCATATTTTATTTTTAATCTTCTTTGCTCAATTAATTGTCTGATAAAAAAGGTTCTTTTTTCAATAAATATATAGTCACTTTTTTGATTTGAAATTAAATGCTCAAACACTGTTTTATCATCCGTTGTTATTTTTACAATATCCTCATTTTTTATGATAAATGTACCATTCCCCAAAATATCCCGACATGCAATCCAATGTATTTTGATTGTTGATTTGTTACTTTATCCAAGTAAATTTCTACATGTTCTCTTTTTTGTTCTACAATCGAATCATTTGTTTGAATAACCCATGATATGCTTCTTGAATTACCATCAAAAAATAAAATATGCTCCAATTGTCAACCAAAAAGTGGTTTTTTGTCTATATATTTTGAATCCCGCCCTTATGATCAAAGATTCAAAGATTAACATATGTTAGAGTCACACACATTCTTTTCAAAAATGGTTGATGAACTCGTAGAATTTTCAGAATATGATCCTGAACTTGCTGATGGTATTCGTTGGTTAGATGATCAGGCACAGAAAAAAGGTATCTCATTTTATGATATGGTTTTTGAAGTGTTGTACAAACACGATGTAAATTCTAAAGCAAAAGAATGGCTTAATACAAGAAATTAAAAATTACTTTCTCAAATCAAGAGATTTGTATTCGCAACCTTCTGGTCCGCAATATTTTCCAACGTATACTGCTTTAGGTCTGTAAAGTGCAGGCTTTGGTGCAGCTTCTGCAAATTTTTCTTCAATTATATGTGCAGCCCATCCAACCACCCTTGATATTGCAAAAATTGGTGTATTGAGATCCATTGGAATCTTTAGCATATAGTAAAGAGATGCACTGTACAAATCTACATTTGGATAGATGTCTTTTCCTTTTTGTTTTTTCATTTCTTCAATTGTAATTGTTTCTACTTTTTCTGTAATGGCATACCATGGGTCTCCTGTCTTTGCAGCAAGTTTTCTTGATAATTCTTTAAGGACTTGTGCTCTAGGATCATATGTTTTGTATACTGCATGACCCATACCCATAATTCTTTCACCTTTACTCATTTTTTCTTTAATCCATGGAACAACATTGTCTAATGTCCCAATTTCTAAAAGCATCTTCATTACTTCTGTATTTGCGCCTCCATGAAGTTCTCCACTTAATGCACCAATTGCTGCACTTGTTGCTGAATACATATGTGCTCTAGTTGATGCAACTTGTCTTGCAACAAATGTAGATGCATTAAATGTATGTTCTGCATGAAGAATTAGACAAGTATCAAAAATTTTTTCAATCTCTTCGTCTGGTTTTTCACCTGACATCATATACAAAAAATTTGCCGCATGATCTAAATTTGGATCAGGATCTACTATGTCCAATCCGTCTCTTACTCTTTGCCAACTTGCAATTATGGTTGGTACTTTGGCAATTAGGTTGATTGCTCTGTCATAACTTGCTTCTTTAGTTGCAAACTCTTCATCATAATATCCAGCTAGTGCTGCCACAAATGCTTGTAACATATCCATAGGGTCTGCATCTTTTCTCCAATTTCCCATATTGATCTGCATTCTTTTAGTAATCCATCTGGCATCACTTAGTTTGGATTTGAATTCTAATAGTTGCTCTTTGGTTGGCAAAGCGTCATGTAATAACAAATATGCAGTTTCTTCAAAACTTGATCTTTTTGTGAGTTCTAATATGTCATAGCCTCGATAAATTAGCTTGCCTTTCTCTCCATCTATGTTTGAGATTCTGGTATCTGCAACCTCAATTCCACGTAAGCCTATGTTTTTTGTCTCCACGGCTTTACTCTGTGAAATCTTTTATTATATTTATGCGAAAAATACGTCTATGAAGTTTAGTAATTAGTCTAATCTGACAACTCTGGCTCATAAATGATTATTTTTTGATAAAAATTATGAATCCCTCAGAAAGAGAACTTTTAGAGAAACTTGACAATCTTGTTTTGACTGCATCTGGAGATGAATTACTAAAAATTCAAGAGATAGATATTCAAACTCAACTAGACGGTGTATCATTTTATGACGCATTTGTAAATTCAACATCATTAGCAAATCAAAGCATAAAACAGGAATCCAGTGAATCCCAGTAGATTTCATTCTTGATTTAAATGAGGGCATGTAAGTGAATCGACAATAATGGTCTCATCTAAGACAAAGAAAACTGTAAAACCTACAAAGAAAAAAATAGTGAAAAAAACAAAATCTACACAAAGAACTAAAGTTATTTGTATATCTCATAAAGAAGATGCAGATGGAATTAGTTCGGCAGCTTTGATTAGACAAGCATTTGGCGGTGATTCTGTTTTAGTTGATTATCCAGGTCAAATGGAAGCTATACAGAAAGTGTGTGCCGATGAAAAATTAAAATCTCTGTATATTTGTGATTTAGGACTAAGCAAAAAGAATCAAGATGAGTTTGTTGAATTATTAAAAACTCTAAAAAAGAATCATGTCTCTGTAACCTACATTGATCATCATGACATAGATCCAGAAATTACAAAGGCTCTAGAAAAAATTAAAGTTAAAATGATTCATGATATCAACGAATGTACTACAGTTCAAGTCTATAATGCCTTTAAATCGAAACTTTCTGATCATGCTCCATTCATTGCGGCTTGTGCTGCTATTACTGATTATATGGAAGATAGACCAATTGGTTCTAAATTACTTCAAATCTATGATAGACAATTTGCATTGATCAATGCAACTGTTCTTACCTACAATATAGTTGGACATCAAAAAGATCCTGATTATTTGTTGTATCTTGTAGAGGAATTAGCAGAATCTAAATTCCCTCATGAAATTCCAAATACTTTTGAATTTGCACAAATTCAGGTTGATAAATTAGCCCAAATAATTGCCAAAGTCAAAAAAGGAATGAAAACTATGAAAAATATCGGATATATGGAAATTATGGATTCTGGAGCAAGTGGCGCTGTTAATTTTGTTTTAGGATTATCTGGAAAGGATGTTGGTGTTGCATACAAAGAGCGTGTTGATCACGGTATCTATGCTGTTTCAGTTAGAGGCTCGAAGTCTTGTAAAGTTCATTTGGGTCAAATTGTTAATTTACTTGCAACTGAACTTGGTGGTTCTGGTGGAGGACATGATAAAGCATGTGGCGCAGTAATTCCAAAACCCAAAATAAAAAAATTCCTTACAGAATTTAATAAAAAATTAAATTAAATTTCAAAATTCGATTATTTTTTATTTAATTTCAACTATTGCATCGATCTCAGTCATTGAATCTAGAGGCAGGCTTGATACTCCAACTGCAATTCTGGTGTGCTTTCCACTATCTCCAAATATTTCATAAAGTAAATCCGATGCTGCATTGATTACTTTTGGATGTTGTGTGAATTCTGGTACTGAATTTACAAATCCTGATAGTCTTACAAATCTAGAAATCTTCTCAAGATCTCCTAATTCTTTTTTTAATTGTGCAAGTATGTTTATTACACAAACTCTTGCTGATTTTTGTGCAGTTTCAATATTTGCATCAGATACTTTTCCAGTAAATGCAACTTTTCCATCTTGTAATGGAATTTGTCCTGAAACATATAACAAATTTCCCGTTTTTACTAGCGGGATATATGAACCAGCAGGGGTTGGTGGGACTGGAATGTTTATTCCAATTGATTTTATTTTTGCCTCAATCATAAATTTATGGTTTAATTTAGATGATTTTAATTTTTACTTATTTTTATGGTGACCTTTTCGCCTTTGGTTTGGTTATTTTGATATATTGTTCTTGTTTTGAATCCTTGTTTTTGAAGACATCCGTCTAAGACATATGCCCATGGTAATGAATGTCCACTGTTTAATTTTGATTCAATTGTTATGTTTTTAGTATTCGCATCAAAATTTACATGCCCAGAACACATAATTTGTAATGCTGCATCCATAATCTCGATAATCTCATCTAATGACTTATTTTTTAATTGAATTCCATTTTTCTCAAGTAGTTTGAGCATATCTAAGTCGGGTTTCTTTGAAACCATAATTGAATTTAGAATGTATGTTAATCCATTTTCATTAATAATTCGAATAATTTTGTATACTTCTTGTGCTTCATTTTTTGTCATATCTGCAAGAGCATCTGTTTTTACTGAGTTTCTCCAAATATCTGCAAAAACCCTGTTTTGATTTATTCCTAATACTTCAGTTGATGAAAATATTGCCCCTTTTCCATTTTCATCATCAATCATTAATACTTCAGTTTCATCAAAGACAAAACAATTTTGTATAATATCTGACGATCTAATTTTTACTTCGTTTGGTATTGCCCTGTAGGATTCTGAACCAATCAAAGTTGATGGTAACAATAATTTTACTTCTAAATTTCTGCGAAGTACTGAAAGTAATTGTTCTTTACATTCTGCAAGTAATCCTAAACCCCATTGATCAACCATGATGTTAATAGAAGATTTTGACCCTTCAACCATCATTCTTAATTGCTCTAGTACGTTGTTTGCACTAATGTGAAAATATCTTTTTTCTTCTGATCCTCTTGATTTTCTGCTTTCCTCACTTGCCTTTTTTAAATTTGAAATCAAAGCATTCATTGCATTTACTTTGTTAATTTGTTCATGAATTACTGAATCAAAAGCATCTTCAGGTGCAATTGCAGTACACATAATTGGCTTACTTTTTGAAATAATGACTAATTTTTTACTTTCTAGCTTTAGTAGAGTTGGATAAATTTTGGTTCTTGGAAGATCGGAATAATATGCAAGCTCACTTGCGGATATCGTTCCCTTTGATATAAGGGCAACATATGCCTGAGCCTCATATTTGCTGAGCCCAAATTCTTCAAGACTGACAGTCAATGTTTGTTCATTTACCATGATTCTCATTTACATCTGATTAGGTAATATTGAAAGCTAAATTCCTTTACACAAATACTCAAAAAAATTCAAAATTGTAACTCCTTGGTGGTGTTACTGCGGTTACTGATAAAATTGTGACACCGTCCTGAAATATCAAATCTATGTTGACAATATGGCATGATGGTTAATCCTAATCTAGTTAGAAACGAAAGTTCTAGCGTATCTCAGACAGTTACTATTGTTCCTAGACTAGAATACTCCAACTATTTGCTAAGTGGTATAATGGATACTTTAAAAAGAAAAAAGACAGAGATAAAAAAATTAAATCGAGTATATCTAGAACTAGATAATGATGACCATACATGTGTTAGAGCACTAGATTTTGAAAGAACAATCTCCTTTTCTTTAGAAATTCTTTCTAAAATACACAAGAAAATTACCTCTATTTCTGGTATTACCAGTATTCCTAAACTTTTACCTTTAATCCCTATGATGCGAACTGTCAGTGCTCAGCTTTATACCTTGCTTCCTGTTTGCAGTAAAAATCTTTCAGAGTTGTCAGTCCACTTAGGTAGTATTATTTTAGATTCTGCAATTCTTACTGAGGCTAGATTTGATTTTAGCCAGTCAAACATTGAATCATCTTTGGTCCTAAATGAAGTAAAATTGATGGTAGACTCTAAAATAAATAAGCAGTATCCTAATCTTGATTTTTCTAAAGCATGCAATACTTGAACTTTCTTAACCCTAAAACTGATTTACCAAAAGACATCTCTAATATTCAATCAATATCTGCAAAAATTGAAAAAAAACTATCCGCGTCTGGTGTTCAAATTGATAAATTACCTTTGGAGGAATTACAGGATATAAATAAAATTGTTGGATTGGCCAATTTTATGCTCTGTAAATATGAAGATAAAAAAGAAACGCGTTTAATTTTACAGCATTTTGTTTCAATAATAGGTGATTCTGCCCAATCAATGGAAAGCATTGATGATGATATCTCTGAATTAATTTTGTCAGCTGAAGATTCTATAAACAAAGTAAAAAATATGCACTCAAAAATTTCAGAAAAATCTGATCTTGAAAAATCATATCTTGATGAATCTGATGATGAATCAAAAAATGGTTCATTTAATTTAACCAATTTTACTACACCAATTAACACCTCCAAATACCAAGAAAAATCTCAAGGGGATACTGTACAAGTGATATAGATGAGTTTAGCCCCACAAGAATTAGAAAATAATGCAAGCAAGTATGCTTCTGAGGCAATCAAGTTTGACTCTCAAGGAGCACGAGGCATGGCTATTACTCATTACCAACATGCAATTGATGCACTTGTAAAACTAATACAACTTTATCCTACCAGCAAACTTAATCCAATTTACAAAGATAGATGCAATTCATACCATAACAGAATAACTGCACTCCAAGAATCTCGCGGAGTTGAGCCTGCAGTTGACCCTAACGCTTCTCCTAAAGAACAACAGGCATCTGTCCAAAGACAAACTGATGAAAATGACTTTGAAGATCTTGTAATGAAAGAAAAACCAAATGTTACTTGGAGTGAAGTCATTGGGTTAGATGATGCAAAGAATGCTTTACGTGAATCTATTGTTTATCCGACAAAAAGACCAGACCTATTTCCTTTAGGTTGGCCCAAAGGAATGCTACTTTATGGTCCACCTGGAACTGGAAAGACAATGTTAGCTGCTGCAACTGCTAACGAAATGGATGGCTACTTCATTAATGTTGATGCTGCATCTATGATGAGTAAATGGCTTGGTGAAGCTGAAAAGAATGTTTCAAAATTATTTGTAATGGCAAGAAAATATGCAGAAAAAGAAGGCAAACCTGTTATTCTTTTTGTAGATGAAGTTGATTCTCTTTTAGGTTCTAGAAATAGCGAAGTTGGAGGAGAAGTAAGAACCAAAAACCAATTCTTAACTGAGATGGATGGTGTTAATGGAAAAGGAAAAGATCTGATGCTTTACGTAATTGGTGCTACAAACAAACCATGGAGTCTTGATTGGCCATTTCTTAGAAGATTCCAAAAAAGAATTTACGTTTCACTTCCCACTCAAGCTGCAAGAGAGAATCTATTTCAACAATATACTGCTCCATTGAAAAATGCTGTTAGAGTCAACGTGGCAGAACTCTCAAAACTATTTGATGGTTACAGTGCAAGTGATATCAAAGATGTTTGTCAGGCAGCACAAATCAAAGCAGTACATGAGATATTCAATTCCCCTGATTATCATGAACCAGTAGAAGGTGAAGCTCCAATACAACCACGCGAACTTACAACTGCTGATTTTAAGGCAATAATGGAAAGAAGAAAACCAAGTGTTTCACTTGAAATGGTACGTGCATACCACAAGTGGAGTGAAGAATTCCGCGCCCTTTGAGATCTATTTTATTTTTTTAGCGATCAACCTTCAAAAAACTTAAATCCAGAATCAAAAGTACTCGTCGAGGGTCACAATTACTACAAAGAAATCAGTCCACGCAAACAAGTTTGGGAAGCTAATTTTTGATGATGGTACGGTTTTAGATGGTAAAGGATTCGGTTATTCTACGACTGTTTTTGGTGAAATTGTCTTTAATACTGGAATGGTTGGGTATACTGAGACCCTAACTGATCCATCCTATAGCGGTCAGATTCTTACTCTTACTTACCCTCTTGTAGGAAATTATGGAGTTCCTGATCCCTCGCTTACAGACAAAGATGGAATTTCAACATTCTTTGAATCTAATAAAATCCAAATACGTGGTTTAGTTGTACATGAACTCTCTTTATCTGCTAGCCATTGGAATATGTCTATGACTTTGGATGAATGGATGTATAATGAAAAAATTCCCGGAATTTCAGGAATTGATACTAGAGCAGTAACAAAAAATCTTCGTCAAGGTGGAGTAAAAATGGCAGCATTAGTAGTATCTGATACTGAAATTAATGTAGAACAAGTAAAAAAACAACTCGCAAATGCAACTCATTACAATTCTGAACAATTTATGGACGTGGTATCTACAAAACAAGAAGTGGTTTATGGTTCTGAAGAAAAATCTGTTGTTGTAATTGATACTGGTACAAAAAATGCTATACTGAGAAACATCCGTGAACTAGGATACAAAGTGATACGATTACCTTGGAATACATCTTTTGAAAAAATAATGTCCTATAATCCAAATGGAGTTGTAATTAGCAATGGACCTGGTGATCCTCAAAACTGTCCCGATACTATAGAAACTGCAAAAAAATTAATCGAAAAAAATATTCCTACTCTTGGAATATGTTTAGGTGCACAAATTATTGGTCTTGCAGGAAACACTCAAACTTACAAATTAAAATATGGTCATAGAGGACAAAACAAACCGTGTGTTAATTTGGAAAATAATCAAGTCTATGTTACAAGTCAGAATCATGGTTATGGAATAACTCCTGAATCATTAAAAACATCTGAATTTACTTTATGGTTTACAAACGCAGACGATAAAACAGTCGAAGGAATCAAACACAAAAAACAAAATTGTATTGCAGTTCAGTTTCATCCCGAAGCTGCACCGGGGCCTTATGATTGCAAATTCGTCTTTGAAGAGCTCAAGAACCTTATGGAGGAAGGCAAATCTGCCAAAAAATGAGTCGATAAAAAAAATTCTTGTACTTGGTAGTGGGGCAATAAAAATCGGAGAAGCCGGCGAGAGTCGCTAAAAACGACCGCCAATTTGACTACTCCGGAAGCCAATGCCTCAAAGCAATACACGAAGACGGACTGAAAAGTATTCTAATCAATCCGAACATTGCAACAATCCAGACTGATACTAGATTTGCAAATAATGTGTATCTACTACCTGTCAATGCTGAGTATGTGGAGTCTGTTATCGAAAAGGAAAGACCGGATGGAATTATGTTGGCCTATGGTGGCCAAACTGCTCTAAACTGCGGTATTAATCTTGCAGAAGCAGGCATACTTCAAAAGTATGGAGTTAAAGTATTAGGTACACAAATCCCTGGAATTCAAAGAACTGAGGATCGACAACTCTTCAAAGACTCTATGACACAATGTAATGTTCCAGTTCTAAAAAGTAGGACTGTTAGAAATTTTACAGATGCAAAAGAAATAGCTCAGGAATTAGGATATCCTGTAATTATTCGCGTCGCATATACACTTGGAGGAAAAGGTGGTGGAGTTGCCTATAATGAAATTGAATTACACGAAATTGTCGAACGTGGATTGCGTGCAAGTCTTGTGGGACAAGTTCTAGTTGAAGAATACATTGGACACTGGAAGCAAATAGAATATGAAGTAATGCAAGATTGGGATGGAAATAATGTCATTGTATGTAATATGGAAAATGTTCTATCTATGAAAGTCCACACTGGTGATAATATCGTTGTTGCGCCTTCTCAGACAATTAATAATCATGAATATCATATGTTGCGTACTGCAGCTTTACGTGCAACAAAACATGTTGGAATAGTTGGTGAATGCAATATCCAATATGCATTAGATTCTGATTCTGACCGATATGTGGCAATCGAAATTAATCCAAGATTGTCTCGTTCTTCTGCGCTTGCAAGCAAAGCAACTGGTTATCCATTGGCATACATGTCTGCCAAAATTGGATTGGGATATACTCTTCCTGAATTAGTAAATAGAATCACTAAATCCACTACTGCTTGTTTTGAACCATCATTAGATTATGTTGTGTGTAAACATCCTCGTTGGGATTTTGGTAAATTTGATCTTGTAAAACGAAAACTTGGCCCTACAATGAAATCCGTTGGTGAAGTTATGGGGGTTGGAAGAAGCTTTGAGGAATCATTACAAAAAGCAATACGTATGCTTGACATTGGAAATGATGGTCTTGTTTTAAACAGAGCAAACATGAAAACGTTTGACGAAGAGCAAATAGAAGATAAATTGTCTCATCCTGATGATTTGATTTTGTATTATGTTGCAGCTGCACTTAAAATTGGAATTTCAGTAGAAAGAATTTACAAGTTATCTGCAATTGATCCATGGTTTATTGAAAAGATCAAAAACATCGTAGATGTAGAATCTAAATTAAAACAAGAAGAACTTTCATCTTCTTTACTTTGGGAGTCAAAAAAATTGGGTTTCTCTGATAAGCAGATTGCTCGTGCTAAAGACAAATCTCCTGAAGAAGTACGTGAAATACGTAAAAAAGCAGGAGTTCTACCCTCAGTAAAGCAAATAGATACTCTTGCAGCTGAATGGCCAGCTGTCACAAATTATCTATATCTGACATATGGCGGAAATCAAAATGATATTGTTGTTAATCCTGATGAAAAAGGAGTAATTGTCCTAGGTGCTGGACCATATCGTATAGGCAGTAGTGTGGAATTTGATTGGGGTACTGTTAACATGGTTTGGGGTTTGCAAGAAAACGGAGAAAAAAATGTTTCAGTAGTGAACTGTAATCCTGAAACTGTTTCAACTGATTATGATATTTGCAGCAGATTATACTTTGAAGAATTGACTTTGGAGAGAATTTTAGATATTGCCGAATTTGAAAATCCTAAAGGAATCATTACATGTGTAGGTGGACAAACTGCAAATAATCTTACGCTTGGTCTAGCAAAACTTGGTGTTAACATTATGGGTACTAGTGCAAATGATGTTGATAGGGCAGAAGACCGTTCCAAATTTAGTGCTGAATTAGATAAATTACATATTCAACAACCTCGATGGCAAGCATTTTCAAATGTTTTAGAGGCCAAAAACTTTGCAAATGATGTAGGCTTTCCAGTAATTGTTAGACCATCATACGTGTTATCAGGCGCTGCAATGAAAGTTGTTTGGTCTCAAGATGAATTAAAAAAATATGTTAAAGAAGCTACTGATGTATCCCCCGATCATCCTGTTGTAATTTCAAAATTCATGTTAAACTCACTTGAAGTTGATGTTGATGGAGTAAGTAATGGAACTGATGTTATCATTGGAGCTATAGTTGAACATATTGAAAGTGCTGGTGTTCACTCTGGTGATGCTATGATGTGTATTCCACCGTGGAGACTAAATAATAAAACCATTGAAACAATAACTGAATATTCAATAAAGATTGCAAAAACGTTTAATGTCAAAGGACCATTTAATTTACAATTTTTAATACATGATGATCATGTCTATGTGATTGAATTAAACATTAGAGCATCACGTTCTATGCCATTTGTATCAAAGCTTGTTAAAACAAATCTGATCATGCTTGCAGCCAAGGCGATTTTGGGTAAACCTTTGCCTAAATTACCTGAAAATAAATGGCAAAAAATTCACAATTTTGGAATAAAAGTTCCGCAATTTTCTTTTATGGCCCTAGAAGGGGCAGACATTCGATTAGGCGTGGAAATGCAGTCTACTGGTGAGGTTGCATGCTTTGGAACCAGCTTTTATGACGCACTTGCAAAAGGCCTTACCTCTGCGGGATACCATCTACCAAACACAGGAACTGCTCTTGTCACAGTTGGCGGTTCTCAAAATAAAGAAAAATTATTACAACCAATTGCGCGATTAAAAAATCTTGGATTTAAAATCGTCGCAACAGAACACACTGCAGAATTTTTTGAAGAAAAAATTGGTGACATTGAAGTAGTTCATAAAATATCTGAGCCTACAAGAAAGCCAAATATCGCTGATTTACTTTATGAACGAAAAATTGACTTTATCATAAACATTCCAAGTACATCAACACTTGAAAAATATGTTGGAATGCTTGAAGATGAATATCAAATCAGACGAAAATCTTTAGAATTGGGAATTCCGGTTCTTACTACAATTGAACTAGCTGATTCTTTTGTAAAGACTTTGGAATGGCTTAAAGACAATAAAACAACTAGAGACCCTATAGAACCATATGATAAAATTGATTAATCTTCTTAGGACATAAAATTTTATTTATATTAAAATATTTGATCCATATTTCATAACACTTGATCAATCATTGACTCATCCCCAATAATTGTCCCATCTAATGTAATTATTTTAGCCGTTGATACATGTTTGATTCTTTCTATTATCGGTGAAATGGATTTTTTATATTTTTTTTTATGTGCTGCATAAAAATATCTATTAAATGATGGAATTATTGTAATCTCTATGTCTCCAGATTTGTTTGGAAAAATATTTTGTTTTTCTGTTTTCATTGTCACCCAGACTCTTTGTCCATTTAATAATGAATCTTCTTGAAAAAATACTGGATGTACATGACCCATTATAATTTTGTCAACATGAGAAAAATTCTCTGAGGGCATTGTATGTCCATGTGTAAGTAAAATATTTTCTTCTACCATTCCGGTAGTACTGATCATTGAAACGTTTTCGGGAATTAGTCTCTGAATATTTGCATCATGATTTCCAGGAATTAACGTTATGTGACATTTCTCTTGAATTTTTTTAAAAAATAAAGGAACATCATCCCATTCACTCTTTGAAATATTTTTAATACTTGATTTTACATCCCCTAGTAAAATTAGAGAATCTGGCTTTTCTAATTCAATTACATCTAATAATTCTGATATTGTTTCATTGATAGAAGAATTCTTTCCAATAAAAATTTCATTTGATGCAAATATACTTTCAAAACCAATATGAATATCTGTTATTATGAGATTCTTTTTTCCTCCCTCTAAAACCATTATTGGTTTTAATGGCATTATTCTTGTTTTGAGCATCAAAGATATACGATGGACTTTGGATTAAATTCTTGTGAACAAAGATTCTGAGCGAATTAAATCTGTTGTTTCTGAAAATCGAGTTAAACTACATATTTTTGAACCAAGTCAAAGAAAGATCTGGACAGTAGTAGGAAAAAGCAAGGAACATTGGTTAGATCCTGATGCGCAATATTGTTCATGCAATGGGTATTATTTTGGACGATTAAATGAAAAAACAACTTGCTATCATTTGGAATCTGTGTATTTAGCTCAACGAGAAAACAAAATTGAAAAAATTATCTTTTCTGATGACGAGTATGGTGATTTTCTTTCAGGATTAATTTCTGATTTATAATGATACTGAATTAGAACTTGTTAATAACCAGGAAACTATACAAAATAATTATGGATGAGAATCAATACAATTCGCTAATTGAAAAAATTGCAACAATGATGGAAACTGATGGAATTTCTGTTGATGAACAAAATATTCAGAAACTTCAAAAATACAAAGACAATGTAAAATCAAATTCAAATCTAAACGAAGATGATTCATTAAAATTGGTTTACGAATCACTGCTTTATTTAAAATTAAAAAATTCTGATTCTGGTGATCCACTTCAAAAAGGTGATGAGTTTGGGGCTGGATTTTCTTGAGTTTATCCTAGTGGAACAGTATCGATATCATCTTTAGAAACACCTTTCCACAATCCTATCATCCCTTCTGGTTTTACTTGTTCAACTTTGGTTATATGTTGAATTTTTATATGATCTGGCGTAGGTGGCATCCAAAGCATTGCCATGTAATCTCCCACGTTTCCAACTTTGCTTGGCACTGCCATTATGATCTTTTCCTTCAAAAATCCTTTTGAGACTAGGACTGTGATTGCTTTTTCTTGTAGATCCATTCGTCCATGTGTGAATAGATAGACGTTTTTTTGATTGTCAATTTCTACCATATTTTCTTTGGAGTCTTATGCTAAATCAATCTTTCCTGATCTACTACCTGCCAAAAAGGGTTAAATTAGAATAAACAAAATTTTGTATTGTGAAGATATTTACTGTCGGAAGCAAATCCTTTGTTACGAGCTTTCAGTTAGCTGGTGTACCTGGTGTAATATCAGATTCACCTACAAAGACATTAGATGAAATCAAAAAACTAACTGATGATTCTGATGTTGGATTAGTATTGGTAAGTGATGACATGACTGAATCTATAAATGATGAATTAACCAAACTTCGTGCAGAAAAATCTACTCTGGTCTTTGCATTGCCTTCAGCAGGAAGTGAAAAATCTGAAGTTGATTATAGATTAATGCTTAAAAAGATTCTTGGTGTATAATCTAATCTACTTATATTCAATATTCTAAAGTTTTGATATGAAAACTGCTTCTGTCAAGAAACCATCCGTTATTTCAATCAACGAAACAGAACATCCTGTTTTGAGTTCTGGCGATATTCTGGTTCAAATGCATGCATGTGGAATTTGTGGTTCTGATCTGGAAAAAGTGTTTGGAGAATATGGGCAACCATCAATGCGACTAGGTCATGAACCTGCAGGAATTGTGCTGGATGTTGGTCCTAATGTTACTGCATTTAAAAAAGGAGATAGAGTATTCACTCATCATCACGTACCATGTTACTCTTGTCACTTATGTAATCATGGTAATGAAACAATGTGTCCAAAATACTATGAAACAAATCTATCTCCATGTGGTTTATCTGAAGAGTATGTTGTACCGCAATGGAATGTAGACCATGGTGGTGTCCTAAAGATTCCTGATTCTATGAGTTTTGAAGAGGCTGCAATGATTGAACCATTAGCATGTTGTGTTAGGGCATGGACAAAATACTCTTATCGTGAAGGAGACTCTGTTGCCGTTTTTGGTGTTGGACCAACTGGAATGATGCACGTAATGCTTGCTAAATCTAAAAAATTCTCCAAGATTTTCTGCTTTGATGTTAATGAATTTCGATTGAAATTTGCAAAAAAATTTAACATTACTGATTCAATCCACTCTCTCGATGAAAAACGAAAAGAAAAAATTTTAGATCATACTGAAAAGCGTGGTGTGGATGTTGCAATTGTTGCAACTAGTAGTCTAAAAGCATTAGACGATGCAATAGACATGGTGCGAAAAGGCGGTACTGTTATGATGTTTGGTGTTCCTTCAAAGGACTCAAAAATTATTTTGGATATGAATAAAATTTATTCTAAAGAAGTTACTCTAGTAACAAGTTATGCTGCATCTGATAATGATACTAAGGAAGCTCTCAAACTGATAGAATCATCTGAAATAGATGTGAAGCAATTAGTTACTCATACGTATACCATTTCAGAGTCTCAAAAAGCATTTGATCATGCTAAAAGTGGAGATAATGCAATGAAAATAATTATCACAAAATAAGAAAGGCTTAAGAAAGGTATTTTTATTCTTTCAAAAACGAAGATACATGGATTGGGGATTAAAAAATAGAATTTCACAAATAATTAAACCCCAAAATAATCGTGCATTAATGTTGGCAGTTGATCATGGATACTTTTTAGGCCCAACTGAAAAATTAGAAAACCCAAAAAAAGTAATTGCACCACTATTGAAATACTGTGATTCATTAATGCTTACACGTGGTGTACAGCGAACTTCAGTTCCCACATCTACTAATGTCCCAATGGTTTTACGTGTCTCTGGGGGTTCTAGTATTATTGGTGAAGACTTGTCAAAAGAAGAGATCACCGTTAGTATCAAAGATGCTATTCGACTAAATGCTTGTGCCCTTGCAATGTCTATCTTTGTTGGCTCAAAATATGAACATCAAACAATTGTAAATCTTGGAAAATTGGTTAATGAAGCTGAAGAATATGGAATTCCGGTACTTGCAGTTACTGCAGTAGGTAAAGAACTTGGTAAAGATGCTAGATATCTTTCATTGGCATGTAGAATTGCTGCAGAACAAGGCGCTCATATTGTTAAAACATACTATTGTGAAAATTTTGAAAAAGTGGTTCAATCTTGTCCAGTTCCAATAATCGTTGCAGGTGGAAAAAAGATTCCTGAAAGAGATGCTTTACAATTAACTTACAATGCAATTAAAGGCGGTGCAGTAGGTGTTGACATGGGCCGAAATATCTGGCAATCTGATAATCCTGTAGCAATGATTAGAGCAGTAAGATCTATTGTACATGGAAATTCGAATGTTGATCAAGCCTACAAATTATATCAATCACTTCGAAATGAAAGATCTAATCAAAACAAACCTAATCAAAACAAACCTAATCAAAACAAACCTAATCAAAACAAACCTAATCAAAACAAACCTAATCAAAACAAACCTAATCAAAACAAACCTAATCAAAACAAACCTAATCAAAACAAACCTAATCAAAACAAACCTAATCAAAACAAACCTAATCAAAACAAACCTAATCAAAACAAACCTGTAGTAAATAAAAAATAATTTTATATTTTAGATAAATGAATATGTGCAATTTTCCATGTTGGATGCTTTATCAACACAAAAGTCGCTCTCCCATCAATTGAAATGTGTTCTCCTGTGAATGCTTTGTTATCTACTAACATTCCTTTTTGTTTTAATTCTAATGCAACCACTGCAGTATCTCCAAATACACTGATCTTTGGATTTTTTATTTGATAGTCATAATCTGAAATACTTACAAATCTTAATTCTTCTAATTCAATTGTAGTTTGAAAATCTTTAAGATCATATGGTGGTAAGTCACTAAAACTTGAAAATTTAGAATCGTTAAGATGAATATCTCTAAGTGATGTAAAGTCCTTTGTCTTTCCTGATTCAAAAAGTGTTTCAATTATTCTAATAATC
>Ga0207952_1000114_pt1 | contig 84551 bp, 54 predicted proteins | sample SubbioR12Aug_8Ca_FD_184831 | JGI IMG/M metagenome (GOLD analysis project Ga0207952, IMG submission 184831) | Serpentinite rock and fluid subsurface biosphere microbial communities from McLaughlin Reserve, California, USA - CR12Aug_8Ca (SPAdes) | ecosystem: Environmental > Terrestrial > Deep...
GCAGCCAGGCCAGGCTCAGGGCCAGGCGCAGAGGTTTGGTGTCGGCTTGAGCTTGTGCGTTGGCAATCAAAGGCAGGCTTACTGCACAGGCAATCAGAAATTTTTTCATATACATTAAATCAAGATAAGATAAAGATACCGTCAAACCACGAAACGGGCCTGAACGGGCGCGCAAGTATAGGGGTAATTGCGTTTAAAGGACAAGGTTTTTAACAATCTTGCTGGAGTGTTATCTTCGTGATTGCCAGCATGAGGCGCCGGACTTTTGGGGGCAGGTCCACTGGGCCAGAATTCCAGCGCCAGGCCTGCTGCGCTGGTCTTGTGGAAAAGTTAGGGCAGGTTTTGTGAGCTTGAGCCCGGATACTGGTCAGCCAGATCCGGGCGATAAAACAGTGTGACGAGAACTCAGCTACAACTCACACAGGCTGCATTTCACGCTTCAGGCGGCGTGGCACTTCCCAGTCGAGTTCAGTTTCACGTTTTTTTTCCAGCGCATCGATATGCTTGAGTTTTTTGCCTTCGACGAACTGACCAGACAAGAGCAGGCGTGGTTTACTGGCAGCAGATACAAAGCCATGTGTAGCCCAGCGTGAGCGTGGCAGGCTGGTTGCTGCCAGGATGCCGTAATCGGCACCGCAACTGATGCCTTTTTCCGCAACAATGGATTCGCCAGACTTGATGTATTTGGCGGCATAGATGCTGCCCTTGGTAGCTATCCAGCGGCCGCTGTGGATTTCACCACGCAGACTGCTGATTTCGCCAGTCGCACGCAGATATCCCCAGTTACTGATATCGCCCTGGCTGTGGATACTGGCTACGTCCAGGTTGCCCTGGCAAATCAGGTTGGCAGCAAACAGTTCGCCTTCCACCTGGATATCGGTTTCACTGAACAGCTCACCCTGGCAATTGCAATCACCGGCAACGTGGATGGCTGCGGCTGACAAATGGCCGCCAACAAACTGGATTTCACCGACTTCCAGCACATCATCCAGCTGTACATTGCCATGGCAATCGAGGTCGGCACAGGCAACATAACCCAGGGCCTGGATATCGCCAAAACCACCAAATGCATCATGATGGTCATAGCGCGCCAGAATGGCGGGATGCACCAGGATATCCATATAGCTGCTGCCGTCAGCCGCTGGTTTGCGCTGGTCCAGTTCCAGCATGCGTGCCATCCAGTCGGCACTGCAACCAGTCTTGATGAGGTATTCCACGTCGATATTGCCACCCGCATCGAGCGCATGGCCAACATACAGGGATTGCACGCGGATATCACCAGTGACAGTCAGCTTGCCCAGGCAAAACACTTCTTCTGCCTCTAAATCACCATCAATGAGGCAATCACCACCGACGATGAACTGGGTGGCAATCACGGCATCACCCTGGATATGTACGTCGCCCGTGCTGGCAAATTGCTTGCGTTTCAAGCGTGTGGTTTGTACTGGGGCTGGTAAATCCAGAGCAGCCAGAACAGGCTTCTTGGTGGCAGTAGTAGTGCGCTTGGTCATGGGAACCTTGGTTAGAGATAAGTAAGGTGATAAATGTAGATGGGGATTACAGAGCCGCATTATCCCTGAAATGCAGATGGCTCAGCAATTCATATACTTGTTGTCAGGATGGCAGGGCATCCAGCCGCCCGGCTTCTGCCAGTTCGCGGATGATGCGCACGGTGTCAACGTCGGCTTCCTGATAGGCAGATTTGCGGTATTCGTTATACATTTTGGTTTCGGCATCTTCTGAATCGGCGCTGCCACTGTCATAAGCGAAACGGACAAACAGCGCTTCTGGTTGCGGTTCTTCTATGCTCATGCGCAGTGAAGACTGAGGAATATCCTTCTGCGCTTCAACGTCATAATGCACATGTTCCAGATGCACGAGGCTGACGCGGTCGGTGATTTCCAGCTCACCATATTTCAGTGTGCGTGTCATGCTGGCTTCAGTACGATCCGTGATGCTGGCGTCGTCGAGGTAAGAGACAAACAACCTTGGCATTTCTGCCCGCAAGACCAGGCCACGCCATAATTGTTCGCGGGTAATGACCTCGATGGCGGGATTGCTGAGGTCATTGATTTCAACTAAATGTTCAAATTTCATGGAGCACCTTTTTTCTGATGCTGCCAGTTTACTCCGCTTGTCCCGGATTGTCCCGGCCTGCCAGTGTGAATTCAAGCCTTGAGTATGGATTCAACCAGGGACAGGAAAGCCTGGTAACGTATCGGTTTTGCCATATAGGCATCACAACCTGCAGTACGGAAACGCTCTTCGTCACCGTTCATGGCAAAGGCAGTGAGGGCAACAATCTTGATATGCCGGGTGGCCGGATCGGTTTTCAGTTGGCGGGTGGCAGTGACACCGTCTATGCCGGGCAATTGCATATCCATCAGGATCAGCTCAGGCAACTCGTCACGGGCGACCTGCAAGCCTATTTCTGCATCTACGGCCTGCAGCACTTCATAGCCGGCATTTTGCAAAAGAAATGCCGCCAGTTTCATATTCACCGGATTGTCTTCTATGATCAGTACACGCGTCATTTCACTTACCCCTGCCTGTCATGGCTCTTCTGACTTCGCCTATGAAGCGGCCATGATTGAAATCAGATTTCTCCATGACTTTTTTGACGTCGCCATTCAGACGTAGCCTGTCTTCAGACGTTATTTGTTTCGCTGTCAGCACAATAATTGGAATACTTGCAGTGACTGTATCATTTTTCAAGGCTTCTACCACATCGAAACCATTGATTTCAGGCATCATCAGATCCAGCACGATGAGGTCTGGTTTGTGTTGCCTTGCCATGTTGATACCGTCTTGCCCTCCCAGTGCGGATAAGGTTTGATAGCCAAATGAATCAAGCTGGGTGCTGACCAGTTTTACGGCCTTGGGATCATCATCGACGATCAGGGCAGTTTTTTGATCTACTGTCGGGTCATTGCAAAAACCCAGTGCGCTCAGGGCTGCGGTCAGGTTTTCTCTGGCTATGGGTTTTTGCATGACATGTGCCGCCCCCAGTGACAAGCCGCGGCCACGATCCGCGACGATGGAAATGATGACCACAGGGGTGGACGCAAACAAGGGGTGCTGCTTGAAGCGTTCCAGAAATTCCCAGCCATCCATGCCGGGCAATAAAATATCCAGGGTAATCAGGTCGGGATGGGCTTCCTCAGCCATGTTGAGGGCTGCTTCAGCGGTGTTGGCACGCAGTATGCGGAAACCTTCGCTTTCCAGTTGTACCCGCAAGACTTCGGCAGCCTGGTCATCATCTTCTATGACCATGGCCAGCAATTCTCCATTGCCTTGGCTGTTGGCGGTATTGCCGGCAGGCGCAGGCAGGGCAGCCGTATGTTTTCCCGGCAGATGGGCTGTACGCCATGGCAGCAAGACGGTGAAGGTCGAACCTTTGCCGACGATGCTGCTCATGCTGACACTGCCCTCGTGCAGCTCTGCGATGCGTTTTACCATGGCCAGGCCCAGGCCAGTGCCCTGATGCTTGCGCGACAGGCTATTGTCGATCTGGGTGAAGGGCTGGAACAACGCTGCCTGTGACTCTTGTGGTATGCCTATGCCACTGTCGCTGACCATGATTTCCAGGTAATGCTCAAAGCGCCCGCCTGCGACCTGATAACCCTCAATACGGCGCGCTGACAAGTGTACCCGGCCACCCTCAGGCGTGAATTTGACTGCATTCGACAACAGGTTGTAGACGATTTGTTTGAGCTTGACTTCATCCAGCCAGACATTGCCCAGGTCTTCCTGTATTTTGGCCGACACCTGCAGATTATGCAAACTGGCCTGCTCACGGATGACTTGCAGACTGGCTTGCAGCAGGCTGGCAATATCGGTTGATTCCAGGTTGATCTGCATCTTGCCCGCTTCTATCTTGGACAGGTCAAGAATGTCATTGATCAAGGCCAGCAAATGCTTGCCACTATGGAAGATATCGACTGCAGCATCTTTTTGCTGGGGCAATAAATTCCCCATCAGGCCATCCTTGAGAATTTCTGAGAAACCAACGATGGCATTCAGGGGTGTGCGTAATTCATGCGACATATTTGCCAGAAATTCTGATTTCATGCGGCTGGCCTGTTCCAGTTGCTGGTTCTTGGCGGCGATTTCATCGCTGCTGGTTCGCAACTGGTCGGCCAGCATTTTCAGGTCATTGTATTGGCGCAGATTGTGCAGGGCGACGGCAAGCTGACCAGCCAGCCTCTCCAGAAAAGCCTGTTCGCTGGCAACCACAGTATTGGTCGTGGCCAGCACCATGACGGCGAGGCGATGTTCCTGGTACACCACCGGTATCATGAAAACGTGTTTGGGACTGAAATCTGCCAGCCCGGTTTGCATGCTGAGGCGGCTGACATCAAGCGAATTGCTTTTGCCCGTCAGGGCAGCTTGCCCAAGCAAGCCTTCGCCTAGTTCAAATTCACGTGGAATATCCCTTGCCAGGCCATGACTGGCTTCGCAACGGAAACGTGCATACCATTCATCAAAGCTATACAGGGCCGACATCTGGTAGCCGTGGCGCTCAGCCAGCAAGGACAACAGGCCGGCGAAAATCTTGTTGCGTTCAAAACTGGCAGTGAACAGACTTTGTGCCTTGGCCTGGGTATCATCATAATGGGCTGCAGCCCTGAGTTTGCGCTCCGTCATCGTGAATTCGGTGACATCCACATTCACAGACAGGCCACCGATAATATTGCCTTTATCATCGCGCAAAGGCGCGGTACTGTTGGCGATGGTTTTGCGGTTGCCATCAAAGCAGCGTATATCTGCCAGTTCTGCCAGTATGGTTTCACCAGTTTTCATGGTGCGGGCCAGCGCCCATTCATCCGAGGCTATGCGTTTGCCGCTATCTGGCCACCAGCCTGCATACTCGCCATATTGGTCCAGATTGACCTGACGACTACCACCCCAGATAAGCTTGGCACCAGGATTGATTGTCGTCAGCACACCCTCACGGTTGCAAATCAGGACACCGACAGGAAGGATATCCAGAATTTGCTTGAGCAGGGATTCGCTGTCGCGTACCGCCGTTTCAGCCTCAGCACGCTGGATCTGGTCACGCCTGAATTGCCACCAGAGAAAAGCACCGCCAGTCAGCGTAATGATCAGGACCAGAATGCCGATGTTACGCGCCTGGACGAAATTGTTTTCTACCTGGGTCTTGCGTTGCTGCAGCAAGACACGTTCTTCTTCTTCCATGCTGCTGATTTGCACTATCAGTGCTTCCATGATCAGGCGTGGTGTGCCACTGATGAGATGCTTGCGCGTTGCGGGAAACCCCTCGGCCTGATAAATTTCCAGTGTCCTGTCGAGTGCGTTCAACCTCTCGTTCAGTTTCAGCGACAGATTTTTATAGAGCAACTGCTGGCGTGGATTATCCACCGTCAGTTCTGCAATCTTTTTCTCTGCCTGACGTATTTGCGCTGCTTTGCTGTCACGCTGACCAGTGAAAACATCGTCACCGGTGATAAAGTACAGACGCTGTATGCTTTCCAGTTCAAGCACGCCAGACTTGACTTCATATAACTGGTCCAGCACCTGGTAGGTATGCGTTACCCAGAGAGAATTTTCACGGTAGTCTTGTAATGAACGGTACAGTTGCCAGCCAGCAGACAAGAGTAAGGCCAGCCCGAACATAAGCCCTGCGAGGAGTTTTAATTCGGTACTGAGTTTTTTCATAATGCATTTTCCGTAGTGAACACCTGCGTATCAAAACTTCTCGTCGAACTTCCGGTCTATCACATTCAATAAGACTTAATAATCAGTCGGCCTGCCAAGTCTGGGTTCCGGGGCAAATGCAATGAGTGTACCTGCGCTCAGGTCCAGCACAAAATAATCCAGTCTCTGTTGATCGGCCAGGCGCGTCTGCACCCGTTGCTTGCGTACTGCGCCATAGGCTTCCTGCAATACTGCCGGTAACTCTTTTGCCAGTGTACCTATATTGATCTGTGCCTGATCAAGTTCTTTGAGAACGCGGACGGCGGTACGGTTAAGTCTACTGACTACACCATTCACCAGCAGGCATGCGCCCATGGGAAGATTATCGATGGCATCTATTGCCATGTCCTTGTGTATGGAGTGCATGAGTGCTTCCAGTGTGCGAAAAGCATGGGCAGTTTCTGCGTTGCTGAGTATACCGTTGTATTCTTTCAACAAGCGCTCGCGCTCACGGTTCACCACATACTGCGTCAACGCCTGGTTAACTGTCGCCAGCAATTCTTCATTAAGCCAGGGTTTCACCAATAACTTGAAAGGATGGGCCTGGTTGACGGCTCTTAGCACGCTGTCCAGATCCGGGTAGCCAGTCAATATCAGACGCACGACATCAGGATGCTTTTCCCTGGCCGCAATCAGGAATGCGGCAGCACGTTGATCGCGTGGTTCGCAGATCAATACGCCGACATGATGTTGCGCCATAATTATTTGTGCTTCGCTGGCATCCCTGGCGCTGAGCATTGGGTGTTGCAAAGGCCTGAGCAATCGTAATAAAGCTTGTAGCAGACCGGCATCATCGTCGATCAGCAGAATAGCAGGACGTTGTGCTTCAGGCATCGGCATGCTTGTCGTAAATAGCGGCAAAACGCCCAGCCTCTGTCACAAAGCAAGACAATACATCTGGATCAAAATGTTCTGGTCGGGTGCGGCCATCACCTTCGATAATGATGTTCATGGCGCGTTCATGATCAAGTGCGTCTTTGTAGGGACGGCGGCTGCGCAAGGCATCATACACATCGCAAATTTGCATGACCCTGGCAGCAATGGGGATGGCTTCACCCTTGAGGCCATTTGGATAGCCTGTGCCATCCCAGCGCTCATGGTGGTTCAGCGCGATTTCTGCACCCATTTCGGTATACGGTGAAGTGCCGCTGGCCAGTATGCTGGCACCCAGTGCGCAATGAGTGCGCATGATATTCCACTCATCGTGATTAAAGCTGCCGGGTTTCAGCAAGACATGATCTGGTATACCTATCTTGCCTATGTCATGCATGGGGCTGGCCTGGAAAATCGCGTCATGAAAATCGCCCGGCAAATCCATGGCTTCAGACAGGGTGCGGCAGTAATAACTGATACGGCGCACATGATGGCCGGTTTCTTCATCTTTATGCTCTGCAGCGCGCACCAGCGTAAATACAGTATCGCGATAGGCATCTTCCAATTGCGCAGTGCGCTCCACCACCTGGCTTTCAAGTATGCGGTTATGGTCAGTCAGGAAATCACCATACTCCTTGAGGCGCAAGAGATTGCGCACACGCACGCTGAGATCCGCACGGTCTATAGGCTTGGTTAAAAATTCTTCAGCGCCAGCTTCGAGGGCGCGCAGTTTGGATGCACGGTCATCGAGTGCCGTCAGCATGATGACTGGCACAGGCTGGGTCAGGGGATTGGCCTTGAGTTCTGCAACAGTGGCAAAACCATCCATACCCGGCATCATGATATCGAGCAGTATCAGATCAGGTTGTGCGAAGGCGGCAACTTTGAGCGCATCCAGCCCATTATTTGCACTCATAGTAGAATAGCCTTCAGCTCGTAAGAGCACTTCCAGCAGACGTATATTTCTTTCTTCGTCGTCCACCAGCAGGATACGTGCAGATTTAAGGTCTTTCATACAAAGCCTCCTCCTGAATAAGAGAATAGTCTTAGCTTGTCCAATTGTCTAGCCTTTATTTCTATCTTTTTGGCAACAAAATCTCTGGCATTCATGCCAAGTCAGTGGAATAGATATTCTCGCTGAACTGCTGCCTGTCTATATGTGCGCATGCTCACGTTGGGCTGAGCTTGTTCCGTAAGGTACTCTATGAAGTTAGTCTGACCATTGCAGGCTACAATAGCGCTTGCAAGTTTTTGCGGATCAGCTCCGTTTTCCCCCTTATGTCACATGGCCTGAATACCCCCCAAAGTAATGCAGTCAACTATATGGAAGGCCCCTGCCTGGTGCTGGCCGGGGCTGGCTCGGGCAAGACGCGGGTGATTACGCAGAAAATCGTTAATCTGATAGAACTGCATGGCTATGATCCAAAACATATCGCCGCCCTGACCTTTACCAACAAGGCCGCGCTGGAAATGCAGGAGCGCATAGGCAAACTGCTGGCCGAACCACGCCAGGCCAGGCAATTGACGGTGTCCACTTTTCATTCGCTGGGCGTCAAGATACTCAGGCAGGAAGCGCAAGCCCTGGGCCTGAAAGACCGCTTTTCCATCATGGATAGCGATGACTGTTTTTCACTGGTGCAGGATCTGGCAATCACCACCGACAAACAATTGATACGTCGCATACAGACTGCCATGTCTTTATGGAAAAATGGCCTGGTTGACCCTGAGGTCGCCTTGCAACAGGCGAAGGATGAAGACGAGGCCATCGCCGCCAGGGTTTACCGCAGCTATGTCGCCACCTTGTCAGCCTATCAGGCAGTAGATTTTGATGATTTGATACGTTTGCCGGTAGAACTGTTCCGCAGCAATGAACAGGTGCGCGACAAATGGCAACGCCGCTTGCGTTACCTGCTCGTCGATGAATATCAGGATACCAATACCTGCCAGTATGAACTGGTGAAATTATTGGTGAGTGGCATAGGCAAGAAACCCATGTTTACTGCGGTGGGGGATGATGACCAGGCTATCTATGCCTGGCGTGGCGCCACCATAGAAAACCTGAAGACCTTGCAGGTTGATTTCCCCAATCTGGAAATCATCAAGCTGGAACAAAACTACCGCTCCAGCACCCGCATCCTGCAGGCAGCCAATTCCGTCATCGGCAATAATCCCAAGCTGTTTGAAAAATCCTTGTGGTCTGAGCATGGCCTGGGTGATCCGGTCAAGGTATTGGGCATGCAGGATGATGAACAAGAGGCCGAGCAAGTCGCCATCATGATCTCTGCCCACCGCTTCGAGCGCCAGGCAAAATATTCTGATTATGCGATTTTGTATCGTGGCAATCACCAGGCGCGCGTCATTGAGCAGGCGCTACGGCGTGAACGTATTCCTTACACTATCTCTGGCGGCCAGAGTTTCTTTGACCGTGCCGAGATCAAGGACATCATTGCCTATCTGCGCCTGATCGCCAATGAAGATGATGACCCGGCTTTCATCCGCGCCATCACCACACCCAAGCGCGGTGTTGGTCTGGCTACGCTGGAAGTGCTGGGAGAATTTGCCGGGCAATGGCAATGCTCGCTGTTTGCTGCCGTCTTCAAAGGTGGCATAGAAGCCAAGCTACCTGACAAACAGTTGCGGCCATTGCGCAATTTCTGTACCTTCATCAACCAGGTCGAGGCCCATGCCCACAGGGAAAGTCATGCCAGTGAATTGCTGGATGACCTCATGAAAGAAATCAATTACGAAGGCTATCTCTACGACAGCTTTGAAGACCGTGCTGCGCAAAATAAATGGCAGAACGTGCTCGACTTTACCCAGTGGCTGAAAACCAAGGGCAGTGGCGGCAAGGATGGTAATGATGATCACCGCAGCCTGCTCGACCTGACCCAGATGGTGGCCCTGATGACCATGATGGAAGGCAAGGACGAAGAACCCGATGCCGTGCGCATGTCCACCCTGCATGCCTCCAAGGGGCTGGAATATCCGCATGTATTTCTGGTTGGCGTCGAAGAAGGGATTTTGCCGCACAAGGGTGACCCTGATGCGCCGGTAGAGACTTATGCCGCACGCATAGAAGAAGAGCGCCGCCTGATGTATGTGGGCATTACCCGCGCCCAGCGCAGCCTGCATATCACCTGGTGTAAAAAACGCAAACGTGCGGGCGTGCAGGTGCATTGCGACCCTTCCCGCTTTATCAAGGAAATGAAACTCGATGAGGGCGATGCTGTGCCTGCCGAAGGTGAAGTCATGACACCCAAGGAAAGACTGGCTGGCCTGAAAGCCTTATTGAGCAAACCCAGGGAATAAGCCGGGGATGTTTGGGAGTGTTATTATCGCCCGTAGCATACCCCGCCTAACATATCATAGTGGTCAAACCAGTCACCTATTCTTATGTCAAACCAAAACTCAAATCCTTCATCAGCACACCTGATTACCAGCAATGAACAACTGGATAATTTATTTGATGCCGTTGGTGCTGCTTCCATCAAAAAAGAAGTACCGTATATCCATGCTCACTATCGCGCAATGATAGACGCCTCGCCCTTTGCGGTACTGGCTACCCGTGGGCCAGATGGCCTGGAGGCTTCACCCCGTGGTGATGCGCCGGGCTTTATCGTGGTCGAAGATGAAAAGACCTTGTTGCTGCCAGAACGGCGCGGCAATAACCGCATCGACAGCTTGCGCAATATTTTGTTCGACCCCCAGGTCGGATTGTTGTTCCTCATACCCGGCATAGGAGAAACCTTGCGGGTCAATGGCAGTGCCAGTATTTCTGTTGAACCTGCTTTGCTGGAGCGCTTTGCCGTCGACGGCAAAGCACCCAAATGCGTCTTGCGCATAGCAGTAGACACGGTCTATTTCCAGTGCGCACGTGCGATCATACGCTCGCAATTATGGCAGCGTGCCAGTAATGAAACGCCAGTATCCTTACCCAGTCCCGGCACTATCCTGGCAGCCCTTAGCAATGCCGAAGTTGGTGGTGATAAATACGATAGCGATCTGCCAGCAAGGCAAAGGGCAACTCTGTATTAATGCTTTTACATGGCGGCTTTCTGGTATCCTTTGCCGCCTGAAGAGACATCAGCTTAGCTGACAGACCACATATTTACATGGAAATATTGATAATGAAATTCAAGACTTCGCTTTCTCAATTGACACTCAAGTGCCTGGCTGTGCTGGGGCTGACAGTGGCCGCCGGTCACGCATTTGCCCAGGCAGAAACGCCAGCCAAAGGTGTCTTCTGGGAAGTTAAATCAGAAAAGAATACGGCATATCTGTTTGGCTCCATCCATCTGGCCAAGGCCAGCTTTTATCCTTTGCCAGAAGCGGTCGAAAAAGCCTATAAACAAGCAGATACTCTGGTCGTTGAAGTTGATACCACGGATGCCAAGGCCGCTGAAAAAGCCATGCCTTTTTTCACTTATACAGCACCCGACAAGCTGGAAAACCACATCAAGAAAACCACCTGGGAAAGCCTTCAATCCCTGGTTGGGCCGGCTGCTGCTCAATTCCAGAGCCTGAAACCCACCATCGTTGCCACGGCACTCAGCATAGGTGTCTTCAGGCAGCAAGGCTATGATGCCTCCAAGGGGGTGGACTTGCACTATGTCTTGCGAGCGAAGCAGGATAAAAAAGAAATCGTTGAACTGGAAAGCACGGCATTTCAAGCCAGTGTACTCGGTGGTTTGCCGGATGAAGATGCCGATGCCATGCTGGCACAAACCCTGGATGGTTTGAAAAGCGGCGACACCCTGCGTGAAACTGCAGGCATGATAGCCGCCTGGAAAAGTGGTGATGCAGAAGGCCTCGCAAAAATCCTGCAAGATGCAGCCAGCAAGGATGCGGGTTCCAAAAAGCTCATGAAGTTATTGCTGGATGACCGCAATCAGGGCATGAGCAAGAAAATCCTGGCTTTGCAGGAACAAGGTAAAAAACTCTTCATCGTTGTTGGTGCAGGACATTTGACTGGTGCCAACAGCATTATTGAATTGCTGGAAAAACAGGGGCTGGAAGTAAAGCAAATCAAATAAGCCTGAGCTGGAAAACAGAAACGCAGAGTGAACACACTCTGCGTTTTTTTATGCCTGATCTATAGACCAGGCACTAGCCCAGCCACAAAGTATATTCTATGCCGTTTTGTATGGACCCCAGTACTTGAGCCTTGTTTTCTGCGCTTTCACAAAAACTGGCAAGCACACTCGCTGGCGTACCAGCACCGGAACTGAGTTCCTTGTTCCAGTAATCAAAGCCCGCCTGGTCTGGTGCCCTGTGCAAGACATTCTGGTAAAGATTGGTGATCAGCGTCGTCGTTGAGGGATTGGTGCCATACAGTTTTTGAAATTCTGGCGATAGAAAGAAGCCTGCCGCCACGGTCAGCAGGCTGGAACCCTTGTCCATGTCAGCGATCCAGTAACCCAGGCCTGCTGCATCGGGTTTGCGGTCAAAAGCGGCCTGGTAGAGCCGGTACATTTGCCCGGCGTTCGCTTCCAGGTCAAAGGCGACCATGCCATCGTTGAGTTGTACTCTTTCGACGTTGACGATGGACGTGATTTCACTATTGCTCGTATTGCGGAAAGTCACGTCAGTGGCGTTTTTTTGTATGCTGAAGGTCGCGCGGTTTTCCTTGATGACGAGCAAATCAAAGCCCGCCCCGCCATCCACGGTATCGCCACCACCATTGCTTTCAAAGCGGTTATTGACGCTATTGCCTGTCATCACATCGCTATAGCGCGTGCCCACCACATTTTCAATCACTGTACCGAAAGCGATGGACAAATTATTCTGTGATACCGTATCACTGGCCAGCCTGCCGACAGAGCTATTGGCCCCTTGATTGAGATTGATAGTGGCAGCGATTGTCAGTGCAGACAAATTGATGGTGTCGACGCCTCCCGTATCGTTGATGATTTTCAGCAGGCGGCCATCGGTATCATTGATGAGATAATTCGTTGATTCTGCATTATAGGCTTTGACGCCATACAGATATTTCAGCGCCAGAAAATCATACTTGCCAAAGAAATCCCTTTCCTGGCCTTGCGGTGCTTTGACGTACGACATGACGGTATTTATTTCGCTGTCTTCTGCCGCTGCCAGAAAATTATCTGCCGTCGTCGATGCCGGTTCACCGGCATTATAGTTACCTGGATGTTTAAGCCCTATGGCATGGCCAATTTCATGCACCAGAGTAGCCCAGCTATTGGTGCCGGGGACGATATTGCTCAGATTGTCACTGGCTTCGTTATTGATATAGACATCACCACTGACCTTGGGGTCTGCCGTATCCGGATAAGTCGCATAGCCGGCGCTGGTTGCACCCTGAGCGTTATTGCCCAGGCGTATATAACCATAAGTGCTGTCTGTGTCGCTTACTTCCTTGAACGTGATGCCAAATTGCTGGGAAATCAAATCAAAAATACTTCTGGTGGCAATTTTTTGTTCATCGGTGAAGACGCTAAAACCTTTCTTATCCGAGTCTTGCGCATAATTGGGGGCGACACTCATGAAGCTATACGTGACTTCAATGGCAGTCCCCACTGCACTGCCATTATTCCAGCGTGCGGTTGCCGAGGGCAGCAGTACATCTATCCGGTAATCCCCGCTATAGGGATTGACGATGACGGTTTCTTTTTGGGTGGAGACAGTGGTAGTCATGATGTTATTCCCAAGTAAATTGAATAAAAAATCATTGTTGCTGTCAAAACGGAGAGCTGGCAGCAACCGGTTGGATGGCGGTGTATGCCAGCATTTTGCTGATTGTTTTGGACTTGGCAGCAGTGCCCCATGCAATATGCAGAATAGTTTACAAAAGCAGAATTGGCAGCGCGAGTGATGTAAAAGAAAGTGATTTTATCGTGCTGGCGTAAGCGTTTCGTAAGAGCCCCGCCTATAGGCAGATACTTGAAGAGGCCCTGCTGTGGTATTTGTACGACAGCAGGGAAGCAGGATAGTTATTTACACAGGCATGAAGCGCGCCACGTACTCCGGCGTGTTGAGGAATTGACCAATGAGCGTCACCATGTCGCTACCCTGTTGTGCCAGCGAGGAATCAAAGGTCGCCTGATCCGGCGCATGCCCCAGCAAACCAACATAATCCAGCGTCAACGAGACTTTGGCTTGTGAATTGTCCTTGAATTCGGTTGACTCCGTAAAGCCCGCCAGCATATCACCACGACTCAAGCCATTACCCAGTTGCCCCAGCCAGTACGACTTGCCAGTTGCATCCGAACTGCGGTGCAAGACGTTTTGATATACCCGGTCCACAAAGGCCGTGTTATCCAATGCCCCATAGGTCTTCTGGAACTCTGCACTTGATACAAAGGAGGCACTGATCTTACTAAGGTTCATGCCATCCTTTTGCGCCTGCATCCAGTAAGCCAGGCCTTCACGGTCTGGCAAGCGGTCAAAGGCACCAAAGTACAGACGTGTGATACCACCGATGCCGCTTTGGAATTCAGCTGATTCCATGAACGATGCCGCGACTTGGGCACGGCTCATCTTGCCGCTGTCTATCTGCCCCTGCCAGTACTGTACCCCTGCCGTATCGGCTTCACGGAACAGCACATCACGGTAGAGCTGCATGGCAAACAGGTCAGAGCGATGCAGTACGTCATTGTCTTTGACATCCAGCTTGGTACCGACTTTAGCTTCGATTGCATCCGGGATGCCATCGCCATCCTTGTCGCCGGGTAAGGAGGTGCTGGGTTTGATCGTAATTGTCTCTGTCTTCTCCGTCTTATTTCCCAGTCCTGCTGAAAAAGAAATTTTGCCGTCGGCTTTGCCATCCAGGTCACCTGGTCCGCCATCAAGGATTTTGAAATCAACTTTGAGCTTGTTTCCAGATGCTGTGATATTCGTCGCCAGGTTTATCCACTCGCCGGTGCTAGACTGCGTCCAGAAACCATTCACCGCGCTATCTGCCGTGGTGTATAGCGACAAACTGACTTCGGCCTGGCTGCTAAAGCCTTCCAGTTGTGCAGACAAGCGGCCATAGGGGAATTGTATTTCTGTTGCACTGTTGATGACGGCGGCTTTGGTAGCGACTTCTTTTTGCAAGATGTGTTGCGTATTACTCAGGGTCAGGTAATGTGGACTGGATGAGTGATCCAGCCACTGCAGGGATGTCACCGCATTCTGCGATTGATCGGCAATACCATCACCATTACCGTCGCCCAGACCCTCACCAAATAAATTCGGCACCTGGGTTTCTGCACTCATATAGGCACCATCGCCATCGGCATCGGAATCAATGACAGCATCATATTTGAGTATCGAATAATTCTGTGACAGAGTGCTGCCAGCATTTCCTGCAGCATCAACAACTTTGATGAGCAGGGTATTGCTGCCTTCCAGTGCTTGTCCGGCCAGTGTCCATTGCTGCGCCCCCGGGTTGGTGGTAGCGGTGAGCCAGCTATTGCCATTGTCTGGCGACACCAGAACACGCTCATCCGCAGCCAGTGGCGCACTCAGATTGCCCGAGATGGTTTGCACACTTGCTGTGGTAACAAAATCAGAATTGCTGACACCATCATCATTAGAAAAACTCAGCTTGCTGATGCCAGTGCCTGGTCCTGTATGATCGATCTGATAGAGCTGGCCAGTAAAGCCGCCATTCAGGGCCAGGCTGGCTTTATCAAGAATGCCTGTGCCAGTATTCTTGAGATTCAAACCCAGTGTGCCGTCGCCAGTCAGATTGCTGATACTGACTATATAGTTGCTGGCATCCAGCTGGGTGATGCCGCTGATGCTACCGCTAACGCTTCCTGTAGTAAGCAGTGAGAAGGCTGCTGGATTAACACCTGTGACAGCTTCACTGAAGCTGACTTTGTATTCCAGTGTACCCAGATTGCTGCTTTCGCTCTGGACTCGCTTGATCGCCGTTGCGAAGGGGGCGATATTGTCCGCTACTGTGACCACCAGACTTTTTTCATAGGCTGAACCAGCCGCATCGGTGGCACGCACCAGCACCGAATAATTACCAGGCGTCATGTCCAGTGGACGCTTGGCTATCAGGCTGTTGCCAGAGATGCTGAACTTGTCATTACTATTATTACCGGCACCCGCAACCAGGCTGAAGCTGGCAGTGTCGCCAGGATTAGGGTCAGTTGCTATCAGGGTGCCAACGCTGGTGTTATCTGCTGCAGTTTGTACGATGCCCGATGAGCTCAGCGTGATATCCGTAGGGGCCAGATTCACGCCGGCAGTGATGGCATAGTTATTGGAATTCGTGGTTCCTGTTGCTGCATTGCCTGCGCTGTCACTGACACCGGTGTAATTGAGGGTGATGACATTGCTGGCTGCTACTACACCAGAAGCAGGAGTCAGGGTTGCCGTCCAGGTGATACCGCCATTGCCGGATGTCACAGCGCTCAAGCTGCCGTTTGCTACTGTCAGATTTGTATTGCTGAATCCACTGACCGCTTCATTGAAAGTGAAGGTGACCAGTGATGTGCTGGCAGCAGTCAGGTTGCTGTTGGCAACCACGATAGTGGCAGTTGGGCGCAAGGTATCAACGCCATAGTTGCCCGATATTACGCTGCCAGTACCGGCATTGCCATTCAAGTCGTTGATGCCAGTGTAATCCAGCTCAATGACATTGCTGTTGTTGCTGGCATTGGCATTGGGTGTCAGTATTGCAGTCCAAGTGATACCGCCGTCACCCGTGGTCAGGTTGGACAATGTTCCATTTGTTGCCGTTAAATCAGCCGTGGTGAAGCTAGTGATTGCTTCGGAAAAAACCAGGGTGACGGTCGCTGTATCCCCAATTTTTAAAGCAGTATCAGAGATCGCGATTGCTGAAGCGAGTGTCGGCCTTACAGTGTCTATCGAGTAATTAGGTGAATTGCTGTTACCTGAGCCAGCATTGCCAGCCACGTCAGCGTAGCCTGTGTTATCCAGGCGTACCAAATTGGAGGTATTGGTGACATTGACATTCGGGGTCAGCGTGCCCGTCCAGGTGATGCCACCATTCGATGTTGTCAAACCAGTTATCCTGCCGTTTGGCACATTCAAATCCGCCGTCGTAAAACCGATTACGCCTTCAGTAAACCTGACAGTGATGATTGCCGTATCACCGACCTTTAATGCGGTGTCGGACAGGGTAATCGCCTGCGCCAGCGCTGGTGCAGTAGTGTCGATGGTGATACTGGTGTTGCCAGAAGCATTGCTGATATTGCCAGCTCGGTCTACCGCCTTGACACTGACGCTATGCGTACCGGAAAGTGGCAACGTGGTGGCAGGGTCCTGGCTTACTGTGATGGACCAATTCCCGGAACTGTCTGCCGTTGTGGTGCCCAATACGACTGCGCCGCCAGTGTCATACAAATTGACGGTAGCAAAAGCTTCGGTGACACCTTTAAAGGTCGGCGTATTGATATTGGTTTTGCCATCCGAAGACGAAACGCCAGAATCACTGGCCGCATCCAATGTAGCTGCTGCTGGTGTAGCAGGGTTGGTGGTATCGACCAGATAATTGCTATTGTCCGTGACGGCAGTGTGGCTGAGGTCGGCAGCATTGCCCAATGCACTGTTCAGGCTGCCGCCATTCAGGTTGATACTATTGCTGGCGATACTGATACCGTCGCTGTCGTTCAAGCCAGCGGCGATGGTGTAACTGAATACCAGCGCGGTACTGCCGCTACCGGAACTGTAGTCCGCATTCACGGTAGTACCATTGATATTCAAGGCCAGTTGCGGCGCACCAGTGACTGTCGTGTCTTCCGACATGGTGACAGTGACATACACCACATCGCCCGCATTCAGGCTGTTGTTTTGTATGCCCGTCGCTGAACTGATACTTAGACTGTTAACAGTTGGGATACTGGTATTGATCACCAACGCTTTATTCGCCCCCAGTGAATTTGCCGTACCAGGTGTTGCCAGTGTTAAGTTGGCACCAGTGGTGTCACCAGCAGCCATGATGCTGCCGCCATTTAATGTCAGCGCACCAGTATCATGATAATCAAGATCGCTACTGGTATCACCTGCCTGTACGGTGTAGTTGAAAATCAGGGTGGTGCTACCGCTGCCACTGGCATAATCGACAACACGATCGATGCTGCCGGTTTCCAGTGTCAACTGGGGTATGCCAGTGACATCAACGGCCTGATCGAAGGTGAAACTGATGCTGATGACTTCCCCTACCGTATAAATACCGTCGTTCTTGCCAGAAGTAACTGTCACGATGGCAGGTGTACCAGGTGGCGGGCCAAGGCTAAAAGTAGGGGAATTCAGTGCATAGTTTGTCGTGTTGCTTGCAACGATATCCGCATCTTCTAGTGCTTTGTTTGTTAATTCGGCAATTAAATAGGTCTTGGCTATATTCATGGAATAGGGTTCTAATGTGGTGGCATGCTCTCCGCATCAGGTCAGCGCTAAAATTGAAGAACCCGAAACGATACCTGACAAATGTGGAAATTTAAATGAGATTTGTGTAGCAATTGTGAATGCTGCCCAGTCCCGACGGGATTTCGCTGATTTTCTTAAGTTTTCTTATGGTGCGAGTAAAATTTTGATAACGATCACATACCCCATTTGTGTCAAAATGCGCTTTGCAAGATCAAATTGAATACGAACGCCATGCCGGGCAATAAAAGTGATAAAGCAATAATGAATGAGGATCTACAGTCTGCCCCTGGCTTACATGAGCATCCCTGGATATCCCTGGAAACCGCGCTTGATGTAGAAGCATGGATGGATTTGCAACACCGCGAATTACAGCAAGCCCTGGGTGACAAGCCGACCACTGGTCAGGGCATATGCCTGACCCTGGTGCATGGGGGCGAGCTCTATCTGCATACAAATTCTGATGGCGATGTCTTGCTGGACCTGACTGAAGAAGCGCAATGGGTGGCACCCGTGCTGATGGCGGTTACCCGCAGCAGCCCTCCCAAGGGGCAGGTCTGGGGTTTGCCTGGACATGTGCTGATACAGTTGATACTCGGCTTGAATACCCTGGTTGCCAGCAGCCGCCTGGTTTTGCGGCATCAATACAAGGGTGCCAGAGTGGCTTAGGTTCAGCTTTGAACCAACTTACCTGGGTGAGTAAATCCGCGCCAGTTCACCGTCCAGGCGTCCCTGAATAATAGCCTGGTCTATTTTCTGCAGCAGGCCAGCTTCGTCAGGCCCACCGGCCTGACGTATGGCGATGTGGATATCCACTGAAGAAACTGGCTTTGGTAATATGCAAAACAATTTACTGTCTGCTGACTTGCCTGCAATTTCTGCTGCATATTGCTGATTGATATAATTTTCCAGCCGACTGGTATTGGCGACCGAGCTATACAGTAAAAAAGCATCCATGCGGCGCATGAACAATTTCCTGAAACGTCCCAGGTTATTGCCAGTGTCATCCTCCACCTTGAACAAGACATTGCTAAGTCTGTCAAATTCTTCGCCATAGCTGGTGCCGCGCACGATACCTATGGTCTTGCCCTTCAGATCACTGACGGCGTTATAGCTGAATTTTGCACTGCATAAGGTGACCAGCAAGGCCTGATCGGCAAAAATGGGCTGACTGAATTTGAACAGGCGCTGGCGTTCGCGGGTTTTTGAAATGCCAAAAATCAGTCCTTCGCCATTGGCAGCATTTTCTACCGCCCGCTTCCAGGGATAGCGTCTGACTTCGAATGTAAGTTTGCTGTGCTGTTCCAGATAGCGCAGCAAGTCCATGACTTCTTTGGAAAGAGGAATGACTTTACCTTTGCCATCCAGTTCTTCACTCATCAGCAATACTGTGCTTTGCCGGGTTTGCGCTTGTGTCAGCCCAGTCCAGCAGGCGCATACTAGCAGTAGGCAGGCAAGTAGGCGCGAGATGCGTGGCATTGTTATTCCGGGATGATATCGGGCACTTTATCTTAGCGCAATTTATCTGCTTTGGCTGCTGGCCTGCATGCAGAGGAGGCTTTGCATGCCACAATCTCTGTTAAATATGGCAAACAAAGCCTTGCAGGGAATGTAAAAAAACAAAAAAGGTTCATGCTTTATTGGCATGAACCTTTTTTTTGAGCGATAGATAATTAATTCGCTACACCATTCCTGTCTATTTTGACTACGCGCGAGCCACCAGCTTTCTTGACATTGACTTCAGCTTCACCAGGGCCGGTGACCTTGATGCTGGCACTATCAAGCAATAATTCATTGGCATTCAGGTCGCCGCTACCAGTCAGTTTGGCGTTCAAACTCTTGGCTCTGCCTTTCAACTGGGTGGCGCCGGGGCCATTCATCATGATCTCCAGCACTGCCTCGGATTCCAATACAACATTAAAATCACCAGAACCGGAATTCTCCAGTTTCAATATGCCCGATACACCGCGATAACTTTGGTTGGAAGGGCCATTATTGACAATCTGCAAGTCCTTTACCCTCAGGTGTTCCGCATTGACATCACCAGAGCCGCTACTGTTCATCGTCAGTGCAGTAATTTCACCGCTCAGGGATAATTCACCGGGGCCACTGTTGCGCACAGTGACTTGTTCAGCCTTGATATCGTCGATCTGAATATCGCCAGAACCAGACATGTCCAGCTCCAATGCCTTGATGCTGCCCGATAATTTCACATCGGCAGAGCCATGCTGAACCAGTTTGACGCTGGCCGATTGCAAATTGTCTGCTCTTAATTCACCGCTGCCATGCAAGTTGGCATCGAGCGACTGGCTGATGGTATGCATATGGGTATCGCCAGAGCCATGGATTTCTGTTTCAGCTTTTGCGACTTGCAGTTGTTGCAAATCCAGGTCACCACTGCCATTCGACGACAGTTTCAAGCTATTGACCTTGCCACTGATCTTCAGGTCACCAGAGCCATTCATGTTCAGGGCTATGCTGTCTGTTTGCAGATCGCGCACCTCCATGTCACCGCTGCCATTGCTATCAATACGGTTCAGGCCCTTGGTGGTGATCCTGATCGTGCCTGGCCGGTTGTTCCAGGTAAAGCTATACGACTTGCGCTTGCTGCGTATGATCAATACCTTGTTTTCCACGATGGTTTCTATTTCCGGCACCAGGTTATCATCACCGCTGATTTCTACGCTGGCATTGGCGCCATTGGTGACGACCACGTCAAAGAAGCCTGCATTTTCTATTGCCGCAAATTCAGTCACTGCGCGCTGCTCAGTGATGAGCTTGCCGCTACCCTTGATGGCATCGCTATTGACCCTGACTTCACAACCGCCAAGCAGGACTGATAATAACGCCAGGTATCCGAATGATTTGAACATGATATCGTATGGGAAAGATTAAACAGGTACTCAGTGTAATATTCTTTTATACGGATTTCATCAGTCATCCAGACAGAATGTAATTTCCTAGTCATCAACTGCAAATTTGCCGGATAAAACGTAAGCCTTTGCAACAGCAAGCAATTGTTTTTCGGCAGGATGTACACTAAGCTGGTTTTTATCGTCAAATCAAGACCAAAGAATGATACCTACGCGCCGCAAGATATTGAAAAGAGGGCTTTTGCTCGGTGCCGCCGGCATGGCCGGCCCGCATAGCCTCCTGCAAGCAGCCAACACCAGCAATGAAAAACAAGCACAGCCTACCCCGCCACCGGATTTGTTTGACTCCCAGGCGCTGGACATAGAGTTCTGGGTCAAGCCGCGTACCCTGGACCTGATACGCCCGGCCACTGGTGAGCGCAGCAAGCTCCTGTACTGGAAAGATGGCGAAGTACTTGACTCTGCCTATCAGCAGTTATGCCACTTGTTGCGCGACGTCAATGGCAAAGAAACTGCTCCGATAGATCCCAAATTGCTGGAAACCCTGTGGGCCACCCAGGCCTATATCTCCCGACTGGGCATGACCAAGCCACTGGAAATCCTGTCTGGCTACCGCACCCAGGCTTCCAATACCCGTTTGATAGAGCAGGGTGTACCTGCTGCCCGTAAATCCCTTCACATGGAAGGCAAGGCCGCCGACATACGCATACCCCAGTTGCATGAAGAAATTCTGGGTGAACTGATACAGAGTTTCCGCCAGGGTGGTGTCGGGTTTTATTATCGCCAGACGGCCAATGGTGGCTGGATACATACTGATACCGGCTTGCAACGAAGCTGGAAAGGCTGAGTCTGCCTGGCTGGCAGACTCCAGACATGGCGCTTATTGTTTTTTGGCGATTTTACTGGCATCACCAGTCGTCACTATGCTCCAGCGTTCAGGTTGCAGATATTTTTTGACGGCCTGGTTCAATTGTTCCAGGCTCAGGTTCTGCAGCGCAAGTTCCTGTCTGATTTGCCAGGAGTAGTCCACACCCCTGTGCATGAGGGCATTCCATTCGGTCGTCAGATAGTCATCATTGTGTCTGGCCTGTAGTTTTAAACGGCTTAAAGCAGATTTGGCAACTTGTAGTTCATCGCGCGTAAAGCCATTTACTACTACTAACTGCATTTCTTCCAGCACCGCCTGCTGGAGCTTGTCGATATTAGGGCTGGCAGCACTTGCCGTGATTTCCCAGGTACTGACCGCATCGGTGGAATAAGGAGACAGGCTTGAAGTTACGCCATAACTCCATCCTTCTTTGAGACGTACACGCCTGCCCAGTCTTGATTCTATAGAATGACCACCCAGCAAATAGCTGGCCACATTCAATGCGATAAAATCTGCATCGTTGATGCCGACTGGCAAGTCCAGTTGCCCAAGGAAATACCCGTTCTCTTTACCAGGCGTATCCAGAAATTTACGCAACGGTCCATGGTCAACAAATTTGAATGGAGCTGGCTGGTAAGCGGTTTTGCTTTCCCAGCCCTTGAATTCTTCTTCCAGCACGGCCTTGATTTCTTCTATATCAAAATCACCGACTATCGCCAGGTGGCCATTGCTGGCACCATAAAACTGCTTGTGAAAATCAATCAGGTCAGTCGCCTTGATGGAATTTAATTCCGAAATGACTTGCTGTGAAGTTTCCAGCGCACGTATATCGCCCATGGGATAACTATTGAAATGTCTGGCCAATTCATCTTTTGCCATACGTTCCGGGGTATTGCCTGCTTTTTGCCAGGAATATCTTTCGTTCATGATCGCGGCGGTGGCCTGGGCGAGACTGGGCTCTTTCAGGTTTAACACCATCAGTTTCAATGCTTGTTTCAGATGCGATTTGTCAGTGATGAATTTGGTGACGCCACCACGCATTCGTGCTTTCTCCCGTTCTGCATCCAGGGTTTCTTTGCCATAGCGGCTGGTACCATTGAGCAAGACTTGCCTGGTCAGACGGTCTATCCAGCGTTTATTGGCGAGTGATTTTTCATCGCCCCAGTGCAAAACCAGTTCAACCACGACTTCTTGGCCGCGTGTGGGCTTCACCAGCAAAGCAGTTTCTATATTTCCTATTTTGATCCTGCGCGTGCTTTGCTGGATATTTTCTGGCGATGTATTAAATTCGGCAACGGCAGCATATTCATCAACATGCGAAAAATCTTTCATGATGTCACTGACTTGAGGTACTGCAGGCATGCTGCTGTCGACATTTTTTTGTTCTGTCAGCAAGATGCCTGTGGTGCGGTTTTCTCTGACGAAATAACGCAAAGCAGCATGTTGTATCTGTTCAGTCTTCATGTTGGCGACACGGTCTTTTTCCATAAACATCAAACGCCAGTCGCCCGCAGCGATATATCTGGAGATCCTCATGCTCAATGCATGTGGATTGTTCATTATGTAGGAAAAAATATTCGCATATTTACTCTTAAATAAATCCAGTTCTTGCTCAGTCCATGCATGATTTCCAAAAGTTTCTATCGCTTTTGTTACTGCCTTGGGAGAGTTCTCATCGGGACTGCCAGCCAAAATGCTGTAGCCGAACAGGATCAAGCCATTGTCCGTTATGCCTTCAGTATGAAATCCCAGGCCTTCATTGACAGGAAGTAAGTCACCGGTCTGGCTACGCAGTTCTCTTCCTGAGGTCAGCATGGTGCCTGCGAATTGCAGGGCAGTATAGTCGGGATGTAATAAGGAAGGGCTGTGATAGGCCAATATCACTGGATTGGAATTGCCTTTCTTCCTGAGGATGACCTGACGTTCTCCTTGCTGCGCAGGTTCAATGGTAGGTATTTTGGGCAAGTCAGATTTTGGTGTGGGAATTGTTCCAAACTGACGCGAGATTGTCTGCAACGCGATGCTGGCATCAAATTTTCCTGCAACCATCAACACGGCATTATCCGGACGGTAGTATTGACGATACAGCTGCTGTAATTGTTCTATGCTGACGTTCTCGATATCACTTTTTTCACCAATCACACTATGACCATAACCATGCCAGTCAAAAGCCACGGCCTGCACGCGACGCATCAGAGTGTCATAAGCATTATTCTCCCGGAGTTCAAGCTCATTGCGTACTACCGTCATTTCAGTAGTAAGCTCAGACTTCAGGATGCGTGCATTTAGCATGCGGTCTGCTTCCATACTCAAGACCCAGTTGAGCTCACTCTCATTGGCCTCGAATGTGGCGAAATATTGCGTATAGTCAGGAAAAGTAAATGCATTCGAACGCATACCTTTTTCAGTCAATTGCCTGGAAATTTCCGGGTAATTTTTACTGCCCTTACACAGCATGTGCTCCAGCAAATGGGCATAACCGGTTTGTCCTGCACCTTCATTCCTTGAACCTGCCAGATAAGTCATATTGACCGTTGTCGTCGATTTGGAATTGTCCGGCATCAACAAGACTTTCAAACCATTTGGCAAACGATATTCACTGATACCTTCTACGGTACTCAGCTTTTCTACATTTGCTGGCAAGCTTGTTGCTGCCTGTGTGTGACTGCTGCTGAACAGCAAGTGCATGGCAAGCGCAAGCGCCAGAACCGGAGTTTTAATGTGAGACATGGAGAGAGAAAAAATGGGCATTAAAAAACCGGAAATCTCAGATTTCCGGTTTCATGAAAGAGAAGCTTATTTGCTTGCAGCGGCCTTGGCCTTGGCTTCATCCGCAGCAATAAAGACACTCATTTTGGCCGGGTCTATATAGCGACGGAAGGCATCGTTGACCTGTTCCACTGTCAGCGCCTGTATCTTGTCATCCATGGCTTGTGACCAGGCCCAGGTGCGTTTCAGATACAGATTGCTGTTCCAGCCGCTGGCCACGGCACCATCGCTGCTACGGCCCTGAACGCGCTGCTGCAAGAGTCCGGATTTAGCCTTGGCCAGTTCGTCGGCTGTGAAGCCATCTTTAAGAGCGCGTGTTAGTTCTTCCTTGACGGCGATTTCCAGTTTTTCCAGATTCTGTGGCGCTGCCGTAGCACTGATACTGAAGCTACCTACAGGATCGATTTCACCTGCAGTCAGGCTGGAACCACCACCATAAGACAAGCCATCTTTTTGACGTATGCGTTCCATGACGCGCGAGTTCATGCCGGCGCCACCACCAAAAATATAGTTGGCTACGCGCAGGGCAGCGAAGTCGGCATCATCTTCACGCAGGCTCAGATTCATGCGGCTGGAATAAACGCCGTTTTCCTTGTCTGGTGTATTGAAGGTCTTGCGTACCGCTGGAATGTCTTCGCGCTTGCTGACCAGGCGTGAGTAAGGAGACTTGCTGGTCCAGCCATTAAATACCTTGGCAACGGTCTGTTTGGTACTGTCCACATCAAAATCACCGACGATGGACAATTCACCTTTGGATACGCCATAGAAATCTTTATGGAAGGCTTTGATATCTTCGAGCTTGGCATTGCGTATGGCTTCCAGTGTTTCATCCAGTGTCATGGAGGCACGCACATCACCTTTTGGATAGGTATTGAAATGCTGGGCCATCGCACGACTGGCAACGGCAGCAGGTTCATTGCGTGAAGCCTCAGTGTTGACCAGCGCTCTTTCTTTCAACTGCTTGAATTCGCTTTCCGGGAAGTTCGCTTCTTTCAGTACATGCGCCACCAGTTCCAGTGCTGCTGGCAAATTCGCCTTGGTGGTCTGGAACGAATACAGGCCGCCGCTCATTTTCAGCTTGGACATTTCATCTGCCAGTTGTGCGCGCGAATATTTGCTGGTACCGGTGCTCAGCAAGCCACCAGTAAAACCCATGACTGTGGATTTGCCAAACAGAGTTTTCTCATCACCCCAATGCAAATTCAGCGACACATTCACCGTCTCGCCACGGGTCTTTTTAGGCAAGAGCGCTACTTGCAGATTGCCGATATTGCTTATTTGTGTGCGCTTGTCGATGTTTGCCGGTGACGGGTCAAACACTTCACCTGTCAGCGTTGCTGCCTTGGGTTTGAAGTCTTTCATGACTTCGGCAATACTTGGTGCGGCAGGTACTTCGGCGCGTTGTGGGTTGTCTTCCGGGATGAAGGTGCCAACGGTACGGTTGTCGCGTACCAGGTATTTTTTCACAGCAGCAGTGACTTCTTCAGCGCTGACTTTGTCTGCATCATCCCTGTCCTTGAACAGATAGCGCCAGTCGCCCATGGCGATATATTCAGACATGCTGACGCCTATGGACTCATGGTTGTTCAATAGTTTTTCATAGTAGTTGGCATTGTCGCGTTTCAGGCGTTCCAGTTCTTCTTTGGTCGGCGGGTTTTTCTTGAAGTCTTCTATGCCTGCCAGCAGCGCATCTCTCGCTGCATCGACAGATTCACCTTTCTTGACGACGGCACCGATGATGGTGAGGCCAGGTTCAACATGTCCCATGCCACTTGAGAATACTTGTACCAGTTTGCCGCTTTCTACCAGTTGTTTGTGCAAGCGGCCATGTGGAGCACTGGCCAGTATGCTGCCAGCATAGTTCAGGGCATCGCGGTCATGGTGCAAGCCAGCTGGCACCTTATAGGCAATCATGACCATCTGCATATCACCCTTGCGACGCACGACAAAGCTGCGTTCACCATCCTGGCTTGGTTCTGTGGTCCAGAACTGTGGCAGACTGCGGGTTGGTTTGGCGATTTTGCCAAAGGAGGCATTAATCCATTGCAAGGCTTTTTCAGCTTCAAACTTACCTGCCACCAGCAGCACGGCATTGTCTGGTTGGTAGTAGTTACGGTAAAAGGCTTGCAGGTTTTCTATCTTGACGTTTTCTATATCGCTGCGGTTACCTATGGTGGAGTTGCCATAGTTATGCCAGTCAAAGGCTACGCTTTGCATGCGTTTCATGAGCACTGCGCCGGGTGAATTTTCACCACGCTCATACTCATTGCGCACGACCGTCATCTCGGTGTCGAGATCTTTTTTCGCGATATTGGAATTGACCATGCGGTCGGCTTCCATTTCCAGCGCCCATTTCAGGTTCTCATCACTGGCCTGGAACAGCTCAAAATAATTGGTGCGGTCCAGGGATGTGGTGCCATTGATACGCATTCCACGTTTGTTAAAGTCATCAGTGATTTTAGGATTGCTTGGTGTACCCTTGAACAATAAATGTTCCAGCAAATGTGCCATACCTGTTTCACCATAATTTTCATGGCGCGAACCGACCAGATAAGTGACATTCACGGTCACGGTAGGTTTGGATGCATCCGGCATCAGCAAGACGCGCAAGCCATTAGTCAGGCGGTATTCAGTAATGCCTTCCACGCTGGTAACCTGGCTGACACCTTTGGGCAAGTTGTCTGCCAGCGCGGCAGGCGCAGTGAACAGGAATACACCGCCCAATACCAAGGCGCGTAAAACAGGTTTTAGCTTAAGCTGCATGGCTGCATTGAGTTGTTGCATAAAATCTTTCAGTCTTGATGATGAAGCAAAAGGGGACATAAAATAAATCCGTCAGGCAAAAATATGCCGACGGATATGATTGGCCGAAATAATGAAAGTTGCAGCTATTTTGTCATATGGATAGACGAAAATCGTCGTATCTGTGAATAAAACAGATTGTGACTATGTGTTAAATGTGCTTGTTTGTCAATCGAGGGCTGCGACTATTTCCAGTGTCTGGCTGGCCCCCCAGCTTTCACCGGGTGCGAGGCTGACTGGGCGCAATATCGTCGCTGCTTCCACGCACAGCATGTGTTGCTCCCCACCTGCATGCATGTCGCTAATCTTTGCTGCACCTGCGCCAGGGTTCCAGACCACGGCATCGGCAAAACCATTGTTGCGTATGATGGTACGTTGATGTGGCTGATGCAATTCCAGTTGCGCCGGTGCATAGCCGTAGATGCGGTCTGTCTCGCCGCTGATGCGCAGGAAAGGATCGGCTTCCAGGCAATGATCTGCGCCGCTGACCGTATCGCGGTAATGCAGGCCTTGCAAACCATGCAGGCTGACATTGGCAATATCCTCAACGGCCAGATAGGTATGCAGGGCCGTAGTGAAGCTGAAATTGGTGTCGCCGGTATTTTCTACTTCCAGCGCCATCTGCAAGGCATTGCCTAGTATGCTGATACGCAACTGGGCACGAAACACATGCGGCCATATCGTCAGGCGGGCAATGTTTTCCCTGAGTTCATAGACTGCGAATGCTGCTTCCTGTTCTGCCAGGCCGGTCTGCAAGAGCTTCCATTCAGAAGTACGGGCGAATCCATGCTTAGGCAAAGTGCCCTGATTGGAAAACTGCGGGAACACCAGCGGCACACCGCCACGTATGGCCACGCCCTCCTGAAAAGCCGAGCTTTTGCTCATGAATAATTGTTCGCTTCCACCAGCAGGTATCCATGAACAAACATGCGCACCCTGGCTGGCAATTTTTGCGCTGGCACCGTCTTGTGACAGGAGACTGAGAAAATTCATGCAGGCTTTCTTTCAGTAATGTTGATATTGTAGATATGTAGCAGTGTACTGGATAGTCGGGAAAACGGTATTGCTTTAACATCAATTTGACCAGACAAAAATCCAGGCTTTCGGTTAGTATTGCAGGCACAAAAATTTACCCGGATTGAAGTTCATCATGTCCATCAGTTATCTCGCCATCAAACACCTGCATCTGACTTGCGTAGGTTTAAGCGGCAGCATGTTCCTGCTGCGCGGTATCTGGAAGATGCGCGATTCGGCCATGTTGCAGCAACGCTGGGTAAAAATATTGCCACATGTTATAGATACAGTTTTGCTGACCAGTGCCCTGACGCTGGCCTGGTGGAGCGGGCAATACCCATTCCAGCAAAACTGGCTGACTGCCAAACTGCTGGCATTGTTGCTCTACATCGCTTTGGGCACCCTGGCACTCAAGCGTGGCAAGACCCCGGCCATACGCCTGGCGGCCTTTGTTGCCGCAGTCCTGGTTTTTATCTATATCATCAGCGTGGCCCTGAGCCGCCAGCCAATTCCATTTTGATCGAAGGAAAGCAAGCACATGAAATCACCCGCTCTCAGTCTCAGCACTCTGGCTCTCATGTCTGCATTATCTTTGCTACAGGGGCCTGCCTGCGCCAGCGAAACCCTGCATGAACTGGCGCAAGATATGAAAGCGGGCAAGACGACGGCCAGCCAGATTTATGACTTGTATGATGCGCGCATCAATATGTACAACCCCGGCATACAGGCAGTTACTACACGCAACCCCCATGCCAGACAGGATGCGCAGGCAGCAGACCAGCAAAAAACTCCACGCGGCAGCCTGGCAGGCTTGCCCCTGCTACTGAAAGATAATATTGCAGTCCAGGGCATGGTCACCACGGCAGGCTCGGTGGCGCTGGCAGATAATCTGGCTGCACAGGATGCACCACTGGTTGCCCGTTTGCGGGCAGCTGGTGCAGTCATACTGGGCAAGGCCAATCTCAGCGAATGGGCCAATCTGCGTTCCAGCCAGTCCAGCAGCGGCTGGAGCAGTGCGGGTGGACAAACCCGTAATCCCTATGCGCCTGAACGTAGCCCTTGCGGTTCCAGCTCAGGTTCCGGCGCGGCAGTGGCGGCGCGTTTGATACCGGCAGCGATAGGTACGGAGACTGATGGTTCCATAGTCTGCCCCGCATCGGTCAATGGCCTGGTTGGTTTGAAGCCCACCCTGGGTCTGGTCAGCCGCACAGGCATAGTGCCTCTCAGCCATAGCCAGGATACCGCCGGGCCCATGACCCTGAATGTCCGTGATGCTGCCATGCTGCTGAATGCCATGGCAGGCAGTGATCCGCAAGATGCTGCCACCCGCCAGGCCGACCAGCGCCGCAGCAAGGACTATACGGCGGGTTTGCAAACCACGGCCCTGCAGGGCAAGCGTCTGGGTATAGTACGCAAAATGGTGGATGGCTATGATGCTGATACCAGGGCTTTGTTCGACAAGAGCCTGGCTATCCTCATCGCCCAGGGCGCAACCGTAGTAGACCAGATAGACCTGCCTTATCTCGAAGAACTGGACAAGGATGAACTCACGGTCTTGCTCTATGAATTCAAGGCTGACCTGAATGCCTATCTGGCCAAGACTCCGGCTACAGTAAAAACCCGCAGCATGGCCGATGTGATTAGCTATAACCAGCAACATGCAGATACTGTCATGCCTTATTTTGCCCAGGAATTGATGGAGCAGGCCCAGGCTAAAGGCAAGCTCAGCGATGCCGCCTACCGTCAGGCCCATGCCCGCGTCAAGCTGCGTGCTGGCAAGCAAGGCATCGATGTCGTGCTGAAGAAATACAAGCTTGACGCCCTGATCGCACCAACCACAGGTACAGCCTGGCTGATCGACTATAAAGTCGGTGATATTGTCGAAGGCAGTTCCAGCAGCCCGGCAGCCATTGCTGGTTATCCGCACCTGACTGTACCCATGGGCCAGGTCAGGGGCTTGCCGGTTGGTTTGTCAATGTTTGCTGGTGCCTGGTCAGAAGCAAAATTGTTCAATATGGGCTATGCCTTTGAGCAGGCCAGGCCCGCCTTGCCTGCTCCCAGCCTGGCAACCACCGCAACCGCTGCGGCCAAATAAACTTGCGCGTGCTGTCCTGTAAAACTACAGGGCAGCCCTGATCATATCGGCGGCCTTCTCCCCTATCATCATGGTAGGGGCATTGGTATTACCACCTATCAGGGTAGGCATGATGGAGGCATCGACTATCCGCAAACCTGTCATGCCATGCACGCGTAATTGCGGGTCAACCACGGCCATCGCATCCACACCCATCTTGCAAGTGCCAATCGGGTGATACACGGTATCGCTAGTCTGGCGCAAGACGGCACGTATCTCATCATCAGTATGTACATTCGCCGTCTGGAAGTCGCTGGTGCGGGCTGCTACCAGCGCCGGTGCATCCATGAGTTTACGCGTCAGTTTGAAACCCTTGACCATGCTTTCTATATCATCCGGGTGTTCCAGGAAGCGCGGGTTGATGAGGGGCGCAGCCATGGGATCTTTGCTGGCCAGTGTCACTTCACCTATGCTCTTGGGACGCAATAAACACATATGGCAGGAATAACCATGACCCAGATGCAGCTTGCGTGCATGGTCATCCAGCATGGCCAGTACAAAATGCAGTTGTATGTCGGGTGCAGTCAGGCCGGGATCAGTCTTCAGAAAGCCACCGCCTTCAGCCCCGTTTGAGGTCAGCAAGCCGCGTCGTTGCTTTTGATAACGCCTGAATTCTCTCACCATGCGCAGGCTGCCACCAGCGGATACGCCCAGCAAGTCCAGGCTTTTGGCGCGGTACTTGAAAACAAAGTCAGGATGGTCCTGCAAATTCTGGCCCACTCCGGGTAAGTCATGTACTACCGGTATTCCCAGGGCTTGCAAAGCCTTGCCATCACCCACGCCAGACAGCATCAGCAATTGCGGGGTCTGGAAAGCACCTGCCGCCAATAAGACTTCCTTGCCTGCTTTTAAAGTCCTGGTCTGTCCGCCTTGACGGTATTCAACACCGACGGCACGCTTGCCTTCAAACAGTAGGCGCGTCACATGACAGCCGGTTTCAACCTGTAGATTATTGCGCTTGCCCATATGTGGATGCAGGTAGCCGCGTGCCGCTGTCCAGCGTTCGCCATTGTGCTGGGTGACCTGGTAGATGCCCACACCTTCCTGCTCCTCACCATTGAAATCAGTATTGATATTGAAGCCAGCCTGGCGGGCAGCTTCGAGATAGATTTGCTGATAGGGATTGTCGCTGCGCAATTCACTGACATGCAGGGGGCCAGACTGACCATGATAATGACCACCGTGGGTTTCATTGTTTTCCGATTTTTTAAAGTAGGGCAAGACTTCATCAAAAGACCAGCCTTTATTACCCAGGGCTGCCCACTGATCATAATCCTGCTTGTGACCACGGATATACACCATGGCATTGATACCCGATGAACCACCCAGCATCTTGCCGCGCGGCTGGTAACCACGCCTGCCATTCAGGCCCGGTTGAGGTACGGTTTCAAAAGCCCAGTTATTCAGCTTGGTTGGCAACATCGCCACCACCCCCGCCGGGGTATTGACTACCCAGCTGTCACCCTTGCCACCGGATTCCAGTATGGTCACATGCAGGTTCGGGTCTTCCGTCAGGCGGCCAGCCACGGCACAAGCGCCGGAACCGCCACCGACGACGATGTAGTCAGGAGTAGTTGTCATATTGTCTCTTAATATTATTGGTTTTCATACGATATTGCCGAAATCTGAGTTCCGGTGTAGCTTAAGATATTAAATCTTCAGACTCCATAAAGTAAGGACAAATCCTGCCAGCGTGCAGCGAATGCGCAGATGAACAACAAAGTGCTCTCAGTACAGGATGCGGTATTTCCGGCTCACCCGTTTTCGGGCCTGCTGGCGATAGGTCGCGAGCGTGACTGGCGCCTGCAAGAGATATTCCCGGCGCTGGGTCTGGATGCAGAAGGACAGGCAGCCACGGACATACGCGTCAGCTATACCCAGGCGCGTGAGAGTTTGTTGCGGGCGCGTCATCAAGGCGGGGCAGATCTGGGGATATTGTCCGGTGCACGCAAATCCCTGCCTGCATTGGGAGTCATGGCGAGCGGCATGCTGGCACAGGTCACATTGGCAGAGGCCATGCATTTCGGTCTGGAATACCAGTTGATTGCCGGTGCCATGGTGCAATTACAACTGGAGCAAGGGGAGCGTACATCGGTACTGACGGCCCGTCCCCTGTTTGATGACAGCGAGTTGCAGGATTTTCTCGATACCGACCATCTGGCGACGGCCGTCAATGTCAGCCGCGCCCTGTGTGGCCCTGCCCTGCAAATCGAACGCGTAGAGTTGCGTGGCCAGCAGCAAGCCAGTCGCTCTGTTGCTGAAGATTTTTTTGGCTGCACGGTTGTCTATGGTGCAGATGTCAGTCGCATTGTCGTCAATAACAGCGCCCTCTCCACCCTCTTGATCAACCCTGATCCTGGACTTGCCGCAGACAGTAAAATGCGCTGCGACGCAGAACTGGCTGCGGTCGGTTTAAGCGGCAGGCAAAGCCTCTTGCACAAGCTGGTGAGTTTGCAATGCGATTACCACAGTGTGCCTGAACTGGCGAGTGCACTGGGCATCAGTGAACGGTCCCTGCACCGTTTGCTGGCACGCGAAGGCTGTTCTTACTTCCAGATTGCAGAAAGCCTGCGCATGGAAAAAGCCAAGCATTATCTGCGCAATTCCAGCATCAGCCTCGACGATATCGCCGCACAATTACATTACTCAGACAGCCGCAGTTTTCGCCGCGCATTCAAGCGGGCAGTTAATCTGACACCTTCGGAATTCAGGGTGCAGTATTTTTGTGCATCTCAACGATAAACATCAAACTCAAACCAGAAAGTGGATCCCTCGCCGGGTGCGCTGCAAAAGCCGATTTGCCCATGCATTTTTTCCAGCATGGCCTTGGTGATGGACAAGCCCAGGCCTGTGCCGCCTTTTTGCCGGGTATCTGTACCGTCCGCCTGGGTGAAAGGTTCGAACAAGTGTTCCTGGAACTCTGGTGCTATACCTGCGCCACGATCGGTGACTTCAACGCGAAAGCGCGAAGCAGTATTGAGTATGCGCAGGATGACGGCTTCGCCTTCCCTGGAAAATTTCGCTGCATTCGAAATCAGGTTGGCCATGACTTGCATTAGCCTGTCATGGTCTGCCAGTATCCAGGCTTGCTGGGGATGTTGTTCCAGTTGCAGACCAACCTTGAGCGAGGCCGCATAGGCCATATTTGATTCCAGGGCATTTTTGACCAGTGCTACCAGATCCATGGCTTCTGATTTGAAAATCATCTTGCCGCTGGCCAGCTTGTCCATATCCAGAATATCATTGACCAGGGTGATCAGGCGCTTGCTGTTATTGTGGGCGATGCGTATCAGGTGCTCTGCCTGCCTTGGCAATACACCGCTGACACCAGACTCCAGCAGGCTCAGCGAACCACGTATCGAAGTCAGCGGTGTGCGCAGCTCATGGCTGACAACAGAAATAAATTCTGTCTTCAGGCGGTTCATGCGCAGCCGGTCACTGATATCCATGGCAAAGGCCACCCAGTCCCGCTCAGAGTTTTCCAGATGGCTCAAGCCTACCAGGATGGGCACGCCAATATTCGCACCCTGTTGCAGCATGATTTCAAAAGGCGCGGTAGTGCCAGTCTGTATCAATTCCTTGTATGCCTGCTGGCAGATTTTTAAATCCTGGCCAGATAACAGGGTTTCCCAGGCGGTGTTCTGGGTCAGCAAATAGTCGCGGTCATAGCCGCTGAACTGGATAAACACATCATTCACATCCAGTATCTGGCCTGATTCATTACCCTGGATGATGCCTATCAGGCTGGAATTCATCAGCCTTTGCAGGCGTTGTTCGCTGGTGCGCAAGGCATCCAGGGTCATTCTTTGTTCGGTGACATCTTCTATCATCCAGACGGCACCGCGGACATAGCTTTCTGTCGGCAAGGCGCGTCCGGCCACCCGGCCAGTGAAGGGTTCACCATTGAAGCGGCGCAACTGCCATTCCAATTCCACCAGTTCATCGGCCTGCAAACCTGGCACAACCTGATCGCTAAAATTTTTGTAGTCTTCCGGTCCCTGATAAAGGAAAGTGGTCTTCACCCCTATCATGGCCTGGGCATCGGGGAAACGGCAGAGTTCTGCCAGCGCCTTGTTGGCCCTGACGATCAGGCCATCACTGACGAACATGATGCCCACCGGTGCATTGGTGATCAGGATCTCCAGTTCCCTGGCCAGCTCTTTATAGCGATTTTTGTTGGCTTCCAGCAGTTCCTGGTTATGCCTGAGCATTTCCTCGGTTTGCTTGCGCTCGGTGATATCGATATGCGTGCCTACCATGCGCAAAGGCTTGCCCTTGCTATCCCACTCGACAATACTGCCCAGTGACATGATCCAGCGCCATTCGCCAGCCTTGTTTTTTTGCCGGAATTCGGCATGGTAATCGGTATTGCCCTGGGTGGCGGCATGGCTTTTGTAGGCGCGTTTGAGATGAACGACATCATCAGGATGTACCGCCGTACCCCAGAAATAATCCCAGAATTGCTGGGGTCGGGCAAAGTCCCCGGGTTCGCAACCCAGCATCTGCAAATATTCGGCACTGAAATTGCCTTCGCCCGTTTGCAGGTCGATGTCATACAAACCCTGGTTCGAGGCTTTCATGACAAGGCGGCGCTGGCGCTCGGCGGCTTGCAATCTTTGTTCAGTCAGTTTGCGCTCGGTATTGTCACTCAGGAAGCCATGCCAGAGCACGCTGCCATCCGGCAAGGCTTCAGGCGTGGCATCGCCAACGACCCAGCGGTCCGGGTTATTGGCAGAGACGATGCGGTATTCCTGATGCCAGGGGCTGAGTTCAGCAAAGGATTTGCGTACCGTTGCCACCATGCGGGGCAGGTCTTCAGGGTGAACCTTGGCGAACATGAAGCTGGCATCTTCACGCAATTGTTCTGCCTTGACGCCAAAAAAAGCTTCTACTGCATCGCTGGCATAGGGCAGGCAAAACCGGCCATCAGGATAGCGCCGGAATTGATAAAACATGCCGGGCAGGCAGCGCGAAAAATTCGACAACAAAGCGTGACTGCGTTGCAATGCCGCCAGCTCGCTTTCTTCTGGCGTTAGCTTGGCTGACATTGCAGGATCTTCAGACATGTCAGTTCATCTTATTGGTTAGCGATACAGCGCCGTGATTTCGTCAAAAAAATCGTAGACGCCTTGCTCACTCATCTTGCGCGCATTCGACAATTCGCCGCCTTTGGAGGCATACAAGACAGTATTGTCAGGGCGTAGCAAAACTGCTGCCGGTATGCCTTTTTTAGTCGGGCTGCCATACAAATCGACAAGTTCCTTGTTCTTATCGAACTGACCTACATTGACCTTGACGGTGATGAATTTGCTGGCCAGCAGGGCTTCGTTCTTGCCGTGCATGGATTTATCAAGTTCCAGACAATCCTTGCACCAGTTTGCGCCAAAGACCACCAACACTTTTTTATCCGTTTTTTTGGCTTCTGCGAGCGCCTTGCTGATGGCAGCTTTGGCATCGGCAGCTTCATCATAGACTTGCGGTGGATTAGCGCTGGCCGGGCTGATAGCAAAGACCAGACTGAGTGTGAAAATCAGGGAAAGCAGTTTTTTCATTATCATTCCATCAGAAAATTCAAGGGGTTAAAGCAATAGCTGCAGGATCAGTCTATCTTAGCTTAAACAGCATCTGGCTGTAATTCCTTGTTGTGCGTAAATTTTATTGTGCTGTATGTATATTCAGTTATTTTGTGAATTCAGGATAAAATAGGGTATTTCCGTGTGAACCCGCAGGACAGTTTTTTGAAAAAGATAATCGACAGCAATAGCGACTGTTTCTGTCCCAGGATAGAAATGTGCAAGGATGATAAAGCTGGCAAATGCGGTCGGCTTGGCATTGTTGCGCCTGGTGATTTATTTCAAGGCAATGATTGATTGCAATGAATAATAAACAACGTCGGATTGCTCATCTGGATATGGATGCTTTTTATGCATCTGTTGAGCTATTGAAATATCCTGAGCTTAAGGGGCAGGCGGTACTGATAGGTGGAGGTTCCTCACATCGCCCAGTTCCCAGAGGCGATGGCACGCATGAATTTTCACGCATCAAAGACTATGTAGGGCGCGGTGTCGCGACTACGTCGACCTATGCTGCGCGGGCACTGGGCATATTCTCTGCGATGGGTATCATGAAGGCAGCCAAGCTGGCACCCGATGTTTTTTTGCTGCCGACTGATTTTGATTCCTATCGTAATTATTCCCGGCTTTTCAAGGAAGCCGTTGGCAAGATTGCGCCCAAAATTGAAAACCGCGGCATAGATGAAATCTACCTCGACCTGACTGATCATCCGCAAGAAACACGCACCCTGGCAAGCAGTTTGAAACAGGCGGTGTATGAAGCGACTGGCCTGACCTGCTCGATTTGTGTGGCCCCCAACAAGCTGCTGGCAAAGATAGGCTCTGATCTGGATAAACCTGATGGCCTGACCATCCTGGATATGGAAGACGTGCCAACGCGGATATGGCCCTTGCCGGTAAAAAAAGTGAATGGCATAGGGCCAAAATCAACCGAACGCCTGGCCAGCCTGGGCATCAATACGGTGGGTGAGCTGGCCAGTGCAGACCTGGGTTTGCTGCAAACCACCTTTGGCAGCAATTATGCTGGCTGGCTGTATAACGCGGCCCGCGGCATTGATGACAGGGAGATATCAACTGAATCAGAACCCAAGGTCATCAGCCGGGAAACCACGTTTGACCGAGACTTGCATGCTGTGCATGACAGGGCAGTGTTGACCGAGATTTTTACTGATCTTTGCACACGCCTGGCGAGGGATTTAACAAAAAAGGGTTACCGCTGCAAGACCGTGGGCATCAAGATTCGTTATACGGATTTTCGTATCTCTACACGCGATATCACTATTCCAGTAGCCACCGCTGACCCTGCCGTCATACGCAGGACGGCTGGAGAGTGTCTGCGTCGCGTGGCGCTGGAAAATCGCTTTCGCTTATTAGGTGTCAGGGCCAGTGCTCTGGTGAGAGAAGCGGATGTCATCAATGAGCGCCAGGTCAGCCAGGGCATGCTGTTTGATGATGTCTGAAGCGCAATGCGATGCGCTAGTAGAATTAAGCTGGTTTTTTGCAGCTCCCTGAGATAAACGCGGTGTTCAAGTAGGACTTACGCAAAATTGTCCCAGCAAGGCGTAGCGACGAAGACAGTACTTTAGTACGGCTAGGCGCTGCAACGCAGCTGGGGCGGTTTTGCGTAAGTCCTATCAAGTAATGTCTGTGGCCCTGATATTAAGAGCTGGCCATTAGTTTACTGCGTTGTAATCTTGCGCTGCCATCTGCAGCGATTGTCTCAAATACATCATCCAGGCTGGTGAATATATCCCAGTGTTCGACTTGTTTTTGTATGGCGATAGTCTGGATGAGTTTGAGTTCCAGTTCTGCCTCACGCTTGCCCTTCCATAATTTGTCCGCCGCAGCGACAGTGAATTCTTCCAGGCTCAGGTCGCCATGCTGCCATTGCGCGTGCGTGACGCAGCAGCGGGCTACAGCGGTTTGCACACCTTGCTCAAGCAGCATTTTTTCACCGGCAGGTTCATGCAGTGAGCCCGGGCCATCCAGTTCATCGGTGTGCAGGATCTTGCCTGCATCATGCACGGCAACACCCAGACGTATCAGATTTGCATCGAACTGCACGTCCAGTTCTTCAAAGCTTGAAATCAGTATTTCTGCTGCTTCACCAACCAGTTTGACATGCGTCAGCAAGCGTTCTGAGGCACCGAGTCGGGACAGCAACTGGTAGGCTTCGGTTTTATTGTTGAGCATAAAGGGCAATCAAAAGAAAAATAAAACAACAATAAAAAAGGCTTGCACAACAAAGTGTGCAAGCCTGTTAGTTACTGGAAAGCTTATTTGAAATCGCCTGCAAACACGCGCAAGGTTTTTTCATATCCCAGATGTTTGGCCATGGCTTCCTTGACTTGCGCCACAGTCAGTGCCTGTATCTTTTTCTCTATATCAGCCTGGAATTGCATATTGCGGTCAAGGTACAGATTGTTGAGCAGACTATTGGCCAGTGCGACATCCTGGCTGCGCTCCAGTTGATATTGCTGGATCAGGCTCTTCTTGCCATCTTCCAGTTCTGCTGCGGTGAAGCCTTCCGTCTGCACGCGGGCGATTTCTTCGCGTATGCCGGTTTCCAGTTTGGCACGGTTTTGTGGTGCATAAATGGCACCGGCATTGAAAGCCCCTACTTCTTCTACAGATGACGCATTAAAGCTGGAACCACCGCCATAACTGACACCATCTTTTTGACGGATGCGGTTCAGTATGCGTGAATTGGCGCTGCCACCCATGAGGTAATTGCCAAGTACTAATGCCGGATAATCAGGATGTTTGGTGCCAACAGGTACCAGCATGGTCGCAAAGAAGAAGGCGTTGGCCTTGTCCGGTGTGATGATTTGTTTGTCATCGGCCTTGGTCGCCAGGAAAGGCTTGCTGATGCGGGTGAATTTTTGCTGGGTGTTCCAGTCACCAAAAGCCTTTTGCAATTCTGCTTTCAAGCTGTTGGCATCGAATTCACCGACGACAGCAATTTGTGCCTGTTTTGCATGATTGGCACCATAGAACTGTTTCCAGAATGCCTTGGCATCCGCCAGTTTGGCCGTTTTCAGATAAGCGATTTGCTCATCTATACTGCGATAGTAGCGTGGGTCATCTGCGGGATAAGTATTTTGTGCTTTCCTGCCTGCATCGACGGCGACAGCTTGTGGTTCCTTGCGTGACTCTTCCAGTTGCGCGAGCTGGGAGTTTAACAATTGGGTGAACTCGGCTTCATTAAAGGCTGGCTGGCGCAGGGCATCACGCAATAATTCCAGTACCCTGGGGAGATTGTCACGTATGGTTTCCACTTGTACGCTTGTGGTAGCAACCGAGCCACTGATAATTAATTTGGTCTTGAGCTTATCCAGTTCTTCAGTGAATTGCTGGCGGCTGAGTTTTTCCGTACCACGGTTGAGCATGGCAGCAGCCAGCTCTGCAGCGCCGGCCTTGCCTTTAATGCTGTTTTCATCACCAAAATTCAACATCATGGACAATACAACGGTATTGCCGCGTGTAGTCTTGGGAAGCAAGGCGTACTGCATGCCATTGCTGAGAGCGCCTGAAATGGTGCGTTTGTCGATATTATCGGCAGAGGCGACAAAATTTTCTGCCTGGGCAATGGCGACACCAGGTTTGAGCTGCTTGATTTGCTCATCCACGGCCACCTTGGCCGGTGCCGGTGTGCGGTCAGGTTTTTCAGTCGGGATAAAGCTGCCTGAGGTGCGGTTACTGGATTTCAGCCATGTGGTGGCAACTCTTTGTACATCGTCGACCTTGAGTGCCTTGACGCGGTCGCGGAACAGGAAGAATAGACGCCAGTCGCCTGAGGCTATGCTTTCTGAAAGCGCTACGGCAAATTTTTCCGGATCATTGAAAACCTGGGCGATGTCTGAATCCAGCTTGGCCTTAGCACGTGCCAGTTCCGCTTCGGTAACGGGAGCCTTGTCAAATCCTTCTATGGTTTCCAGCAAGATTTTCTTGGCTTCCGGCAGGTTTTGTTCAGTACGCAAGTTCGCGCCCAGCATCAAAAAGCCTGGTTCTTCCAGATTTGCTGCCCACGGGAAGACGTCAGCAGTTTTCTTGGTTTCGACCAGGGCCTTGTACAGACGGCCATTTGGCGTGTCACCCAGTATCAGGGCCAGCGCCTCAGTCGCGGCATAATCCGGGTGGGCAGCAGGCACGGTATGGTACAGGGCGGCCACGGCTTGCGAATCACCAACGCGACGAACGATGACATCGCGCTCGCCATCTTGCGCAGGGTCCAGGGTATAGGTGGTTTCCAGTGCACGCTTGGGCTTGGGTATTTTGCCGAACTTCGTTGCTATCAATTGCAAAGCCTGTTTGGCATCAAAGGCCCCTGCCACTATCAGGGTGGCATTGTCAGGCTGGTAGTATTTGCGCCAGAAAGCCTGCAGGTGCGGGATATTGACGTTTTCCACGTCAGTACGTGCGCCTATGGTGTCCTTGCCATAGTTATGCCATTGATGAGCGGCTGACATGATACGCTGCATGAGGATGGCGATGCCGGAATTTTCATTCTTTTCCATCTCATTGCGTACGACCGAGAATTCTGTCTTCAAGTCTTCGCCTGAGATGCGTGAATTGACCATACGATCAGCTTCCATGCTGATGGCCCAGTCCAGGGTTTCCGGCTTGGCAGCAAAGGTTTCATAGTAATTGGTGCGGTCCAGCCAGGTCGTGCCATTGAATTGCACGCCGCGCTGTGACATTTCTTCCCACAGGCGTGGATGGGCTTTACTACCCTTGAACATCAGATGTTCCAGCAAATGCGCCATGCCGGTTTCGCCATAGTTTTCATGGCGTGAGCCTACACGGTAAGTAATGTTAACCGTCGTCGTCGGCTTGCTGGCATCGCGTACCAGCAAAACCCGCATGCCATTTGCCAGTTGATATTCATCTATACCTTCCACTTGCCTCACAAACTGCACACCTGCGGGCAGCGCGGTTTTGGCTGCCGCCGCGTTTTCAGCTGCGACTGCTGGCGGAATATGCACCAGGGTAGTAAAAGCAAGTGCCAGTGACAGACTCAAGCTGCTGAGTTGCATGCGCGATGATTTCATGTAACGACCTTTTCTGGAATAGTAAATACAAAATAATAAATACCGTCTCTCCACTTGTGATGGAGCAAGCAAGGACTCAGACCAGCAAAGAACAGATCTGGTTCAAATGTAAAACGGTCAAGCTTAGTACAAACATAACAAGGAAAGCAATAAAATATACATGTAATGATGATAATGAATGCTGGGTACAAGGGGAGTGATCACTTGGGGCCAGACTTGAGATATGCCAGGCATAGCGGCAATACCCAGTATCCTGAGCAAACAAGCCAGGTAACTATTTGATGTAAAAGCGGAAGCGTAGCCAGTGCGCAATGGAATATCTGTACTGTTGACAGATGTCATTGTTGAATTTGCAGAGTGGGGATTGGAAAGATCCGGCAGATGGTGCGACCGACAGGAATCGAACCTGTATTGCGAGCTTCGGAAACTCGTATCCTATCCGTTGGAAGACGGTCGCGTGCAAATATTTGCAGACCGCTATTGTAGCCGTTTGGATACTATTGTGTATGGAATAAAGTCATCTAATTCTGAATTTGTATTACTTAATTATCTAAATACTTAGAATGCAGCCCGCCAAACTGGCTTCAATGAATTCAGGGAAGGCATGCGCTAAGGAATACGTATGCCTGCAGCACAGGTCTGGATAAGTGTCGCCAGGCGGGAGGCCCGGGTTTCATCTTTCCTTGCGCCAATACCGGGTCGCCATTCTCTGCCGCGAGCCGCATGCCCAATACCAGAGCGTCCAGTTCCTCCGATCCAAACATCAGTGGAGGGAGTATGAAGCCAGGCTTCATCAGATAACCAACCGCAGGTTCACCGTCGATGGCGGTTCCCTGTGACCTGAGGCTGGCGATATCGCGATAGAGCGTACGTATGCTGACACCAATTTCCCTGGCCAGTAACTGACCACTGACGGGACGACGATGGCGTCGCAAGACTTGCAAAAGATGAAGAAGGCCTTCGGATCTGGACACCTCATTATCATACCTGTGCCGCCAGATCGCTGCCAAATATCCAAAGAGGAGGCCAGAACTCAGTCATGTAGCAGCAGTGCATTGCTAATAGAGGGCAAATATTCCAGGCGGGTTTGCGCTGGCGCCTTGTAGCCCAATTGGGAAAATGTCGTTAAACCAGCCAGATTTTCCGTATTCTTGGCGCGTGCGGCTTGCTTTTCGTTCCAAACACTGCGCTTTCGCACTATAATTCCAAGCTTTGGCACTTGCCGTATAAGTTGCCTGCCTGCATAGACTAAGAATTTCTGTACCTAATTTATTTGCATTGAGGAAACCATGAGCGACGCGCACGACGAACACGAATCAGCGATCAAGACCCCTAAGCAACTTATCGTTGCAGTCCTCGCCGGATTCCTGGTCCCAATTATCGCCATTGTCTTGCTGGTACAGTTTGTATCGAATGACAAAAAAGTGGGTGCAGGTTCTACTGCCCTGACGCCTGAGGCAATTGCCACCCGTATCAGCCCGGTTGCTGACCAGGGTTTCAATTTCAAGGATGCTAACGGTCCAAAGACACTGCAGTCTGGCGAAACAGTCTATAAAACCATCTGTGCAGCCTGCCACGATACTGGTGCCGCCAGTGCGCCAAAATTTGGTGATGCTGCTGCCTGGGGGCCACGTATTGCGCAAGGCTATGACAAGGTGGTTGCCAATGCAATCGGCGGCTTGCGCGCCATGCCTGCCAAAGGCGGCAACCCTGATCTGGATGATATTGAAGTAGCACGTGCTGTCGTGCATCTGGCTAACGCTGGTGGTGCCAAGTTCAAGGAGCCAGAAGTCAAGGCACCCGCTGCAGCGTCAGCTGAGGCATCTGCAAAATAAGATTGGCAAACAGTTAAAAACAAAAAACCCCGGTAAACCGGGGTTTTTTGTTTTTACACAGTTTGAATCTGCGGTGCCAACGGATATTTATTGACGTTTTTATGAGCTGTTGTTTTAAATCCGTTTTATTCTTGCTCTTTTTTGGTGCGCTATTCTCAGGCTTGATATATTTACAGTCGATATCCTCTTGATTTAAAAAATTTCCATGGAGAAATATTTTGAAGCAGATAAGTCAACGCGAAAAATTTTAGCCCTATTTTGAAACTTCTTCGGCATTTAATTGTCCAAGCCGTATGGCCCCCCGTACTTATCTCGATTTGTCATAGGCATCTGTTGTTTTTCTGCCGCTTGCATTCTATCAATATTGACAATGGAATCTCATAAATGTTCTCATGCTGAGGCAAATTTTTTGAAAGAAATTTCTCAAAATTTTCCTCACGCCGAAAAAAATTTGCTTTTTTATTTGGCGGTTTTGCAAATCAACAAATTTTGTTAAGTAGTCCCAGAATTTGTTAGGAACATATATATAACGGAGCGCAATAATGATAAGAGAAAAAACGATATCCAGATCGGTACGATTGATCTGTTCTAGTGGTTTGCTGTTGAGCATGGGTATGCTGGCCCAGCCAAGCTTCGCGCAAGAAGCTGTACAGAAAGTTGAAATTACTGGTTCCAGTATTAAACGTACTGAAACTGAAGGTGTTGCAACGACCCAGATTCTGAGCCGTAAAGACATCGAGCAAACCGGCAAAACTTCCATCGCTGACGTAGTCCGCAGTATCTCTGCAGATAACAACGGCAGTATCAGTGGTTCTTTCACTAACGGCTTTGCCGGTAGTGCTTCCGGTGTTTCCCTGCGTGGTTTGAGCGTTAGCTCCACTCTGGTGTTGATCAACGGTCGCCGTACTGCACCTTATGGCTTCGGTGATGACGGTCAACGCAGCTTCGTCGATTTGAACTCCATCCCTCTGGATGCAGTTGATCGCATCGAAATTCTGAAAGACGGCGCTTCCGCTATTTACGGTTCTGACGCGATTGCAGGCGTGGTTAACGTTATCCTGCGTCAAAACTACGTTGGCCAATCTGTATCCGCCAATATCGGTCAATCCTCCCGCGGCGATGGCCGTGTAATGAGTGCTTCCGCGGCTCTGGGTTTTGGTAATCTGCAACAAGACAAATACAATGTCTTCATGACGATTGATGCCAAAAAACAAGAAAAAATCTGGCAAAAAGACCGTAGCGACTATATCGGTCAAGCAGATGCACGCCCTTGGGGTGGTCGCGACCAGCGTGCTGGTCAAATCACTTCTGGTAACGGTGGCGGTTCCAACTTCCTGGGTACAGTACGCCCAGTGAATGCTGCTGGTGGTGCGATTACTGGCGTTGCTGGCAATGTCAAACAGCTGCCTGGCACTTGCTCTGCTGCAAATCTGGACCCAGTTGGCGGCACGTCACTCGACAACGCCCTGGGCGGTTGCTTGTGGGATCCTGTGCAATACCAAACGATCCAGCCTGAAACAGAAAACCTGAATATCTATGCGCGCGGTACTTTTGCCATCAATGACAAAACCACAGCGTACACAGAACTCGGCTTGTTCAATAGCAAGGCAAAAACACAAACAACACCATCCGGTCTGACTGGCGCTGGCTTTGATCTGGTGAATGCCCGTGTTAATAATACCAATACTGGTCCTGACCAGTTATTGCTGCCTATCGGCCATCCGGACAATCCGTTTGCTGATAACCGTGTGCGTCCACGTTGGGTAGATGCAGCACGTCCACGTACTGCTGACCTGGAAACTACAGTTACCCGTTTCCTGGCTGGTGTAAAAGGCACAGTTGCAGAATGGGATTACGACGCAGGCTTCCTGTATGCTGAAAGCAAAACAGACAAGACACAAAACGGTTACTACCGTCAGTCTGCTCTGAAAGCAGCAGTAGCAAATGGTACTTTCCGTATTGGTCAAGGCCGCGTGAATACTCCTGCAGTATTGGCACTGGTTTCCCCAACACTGGAAAACTCCGGCGTGACGAAGAGCACATCGGTAGACTTCAAAGCAACTCGTGAACTGGCGCAATTGCCAGGCGGCGCTTTGGGTATTGCGGTTGGTGCAGAATATCGCAAAGAAGAAACCAACAGCGATCCTACGCCATACACTAATATCAATGATATCGCCGGTCTGGGTTACTCTGCTTCCAAGGGTTCCCGCAATGTGACAGCACTGTACACAGAGTTGGCAATCCCTGTACTGAAATCCCTGGAATTCCAGTTGGCTGCCCGTACAGATAAATACTCTGACTATGGTCGCTCCACAACACCAAAAGCAGGCTTCAAGTTCACACCAACAAATACCGTCGCATTCCGTGGTACTTATGCTGAAGGTTTCCGTGCTCCTAGCGCGGCAGAGAATGGTGATAGTGCTGTAGCTGCCTTTACCAACATCCCTAGTGATCCAGTACGTTGCGCAGTGACCAAACTGCCTATCGACTGCTCTTCACAACAAGTTGGTGCGATCACTGTTGGTAACAAAAACATCAAGCCAGAAACATCCAAGAGCTATAGCCTTGGCTTCGTTGTAGAACCAGTCAAGAACTTCAGTATTTCCCTGGACTGGTGGAAAATTGTCCGTGACGGCGAAATCGGTGGTTCTGATCCTAGCGCGATTGTTACCAATCCAGCTGGTTACCCAGATGCACAAATCGTTCGTGGCGAAGCAACTACCAACTTCCCTGGCCTGGCTGGTCCTATCCTGATGGTGAAAGCGCCTTACCTGAATGCTGGTAAGACACAAACATCCGGTTTGGATCTGGATATGCGCAGCAAGTTCGACCTGGGCGCTAACGGCAAGTTGAATGCTGGCCTGGTTGTCACTTACATGCATGAATTCAAGCGTACCGATGCTGATGGTACTACGCATGAATTTGCTGGTACTCACGGTGACATCAACCTGTCCGGTAACGGCGGTACACCACGTACTAAAGTCAGCTTCAGCCTGGGCTGGGACCGTGGTCCTTGGACAGTGTCTGGTAACGTGAACCACGTATCAAGCATCAGCGACACCAATGAAATCGGTGGCGACTGTATCGATACTGACGCAAACCACAATCCTTACCTGGGTTGCCGTATTGCTGCATTCACGACAGTTGACGTATTCGGTAAATGGAAGTATTCCAAAAATCTGGAATTCACAGCATCCATCACTAACTTGTTCGACAAGATGGCACCGTTGGACGTCCAGACTTATGGCCGTATCAACTACAACCCATCCCTTCATCAGTCCGGCGCAGTTGGCCGTTACTGGAACATCGGCGCTCGTTACACATTCTGATGATGTAACAGCAGACTATGTTTGAGCTAGTGTCATTACCAGACCTTTGGTCAGGCTAATGACACTACTGATACAGTGCCTAAAAAGCCCCGCTAGCTTGCTTGCGGGGCTTTTTTATTCCTGCAGAAATTTCACCGTGCCAGGTCAGTACCGTGAAAGCTGGCAAGCACTGGTTTTCTTCAACGATCTTCGCGTTGTTTCATGTGATGAGGCGAGTGCTCTTTATGCGATGCTGACTTGTCGTCGGTGATAGCCGGAGTTAATTCATATCGAAACAGGCCTGGTAGCAGGATTTTGGGGCAGCAGCATCCGCGAACAGCCTGCCTCGCACGGTAATACTCCCATCGACTTTACATCGCATCAATTGATTAGTGCTTTAATGATAATTAACGTCTTGATTTCATTGTCGAAAATGAAAGTATTTTGTCGTCACAGCATGCAGGCACTTGTAATTGTCACAATTGATAGCGAGTGTTCTGTGTCCGTTATTGTTGTTCATAAGAGACAAGTAAAAAAGTTGTACATACCAATTTTTAATGCCGCGAAGAAATGGAAAACAGTCAATTCTTTTCTTGGCGAACTGCTACTCCGTCCATCAGCGTTTCAGAAGCTGGAAAAAGGCAGACAAGATATCCCCAAATGTGTGCAAAGAAAAAGGCTGTCCAATTTTTATACTGAAAATTAACTTTCGAGGACTTGATAATTCTGATCGAGAAAAAATAGCTAAATTAAATATAAATGTTTTGGTGCGACGTAATTTAGCAACATATCGTCTTGCCTTGTTTAACATTTCGAATCATTAAATTTGATCCCGTACTCGTTATGCCAAATGCAGCTTAAGAAATAAATTAGTGGAGCTTGACACCTAAGTTTTCAAATGGTTCCATAAAAAAGGAGATTTTTTTACGGAATTAAAAAAGCAAAAAGAAGCATTAATTCGATCTACAAAAAACGTACGGGCGCGTACTCTTTTTGCAGTTTCCGTGAAGAAAGTCCAAAAGAAAATTTGCTACCCGGGCAAATAGGGGGTTCTGATGAAATATCGGGATCTTGTCCGGGTAGCATCGGTCATCAGTTCCATTTTTGGGGGTTTAGTCATGGTAGAAAAAATGTTGGCCCGATCAGTACGCCTGATGTGTTTAGGTGGTTTTGCGGTCGGCGCAAGTTTGCTGGCACAACCAGCGATGTCGCAAGACGCAGTGCAAAAAGTGGAAATTACCGGTTCCTCGATCAAGCGGATAGCACAAGAAGGCGCATTGCCTGTGCAAACCCTGAGCCGTAAAGACATAGAACAAAGTGGCGTGAATAACGTGGCTGACCTGGTCGCCGCTTTACCTGCCATGCAAGGCTTCATTACCGCCTCAGCGTCGGTCAACGGTGGCGGCGCTGGTCGCCAGTCTGCTTCCATCCACGCAATTGGTACTGACTACACCCTGGTGCTGTTGAACGGTCGTCGCATGGCACCTTATGGCACAGGCAGTGCGGTGAATCTGGGCAGCATTCCTTTGTCTGCAGTTGAGCGCGTAGAGATTCTGACAGACGGTGCATCCACCCTGTATGGTTCAGACGCTATCGCCGGTGTTATCAACTTCATCCTGAAAAAGAACCAGACTGAGCTGAACGTAGAAGCCACCCTGACCAGCCCGCAGCAAAAAGGCGGTCGCAGCGGTAACTTCTCTATCTCCAAAGGTTTTGGTGATCCAGACAAAGATGGTTTCAATGTCTTGTTTGCCTACAGCCATGATGAGCAAAAACCTCTGGAAGCAACGCAACGAGACTTTTCCAAGTCTGGTGTACTGCGGTTTATGAAAGATGGCAAGCACTACGCTACATGGCAAACCAGTATCAACTCGACACCTGCCAATGCTGATATCTATGATTCACTGGGTAACAATGCGACTTTCTCGGTCGACCTGGTGAATACTGGCAAATGTAATGGCCCCAACACTTTCGAACGTGGTGGCGTCTGCCGCTATGACTATGCGTCTACTGTACAACTGTTGCCAGAACTGAAGCGCGACAGCTTCTTTGCTTCCGGTAATTTGAAATTGGGCAAGGACACCACATTGTTTGGTGAACTCGTCATGTCCAACTTCTCCAATAAGGCTCGCTATGCCGCACCAGCCCAGCCTCTGACTACCTTCAGTACAGACCCGGTCACTGGTCAAAAAGTTATCAACCCGAATTACATCGGTGCTTACAACAAATCAGTGGTACCGCTGCTGGCAGGACAAGGCATCAATCCTAACGATGTGACTGATGCATTCTTCTACTATCGCGCCAATGATGCAGGTGGCCGTGCTGATGATTACCAAACTGAAGCGCGCCATCTGGTGCTGGGTATTGACAGTAACTATCTGGGTTGGGATATGAGCGCCAGCTACACTCATTCCGAAAATACCGAGAAAGATGACGCTGTTTCCGGTTACATGAGTGCTAACCGTTTCGATGCGTTGGTCAAATCAGGCGCTTACAATCCATACATCGTGAACCAGAATGCGGCTTCCATCCTGGCGCCTGCGGTATTGAAGGAAAACCTCAGCGTAACCAAATCCAAGATCGATGTGCTGAGCGCCCACGCCTCCAAAGAATTGTTTGAAATGAGTGGCGGCAAAGCGCAACTTGGCTTGGGTGCAGACATGACCAAGCAGTCTTTCGATGATGCGCCAACTGAACTTGTCCAAGGCCCTGGCCCTCAGCACCCTGCCTGGACAGATGTCATTATTGGTGGTGCTACCGGTTCTCAGGGTCTGGTGGCTTCCCGCAAGAGCTGGGGTACTTTCGGCGAATTGCTGATGCCCGTCATCAAGAACCTGGATGTCACTGCAGCCGTGCGTTATGACAGCTATGACGCAGTCAAGAAAGACAATGTCAGCTATGACGTCAATGGCAATGCTTCTCAGCCAGGTACGCAAGGTATTTCAGTTTCCAAGGCAACTTATAAATTGTCTGCACGTTACCAGCCTTTGCAAAACCTGATGCTGCGTGGCTCTTATGGCACTGGTTTCAAGGCACCAACATTGAATGATATTTCTGACCCATTGAAAAACGATGGTTCTTCCAACTTCTTCCCATGCCCTATCACCAAACCAACAGATCCGCGTTTCCCATATTGCCGTGGTACATCTGAATACGGCCTGCTGAAAAAAGGTAATCCAAGCACAGGTTCAGATGCATTGAAAGCAGAAGAATCCAAACAGGCAGCATTCGGTTTCCGTTTCGAGCCAGTCAGCAGCCTGTCCCTGGGCCTCGACTGGTGGGATGTCAAACTGAAAAACCAGATCCAGAAATTGTCTCAGGACCTGGTCTTCACGACACCAGCGCTGGCTGAGCAATATATCTCTCTGTACTACGATCCTATCCAGAAATCCAAAGTTCTGGTGGCCAATCGTAGCCCGGTGAATCTGGCCAGCTCACGTTACTCTGGTCTGGACTGGGATGCCACTTTCAAAACAGCTATGCCTATCGGCAAGCTGAGTATGAACTGGTCTGGTACTTACATGCTGACAGCAGAAAAAGATGTACCTGGTGCAGCCAAGGAAAGCAGTATCGGTCGCTTTGATTCTTATGATGATGTGACTTTCCGCATCATTTCCAGACTGGTGACTTCATTGAAAGTGTCCGATCAATATACGCATAGCCTGACGATGAATTATCGTTCCGGTTACCACGACAAAGTTGCCTTAGCTGGTGACGGCTATGTCCGTGCAGTGAATGCCGATGGTTCAGTAGGTGGCCTGGTAGATATGACTCGTGATGTTAGCAACTACATGACGTTTGATTATCAATTGCAAGCCAAGCCTATCAAGAACCTGACAATTACTGGCGGTATCCGTAATCTGTTCAATGTAGATCCACCATTCACTATCCGTAATACAGGTGGTGGTAATCAAGTTGGTTACGATGGTCGTTACACCGATCCTCTGGGACGTACTTTCTACGTCACAGCTGCCTATAAATATTGATCAATTTGTTCATACTTATATAGACAGACTAAAAAAACCCGGACACGTCCGGGTTTTTTTTCAAATTTTTTCAAATCACCAAACACTTTTGAAAATAATTTTTCTTGCCCGGTTCATAAGACCACTAGCTATTTTAGTAAGAGAGTCATTTGCCAATAAAACGATCTTGCCATGGAGAAATTGAGAAAAATGTGAACAAAATTTAGTCAGCTGCCATGGTAGGCAAGTATAGTTTTCTGCGCAAAAAATAAGCAAATCTGCATGCCTGCATAAATGCAAATAATTTCTTTCCCATCTCGCTTTCAGGGGGCAGGCATACCAGTAAAAAGCCCTTGCTAGTAAGAAAAATTCGAGTATATTTCTTACTTTATCCTTTGCTTTTCCCTTGATTGATGCGCTTTATTTCAATAAATGCCTGTTTTTTTGCATTTGTAAAAAAAAGTGTCCTGACGGCAATTATGTGTGTTGGGACAAGCAATCAGAGTAGTATTTCTTAAGATAATAGTTCTCACCTTCCTCAACCATTTTTCACACCAGTCAAGCAAATGAATTTATCAAAAATGACAGTAAGTAAACGTCTGGGGCTGGGCTTTGCTCTGGTTTTAACGTTTTTAATTGCGGTAACCGTTGTCGGCATCTCGAGAATGGCGCAAATCCAGGGCAGGCTGGAAAAGATTGTCAATGTCAGCAATGCTGAGACGCGTCTGGCGCTGGATATGCGCGCCATCGTGTATGACCGCATGGTGTCGCTGCGCAATCTGACTCTGCTGAATGATGCTGCAGACATGGAGCCAGAGCTGAAGAAAATCGCCGAGCAAAGCAAGCAATATGCTGCCGCCGATGAAAAGCTGAGCAAGCTGGCGACAGAAGAAGGTGCAAGCAGCGGCGAGAAAAAAAGCTTGTTGGGTAAGTTGAAGGAAGCCGAAACTGCAGCAGCATCCCTGCCAGCAAAAGCCCAGGAACTTGGCCTGGCGAATAATGCCGAAGCCGCCACGATCACCCTGATCAAGAAACTGCGCCCGGTACAGAAAAAATGGCTGGATACCCTGGATGAACTCGTCACGCTGGAAGACAAGCTCAATACCCAGACTGCAGAAGAAGCCAGCGCAGCCTTCAAGGCCGCAACTACTCTGATGCTGACACTGGGTGGCCTGGCACTGGTGGCCGGTATATTTGCTGCTTTCTCGATCAGTCGCAGCCTGCTGAAACAACTTGGTGGTGAACCTGGCTATGCGGCACGCATCGCAGGACAAATTGCTTCCGGTGAACTGACTGCACCTATCGATTTGAAACATGGCGACAATAGCAGCCTGTTGTTTGAAATGAAAAACATGCGTGACAGCCTGGTAAATATCGTCGCGCAAGTACGCAATGGTACTGATACTATCGCTACCGCTTCCAGCGAAATTGCATCAGGTAATCTGGATTTGTCTTCCCGCACTGAGCAACAAGCCAGCTCGCTGGAAAAAACCACATCGTCCATGAAAGAACTGACGACCACGGTCAAACAAAATGCTGACAATGCGCGCGAAGCCAATCAACTGGCAGCATCGGCATCTGAAGTCGCACGCCAAGGTGGTGTGGTAGTGGCCCAGGTGGTTGATACCATGGGTTCCATCAATGAATCCTCCAAGAAAATTGTCGATATCATCAGCGTCATTGATGGCATTGCCTTCCAGACCAATATCCTGGCTCTGAATGCCGCTGTAGAAGCTGCCCGTGCCGGTGAGCAAGGCCGCGGTTTTGCCGTGGTTGCCGCTGAAGTGCGCAACCTGGCACAGCGCAGTGCTGCTGCAGCCAAAGAAATCAAAACCCTGATTGGTACGTCGGTAGAGAAAGTTGAAATTGGTACCAAGCTGGTTGGCCAGGCGGGTGTCACAATAGACCAGGTCGTATCAAGCGTCAAACATGTGACCGACATCATTGCCGAAATCAGTGCCGCCAGCCAGGAACAAAGCGTCGGTATTGAACATGTCAATCATGCCATCATAGAAATGGACAGCATGACCCAGCAAAATGCCGCGCTGGTGGAAGAGGCTGCTGCTGCCGCACAAAGCTTGCAGGACCAGGCTTCCGAGCTGGCGAAAGTCGTCAGCATCTTCAAACTGCATGCAGGCGAACGCGTGCAGCAAATGTCTGCGCCAGCACCACAAGTATCAGCTCGCCGTGTAGAGCCAGTGGCTATCAAGCCTAAAGCCAGAAGCACGGTAAAATCCTTGCCAGCTGCAAAAGCCGCACCGAAAAAAGCTGCTGCTGTGAACAGCAAAGATGAGTGGGAAGAGTTCTGATCCAGGTAGTGAAATGCCAGCGCTTCAATAATGATCTCTGAAGTGAAGACAGGCACTAACACGCCAATTGTTGCGAATAGTGTCTGGCCTTGAAATCTGTTGGAAATTTTTTATACTGAATAAAAATGCATAAGAAAATCTCTATGAAACCTCAAATATCTATCCTCATTTCATCCCTGTTATTGGCAGCCAGTGCCTCGGTCATGGCGGCGGACACCCCCCCTGTCATGGACGGCAAATCCTGTGAACCACCGAAGTATCCAAAAGCTGCCCTGATGAATGAAGAAACCGGCACAGTTTCCATGGGCTTTCTGGTTGGCGCAGATGGTAAGGTAGTTGATTCCAAAGTCGAGAAATCCAGTGGTTCCAAGAGTCTCGACAAGGCTGCACTGACAGCACTGAGCCAATGCAAATTCAAGCCAGGCACCAAGGACGGCAAACCTGATCAATTATGGGCAAAAGTGGATTTTGTCTGGAAGCTTGAATAACAGCGACTGAGATATCAGGCAATAATGAACACAGGGGGCTTCATGTCCCCTGTTTTTTTGTCGCTGCAAATTAACAAACTGAACAGCGTGGTTCAGTTTGCAGAATCTGCTGAATTTGCTGATCAATCCGGCTTACTGCTTTTGCAAGCCACGACGTATCAGCAAAGGTTCTATCTTAGGTTCACGTCCGCGGAAATTACGGAAAGATTCAAGCGGGTCCATGCTGCCACCCTTGGACAATAATTGCTGACGGAACCAGTCGCCATTCTTGCGGTTCAGACCACCGTTTTCCTTGAACCACTCCACGCTCTCGGCATCCAGCACTTCACTCCACAGATAAGCATAGTAACCAGCTGAATAGCCACCACCAAAGATGTGGGAGAAATACGTGCTGCGGTAACGTGGTGGCACTGGCGCAAAGTCCACGCCTGCCTGTTTCAAGGCGTCTGCCTCAAAAGCCAGTGCATCTTTTGGTATCTGCGCAGGCGTCAGTTGATGCCAGCGCTGGTCCAGTAAGGATGCAGCCAGGTATTCAGTCGTCGCAAAACCCTGATTGAATTTATTGGCGGCCGTGATCTTGTCGACCAGGCTTTGCGGTATCACTTCGCTATTTTGATAATGTCTGGCGTAGTTCTTCAACACTTCAGGCCAGGTCGCCCACATCTCATTGACCTGAGATGGATATTCAACAAAGTCACGTGGGACATTGGTGCCAGAAAAACGTGGGTACTTCACATTCGAGAACAGGCCGTGCAGGGCATGGCCAAATTCATGGAAAGCGGTGCGCACTTCATCAAAGGTCAGCAAGGTAGGCTGGCCAGCTGGCGGTTGTGGGATATTGAGATGATTGGCAATCACGGGCTTGGTGCCAAACAGTGTGGATTGTTCTACATAGGCATTCATCCAGGCACCGCCGCGTTTGGTATCACGTGCATACATGTCAGCGATGAACAAGGCCATGCTCTTGCCGTCGGCATCAAATATTTCATAGACCTTGACGCTGGGGTGGTAGACCGGCAAATCAGTGCGTTCCTTGAAAGTGATGCCATACAGTTTGGTGGCCGCAAAGAAAACACCGTTTTCCAGCACATTTTTCAATTCAAAATAAGGGCGCAACTGGCTGTCATCAAAACTGTATTTTGCCTTGCGCAATTGCTCGGTATAAAACGCCCAGTCCCAGGCTGCCAGTTTGAAATTGCCTTGCTGCGCATCAATGATTTTTTGCAACTCTGCGCCTTCTGCTTTGGCGTTATTCACCGCTGCCGGTGCCAGTTCGCTCAGCATCTTGTTGACGGCCGTCGTGGTCTTGGCGGTCTCATCTTCCAGGCCATAGGCAGCATGGTTGGCATAACCCAGCAGGGTGGCACGTTCTGCACGCAGGCGTGCAAGGTCGATGGCGACCTGACGGTTATCAAATTCACCGCCATGGCTGCCGCGGTTGACCGATGCTTCATGCAGGCGCTGGCGCAGGGCGCGGTTTGCCAGGCTGGCTTCAAAAGGCTGGCCGGTGGTATTCATGAGCGGGATCACAAATTTGTCTTTCAGACCGCGTGCCTTGGCAGCTTCAGCGGCGCTGGCGATTTCTTCTTCGGACAGGCCCTGCAATTCAGCCTTGCTGTCGACGATGATGGCCGAGGCATTGGTTTCTTTCAGCACGTTCTGGCTGAACTTGGTGGACAGGCTGGCCAGTTGCGCATTCAGGCTCTTGAGTTTTTGCTTGTCCTTGTCACTCAGCTTGGCACCGGCGCGTACAAAATCTGTGTAATAGCGTTCCAGCAAGCGTCCGGATTCTGCATCCAGGTTCAATGCCTGACGTGCTTCATACAATTTGCTGATGCGCTGAAACAGGCGCGCATTCAGGAAAATCTGGTCCTGATGGGCCGCTAGCTTCGGTGCCAGGTCACGCGACAGGGCTTCCAGTGTAGGGTTGGTATTGGCACCCGTCAGGCTGAAAAATACGGTAGAGACACGGTTCAGCATCTGGCCGGCCCGCTCCATGGCAATCACGGTATTGTCAAACGTGGGTGCGGCAGTATTATTGGCAATCAGCTTGACCTCGGCAGCATGCTGGAGCATGCCTTCCGTGAACGCTGGTGCGTAGTGCTCATTCTTGATCTGGTCAAAAGCCGGATAGTGGTAAGGCAGTTTGCTGATACTGGTAAAGGGATTGTCAGCCAGTTTGCTGGCAGATTTCTTTTGCGTGGCGGCCTTGCCAGCCTGGGCTGTTTCAGCAGCAGCGATATAGCTGCCAGGTGTGGCCAGCGCCGTACCCAGCAAAATGAGCAGTAAATGTTTGTTCATGTAGTTTTACCAGTATCTGTGATCAAAAAAAGGAACCCAGTGTAGCAGACCATCAATAGGAAAGATCGTTCACCACAGGCAAAAAAATAGCGTCTGAAAAAGACGCTATTTCCTGATACCTTAATATGAGTTCCCGTCAGCACATCACAAAACGGTTCGCCAGATCAAGTATGAAAGCCGGGCGCAGATAAGCCAGGAAAACCAGGGCCAGCACCGTCGCCATGATGGCAGCCCAGAGCAGGCGCAGCAATTTTTTGGATGATGACCTCGACATGATGTACTCAGGCAGCAGCCGTGCGGGCAATAGGCTTTTCGCTGATAGGCAAATTCACCAGCGCCGCAAAAATACCCAGGCCCAGGACTATGCCCCATACCATATTGTAGCTGCCGGTCTTGGTATAGATATAACCACCCAGCCAGACCCCGATGAAGCTGCCAACCTGATGTGAGAAAAACACAAAGCCAGATAGCATGGACAGATACTTGACGCCAAAAATCCCGGCAATCACGCCATTCGTCAGCGGCACGGTGGACAGCCACAGCAAGCCCAGTGCTGCGGCAAACAGATAGACGGAATAAGGCGTCAGCGGTGCCAGCAAGAACAGGCCGATGACTACACTGCGCGCCAGGTAGATGGCAGACAACAGGTAAGGTTTCGGGAACATGCCACCCAGTTTGCCTGCATAGTAAGAGCCAAAGATGTTGAACAGGCCTATCAGCGCCAGCGCATACACCGCCACGCTGGGGTCCATGACGCCCTTGTCTTTCAGGTAAGCTGGCATGTGTACGCCGATGAAAACCAGCTGGAAGCCACAGACAAAATAGCCAGCTACCAGCAGCAGGAAGGGCTTGTAGGCAAAGGCTTCACGTATCGCCTCCATGATGCTTTGCTGTGGGCCTGTGGTTTGCTCCAGTGCAGGTTCGCGCAGCTTCCAGGCCATAGGCAGCATCAGTATTACTACCAGCGCGGCCAGTACATAGAAAGCATTTTGCCACCCTGCATGGTCAATCAACTGCTGTTCTATCGGCATCATGATGAATTGGCCAAAAGAACCCGCAGCAGACGAAATGCCAAACGCCCAGGAACGTTTTTCCAGCGGTGCTGTACGGCCTATGATGCCACTGACCGCGCCAAAGGAAGTACATGCCAGTGCAGCGCCTATCAGTATGCCGGTACCAATAATGAACAGGGCAGAGTTATCGACCAGGGCCATCCACAGCAAACCAGCAGCGTACAGGAAGGCACCCAGCACCATCATCTTCATCGTGCCTACCTTGTCTATCACCATGCCAGCCAGCGGGCCAAACACGCCCCACATGAGGTTTTGCAAAGCCATGGCCATGGAAAAGGTTTCCCTGGTCCAGCCATGTTGCTGTGAGATGGGTTGCATCCAGAAACCAAAGCCATGCCTGACACCCATGGACAAGGTGATAACGATACCGCTGGCCAGCAGCACTGTTTTCAGGTCGGGGGCGCGTTGAGTAGTCATGGCAATATCTGTTTTGCTCATTAAGAAATGAGTTCTAGTGTATGCCATTCCTGAAAACCATGTGGACTGCCCAAAACACCATGACGGTATGGTGTCTGGCAGCAGTCAGGACGTGTCTTTCTCAGCCATCAGGGATTAAGTGGCAGGCTCAGGCAAAAGCGTGTACCCAGGCCTGGTGTACTATCGACGGTGATGCTGCCATGCATGATGGTGGTCACCAGATTGTGGACTATGCTGAGCCCCAGGCCACTGCCGCCCTGCCCAAGCTTGGTGGTGAAGAAGGGATCAAAAATGCGTCGCAAATTCTGCGCTTCTATGCCCTTGCCATTGTCCGAGAAAATCAGTTGTACCTGATTGTCTGGCGCTTTATAGGCGCGCAAGAGCATCTTGCCATTTTCACGGTTGTCAAAGGCATGCAGCATGGCATTGTTGATGAAATTATTCAGTATCTGTCCATAAGGGCCGGGGAAGCTGTTCAACTCTATATCGTCGGGGATATCAATTTCCAGGGTATGGCCGCGCTTGTGTATCAGGTTGTGCAGCGTGCGTATGACTTCCAGTGAAGTCTTGCGCAAATTAAATGTGCGGCGCATCTGGCTGGTCTGGTCTACCGAGACTTGTTTGAAACTGCTGACCAGGTCGCTGGCGCTCATGAGATTGCGTAGTAACAAATCATTGGCATTATTGATGGTGGCCGAGAACTGGTTCAGGTCAGAACGCTTCAAGCTGTTTTCCGTCAGCTTGCGCAAGAAGATGGCCGACTGTTCCTGCAAGGTGGTGGCCGTCAGCAGGCTATTCCCTATTGGGGTATTGAGTTCATGGGCAATGCCAGCCACCAGTGAACCCAGGGCAGCCAGCTTTTCTTGCGAGATCAGGATTTGCTGGGCCTTTAATAATTGCTGATAGGTCTCGGCATTTTCCACGGCGATGGCGGTATACGCTGCCAGCATCATGGCAATGTCCAGATGCATGCGCTGGAAGGCATTCTTCTGCGTGCTCTGTATGGCAATCAGGCCTATGGTGCGGCCCTTGATCGTCAGCGGCACATAAATATTTGAGACCGGGATGATCTTTTCCAGGTCGGCAAAATAGGCACTGTCCACGGTCAGCTTGTTGAGACCCGCTACGCTGATGTAATTCTGGTATTCAGTATAAATATCGCTGATGAAGATAGGTTCCTGATGCGAGACACACCAGACCGACAACAAGTCCTTGTCCTTGATATCGCGTATATACGGCAACATGCGATGGCCGCGCAGGATATTGCATGGGAACTCTATGGTCTCCTGTTCTGGCCGGTAAATGCCGACTGCAAATACTTCTGCCCCCATCAGCTCATGCACATGGCGGTAGACGATTTCCATGATGGTGTCGCGGTCCAGGCTGGACGTGATTTCCCTGCCTATCTCACTGAGCCGGTAAATATGCTGTTGGGCTTGCTGCAATTGTTCTGTCTGCAGTTGCAAGGCCGCGGTGCGTTCCATTACCCTGGCTTCCAGTTGCTTCTGGGTTTGCGCATGTTCGGCATGGCTGAGGACTTGTTGTATGAGGTTCGCCAGATGACGGCCAAACAAGACGTCTTCCCTTGACCAGTGCCTGATCGCGCTGGTCTGGGCAAAGCAGAGCAGTCCCACGCTTTTGCCATGCAGACGCAGGGGGATTTCCAGTACCGAATGCAATTGCTGTTGCCCCAGCAGAGCCCGCATCTCGCCAGCCACCACATGCAGGCGCATATCATTCGCTACCAGTGGCACTTCATCCTGCTGCAGGATATGCATCAGCAAGGGTAAATTCTGGCATGGCATTTCTGCCTTGACCGCAGTACAACTGGTGCCCGCTCTGGCATGGCAGTGCAAGCCTATACCATTGCCGTCAAACAAGTGAACACTTACCAGCTCGGCATGCAGGATTCCCAATGCCGTATCGCAGATCAATTGCAGCACTTCGTTTTGCTTGCCTTCTTCCAGCAAACGGTTGGACGACAGTTCCAGCAGGATTTCCACCGGCGATTTGCGCGACAGATCATAGGCGCGCAATTCGCGGAACTTGTCTACCGTGCCCAGTTCACTGAGTTCGTTCGCGGTTTGCTGATGCAGGCGGGCAAAGTACAGTGCCTCTTTCCAGTTTTCTTGTTGCTCATGTAATTCAGACAGCGCCGCCAGGCTGCGCACCTTCTGGCTGCGTGAACCAATTTTTTCGGCATGGCTTAGCGCCGTGGCATAGGCAGCCAGGGCATCTTCTGCCTGCCCGGCAGCGCGCAGGATGTCCGCCAGAGAATCCAGGGTTGCCGCTTCCAGCCAGACATAGTCGCAGGCATGGGCCAGTTGCAATGCCGTGCGTATATGGGTTTCGGCAAGCGCCAGCTGCGCATTGCGGCTGGCGACCAGGCCCAGATACCAGTAAGTCTCTGCCAGATATTCATGGATGGCATGTTCTTCAGCCAGTGCTTTTGCTTTCAGAAAACAGCTTTCAGCCGCCTGCAATTCACCGGTATTGAGTTCATTGACACCGAGGTTGATGATTTGCTTGCACAGCAGATAAGGCTCATTCAACTGCTCAAGCAAGATACCGGCATCGGTATGAAAACGGGCTGCGGTCTTGCGGTCACCGAGAGCATCGTAAATCTGGCCCAGCCCTATATGAGCTTCCACCAGGGTGACCTGGTCGCGGTTGAATTTGCTGAGATCGACGCAACGTGTCCAATACAGGATGGCATCGCGATAAGCACCTTCGGTATAACTGATGCGGCCCAGCGCCAGCAACATCAGCCCTGCTGGCCGTGTCAGTTGCTGTTGTTCAGCGACTTGCAGGCCTTGCTCCAGCTCATTGTGCATGGAATGCGCCTGCCCCAGTCTTTCCAGTATCAGGTAGCGCTGGTAACAGGCGTCAAGTTGCAGGCCGGTTTGTCCGGCCGCCTGGGCTTGCAGGCTCAACTGGCTGAGTAAACAAGTCGCCAGCCGCGGATGCCTGCGCGCGGTCTTGACGATACGATGCAAATTGCGATTCAAATTCAGCGCCTGGCGCATGATTCCCGATTTGTTTGTCCGAAAATGGCTAGAAGTGTGATACGCAGTCGCGTATAACGATTCCTGAAGATAGTAATGCAGATTGTTACGCCGGTACATGATTTTAACTATCCCGGATTTAATTGAATATAAGAAAGTGGCGGCTATGGAACAGCAGATACAGACAGCAGACAAACAGCAGGCAGCAGTGCCGCCTGATGCTACCAGTCTGATGCTGACGCAAGACAGCGAGGGTTTGACGCAAAAACAATGCTATTACCGCGCCCTGGCCGCCAAGGACAGCCGTTTTGATGGTGTGTTTTTTACCGGTGTGAAAACCACGGGCGTGTATTGCCGCCCGGTATGTGGTGTCAAGACCCCGCGTGAATCTTCCTGTGAGTTCTATAGCAGCGCCGCCGCGGCAGAAGCGGCTGGCTTTCGCCCCTGCCTGCGTTGCCGCCCTGAGCTGGCCCCATATGCGATACAGCAAAACCTTGCGCATGCGATCTGGCAAAGAATCGCCGACGGTGCCCTGAATGAAACGGACATAGAAAGTTTCTCTCACCAGGTTGGCTTGTCTTCGCGCCAGTTGCGCCGGGTCATGTTGCAGGAGTTTGGCGTGACACCGGTAGAACTAGCCCAGACCCAGCGTTTGCTGTTTGCAAAAAAACTGTTGCAGGAAACCCAGCTGGGCATGGCCGAGATTGCTTTTGCTGCCGGTTTTGGCAGTGTCAGGCGTTTTAATGCCCTGTTTTCGGAACGCTATCAAATGGCCCCTGGCTCGATACGCCGTGCCGCTGATAGTGCTGGTGAAGGCGTCAGCCTCAAACTGGCTTACCGCCCTCCTTATGCATGGGACGCAGTGATCGCGTACCTTGCTGGCCGGGCCATGCCGGGTCTGGAGGCAGTCATCGATGAAAAAGGTGGTAAGGCCTATGTACGCAGCGTGCATATGGATGGACTGGAAGGCTGGCTCAAGGTCGCCCACCTGCCAGCCAAACAACAACTCAGCCTGCAAGTCTCACCCAGCCTGGCACCGGTACTCATGCCCCTGATGGCAAGAGTCAGGCAGCAATTTGACCTGGAAGCCAATCCTGCCGTCATACAAAGTCATTTGCAAAGCCACGCCTTGCTGGCCGCACAAATCCAGCGCACGCCCGGCATGCGCGTACCCGGTGCTTTTGACAGTTTCGAGCTGGCTATCCGTGCCGTGCTGGGCCAGCAAGTCAGTGTGGCGGGGGCTACCACGGTGGCGGGCCGTCTGGTGACACGATACGGCCAGCCTGTTGTCACACCGTTTGCCGGTGTTACCCATCATTTCCCAAGCCCGCAAACAATTGTCGATCTGTCGATAGATCAACTGGCAGGCATAGGCATACCCGGCGCGCGCGCTGCCACTTTGCAAAACATCGCCAGGTTTGCGCTCGATGGCGGCCTGCAAAGACAGTTGGCCGCCAGCTCGGATGAGATGGTGGCTAGACTCAAGACCGTCAAAGGCATAGGCGAATGGACGGCGCAATACATTGCCATGCGCGCCCTGCGTTTCTCGGACGCTTTTCCGGCTGGCGACCTGGGGTTGCAAAAAGCCGCTGCATTACTGGCAACCCCGGCAAGTGAGCGCTTGACTGAGAAACAATTACTGACTGTTGCCCAACCCTGGGCACCGTGGCGGGCCTATGCAGCTTTGCTGCTGTGGCAATCATTAAGTAAAGAATAAATCAGGAATAAGTAAGGACTAAAGGAACGATCATGAAATACCTCAATTACCAAAGCCCGGTAGGACAATTGCTGTTAGCCGCCAGTGAACATGGTCTCAGTGGTGTGTATTTTGAAAACCATAAGCACTTCAAGGGCAGCGAGGGCTGGCAAGAAGACGAGTCTGACCCCATCCTGATTCAGGCACGCCAGCAATTGCAGGAGTACTTCGCTGGCCAGCGCCAGGACTTTGATGTGCCTCTGGATTTGTCGGCCGGGACAGAGTTCCAGCAAGAAGTCTGGGCAGCCCTGCGCCTCATCCCCTTCGCCCAGACCAGCAGCTATCTGGCACTGGCGCAGGGTATAGCGCGCCCCAAGGCTGTACGTGCTGTGGGGGCGGCAAATGGTCGCAACCCCTTGTCCATCATCGTCCCCTGCCACAGGGTGATCGCCAGCAATGGCGCGTTGACGGGATATGCAGGTGGTTTGCAGAATAAAGAAGCTTTATTGATGCTGGAAAGAAAATTTTCTAAATAGCAATATTGCTGTGGATTTACATATGCCCAGTGCTTAAAGTATGAGCAGCAGAGTGAGCAGCGCAGGTATTTTCACAAAAAGCAGATCGATATCTGAAAATATCATTTAGTTAATTTTGGTGCGACGCACAAAAAGTGCTTGACGTTTTAAATTCTGCGTGTAGAATCGTATTTGTTGCGGTGCACCATTCAAGAATTCCTGGAAAGCGCTGCCGATTACTAAAGCCACTTAATTCCATCTACCGGAGAATGCCATGACTACCAATACACCAGAACAATTTATCGCTACTACTAAAGCTAACCTGGAAGCCCAATTTGCTTCCCTGACTGCCCTGAACAAAAAAGCATTTGAAGGCCTGGAGCAATTGTTTGCCCTGAACGTCAATGCTGCCAAGGCAAGTTTCGAAGAAGGTACTGCCACTGCTAAACAACTGTTGAGCGCCAAAGACCCACAAGAATTTTTCACTTTGTCTGCAGCCCAAGCTCAGCCAAACGCAGAAAAAGCCCTGGCTTATGGCCGTCACCTGGCAAGCATCACGACAGCAACTCAGCAAGAATTCACTAAAGCAGTTGAAGCTCACATCGCTGAAACAAACACTAAAGTGATTTCCCTGATTGATGAAGTAACAAAAAATGCACCAGCTGGTTCCGAACAAGCTGTTACAGCCTTGAAATCTGTTGTTGGCAACATCAATGCAGGTTACGAGCAACTGTCCAAAACAAGCAAGCAAGCTGTGCAAACTCTGGAAGAAAACCTGACCAAGGCTACCCAGCAATTCACACAAGCTGCTGAAAAAGCAACTGCTAAAAAGAAGTAATGTAGCAATTGTAGTTTCAGACTCAATGAAAATTGAGCAGAAGTAAAATTAAAAATCCCCGCATGTCAGCATGTGGGGATTTTTTTGCATTGATTGCCACATGATGTTTTTTAGCTGTCCATTCTCTTCCCGCCAGTCAGCCCTGATAGTTTATCCCAGGCCTGCACTTCGCCCTGCAATAGCAAACATGGCAAAACACCATCTTTTTTTAAATGCCCGGACTCAGGCGGGGGCGAGCAGTGGTAAGCTAGAGGATGTATCCTAAAGGCAGCATAACATTTGACCATCCCACACCCCCACAGGGGTAAAACCAGGAGAATTCACATGCAAGACGTGGTAATCGTAGCTGCAGGTCGTACTGCAGTAGGCAAATTTGGTGGCTCTTTGGCAAAAAACGCGGCTTCCGATCTGGGCGCGCATGTCATCAAGGCTCTGCTGGCAAAGACTGGCCTCAGCGGTGATCTGATCAGTGAAGTCATCCTGGGTCAGGTCTTGACTGCGGGCGTAGGCCAGAATGCGGCCCGCCAGGCTGTCATCCGGGCTGGATTGCCAGACATGGTGCCAGCTTTCACCATCAACAAGGTATGTGGTAGCGGCCTGAAAGCCACTCACCTGGCTGCACAAGCCATCAAGGCAGGCGACGCAGACATCATCATCGCTGGCGGCCAGGAAAACATGAGTGCTTCGCCACACGTATTGAATGGTTCACGCGATGGTTTCCGCATGGGCGATGCCAAACTGGTTGATACCATGATCGTTGACGGCCTGTGGGATGTGTATAACCAATACCATATGGGCATCACGGCAGAAAACGTCGCCAAGAAATATGGCGTGACCCGTGAAGAGCAAGACCTGTTTGCCCTGGCATCACAAAACAAGGCAGAAGCTGCGCAAAAGGCAGGCAAGTTCAAGGATGAAATCATTCCTTTTGAACTGGTCAGCAAAAAAGGCACGACAGTGTTTGATACTGATGAATTCATCAAGCATGGCACGACACTGGAATCCCTGGCTTCTCTGCGCCCTGCTTTCGATAAGAATGGTACCGTCACTGCCGGTAATGCATCTGGCCTCAACGATGGCGCCGCTGCCGTCATCATGATGACAGCCCAAAGAGCCGAGCAACTGGGTTTGCCAGTGCTGGCCCGCATCAAGGCTTATTCTTCTGCCGGTGTTGACCCAACTATCATGGGCATGGGCCCAGTCCCTGCTGCCCAGCTCTGCCTGAAAAAAGCTGGCTGGACACATCAGGACCTCGACCTCATGGAAATCAATGAAGCCTTTGCTGCTCAGGCAATTGGTGTCAACAAAGAAATGGGCTGGGACACCAGCAAGATCAACGTCAATGGCGGCGCAATTGCGATCGGCCACCCCATCGGCGCATCCGGTGCCCGCATCCTGGTCAGCCTGATTCATGAAATGATACGTCGCGATGCCAAAAAAGGCCTGGCGAGTTTGTGTATCGGTGGTGGCATGGGCGTGGCGCTGGCGATAGAGCGTTGATTATGTGCCTGCCAGCCTGTCGTTGAACTTGAGTTTGACTTTCAAAACCCCTCCGGCTGATGGCTGGAGGGGTTTTGGTTTTTAGTGGTACAGCATATTTTCATGTCTGCTGACCATACCTAAATCAGGCTGACAGTCTATCCCCGCTACTCGGCAGATACCAGGAACTTTTTTGTTGGACAGCTTACTAACTGGCACACATTTACGCGTTATGCATACATGCATATTGCCCTCAAAAAAACAATTCGGATCGCTGGTCAAATGAAAAGAAAGCTCTGGTTTTACATACTAACGATAGTGTCACTGCTGGTTTTGCTGATGATAATTCTGCTGGGATTTTCTCTGGCCAATGCAAAACTGGAATTGAGTCACAGTGGCGTGCATCAACGTTTGCTCATGCCTGTCGGGACAGGGGCATATATGGCTATCCGCAATTACGCAGGTTCTGGTGATCAGGCTTTCATTCCTGGATATCTCGATGGTCCGGTTGTGAGGCGGCAGGGCGAAGACAAGTGGACAGCAAGCTGGTACTGCGAAGACCGGGTATATACTCAAGAAGGGCGTGGAGCAAAGCTGGATATCACGTGTGCCGGACAGCAGCATCAATTTCCTTTAGGGCCAGCCATAGCCGCAACACAAACGCAAAATGAATTACCTGCCAGGTTAGTGGTGCTAAGTGATATCGAGGGAAATCTCACATTCCTGGATGCTGCCTTGAAAAAAATGGAAATTGTGGATGATCAGGGCAACTGGCGTTTCGCCAATAACCAGATTATCTTCGTTGGTGACTCAGTTGACCGTGGACGCGATACCTATGCAGTGCTTTGGCGCATATATGCCTTGTCACAGCAAGCGCATGCAGCAGGGGGCAAGGTTCATATGTTGTTGGGCAATCATGAGCAGTATTTATTACTGGGTAAGCTCAAAAGCGCACATCCCGAGCATGTGTATAGCGCACAACAACTAGGTGGATACACAAACATCTATGCAAGCGACACCATCATTGGTGACTGGCTGCGTAAGCAAACTGTGATCGCCAAGTTTGGCAACGTCTTGTTTGCGCATGGTGGTATCAATCCAGCCTTTGTGCAACACACCAATAGCGTAGAAGACATTAATCAAACAATGTGGGATTACTGGCAGGGCAAGTCAACGGGCAAACTCAGTTTTGACATAGTGATGGCCCAAACTGGCGTCAGCCGATATCGGGGTTATTTTCCAGCAAGTAGCACGGACTCTCCAAGCGCAAAGACTGAAGATGTCAGAAAAGTCTTGAAAGCGTTTAATGCCAGCCATATCGTAGTGGGACATACCATCGTCGACAAAATCAGCTTTCTTCACGATAAAGGTGTGATTGCCGTAGATGTGAATGACGATCAATCTGCCAAAGAGTTATTGGTATTTGAAGCTGGTCAGCCGAACATTGTGAGTATTGATGTCCCAAGAAACATCAACGCAGAAGAAGCGGGCGTAAAGAAAATTCGCCCTTTTAATATCGCTGAAAGTGCAGACAGAAGCGTATTGTGGAGCTTGATCAAAGCCAGCTACGTGCAAAGCAAAGTGCCCAATCCTTACTAGCAATGTTTGGATTCAGCGACTGTCCTCAAGGGAAAAACCAAAGTTTGTCTTTGGTTTTTCCTGCATCAACTGCAGAGTAATCCTGATTATTTTTTCAGGCACTTCTCCAAAAACTGATCTTGCTCCCATAACAAATGCATGATGTTTTCTTTGGCAGCATAGCTATGACTTTCCTTGGGCAGAATTACCATACGTACCGGTGCGCCCAGCCCTTTCAACGCCTGGAAATAACGCTCGGTTTGCAGGGTGAAGGTGCCGGGATTATTATCGGCTTCACCATGTACCAGCAAGAGTGGAGTCTTCATTTTGTCGGCACTCATGAAGGGTGACATTTTGGTGTAAACCTCCGGGCTTTCCCAGTAATTGCGCTGTTCACTCTGGAAGCCAAAAGGCGTCAGTGTGCGGTTATAGGCACCGCTGCGCGCAATACCGCAGGCAAACAGCTTCGAATGCGTCAGCAGGTTTGCAGTCATGAAAGCACCATAAGAATGGCCACCGACTGCAACCCGTTTGCGGTCTATATAACCCAGTGCATCGACCGCATCTATCGCTGCTTCTGCACTGTCCACCAGCTGAGGGATGAAATTATCGTTAGGCTCGGTCTTGCCTTCGCCTATGATGGGGAAGGCCGCATCATCAAGTACGGCATATCCGCGTGCTACCCAGTAGATGAAGGACGCAGCGCCGGGGAAAGTAAACTGGTTTTCATTATGCTTGCTTTGTCCGGCAGAGTCCTTGTCCTTGAACTCTGCCGGGTAAGCCCAGATCAGCAAAGGCAGTTTTTCTTTCTTGCTCTTGTCGTAGTTGGCAGGCAGGTACAGGGTGCCTGATAATTCCACGCCATCTTTGCGTTTGTATTTGATGACTTCTTTCGAGACATCTTTCAAACCCATGAAAGGGTTCTTGAATTGCGTCACAGGAGTGAGCTGGCTGCCACCCTTGATATTACGGAAGTAGTAGTTGGGATACTCAGTCTTCGACTGTATCTGCACCAGCACATCGCCTTTTTTGACATCTTCTATCGAGACGATATTTTCTATCTTGTCAGTGTAAGTGGACTGATACAGGCGTGTTTTTTTCAGGCTGGCCAAATCCAGTTCATCAATGAAGGGAAACTGACCTTTTTTGGTGTGACCTGCTCCGAGCAAATAAGCCTTGTTATCTTCTATGGCCAATACCTTGCGGTGGTATTGATTGAATTTTGTTTCAAAACGCCCAGGGTCAGAATAAATATCCTGCATATTGCGGTCAGAGATCACGCGTGGTGCTTCTGCCGGATTGGATGGATTGAACAGATACGCTTTGGTATTGCGGGTGTCATACCAGGCGTCGCTGACCACAGCCAGTTTGTCATTGCCCCAGTTGATACCAGCATAGCGTTGGGCAGTTTTTACCAGAGATATGGCAGGTTTGTCGAAAGGCGCCTCCCAGGAAAATACTTCATCGCGGTAATCCACTTTATTGGCTGGATCACCACCATCAAGTGCCTGTACATAAGTGAGGCTGGATGGTTTATCGGCACGCCATTCCATATGGCGCTTACCTACAGCCACTGCACTAAAGCCCTTGGGGATGACTTCATGCAAGGGTGTTTCATTGACGAGCCTGAGTTGCTTGCCACTGATATCGCTGACGATGGTTTTTAAAGGGAAACGCTGCAGCGGAACGATGTAAGAGAAAGGTTTTTGTAGTGTGCTGGTCAGCACATATTTGCCATCGGGCGAAAAACTGACTTCAGCAAACATCTCGGCTTTTTTGACCAAACTGCTCTTCCCTTGCAGGTTGACTTTGTGCAGTTCAGAAGTCGTCAGGGTTTCAAAATTGCGTTCATCATTCTGGTTTTTTAGCAAATCGGCATAAGTGCGGTTTTGTGATGTCGCGCCACTGGACGTGGAAATGATGGGGCCGCTGGGCAAATCCTTGCTGGCATCTAGCAGCGCAGGACGGTTCTTGGGCAAGACCTTGATGAGCAGGCTTTCACTATCCCTGTACCAGTCGAAGGGTGTACCCAGATTGGCATTCAGGTTGGCTTCAGTCAGTTTTTTTGCGGTCGCGGTTTCCACGTCTACTACCCACAGTTCCACACCTTTGGCTGCAGTATGATTAAAGGCAATTTTCTTTTCATTCGGTGACCAGACCAGATGACTGATCAGCGGGTTTTCTGGCAAGCCCTTGACCTGTACTTCATCGGTGGCATCGACTTTGCGCAGCTTGATATTATTGATATAAGTCAGCGTGCTGGAAATATTCGTGACAGGATTGATGCGCAAACCAGCCAGGCGCATTTCTGTCTGGTTCAAATCATTCAATGATTTATAGGTATTGCGATAACTGAGCAGCAGTGTCTTCCTGTTGCTGTCCATGCTCACGACAGGGGCGCGCTGGAAGTCGGCCAGATCAAGTATGGCCTGCGGTGGTTTTTGATAGCTCAAATTTTCCTGCGAACCAGCATTGGCGCTCAGCGCGGCGAGCAAGAGCAGACTCAGTTTGCTTTTCATGAATATCCTCGGTTGAACTTTGATGAACCCACCCCGGCAATATGTCGGGGGAAAGCTTCATTCTAGCACCGCAATATATTCAAATTATGCTGTTTTCTTCAGCACTCATAACCAAATAGCTAAGCAACGTAGCTCGCAGAGGGCCACATGCAAGTTCTAGGAAATGAGGAGCATATTGAAAGCACGCTCAATAAACCACACCAGGGCAATCAGGATAATCAGCCCTGAACCCACTTGCAAGATGGCACGCTGGTATAGCCAGTGGCGGCGTAACAGGTAAGCCAGGGGTAAAAAGCCTGTAACGATGATCAATTGCCCAATTTCTACACCCAGGTTGAAACCCAGCAATGCCAGTATCAATGCAGATTGTGGCAGACCAAGATCGGCCAGTACGCTAGCGAAACCAAAGCCATGAATGAGGCCAAAAGCAAAAGCCACAATCCAGCGCCGTCCCTGGAAGAGTGGGAACAAATTGTTCAGCGCCGCCAGAATGACAGATGCGGCGATTGCAGACTCTATCAGCCGTGACGGCAATGCCAGCACATTCAAGGCAGCCAGGCTCAGGGTAATCGAATGGGCAACAGTAAATGCCGTGACTATCTTCAGTACATCGATTGCTGTTGCTTTAAAACTGCTGGCAGCTTGCCATTTGCCAGCATTGAACACCAGTACTGCCGGTAACAGTAAGGACAATAAAAACAGGATATGGTCAAAACCTATCCAGATATGCCAGATACCATGAAAAATATAATCGCTGAACTGCTGCCACTGATTCACCTCAGCCACGACAAATTCCTGGCTGGCCTGCTCAGGGCTGAAGATCGCGGTGATCGTTGCATCCTTATGATTCACCAGACGCAGCAAGCCCTTGTGCTGGGTATCCAGGTCAAAAAATAATTGATATTGCACTTTGATTTTTTCGGCATTACAGGTGCTGTCAAACATCAATACGGTATAGGCACCATCGCTGTGCTGGTCTATCAATTGTTGCCTGGCTATCAGCGGGCATGGCTTGTCACCTGCCGTGATCTTCAGCCTGGCCAGTGCATAGGCGGCGATGTCGACATGCTTGTTGCGCACTTCATCCCATGTCAGTTCACCGTTGCCATCTTCATCCAGGCCTATGGCAAAATCCAGGTCACGCAAGGCGATATCCCATTGACCGTGGATGCCGCTCTGGTCTGCACGCAGGCTCAGGTAGCTGTCGCTGGGTTTGTGTGCATGAGCTGGCAGACTGAACATGCTGAGTATCAGAGCCAGAATAAAACTTAGTGCCAGCCAGTGTTTGATACTGGATATCATGAGTTGGCTCCCAGTTTGGCGAGCACGGTCTTCAGCGTCAGGTCTTGCAGTTTATTTTGATTTAGCCACGCCAGCGCTGGGGCGGCAGCCTGCGGTTCATGTGCGGCGGCGGCTTCCAGCAAGATACGCAAGTCTGCGGTTTCTTTTTGTATGGCCCAGTTCAGTTGCGCCAGTTTCAGGGCGATGGCCGGATTATTTTTCAAATGCAGTTCATAGCGGGCCTGCTCGCGCTGGTGCACAGTATCACCGCGCAACATGGCGGCTTCAAAGCGTTGATCCAGCAAGTTGATTTGTGCTGCTGCAAGTGATGATTTTTGTGCCTGCAAGGCCAGGGCATAGCGCAGCAATAATGCGTCTACCCTGGTTTTATCTTTCAAGAGCTTGACGACTTCTGCAGGTCTTTGCTGATCCAGTAAAAAGTCGGCATAAGAAGCCAGCAGATAACTATCTGGTGAGGCCAGTGACAGTGTGGTTTGATACCAGGTTTCGGCCGCTTTGACGTCGCCCAGTCTTGCCGCCATTTCTGCCAGCAGTGTCGTGACCCAGATTTTTGTACCGGTATCACTGTCTGCATTTTTTTCATACTTTTTATATGCAGCAGCAAGCGCTGCATAGCTGTTTGCTGCATCACCATTGAGACTGCCGACATTATGCAGGCAGGTCAGGGTGATCAGTTCAGGCGCAAGTGGATACAGGCGCATGCAACTGGCTTTGGCCTGGGCAAATTGGCCCTGTACCTGCAAGACCGTGGCGCGCGTCAGCCAGGCCTGGGCATTGTCCCTGTCCTGCTTCAATACAGTGTTCAGGTCCAGCAGTGCTTCAGGAAATTGGTGCGTACTTTGCAGTATGGTGGCACGCAACACCAGTACACTGATAGGAGGATTTGGCAGGCTCCACCAGGGTTTCAATACTGCCTGTGCATAGCCGAGATAGCGCGGGTCACCATCATTGCGCGCAGCGTTGATATAGGCTTGCGCCAGTTCGCTGGCAATTGTCGGGCTGCCGGGTTCTTTGCTCAGACGTCTGCGCAACTGCGCAAATTCACGTTGCACTGGGTCGTTACGTGCAGGTAGGTACTCCAGAACCTGCTTGCCATTCGCGGGGATAAAAGGGGTGGCCTGCACATCCAGGCTCAACAAAAGTAACAAGAGAGGCAAGGCGAATAAGGGTCGTGTCAGTTGCATGATGCGTCTGAATCTAGAAATTAAAAATTAAGAGTGAGTCCCACACGCAGCGCGCGCGGCTCTGCCGGGTGGCTATGTATATCATTGACAGCGGCAGCTTCACCCGGTAGTCGCGATGCATAGTAATAATCTACATCGCTGACCTGGCGGTTCAGGAGATTGAGCACTTCTGCAGTCAGCTTGACATTCTTGTTGATGGCATATGCCAGCTTGGCATTGACCAGGGTAGAAGCGGCAGAGCGTACGCTATTGTCTTCAATCAAAGGGCGTCCGCCAAAATAGCGCAGGCGCAAGCCGCCTGACCATTTGTCGTGATTCATGGTGATGCCTATGGACGCAGTGCGCTCTATCGAACCCGGTACATACTGGCCTGCCACATCATGATCGCGAAAACGGGTGCGCGAGATGGCAAAGTCAGCATCAATAATAAGGTCTTGAGAAGCCGTATAGTAGTTGGCGATTTCTATGCCGGTGCGGCGGCTGGGACGGCTGGCTTCTGTCGTACCAGCGTCTCCAGTGAACAAGAGTTCAGAGGCCAGGTCCAGCTGCCATAAGGATAGCGAGGTTTGCAGATTGTTGACCAGGCCATTGAGGCGTACACCCAGTTCTTTGCCCGTGGCTTTGACCAATGGGCTGGCCCTGGTGACAGGATTGCCATCTGCATCTGTCGTCAGGCCAGTTTTCGGGTCTGCCGTTTGCGTCGTGCCGCGCGCATCATTGCTATGGAAACCCTGGCCCCAGTTGGCATAGACTTCCGTATCCTTGTTCAGACTGAAAATGAGCGACATTTTGGGGCTGAAGATATGGGCATTGAGCTTGCCGGAATTGGCCGCCAGATTGCTGTTGACATCAAAGCTATATCTGTCTGCACGCAGGCCAGCCACCGTGCGCAACCAGGGTTGCCATACCGTGGTGTTCGAGATATACAGGGCAGCACTGGATTGTTTGACCTGATCTTCCCGCGTGGTTGAAATTAACTGCTGTGCCCTGGTGCTATACAAGCCGACTGGCGACAGACGGTCAGCCCTGAATTGCACACCTACACTGGTTTCAGAGTCAAAACCTGCCAGCTGATGCGTCCATTGGCGTTCACCATCCCAGCCAAATACCGTGCGTTGTTCAGTCTGGCGGAACTGGTCACCATTCTCTGTATCATCCAGCGCATAGGTAAAGTTGCTGTGTAAATCGAGATGCGAGCGTATCAGGTAGGCATTTGCCTTGATGCTGCCACCGTCGAGCTGGCGCTTCCAGTTCATCGACAGGCTATAGCGGGCTGTCTTGCCCCCATCTGTAGGATCTATGCTGCCAAATCTATCCAGCAAACCGGCATTCACGGCACGTTGCGGTATCTGGTCAGTGGAACGCCAGGACGCCTGCATGGCCATGGCTGCCAGGCGAAAATCATCTTTATTGCTGGTCCAGCTATACGACAGCAAGGCATTGATGCGCTTGAAATTTTCTGGCGTGTTCCAGGGGCCATCCTGGCCCGATACATCCAGCCCACCCAGTAAAACACCAGGGCCAGAGTTGATGGAGTTGGCCAGCAATGCACGGCGATAGCGGTTTTGTCCAAACTCCACACTGGCCAGGCCTTGTTTCAGGCTGCGCTTGTAATCAAATGCGGCGGCTCCTGCTGCCGAGAAATCACCTTCTTCAGCATAGTACGTGCCTTTTTTGTAGCGTATGGTATAGATCAATTCAGGTATTAAAAAATTCAAGTCGGAATAGCCTTGTCCATGTGCATGGCTGGGCATATTGACTGGCATGCCGAGCACGCTGGAACTGAAATCAGTGCCGTGATCCAGATTGAAACCGCGCAAATAATATTGATTGGCTTTGCCATCTCCAGAATGCTGGGTAACGATCATGCCGGGTACGGCTTCCAGTAATTCTGCGGTACGTCCCAGCGGCCGGTTTTCCAGCTGGGCAGCCGTGATCATGCCCTGGTTTGCAGAATCTGCCAGACCTATCTGGGCGCTCGTATTGCCTGCGATGATGACGGTCGCCAGCGAGTCGCTGGTATTGCCTTGCACGCCACCAGCATGCGCCTGCATTCCTGCCAGGGGAGCCAAAGCAACGCAGATAAAGCCTGATTTCAGTAGTGAGCGCATGTCATTTCCGACAATAAATAAATGGCAAAATGTTTTGAACCAGCCCGACAAAAACGCGTGTATGCCGGGCCGGGGACTGCAAGCTGCTAGTTGATAGTTACCGGTTCAGTACCTTCCGGCGCAGTCACTATCGCCGTATCGATGGCTTGCGGTTCTGCTGTATCTGCGCTGGTACTGAACAAGTTCAGTACATATTGCGTGAACGTATCGATAGTGGAAGTGACGGGTATCGTGGTTCCGGTCCCCGTGCCCGTATTGCTTGCCGCAGGGCTGCTACTGCCCCCGCAAGCTGCCAGCATGAGCGTCAGCGCGGTGCCGGCGATCAGATAATAATGTCTTGCTTTCATGATGACTCCTTCAGTATGGTATGCACAATGATTCAGACGCTTAGCGTTTCAGCGCACCAGCCACAGGGGTTTTCAGGTAAGGGAAGGCATTGTCTGTAAAGCTGCTGTCGAGATAGGCACCGTCAGTGAAATCGATGCTGCCAGCGGGTGCGTCTGCTGGTACGCAGCCTATGCTCAATACGCACAAGCGGCCCATGACGACGCGCAAGGCAATGTCAACCACATCATCACCTGGACGGCGGCCATTCGGGAAACCAGCACTGTCACCACCAATAACACCCAGGCGGTTTTGCGTTGCACTGACCGGCGTTGTCGTATTCAGACGTAACATTTCAGATGGTGTGACCGTTGCTGGCTGATTGACGCCCTTGATACCGGTCAGGAAAGTCGCGACCAGATCATTGCGCGGGAAGTTGGTAGGCGCTTTGACACCAGCACTGCCGAACAAGACTTCCACCAGGGCGGGCAGGGTAGGGTTAGTCACATAGTTGATGAACTGTGCATCACCACTTGGCTTACTGTGGTTGAACTGATCCTTGTCCTTGAGGCCAATGACAACTTCATTCACCAGTGGCATGCCCAGACGCGATACCTGTGTCCATGCGCCACCTTCCTTGGATGCTGCACCTGTGCTGCTCGGCGTGGGGTTGATGGCGCGACCCTGACGCAGGCTGGCCGTGGTCCAGCCACCAATGACGGCTTCCTTGCCATTGGTCAGGCAGGTCGTCGGCACTTCCATTTCTATTGCCGTGACGTTTTTCATGGCGAGATCATCATGACCGGCTTTTTCTGCATTTGGGTCAAATGCCGTGGCAGGTGCCTTGATATTGATCAAGTCAAAAGTCTCACCCAGGTTGACTACGAAGGGGTCTTTGCGCTGGCCAACAAAGACCTTGCCAGGTGTCGCGCAGCCGGGGATATTGACGGCAAACACATGCTTGGCCGCATAGCCCGCATAATCAGGGATGGATTTGTTACCGATGTAGTCAACCGGTTTGTCAAAAGTAGTGGAACCGGTAGTTGCATTAGTTACGGCCTGGCGTGTGCCGGTGCGGCGGTCACCAGTGACCATGGTGACGGTATAGGTTTCACGTACATTCAAACCAGCCGGGTTGACGCCATCAATCGCGCCGCCATTAATCACCAGCGGAATAGAAACTTTCTTGCCGCCAACAGTAAACTGCGCATCATTATTGGTATTGCTGAAGCGGAACTGGAAAGTCAAATGCTCTTTGCCATCACCGACATTGTCGATATGGATTTCATACAGGGCATCCGGGTCCATGGAAAAATAATTCGGGCCGCCGTAGGCATCTTGCAGCGGGGAGTAATTGGCGATCAGGGTAGTAAATGCGCTGCGGTTTGCTTCATAGCTGCGGAACATATAAAAATCTGCTGCATCCACTTTTTGGTGACGTGTAATAAAAGGTGCTTCGCGATGGCTGGATGCCTGTGCCGGCAGCGAGGCGATGCCGCTTAAACTCCCTGCAGTGACCAGGGCAAGTAGAATTTTTTGATTGAACCTTGATGTTGCATGTCTCATGACCAACTCCTGAAGTGTAGGAAAAATGACCGTTGAAATTTAAAAAACTTTACGGGCACTGTTCTTACGCAGGAGATTTGGTTTTGGATGCAGCTATTTAAAAATAAATTTTCTGCTACTTATTTTAGTTGCTGCCCGGCAAAGGGCTGAGTGCGGCCTGGTTTTGCAGCCAGCTACAAAACAGGTCCAGTTTTTTATCTTGCTTGCGGTTGCGCCGCGCTACATAGCGATAAGTGCTGGCCCTAAAACCGAATGGGGCGATCAGCCTGCCACTGCGGATATCATCTATCACCAGATGCCAGGGGGCAATGCAGATACCCAGGCCGGCAATGGCGGCTTCCAGCGTAAAGTAATAGTGCTCGAACTCCCTGCCCTGTGCCACAGGTGTCGCACAGCCAGCCGCCAGGCCCCACATTTGCCAGGCATTTGCTCTAGTGCGGGTATGCAATAAGGCTTTCCCGCTCAGGTCAGCGGCTGTAGCGATCTGGATGCTGGCTGCCAGCGCTGGCGAAACTACTGGCCCCAACCATTCCTGAAACAGCGGCAAGATCCTGTCCCCGTCGTCTGATTCCTCAGTTGCTTCATCCACACTGATCACCAGGTCGTAGCGTTCATGCTCAGTATCGGGCGCAGCGTAGGGGTGGCGGTCAGTGGAGCTTAGCCTGACATCAATGTCGGGATATCTTGAATTGAAATCATACAAGCGTGGTATCAGCCATTTCACCGTGAAAGTGTTGAAGCAGCAAATGTCCAGCGTGCCACTATTGTCACTGCGCACGGCATTCACGGCAGCATCCATCTGGTCAAAAGCGATTGTCAATGCAGGTAATAACTGCCGGCCCATGTCACTCAGTTGCGGACGGTTCTTGGAGCCTTCAAACAAGACTGTACCCAGGTTTTGCTCCAGTTGTTGTATCTGGCGGCTGATGGCACCGGGTGTCACCGCCAGTTCATCGGCGGCGGCGGTCATGCGCCCCAGCCGGGCAGCGGCTTCAAAGGCGCGGAGTGCATTCAGGGGTGGCAGGTGGCGTTTCATTATGTGAGTTTATCGCACATATGAGTGAATGAATATCGATTTAATTTCAATGCACTTCATTGGAGAATGCTATTTTCTATTTTAAATTTCTATCAAATCTATTTTCAGGAAATATCACATGCCATTCATTCGCACCCATGTCAGTAAAAGCACCAGCCAGGACCAACGCCAGGCTATCGTCGAAGGCATACACCAGGCGCTGGTGAGCAGCATAGGCATGCCACAAGACGAGTTGTTTAATCTCGTCAGCAGCTATGAGGCAGAAGATTTTTTCTATAGCCGCAGCTTCAACGGCGTGGCGCGTTCAGACAAACTGGTGGTCATCGACATTAGCCTGAGGCGCGGTCGCAGCGACGCCATGAAGCGCGATTTATATGCCCACATTGCAGAAAACCTGGCCGCAAATGCGGGCGTGGCGAAGGCCGATGTTTTCATCTTCATGCATGAAAACGATTATTCTGACTGGTCCACAGGTAACGGTAAATTTGCTATGGCGCTGGTGCAACAGGTGGCTGCTGGCTAAAGAGAGAGTGGGGAGGTATCTTGGCGATGCCTCTTGTTACCTGGATCGCTTCCCATCCCAATTGATGAAGAGAGTTCTGGTCATGCTGGATTGACATCTTTGCTGCAAGTATATTCATAGCCAATTTCATCATTGAGGAGAATAAAGATTTGATAATAATCAAAAGAATCTCTCATTGACTGTTAACACGCCCTCGTTTCCGTATATTGATCTCTGGTGATATCCAGTTCCAAAGCTTGAAATTTCGTGGAGTGATCATGGACAAAAGAATTCGGGAAATCCTTCAACAAATCACTGCCCTTGAAGGAGAGTTGAAATCGGCTCTGGACGAGAAAGAGTCGGAGCTTCTATACCATTTCAATGGTAAACGAGTTAAGTTTACCGGCTCCATTCGCGCCGCACATCGCAAGCTGAAGTTGAATGTCTTCCGTTGGATCGTGGTTGACAGGCCTCAGAATTTTCTAACTGGACCGCTGATTTATGGGCTTATATTCCCCATTGTCTTCCTTGACATGTATGTCAGCCTGTATCAATTAATATGCTTTCCTATATATAAAATTGAGAAGGTGCGACGCGGAGACTACATTAGTTTCGACAGGCAGCATTTGCAATACCTGAATTTCTTCGAGCGGTTTCACTGCGTTTACTGCAGTTACGCTAATGGTTTACTCGCCTACGTCAGCGAAATTGCAGCCAGGACGGAGCAATATTTCTGTCCCATCAAGCATGCGCAAAAATTACTTGGTTCCCATGCGCGCTATGCACGTTTCCTGGCATATGGGGATGCTGCAGACTACCATGCCAAATTGGAAGAGTACCGAATTGCACTTCAAAATGAAAAATCAGTATAAACACCAGGTATAGGTTCTTTGGTGAACGGTATTTAGTTTGTGGTTAATGTCCAAAAAGACACAGATGAACAAGTTCAAGGATTGACCCTGGCTGGTATTGTTATTACTATGCTATGAAAGCGTCAACTCCTTGATTGAATAACTGCATGTCAATTTTTGAGAAAGCCGGGAATGGCAGCAGATTCTGAAACAATCAGACAATTAAAACTCGCTGAGACTTTTTTCAATCACAGTGTCAGTTGCCTGGTCATTCTGGATCGCGAATATAACTTTGTTCGTGTCAATCAAGCCTATGCCGATGCCTGTCGGCGTGATATAGCAGAATTTCAAGGACGTAATCATTTCGAACTCTTCCCTTCGGATACGCAACTGATTTTTGATGAGGTTGTTCGTACCAAGCGTCCTTTCATCACTTTTACACGCGCTTTTGAATTTATTGATCAACCTGAGCGCGGCACTACCTATTGGGACTGGACTCTGGTACCGGTGTTGGATGCCAGAGATGAAATTGAATACCTGGTATTTTCCCTGGTTGAAGTGACGGAACGCAAACGTGCTGAAGAGGCATTGAGAATTGCGTCACTTGTATATCAGCATAGTTCTGATGCAATGATGGTGACGGACGCAACGAATAAAATCCTGGCAATCAATGAGGCATTTACGCAGCTTACTGGTTATGAGCTTTCTGAAGTGCGGGGTAAAAGTCCCAATGTCCTTAAATCAGGGCGTCAGTCAGCAGAGTTTTACCGGACAATGTGGCAAGCACTGGACGCTTCTGGTCGCTGGAATGGGGAGTTGTGGGACAAAGACAAGAACGGTGCAGCGATCGCATTGCGGTTGGTGATCAATACTGTATATGATGACTCAGGAAATATTGCACAAAGGGTTGCACTTCTTTCCGATATAACAGAGAAAAAAAAGCAGGACGACGTTATCTGGAAGCAGGCCAATATAGATTCGTTGACGGGATTACCAAATCGCCACATGTTTATCAGCCAGCTGCGCAAGCAGCTATCGATTGCGAAAGAGTCTGGCAAATCGTTGGCACTATTGTTGATAGACCTGGACCAGTTCAAGGAAATCAACGATGCACTTGGGCACGACAAAGGGGACATACTTCTCGTCGAAGTCGCTAGTCGCATTGCGGAGTGCGTGGACGAGTCGGCGACGATAGCCAGATTGGGTGGCGATGAATTTACCGTGATTTTGCCTGACTGTCAGGACGAGATTCAAATTACCGCAGTTGCCGAAGCGATCATTGCCAGACTGGTGCAGGTATTTCAATTGGGAGTGGAAAGAGCCTACATTTCTGCCAGCATAGGCATAGCACAATTTCCCGACGATGGTCACGATGTGGAAAATTTGCTTAGACACGCTGACCAGGCGATGTATGCGGCAAAGAATGCCGGGCGCAACCGCTACTGTCTGTTTACAGGCGCATTGCAAGAAGCCGCTCAGTCGCGTATGAGTTTGAGCAATGATTTGCGTGATGCACTCAGGGCAGGTGAATTTCTTGTGTACTATCAACCCATTGTTGAACTCGCCAGTGGCAAAATACTCAAGGCCGAAGCATTGATACGCTGGAAGCATCCAGTGCGAGGTATGGTTAGTCCTGTCGATTTTATTCCTCTGGCTGAAGCCAGCGGATTGATCGTGGAGATTGGTGAATGGGTGTTCAAGCAAGCGGCCGAACAGGTAAGACGATTGCGATCAATGAAACTCCCCGATTTCAAAATCAGTGTCAATGTGTCGCCTGTTCAATTCCGCCATGACCGCGACTTTACTGAGACATGGCTGGAACATCTGGCGGCTTCGGGATTACCGGCAAACAGCATAGTCATAGAAATTACCGAAGGATTATTGCTCGATGCGACAGAAGGTGTCGCTGATAAATTGTTGCGTTTTCGGGATGCCGGCGCACATGTTGCCCTGGACGATTTTGGCACTGGCTATTCTTCTCTGGCATATTTGAAGAAATTCGATATTGACTATATCAAGATAGACAGGGTTTTTGTTCGGAATATAGATGTGGACGCCAATGACCTGGCCTTATGTGAAGCAATCATCATGATGGCGCACAAACTAGGCCTGGCGGTGATTGCCGAGGGGGTTGAGACCACGGCTCAACGAGACTTACTGCTGGCCGCCGGTTGTGATTTTGCACAGGGCTATTTGTATTCTCAGCCGGTTCCAGCGCAACAATTTGAACAGCTGGTGTTGTGAAAGCAAATGCCTTTGTCTGGCGGATTTGATTAGTTCTCATATATTTCCCAACACGGGCACCTTCATTTTTTTTTGTTTTTCGGGGCTTTAGCTTTTTGTAGATCGCCATTCAGTCATCGCTAAAAAGACAATTCATCTTGGCCATTAAACGTCGATTGAATTTCCCCTCCCTGGGTGAAGAGACAATGCCAGACTATTCAAGAGAGACAGACCAGACAGCAAATTATTTGCACTCGCAGAAAATTTGGATATACTCATAACTCTCCTCTTGGCGCTGCTGCTAGAGGTACACATGCCCCCGAATCGCCGGAGGCGCACCTGTACTTCAAATTTTGGTAGCAGCTATGACTTCTATTTCTCGTTTACAATCTGCCCTGCAAAGACAGGGCATTCATGTTGAACATGCCAATGGCATATTCCAGCTTCATCATGAACATGCGCAGGCAACTGTCTTGTTGCCTGACAGTCTTCCTCTGGAAGAAAAAGCAGTAAAACAATTGATGGCTTTTGCCGCCGTTAAATCCGCCGACGGGCATCATGCCGTCTGCAAAGCTTGCGCCACGCCTGACTTTCATCCCGGCAGCATTGCGCCAGTAGGTTCCATCGTTGCCACAGATGCCGGTTTTGTGATTCCCGCAGCCATAGGCACGGACATCAATTGCGGCATGCGCTTATTGACTACTGGCTTTAATTTGTCCCAGGTCAACCAGCACAAACCTGCACTGATACGCCAGTTGCAACGCGTCTTGCTGGAAAATGGCAGGGACGTGCCTGCCCATGCCAAAGCCTTTGCCGCACTCAGCGATGCCGGTCCTTCTGCTTTTCTGGAGAGCCTGCCGGACAGCGGTATCTGGTCCACGGCAGACCGCGACCGCCTGCAACAAGAGCTTGCCGCCTGCATAGGCTTGCAGGAATTTGCTGGTGCCCGCCGTTATGCGCCCGAGGCCTGGTTCAATCGCGATGGCGTCGTGCGTGACCCCAGCCTCGGTACGCCTGGCGGTGGTAATCACTTTGTCGAATTGCAGATCGTCGATGCCGTCTTTGACCGTCACCTGGCTTATCGAGCAGGCCTGGCCAAGGATGATATTGTCGTCATGATACATAGCGGCTCACGCGATGTAGGCTTCTATGTCGGTCAGCGCTGGATGGACAGAGCCAGGGCAGAATGGCCTGCCGGTCTCAAGCATCCTGACACTGCCTTGTATGGGCTTTGTGGTGAACTGGCTGAAGAATACCTGCAAGCCATGGGCGTGGCGGCGCGCTATGCCTGGGCCAACCGCATGGTATTGGCAGAACTCGTCAGGCAGCAATTACAGACAGTGCTGGGGGATGCCAGATCATCCCTGATTGTGGATGTGCCTCACAATGTTATCTTGCGTGAGCATGGCATGAACATTCATCGGAAAGGCGCGACCCCGGCCCGTGAGGGTGACCTGGCTCTGATACCCGGTTCCATGGGTGATGCCAGTTATCTGGTGCAAGGCCTGGGTAACCCTGACTGGTTGTGGTCATGCAGTCATGGTGCAGGCCGCCGTGTGCGCAGGCAGGATGTGCGACGCCTGCGCCACGACAATGCGGACGCCAGCTGGCAATGCGTGACCCTGCGTGAAGAGCGCAAGGTGGAAGAAGCACCGCAAGCCTATAAACCCATAGGCCCGGTGATAGAAGCGCAAGAAACTGCAGGCCTGATCAAGGCCGCAGTCAGGCTCAAGCCCTGGGTGACATTCAAAGCGTAAATTTGATCGGCTATAAAAAATCCCCGCGCAATCATCATTGGGCGGGGATTTTTTTATGCAGCGCGCAACTTAGTGAACACCGTGCATTTTCTTTTCCATCCACTTGTTCAGCAACATCAGAACGATACCTGCACCTATCGGTATCAGGGTGAAGATCAGGAAGAAGACTGACAGGGAATAAGTTTCAGAAATATGGTCGATATAGCTGCCTGTGAAACCGGCCAGCTTGTTGGCAATCGCCGTATTGAGGAACCAGACACCAAACATCAGGCCCAGCAAGCGTGGTGGAGCCAGTTTACTGATGTAAGACAAGCCTACAGGCGAAACGCAGAGTTCACCCATGGTATGGAAGAAATAAGCGGCGATCAGGAAGATCATGCCCACACTTGCTGTCTTCGCACCGGCCGGGATGCTGGCTGCGCCATAGGACAAGGCGGCAAAGCCCAAGCCCAGCAAGATCAGGCCAACACCAAATTTGACCGGGCCACTTGGGTTCCAGTATTTTTCCCACATTTTGGAAAACATCGGTGCCAGGATCACCAGGAAGAAAGAGTTCAATACACCAAACCAGGTAGCAGGAACGCTGGATTGATCAAGTCCAAATTCACGGCGCAACATCCAGATGACCAGTACCCAGATCAAGCCTATACAAACGACCAGCAAGGCATTCGACAAGAGATAGCGTTTTGCCGTACCAGCAAACAATTTGATCAGCAACCAGGTCAGGATGATGGTCGGTATGACGGTCATCAGACTGTTGACGATCTTGAACAACATGCCACTGGTGCCGACCAGGTTGCGGTCAGTATAGTCGGCAGCGAATATCGTCATGGAACCACCAGCTTGTTCAAACGCAAACCAGAAAAAGATGGTGAAGAAAGAGAAGACGCAAATTGCTTTGAGACGGTCTGCCACGATATGTGGCGCAGCTTCAGGCTCCACGACAGTGGTGCCAGTTTGCTGGGATTTGGCGAGACCAATGTCACCAAAGATGCCTTGACCGAAATAGAACTGGATCGCACCCAAAATCATGAAGATACCAGCCAGACCAAAGCCCATGGACCAGGAAATGTTTTCGCCGATATAACCGCACAACAGGATACCGAAGAAAGCACCAGAGTTTACACCCATGTAGAACAGGGTATAGCCACCATCACGGCCACCTTCATTTTCCTTTGTGTACAACTGACCAACGATGGCAGAGATATTCGGTTTGAACAAACCAGTACCGGCAACTACCAGACCGAGGCCTGTATAGAACATGGCAGGCGTATCAAACAGCAAACAGGCATGTCCGGCAGCGATGATGAAGCCACCCAATACGACAGAACGGCGGCTGCCCAGTATCTTGTCAGCGATATAGCCGCCGAGGATAGGGGTCAGGTAGACCAGGCCGGTGTACCAGCCATACAGGGCTGTTGCATCGGCACGGCTCCAGCCCCAGCCGCCTTTGGCTGCGGTAGTGACCAGAAACAATACCAGCAGCGCGCGCATGCCGTAGTAAGAAAACCGTTCCCACATTTCTGTAAAGAACAGGACGAACAAGCTATCCGGGTGTCCCAGAATAGTGTGTGCACCTGGCGTTTGAATTTTGTTCAAAGTGCTCTCCAATAATTATTTTGTATAAAAGTCGCAGCTGGCCGCAAAATTTTTTTCAATGCGTACCTGTAAATGATGTGAATTGAGTCAATTCGGCGCGTAGCTTACCACGACAAAAAGATCATATAAAAAGACATATGGTGCGTCGCAGCAATTGTTGCTGTTTTGCATTTTAAGCAAAGCAATTGGCTGGAGAAATCGGCATAACAAGCTTGAACGCGTCACTTATGAGCAGAATAATTATCAAAAAATACAATTTATTGCTTATTTACTCCTTTAGTATGCTGTACATACAATAATCAAATATCTATAGTTAATAACATTATTTGCTTGAAAAATAATTATTTTGTGATAGTTTTGCTATCTTGCTGAACTTGCACCAACCAGCATCGGATAGACGGGAATAAGAAACCAGGCATTTGGAAGGGTGGCAAGTGCACTGGTGTTTTACCTCCACCCCTATTAATCTGGATAATCAGGAGACTTTCGATGTTCAAATCAACAACAAGAAAATTAATTGCACTGGTATTGGCAATTGGCTGCAGCGCTGCATTTGCTTACCCACCTCCATTCTATTTCTGCAACAAAGAATGCATCAAGCAAGCCCCACGCGGCTCTGCTGAATACAATGAATGCATGGCAGATTGCCTGTCTGGTTATCCAGAATAATTTGCTTTCATGAGTAAGTCGCCAGGTGCGACTTATCAAAAATAGTGAGCAAAAGCAGAGAGCCAAAGTAGTGAGCAGCATTTCAATATGCTGCTCACTATCGTCTTCAATACGCTTCATCAAATTTATTCAATCCAGGATGCCGCATGAAAATAGCAAAGACCATACTGACCTATGCTCTCATCATTGCCGTGGGATTGTCGATAGGCTATGTCGCACCACGTCTGCCCATGTGGTTGAAACCTGCTTATCAGGAAGCCGACTATTCTGCCCACTTCCAGAACACCAGCAGCAAGGTGCTGATGTATGGCACTGCCAGTTGCAGTTTCTGTAAAAAGACGCGGGCGTATTTTGATGAAAACAAAATCGAATTTACTGAGCTGGATGTAGAAAAATCTCCGGCTGCCGCAGCTAAACATGCAGAGCTTGGTGGTGAAGGTGTGCCTGTGATCATCATAGGCAAGCGTATGATACGCGGCTATCAGCCTGAAGTATTTGCCGAGGCTTTGCAAGTCATGAACATGGACAAAGTCAAAACACAGACTGCGGCGAAATAAGTTTTTGCAAGCCGCGATAACAGACCGCATAAAAAGTAGCCCGCATAAAAAATGGACATCAAAACACAAAGTTCTGATGTCCATTTTGTTATTGCACGAACTGCCCGGGCTGTTCAGAAATTAACTGACCTTGAACACCAGCAGGGCTTGCCATAATTTCTGTGCTTCTTCTTTCAGCGATGCTGCTGCCGCAGCAGATTCTTCCACCAGTGCGGCATTTTGCTGGGTAGTCTGGTCCATCAAACCTATCTCATTGGTAATCTGCGCAATGCCGTGACTTTGCTCGGTAGAGGCGCTGGAGATTTCATTAAGGATAGTCGACAAGCCTTCTACCGATGCCAGTATCTCGGTCATGGTTTTACCAGCATGACCTACCACTTCAGAGCCTACATCCACTTTGGCTATCGAGGTTTCTATCAGTGACTTGATTTCTTTCGAGGCGATGGCACTACGTTGCGCAAGGTTGCGGACTTCTGAAGCCACCACGGCAAAGCCGCGGCCCTGCTCACCTGCCCGTGCAGCTTCT
>Ga0207952_1000115_pt1 | contig 83543 bp, 77 predicted proteins | sample SubbioR12Aug_8Ca_FD_184831 | JGI IMG/M metagenome (GOLD analysis project Ga0207952, IMG submission 184831) | Serpentinite rock and fluid subsurface biosphere microbial communities from McLaughlin Reserve, California, USA - CR12Aug_8Ca (SPAdes) | ecosystem: Environmental > Terrestrial > Deep...
TTTGTTTGTCTCAAAATGAACAAAAATGAACTTACCGTTTCAAATCGATTTTGTATTTTTTCACTGGAACTATGCATTCTGTATGAGCTTGTTGCCCCTTCTAGTTTTCTTAACGGGACAGTAGTGATGTTGTATATGTTTATCATAAAGTTGTTTTGATTTTGGCTCGTAGAGCCGTGAATATTTTATCCTAAAAAAAATTTAGGAGTTGATTGTATTTATCTGTTTCCACGTTTTCCTTTTGTTCGTCTACATCGTTAACGATTTTACTCGTGTTTGATGTTCGTTTATTTGATGAATGCTTATGCTTGCTTAATAACACTCACTGGACAAATAGTGGTAGTTTTTGTTGCCTAGGTTGACTTGTTGGGTCAATACCAACTATGGTAAATTACCAGGATTTACCAGGGTTCATTCAAAATTTACCAGGGTTGGTTTCATTATTTACTTCGTTTTTTGAATAATTTCAGCATTTACCATAGTTACCAGGGTTGCCGGCCTAATTCAGAGAGGAGGGTGGGTGTCTGTGTATCTGTTGTGTATATACTCTCTTTACTTTGAATTTGTTATTCTACTATGGTAACCCTGGTAAATGGCTAATTTACGCTAATTTCGCACTTCAACTATGGTAAATTTTCTTCCAACCCTGGTAAATTCGTTGCCATCTCTGGTAATTTTTTCTCCAACCCTGGTAAATTCCACATATACCAATGTTCTCTTTCGCCTTTCTTCATTTCCCGATAGGGTTCAATCCCATACAACTTCAAATGCTTACTTAAGGTAATCGCATTAATAGTAGAATCCTGATAGATGCTCTTGAATAATCGTAAAGCCAAACCTTTCTCAATCTTTCCTTTCAGTTTTGGAATCCTGATAGTATTTCCAAACTCATCTTGATTCTGACTCTCTTCAAACCACTCCATATCATTTCCTTTCAAATGCTTAGCAAATTCTTCAAAGCGAGTCATGCCTACATTTATTAATGCTTCTTTCTCGGCATTGTGTATTACTGTCTTTGCCTTGTGTTTATCATAAGAGTAGTTCATCAGATACTGTGCAAAGTGAGGAACCTCTCTCTCAATTGACTGAATCACTTCTTCAGCATTAGTAAACCATTCCTGTTTTCTTAAATTGCCCCCTGTGGTAATGATATTGAATCTGCGGTCGCTATCATCAACAAGCAAAGGAATCTCGTTATTGGAATAGAACAAACAATTCACATGATTTTCAACGCGATACTGTTTTACATTTTTCTCGTTGATACTCATATCACTTTCCGTGATGATGACTTTGATTTTACTTGCAATACTATTTCTTGAATTGTTATCGTGCGCCACCTCATTGAATGCAATCAACATCACATTCTTCAAATAGGAATTAAATGGATTTCTCAGTTGCTCGTCTTCTACCTGAATGGCTTGTGTCTTTCCAAGCAGTGGCTGCAACACACATTCTAAGAATAAATTCTTTCCTGCTCCTTGTTCACCTTTCAAAACCCAGGCGGTAAGTTGTTTCTTTCTTGTTTGCATAATTCCTGCTAACCAGTTCAGAAAACGTTCTCGTTCATTATCAGAAGGAATCAAATTCTCTAAGAGAAGCATAATGTATTTACATGACGTCTTTACATCAATCACTTCATTTGTTTTTGGTAAAACGAGATAATTGGTTGGTGTAAATAAATTAAACCTGCGATTCACTTCATCAATCCTGCGATCACTATGCACATCAAACCCCACTTTCAGCACTTTCAGTTTTTCCGGCAGCGCCTGACCATAGGCAGAAAGTATTTGTTTTAATATTTCTCTCGGAACGCCAAGATGCAAATCCTCTTTCGCATTATCATAGTAGGCATACGAACTCGTAGATTCTTCAATGAAGGGAAGCAGATTCTGCTGGTATCCAAACTTAATCGGCGACGCACCGCCAACAACCTTTATATTAGCGCAAATTTTATTCTTGCAGATGAAGGCACACGTCTGTGGTTTCTCATGCAAACTGTTCCAATGGTAGTTAGTCTTAACTTCATCATAGTTCGCGGTTAAGGATAAAATCTTATGCAATTCAACACGCCCTTCTTCACCAAACGGTTTTAACTGCGATGCAAGGAAGAGTCTCTGTTCATGCGTTAAACATACTCCGTTCCTCGCGTCCTCGACTATTTTCTTCAACACCCCACACTTCGAGAACATCAATATCATGTTAAAGGGCGACACACTTTCACGTTCACTCGGTTCAGCAACGACTGCTGAAGTAGCGAGCAAGGAATTTATTTTCGCACTTCCACTACCTTCTTCCGCTTCTTGCTTGAATACATCACTATTTATTTTCTCGAATTCATCAGGATAATATTCTTCAAAGTTCTCATCTACAAAATGGCTTAACTTCCCGGATTTCTTATGCAGTTGCAACGGCAGCTTTATGAGATTACCATATTCCCCAACAGCAACATTATCTTGCTTGGGAAAAATTTCTCACGCAAGTGAATCACTCACAAGTAGAAATTCTTTTTCTAGTTCGTGCAGTTTAGCTCGAACTTGTTTTGCTGCAACTGGTTCAGAGAGCAAGCCCCACAAATGATATCCTTTGCTGCCACTGAATTCAGTATAGAGGAGACCAATGCCATGCTTGTCGAAGACTGCTTGTATTTGTTGTGCTTGTTGTTGTAAGATGGGAAGGAAGGAATCAACGACATAATCTGTTGACTTCATTGCAGACTTCTTTACATCAATATCGATGCAAAAGAATCGAACAGTATTGTTCGTTGGATCAATTGGATAAGTCCCTATCGTTTCTTTACCACGAAGATAGTTTTCAAGCGTGAGAGAGTGATTGGAAGGGTGGTAACTGCCATCCTTTTCTTGAACGGCATAGACATCAAACCGGTTGATTGATGCGTTATAAAAATTAGTTTTTGTTTGCAGTATTTGTTGTTCCATAATTTTGTATTTGTTTTGATGGTGAATTTGAATGGATGACGCTCTTTAAGTTACGAATGGCATTGCCATAGGTAACAGGATTGACAAGAGCCTTTCATCCGTAGTAATTTGATACGAATTCCTGAACGGTATCAGAATCTTCGAAGATGAAAGTGGTGACGCCGTTCGATGATGTGTGTGATTTCATTTCCAATCCCGATGCGATTAAATATGCCGAGAGGTAGAAATCTCTATTTGTATAAGTATTGTTCATATGTGTATTTTGAATGTAATGTTAAGAGTTTGAAACGAAAGACATTCTCTCGGATCTGCCTGTTGTCGAGTTGCAATTGCAAATTACAACATCCCCGGCACATTACTGCCGGGGAATATGGTAAATCAAATTGTCTAGTTGTAAGGTTTCGGAGGTTTCCGATTGTCGAGGGGAGTTGCCCGTTGTCTTATTTAAATATATTCATTCTATTATAGAAAGTCAAGTACGTAAAAAAAATAAATTTTATATTCCCAAAAGCCCCTAACTTGGTTTAACGTAAATTCCGTTAGTAGTGGGGAATTCGTTGCAGATATTAATCAAGTTTGCTTAGTGGCCTTGTTACAATTATCAATAAAGGGTTAATAATTAGTTTATCATTGAAGTGCGTTCCCTGTTCCGGGCACTTAACTAAAGGACATTCGAAACACTTCGCTGCTGGTTTAGCGCTATACCAGCCCCCTCTCGCTAAATTTGTTTACCCATTCAAGGTTCCCCTTTGGGAAACTTTGAATTCTTTGTAATTTGCTCCCGCTTTTTTATAACCGACTATGATTCTCTCCGACTCCAAAATTCTTGAAGAACTGAAACGCAAAACAATTGTCATCGAACCGTTTCAAAAAGATTGTCTCGGCGCAAACAGTTACGATGTTCATCTCGCAAAATATCTTGCATTGTATGATGATGAAATTCTCGACGCGCGAAAACATAATCACGTTCACCATTTTGAAATTCCGAGCGATGGTTACATTCTTGTTCCGAGTAAATTATATCTCGGCGTTACGGAAGAATACACCGAATCGCACGCGCACGTTCCGTTTCTCGAAGGCAAAAGCAGTGTGGGAAGATTAGGAATTGATATTCACGCAACGGCGGGAAAAGGCGATGTAGGTTTTTGCAATACATGGACGTTAGAAATTTCCGTGAAGCAACCCGTAAAAATTTATGCGGGAATGCCCATCGGACAATTGATATTTTTTGTAGTAAGCGGAGAAATTTTAACGCCGTATTCAAAAAAGAAATCAGCAAAGTACAACAAACGCACAACGAAACCGATGGAATCAATGATGTGGAAAAATTTTAGCAAAGAGCGGGGAGCGTAGAGCAGAGAATACAAATGTTTATCAAAACCATTATCGTTGAGGATCTCTTTGGACGAAAAATTGAAATTCCGAAAGAGAGATGGAAACATGCTTGCATACACCACCCGGAAATAGAACCATTTATCGAGTTGGTGAAAGAAACAATTGAAAGCCCGGATTTTATTAAAATGAGTTCTTCCGATAAATCAGTTCGGATGTACTACAAATATTTTTCAAACGTGTTTGATGGGAAGTATATTCTCGTCGTTATCAAAACAAACAAAAGAAATTTTTTACTCACAACATATATTACCGATTACATAAAGGCGGGAGAAGAATTATGGAAAAACAAAAACTAAATTTTGCTTACGACAACGAAGGCGATATTCTCGACATTTCGATTGGCAAACCGGAAAAAGCAATATCAAATGAAATTACCGATGATTTTTTTGTGCGTATTCATCCACGCACAAAACGCATTGTGGGATTCTCCATTTTGAATTTCAAAAAACGAAGCGCAAAACAAAAAGGAGAAATTTCCGTTCCGTTGCATGCTGAGTTTACGATGTAGTGCGTTACATTGCGAAAACATCTGCGTGCTAGTGCGGTTTAATTTACATTTGTTTTAAACGCGAAGGAACGCAGAGAATTTTCTCGAAAAGTGGTTACATTTATCAACAAAATTTAGAAAGGCAAAATACAATGACCGTTGCAGAATTATCAAAAGAAGAATTTAAAACAATCATCAGTGAGGTCGTTGAAGAAAAAATTCGTCAGTTGCTTGACCCAGATTATGGTCTTGAATTACGAGAAGATTTTCTTCTGCGCTTGAATAAATCCGCCTCATCCAAAGAGAGAATTTCATTTGACGACGTGAAGAAAAATCTTGGATTAGCGTAATGTTCAAAATTGACTTTACTCCCGACGCGCTCAAAGACATATCTTCGCTCGATAAAACTATTTCATTACGAGTAGTTGAAAAGTTAGATTGGCTCATCGAAAACTTTGATACCATTTCTCCAGAAACGTTAACGGGAGAATTCCGAGGAAAGTATAAATTGCGCGTTGGCGAGTTGTGTATTCAATCGAGTATGAAAAAGAAACAGTTACCGTTTATGCAGTTGAACATAGAAGCAAAGTATATAAAACTTGAAAATTATCCATTACAATGAATACAACAATTATGACAACAAAAGAAATTCGTGAGCAAGGGTTACAAGCCCCCCCACAAAAACTTGGCACCGCGGGAATGATAAAGTTCTTTCAGCAATTTGAAATTGGCTCCGGCGATTATACAAAAGAAAGAAAAAAAATTTTAAAATAAGATTCTGTAATTTTTATAACAACTAAAGACGAATGGGAAACTACGATGAAAACTATTACTCTTATCATAATATATGTTGTTTTAATTGCAAGTTGCAAGAAGGATTCACCAACTGGAAACAACAATAATAAATTTAATACCCCGACCAACCTCAGCGCTGTGTTCTTTACCAACACTTTGCTAATTCTTCAGTGGAAAGACAATAGCAATATTGAAACCCGATTTGAAATAGAGCAAAGCGTTGATAGTGTCAATTTCGTTTTAGTGAGAACAATTGGGAAGGACACAACAACAGCACTCGTGAGCGGAACATATTCTTCGGATACTCCGTATTACTTTCGCGTGTGTGCAATTTCAGGAACTCGCAGAACTGGATATTCTAACGTGATAAAAGAAAAAGCTGCTTTGCCGTCAACACCCGTTGTCAAAATTCTTTCACCAACAAATAATGCTTCTATTACAGACACTGTTACTATTGCAGTAGACGCAACTGATAATTTAGGGATTGTACGATTGGAAATATATATTGATAACGAACTCGATTCATCGCGCGTATTTGTAACACCTCCGTATAAGTGGTATTGGAATGTAAGTTCATTACCCGATGGAGGAACGCATAGCATTTATGCAAAAGCTTACGATGGGGATGAAAACAGCTCCAGTTCGGAAGTGTTTACTGTAACAACTCATTATAGTGATATGGCTCCGTCGAATCTGCAAGTAACGATGCTTGATGACACGTCTGCAATTTTGCAATGGGTTGATAATAGCAATTTTGAAACACGATTTGAAATAGAACAAAGTATAAACAATACAAACGATTTTACCTTTCTGGATACTGTTTCGGCAAATACAACGTTAGCAACAATTCTTCTAACATATACAGGTGATACAACAACGTACTATTTTCGTGTTAGAGGAAAATCTGGTTTAAATTCAACTAGTTATTCCAATATTTCTAGTGGTACAACTTATTCTTTATTCGATATGGTGTTTGTAACTGGCGGACCATTTTTGATGGGCAGTCCCGATGGATATGGAAATCCCGATGAACATCCGCAGCATATCGTGACAGTCAGTAGTTTTTCAATTTCAAAATACGAGGTAACACAGACGGTATGGAAGAAAGTAGTACTATGGAAACAGATGCACGGTGGAACAACACTAATTGAATCGCCCAGTAATTTTTCTGGTGATTCGACTCTTCCGGTGGAAAAAGTAAGTTGGGATGAAGTTACATTGTGGATTAATTATTTAAATGAAATGTATAATACCAACACTTTTAGTTTACCGACAGAGGCGGAATGGGAATACGCAGCGCGCGGTGGAAATCAATGGAATGAAAATTTAACATACAGCGGAAGTAACACTGCAGATTCTGTCGCGTGGTTTTCCAGTAATTCTGGAAGCCAAACACATCGCGTCGGAATAAAACAAGTAAATCAACTTGGCATTAACGATATGAGCGGAAATGTGATGGAATGGTGCAACGATTGGTATGATGGTAATTATTACAGTCAAAGTCAAAACAGTACAAACCCCCAAGGACCAACAAATGGAAGTTACCATGTTACACGAGGTGGTTCGTGGTCCACTATCTTCATCAATTGCCGTGTTGGATATAGGAGGGCTTACAATGCTACAGATCGTTCTAGTAATCTCGGATTCCGTGTAGTGAGGGCTAATTAATCTAAGATTAGTAATTTTTTTTCTTTTTAATAACCGACGGCGATTTCCTTTATTCAGTAAACAACAAACTCATATGCAACACAAACTCAACTCACTCATAATAACTCTAACAATATTACTCTCTGCTCTCAGCTCCCCGCTCTTTGCTCAAACCAAACGAGCGATGGAACTTGAAGATATGTTCAAAATGAAACGCGTCAGCGATCCGCAAATTTCTCCCGATGGGAAATGGATTGCGTACGTTGTTTCCGTTGTGAACAAAGAAGCGAATAACTCCAATAGCGATATTTGGCTCGCATCAACTTCGGGAAGTGAAACGCGGCAACTTACATTTTCTCCGAAAGGCGATAACAATCCGCGTTGGTCTCCCGATGGGAAATGGATTTCATTTGTTTCCACACGCAGCGGAACTCCACAAATTTATCTTTTGAATCTGGATGGCGGCGAAGCGAAACAACTCACAACAATCTCTACTGGCGCATCGCAGCAAATGTTTTCTCCGAATGGTAAACGTATTGCATTTATTTCTTCCGTCTATCCGGAATTTTCCGAATTACCGTTTAAAGAAAGCGACAAGAAAAATGCGGAGAAAGATGAAGCAACGGAAAAAAGCAAAGTGAAAGCAATGGTGTTCGACCAACTTTTATATCGCCATTGGGATTCGTGGACGGAATTCAAGCGCATGCACATTTTTGTTCAATTAGTTGAAGATGGCGAACCAAAAGATTTAACGCCGGGAAATCGTGATGCCGTTCCGAACTCATCCACATTTTCTGCCGGCGACGATTACCATTGGTCTCCCGATGGAAAAGAAATTGCATACACGGCAACTCCCGAAAATGTTCACGAAGAAGCGTGGAGCACGAATCACGATGTGTACACGGTAAATGTTTCCACCGGTGAACGAAAAAATCTTACGGAAAAAAATCTTGCTGCAGATGGATTTCCGCGTTACTCTCCCGATGGAAAATATATTGCGTATCGCGCACAACGTACTGCTGGGTTTGAAGCGGACAAATGGGAATTATTTTTATTCGATAGAAAAAAGAATTCTTCAACAAGTATCACCGAAAAATGGGATTATGTTGTCGGCGCGTTTTCGTGGTCAAGCGATTCGAAAAAACTTTTCTTTCCCGCAGAAGATAAAGCGGAAGAACCTTTGTGGGCAGTTTCTGTTGGCGGCGAAACACCGAAACAAGTTGTCACCAAAGGGGTGATTTCTGCATTTTCCATTTCGAATAATGGAATGTTGGCATACACACGCGCAACAATGATGAGACCGGCTGATGTGTATTCTTCAAAATGGGATGGAAAAAATGAAGTGAAAATTTCTACAATGAACGATGCAATATTTTCGAATATAGAAATGAATGCGCCGGAAAATATTTGGTGGGATGGCGCGAAACCGAATCAAAAAATTCAGGCGTGGCTCGTAAAACCTCCGAAGTTTGATGCGAACAAAAAATATCCACTCGTGTATCTTGTTCACGGTGGACCACAAGGAGCGTGGATGAATGGCTGGTCGTTTCGATGGAATCCGCAGTTGTGGGCGGCGCAAGGTTATGTTGTTGTGTGTCCGAACCCAACAGGAAGCACAGGGTTTGGTCAGCAATTAACAAACGACATTTCGCACGATTGGGGTGGAAAAGTGTACACCGATTTAATGAATGGCGTTGATTACGTTACGAAAACATATTCATTCATTGATGGAAATAATATGGCGGCGGCGGGAGCGAGTTACGGCGGATATATGATGAATTGGTTTCAAGGACATACGAAACGATTTAAAACTTTGATTACGCATTGCGGCGTGTATAATTTCTTTTCGATGTACGGAACAACGGAAGAAGTGTGGTTCGATGAATGGGAACACGGCGGAACTCCGTGGGATAAAAAAGAGGAATACGAAAAATTTTCTCCGCATAATTTTGCGAAGAATTTTACCACGCCGAATCTCATCATTCACAACGCGCTCGATTTCCGCGTTCCGTTTTCCGAAGGAATGCAACTTTTCACCGCATTGCAACGACAAAACATTCCGTCAAAACTTCTCTACTTTCCCGACGAAGGACACTGGGTATTAAAGCCGCAAAACAGCGAGTACTGGCATCAACAAGTATTTGGTTGGTTGAAAGAGTATTTGTCTACGACTCGTTGAGAATATAAGTAGTTGAGATATTGAGAATATAGTGTTTAGAAAACTTAGTGCTGCTTTGTGTTCTTCGTGTCTTAGTGGTGAAAACTAAAAACCACTGAGGCACTGAGAACACGAAGGTTCACTGAGAAGAACGAACGATGGAATCAATAGACTTTTGGGACTTACGTTATATTTGGTACATCTTAGGTTTTATCCTTTTTCCAAGAATAACGATAATCTTAATTTTCAACAATTATGTTACACATGAATTTTGGTGGTCAAATTTGATAACCCCCATTACAATCTGGTGGGAGTATCCAATGTTGGTACTTGGCTTTTGGTCAAAGTTTCTTTTTATGTTTCTCTATACTGCTACGCCTCGTCTTTTGCTTGGGTTGATTGGATACAATTACTTATCAAACGAGAATCATATTGCAATGATTGTTTTTTGTTTTCTTGGGTTTATTTTAGATATGGTTACCAAACATGAGTCACAAAGAACCCGAGGAAGCAATACAACTTAGAAAACCAAATTTAATTCTATGAAACTCACCATTTATCAAAAACCGACTTGCTCGACGTGCAGAGAAGTGTATAAAACTCTGAAAGAGAGCGGTGTGGATTTCGATGCGGTAAATTATTATCTTGAACCGATTCCGAAAGAGAAGTTGAAGGAACTTCTCAAAAAAATGAAGATGAAACCGCGCGAACTCTTGCGAACAAAAGAACCGCTCTACAAAGAACTTGGACTCGATGAAAAAAAACTTTCCGATGATGACATTATTGATTTGATGGTGAAGCACCCCGATTTACTTCAACGACCGATTGTGGAAAAAGGAAACAAAGCCATTCTTGCGCGACCGGCAGAAAAAATAAAAGACATTCTCTAAAACTCATTTTAAAAATTTATGAAACAGACCACATTATTTTTGATTTCGCTTTTCACTTTCGTTCTTGCCTTTTTTCTTACCACAGAAAAAAGCGAGAACATTTCCTTAACAAAGAAAACATCCGGCGCAATGCAGGCATTGGAGTTTTGGAATCGTTCACGCGCATTTCCGAATAAAGATATTCCTGAAGCGGGTTATGCGGATGCGCTTCTTTATTCCAAAAGAAATTTGCGTTCACTTTCCGAAAGAAAATTTTCCAGCGAAGAGTGGAGAAGTATTGGTCCCACCAATTTTGGCGGAAGAACTCTCGTACTCGCAATCAATCCACAGAATCCGAATACCATTTACGCCGGTTCTGCAAGCGGCGGTTTGTGGCGAACGAAATCTGCGGGTGTTGGCGCGACTGCATGGAGTTATGTTCCTGTAAAGAATTCTTCGGGTGATTATTTTGCTGTTCTCGGAGTTGGTGCAGTTGCGCTCGCTCCAAATGATACAAATACTTTGCTCATCGGAACGGGCGAAGTGTACGGTTATCAAAAATCGTTCGGTGGTTTCGGTTTGCGGACAACACGCGGAAGTTACGGTATCGGAATTTTGAAATCAATCGATAACGGGGCTACGTGGACGCACACACTCGATTGGAGTAGAAACCAGCGGCGTGGTGTGCAGGATATTGCATTCAACCCGAATAATGCAAACATCGTGTATGCAGCAACGTCGGAAGGAACATATAAATCTGCTGACAAAGGAAACTCGTGGACGTTGATTCACGCTGTTGAAATGGTGACCGATATTCTCATTCATCCGGTTAACTCTGAAACGCTTTTTGTGTCGTGCGGAAATTTAGGCAGTGTAAATTCCGGCGTGTACCGTTCGTTTGACGGGGGGCAAACATTCACCCGACTCAACGGACTTCCTCCCTTTTCCGGAAAAACGCTTTTATCATTTTATGGCGCATCGCCCAATGTTCTCTATGCTGATGTTGCAGATAGCGTTTCGGGAAAAGGTTTATACCGTTCGACAAACTTAGGCGATACGTGGACATCTCTGAATACCGAAAACTATGCTTCATATCAAGGATGGTTTTCACACTTCGCAGTTGTTCATCCCGGCGATTCATCGAAAGTGCTTTGCGCAGGAGTGGATGTTTTTAAATCTACAAACGGCGGAAGAACACTGACACAAAAATCGTATTGGTACAATTGGTTTCTTGATACAACGCTTGCTCCGGGCGAACCCGAAGGTCCTTCCGATTATTCGCACGCCGACCATCACGCGTACGCCGTTCATCCGACAAATCCCAACATTGTATATCTCGCGAATGATGGAGGGGTCTTTGTAACGACCGATTTTGGCGAAACTTTTTCCGGAAGAAACGGCGGCTACCACACGCAACAGTTTTACAACGGAACATCTTCGTCAATCACGGACTCATTTCATTGTATCGGAGGATTGCAGGATAACGCGTTTGTCGTTTCTGTTCCTTCCACGTGGAGCAACGGCTCGTGGTACCGAACGTACGGCGGCGATGGCACATGGACGGCGATTGACCAGAAAAACGATGCCCATTTGTATGCTTCAACACAAAACCTCGCGATTGTGCAGAGCGATAATCGTGGTCGGGGAGATTGGTTTTATGTTTTTGGAGGGGTGAGTAACATTGTAAATTTTTGCGCGCCATTTGTGCTTTCACCGTACTGGAGCGATACCGTTTCGCTTGAACGAAGTCGTGTGCTGTTTGCGGGTGAAGATAGAATTTCGAAATCTACCGACGGAGGAAATTCCTGGACGCAGGTGAATGGAAATCTTCCACTCGATGGCAACGCAGTTCTTTCACTCGCAGTCTCTTCAAACAAACCGGATACCGTGTTTGCAGGAACATTACCGACGGTTAAACGTGCGGGACTTTTTCGAACAACGAACGGCGGAACAAGTTGGGATAGTGTTTACCGATGGGGACCTGATTCGCTTCGAGTGTTTTTACCCAATCGTTACCCGATGGATATTGCGCTCGATGAACAAAACCCGAAACGCGCATACGTTGTATTTTCCGGGTTTGATACTTCGCGTGTCTATCGAACATCGGACGGTGGAAGAACATGGATTGATTGCACGCGATGGACAGATAGCAGTGGACAAATGGATTCGTTGCCGAACGTACCCACGAATGCGATTGCGATTGACCCGTTGACAAAAAATATCTATCTCGGAAATGATTTGGGCGTGTATGTTGCTGATAGTAACGGAACGCGATGGAATGAATTTACCGACGGAATGCCTCCCGCAATCGTGATGGATTTGAATATTTCCCGTTCGAACAGAATGTTGCGCGCCTTTACTCACGGCATTGGTGTGTACGAACGGCGATTATTAGATACAACTCTTACGCCGGTGACCGATGTGAAAGAAAGTTTTTCTTCTCCCATTTCTTTTTCTCTTGAACAAAATTACCCCAATCCGTTTAACCCTGTAACGGTTATTCGTTATTCGTTATCAGTCAATAGTGTTGTAACGCTGAAAGTATATGATGTACTCGGTAAAGAAGTTGCGACGCTCATTCACAGCAGATTAGTGGATGAAGGGAAACACGAAATCGAATTTGACGGCTCACGAGTTGCAAGCGGTATTTATTATTACAAACTTACCGTTGGAAAATTTTCGGAAATGAAGAAGATGGCTCTATTGAAATAGTTTTGAGTGAAAAGGAGAGTGGGCGCGAGAAAGGTGGAAAGCATTGGTTGTAAAAATAAAAAGTATTTCAATCAATGGAAATACTTTTCTAAACTTGCGAGGGATTAAGGACAATCAAATCATACTCTTTCGCCGCTGCAATTAATTCGGCATCAGAAGAAATCAACTGAAACGAATCTTGCGCTGATGAAAAATGTTTTTTCAATGATAACGCAGCAGATAAGTGAATAGCATCTGCACCGCGAAGGAAATGTTTTTTTGTCAATGCAACTGCTAAAGTCAATCCTTCTTTATCTATATCTATTTGTGCGAAATTGCTCCAATCATCTTCAACTTCTTTTACTTTTTGTTCAAAGGCAGAATGAGAAATTTCTTTCGCTTTCAATTTACGAGAGAGTGTTGCTACAACTTCAACAAATCCAAGCGAAGAACAAGCGAGCAAATTTTCATTGAGGAAAATTTTTTGAACAAACACAGTTCCTTCTTCGCGGATGTACCGTTTTACCCACGCGCTTGCGTCGAGATAATAAATGTTCACCGTCTATCTTCTATGAGTTGTTGCGAAGCGGATTTCCCTAACGCCGATGCCGGTTCAACGTAGTGAAATTTCTGAGATGATGTGTTCGGAATTTTTATTGATGAACTTCGGAGAGATTGTAAAGAATCGTCCAACGTTTCTTTACGATGAACATTCTCAACTAATTTCAAGATTGTATTTGCTTCAGCATCAGAAAGTTTTTCAATAACATTGTGCAATTGTTCTTTTACTGTATTCATAACATTGTTTTTTGTGGCTAAAATATACCAAAATCTCTTGCAACTGTTTTCCGGTGATGCGAATACCGAGTAACACAACAACGTAAATTATTGTTGTGCGGAGAATGATTTCGAGAAGGGTGGAGAGCATTGGTGTTAAAATAAAAAAGTATCTCGAAAAGATTCGAGATGCTTATTCACGCCCAATAACGTCAGTGTTGTTTAATTCGATGAAACGATACTCTTCAAACATTGCTACGACCGGTTCGATATTTTTTGAAAATAACTCGTACAGTTTTTTATTTTTGATATTTCCCGTTGTTATTAACAGGAGTTTGTGCGGAATATTCTGAACATAAAACGAATCTAAAAAATCATCGTCTTTCGTGATAACGATGCGGTTCTCGTTTTGTGAGACTTCTCGTATCTCATCATCGGAAGTTCTTTCTTTGTGAGGCAAATCGTCCGTGTGAATTGCGTCGTATCCTTTCTGCTTCAGAAGTTGAGATAAGTGATACGGCAATTGAGCATCAACAAGAAATTTCACGCAACGACACTATGAATTGATTTTATCTTTGTCAATCGTGAAGCGAATAATAAACACGCTTGAATGTCGTCATTTTCAATAGCGGGATAATCGGTAATAATTTCTTGTGCAGTCATTCCTGCGGATAACAAATCAAGAATCATTTCCACGGGATAACGCATATTTCTAATCGTGGGTTTTCCGTGACAGATATTTGGGTTAATCGTAATTCTTGTTAATAGGTTTTCCATAGACTATGATGAAGTTTGTTTTTTCGGGGTTGAATATACCAAAATCTCTTGCAACTGTTTTCCCCTGATGCGAATACCGATTAACACGACAACATAAAATATTGTTGTGCGGAGAGTGATTTCGAGAATGGTGGAGAGCATAGTTTGATTTTAAATTAGGTAGGAAATATTTATCGAAAAATAACTTCTTCTCTTAAAAAATCAAGAACATCATATTTTGAATCAGCCAATTCAATATTCGGGTATTTCATCTTTATTTCTTTTCGTTCTGCATCTCCTAAACCAAACGATGTACCTTTTATCGTAGCGTCTGTATAACTTGAAATACCAAGTCTTTTCAGGTTCACATCGTTATATCCAAAACCGAGAAAGTAAATATATTTTGCACCTACCAAGGATTTATACGCTTCTTTAAATTCCGGGTCATCATCTATTGACTCGGAAATAATTTTTATATGTTTTGCAGATCCAGAGCCTGCCTTTCTTAATAATTCATCTGAATAACTTCTCGAATTGTATTGCGATTGCCATGGCAACAAACCCAATTGTCCGTGAAGATGTATTATCGGTATTTTGTTAATTGATTGAACGACTTTTTCCTCGGATTTTCCATAGGAGTTTCTTAAAGAAGTAAATAGAAAATGTTCAAATGAACGGTCGTAGTTGAATGTGATGGTTGCCAATTTATTATCTTCAAATTCGTCAAAATTTGTATTCATTTTATTAAATAGATGCTCATACCAATTACCTTTAATGTCTTTTGTTTCATAGAGATTTTCTTTTATTTCAAAAGGTATAAGTGCTAACGCTAATGTGAGTTTCCCGATTTCTATAAATTCTTTTCTATGTTCAAGAAAGGCATCTACAGAAGTCTTTCCGGAATGCCGAAGTTGATTTGCGTATTGTTTTACTTCATCTAAGTCAAATTTATCATCAACAAATGCTTTCATCCATCTTTCGTCTGAAATTCCTTTGCATATTTTTTCTTTGAGTTCCTTCCCGGTTGGAAAACCATAAGGAGCGCTCGCGCCAGCACCTAAAATTAAAACGGTTGGTTCTTTAATCATAGAAATTACTTGTCCTGCACAACACGAAAACCGCCCCTGCCGTCACGATCGACGGGAGTGTAGAGGCTGCGATTCCCAACACGGCAATTGAAGCCGTCGTAGTCGAAGGAGCCGCCCCGAACAACACGGGAAGAGCCACTTGTAGGTCCTTGTGGATTTGATTGCGATGAAATTGAATAACTACCATACCAGTCATTGCACCATTCCCACACGTTTCCGCTCATATCATAAATACCAAGTTCATTCGCTTGTTTCGTTCCAACAGAATGTGTTTTACTTCCCGAGTTATCATTATACCACGCAACGTTATCAAGCGAGTTGCTTCCGCTGTATTTGTAATTGTTGTTTTTGTTTCCACCACGCGCGGCATATTCCCATTCTGCTTCGGTTGGTAAACGTTTTCCAACTTTTCTGGCATATTCTACTGCATCATTCCAACTTACATTTTCTACAGGGCAATCGGAACATTTGAAATATGAGGGATTTGTTCCCATCACCCGTTCATATTCATTTTGCGTTACTTCATATTTCCCTATATAGAAATCACTGAGCGTTACTGTGTGTATAGGTTTTTTATTATCGTAATCATTCGTTCCCATTTGAAACGTGCCGCCTTGCACATAAATCATATTTTCATATTCGGGTAAAGGTGCGGGCGGCTCATTCATTTCTTCTTTTGTTGTTACAGTTTCTGGCTTATTACTTTCTCCACCAACAAAATAAAAATTTCCCGTCAGCGAGGAGGCATCCCACGGCGTTTGTTTGTTGTTGCTTTTTTTCTGCACGTTCACGCGCGTACGTTTAAACACGTCTTCAATTGTTAATCAGGGAGTTTGTATTTGCGCGAGGAGTTCTTGTGTGTAGAGTCCGTTCTTTCCATCGCCATCGGCGGCAACTTCACCGGGAGCAGTCGCATACGCAATATACGTTCCCGAAGGCGCGTTCATAAAAGCCAATCCGCGCTCCGCAGTAGTTGAGCGCCAACTGCGAGCAAACGGATTATCGCGGCACGCATCTAACACAACAATGTTCACGCGGTTGCGCGCGTTATCCATTTCTCCCAGCACTCGTCCCACGTCAACGGCTTCAAACTCCGCATCTTGTTTTTTCTCAATCGCCGCGCCGATGGGAAGAAGATAATTTTTTCCATCCATTTGCATTCCGTGTCCCGCGTAATAAAAAAGTCCGGTGCCGCCGCGTTGTATTTTCCCGCCAAACTCCGTAATTGCATCCACCATATCGCGGCGATTTAAATTTTCACGCAGCAGCACTTCAAAGCCAACATTGCGTAAAGCATTTGCCATCGCTCGCGCATCGTTTATGGGATTTTTGAGTGACGCTTGTTTGTAGTTCGCATTGCCAATTACGAGCGCAGTGCGTTTTTCAGAAGTTGGTTGGTCAAGAGTTTTCATTCCTCTCTGCGCGAAGAGTGGAGATGAAAAGATGAAAAATAGGAAGAGAAGTTTGTACATAGTTTTATCTCCAGAATTTATTCACAGTCAATGACTCGTAGAGCAGATAAATGGATTAACGGATTACGAAACAGCATCAGAAAAAATTTCCATAGCTGATTGTTTTCCCGTTGCTTCGTTGATGAGTAAAAATTTTCCTTTATCCTCTCGCCGCAATTGTTCGTTTGCGTTGAGAAGTTCAATTCCGTAGAGTGAACCATCGGGTGCAATATCAACATTCACATCATCGCTGAGTTGAATAGTTTCAACATTCTCGCTCTTTTCACGAAATCGAATGTAGGCGATGTTGTAGCGTGGGTCGTAAGTGAGTTTCATAAGTTTTCTTTCGTTAAAAATATTTTGTAATAACTCGGAGTAAATTTACAAAATTTTCTCTGCGTTCCTTTGCGAAAACCTTTGCGCTCTTTGCGTTTAAAAACTATCTTCTTTAACCGCGAAGGAACGCAAAGTCAAGCGCAAAGTTTCGCAAAGGAATATTTTTTTTCAATGTAAATACAATTCATCTCCCACCGAAATCATTCCTGCTTTTATCACGGAACCATAAATACCGGCGCACGCTTGATTCAATTTTCCGACGGTTTTCAGGATTTCCGGATTCGATGTTTGTGTATTCGGATCAATATTGAGCATCACGCAGCGTAGGTCACGCATCGTAACTCCGACGGAAAAATTTTCGTTGCCTACAATTTTTCCAATCCATTCATCTTCATAAAAAGGAATGTCGTTCGTTAATTCAACAATGATATTTTGTCGAAACTGACGGATGTCGAGTTCGTTGCCGGATAGTTTTTCAATTTCACCGATCGTTGACATACTAATGAGAGAAATTTCCGCTTCATCGAAAATTCCGTTCTTGAAATTGACGAGCCGAACTTCTGAACCGTACGCGTTTGATAGTTCGTTCCGTAAGGTTTCGCTTTGCAATTCCAAATCTTCTCCGCTTGGCGTGATAATGCGAAGCACGGAATCCTTTACGTACGGTTTGTATCCGATCATTTTTGGAAGTTTACTTGCATTGAGAAACGGGAAATTAGTTTTATTTTCTACGATGATGAATGCAAAACGGCGGTCGTTTTCAATTCCGCGAAAGCCGAGAGTGGCAGAGGTAATAGGTTCTGCTGCCATAGATTTGACGGGATAGCGATAAATTTCTTTGACGATTCCGATTTTCTGTTTCATTCTTAATGTTCTTTCGTTTAATTATTAGACGAGTAAAATTAAAATTTCCCTTCGCGTTTCTTCGCGCACTTAGCGGTTTAAAAACAAATTATATTAACCGCAAAGAGCGCAGAGAACGCAAAAAAAAATGCACATATCACAAATCTCAAATCTACTATTGCTTCTTCAATAACGGAACTAACGCAACGCCGCACACAAATCCGCCAATGTGCGCCCAAAATGCTACGCCGCCTGCATCGCCGCCAATACCAAGCGATAACATTCCGCTGATAACTTGCATCAAAAACCAAAATCCTAAAAAGAGAAATGCCGGAAGTTCCATTGCGCGATAGAATATTATCATCGGAACAACCGCAAACACACGCGCTTTCGGAAACATAACTACATACGCGCCGAGAACTCCGGCAATCGCTCCGCTCGCACCAATCATCGGTATGTGCGATTCGGGATTGATATACACTTGGGTAAGCGCAGCAGCAAATCCGCAGAAAAAATAAAACAGAATATATTTTCCTTTTCCGAACTTGTCTTCAATGTTATCTCCGAAGACGTAGAGAAATAACATATTGCCGATGAGATGCATCCATCCTCCATGCAAAAACATTGAGGTAAAAAAAGGTTGAATTGTGCCAAGGTCAATATTCAACGTTTGAATGTCCGCAGAGAATTTTTGTGGAACTACGCCCAGGAGGAGAAACATTTGTCCCAATTCCGCACCGAGCGATAATTCATAAAAAAAGACGACGACATTCACAGCGATAATGCTGTAATTGACGATAGGAAATGTGTTCGATGGATTTGTATCGCGGAGCGGAATCATAATTCTACAACTATTATTGTATGTGCTTTCGCATTTCCAATCCCTTCACAACCACAAACGCGAGTAAAGCAAAAATAAAAAAGATGAGCAGCATCCACGCAACCGCTTGCATCGTTTCGATAATCGTGCGATAGATTTCGAGGATCCAGCGTTCGTTTGTTAGTTGAATAATTTCTTTTTTCTCGCTTTGCGGAGTGATGTATTTCTCCAAATCCCACACGCGAACTCCGCCGGAAACGCCGACGACATAAATCGCAAACTTGATGTACTTGCTCCACGACACATAAATTTCCTCAGCAATGAGTCGCTTCAAAATACTATCAATGGGATTGCGGAAAATCCGTGAGATGAGAAAACATAATACGAATGCAAGAACGAAATTGACGGCTAAAAGAGTGAAAAACATAATTACCTCGATAATTGGTTGAACTTGAATGATTGTTTATTAAAGATGCCTTCAAAATATTTTTTTGAGTCCCACAAACATTTCCGGCGAGAATATAAGAAAACGTCGGAATGATTCTTTTTTGGGAATCCAATTCGATTTGCTGATGTGTTCAATGTGTGTCCTCTGTCGGATTTCTGAAAAACTTTGGAACAAGTTTGATTAATTTGCAGATTCTCACTACATTTATTCCAGAAAATCATTCAATCGAAGAGGTAATGATAATAAGTATTTTGATATAAATTTTTTCTCACCCTTAATTTTCTTACAGGCTTTATTATGAAACAGAGGTACTTTTTCTTAGTGCTTTGTGGATTTCTTTTCTTTGCTCAAAGTTTCGCACAAAATCCACTCTGGTCTCCACCCCCAAGATATGTTGGCGGAGGGAATGGACTTGATTATCCATCAGCAATACTTACGGATGGAGCAGGGAATGTGTATGTAGGTGGTTCTACAACCGAATCTGGTTCGTCGAACAAGGATTGGGTAATTATGAAATATGATGCATCCGGCGCAGAAGTATGGGCGCGTCAATTTCCGAACGAAGGAAACGATTCGTTAGCGATGATGAAAATTGATTTGCAGGGAAACCTGTATGCATGCGGAAGAAAATACTACCCGGGACTTTCCCGGCACGCAAATGTTTATACTGCAAAATTAAACGGACAAACGGGCGATATTCTCTGGGATAGAAATTATAGTTATCGTCAGACCGGATTCGATGAAGCACTCGCATTAACCCTCGACGACCAGAAAAATGTTTATGTTACCGGCTCAGTAGAAACAGTTACCGGAATTTCTGACATAGTTGTTATTAAATATGCGTATAATTCAAGCGGGGTAGATCAAACGACCTACGTATGGTTGAAAACCATAGACGGAGGAACCGGAAGTGATGTTGGTACGCGTATCGGGATAACTTCAACGGGAAGTGTCTATGTTGGAGGATATAGCGCTGGAGCAGGTTCCAGTTTTGATATGTTTACCGCGCTACTGACAGTAAGTGGGAATTCTGTTGATACTGCTTGGACTCGCCGTTACACCGTTCCCCTATATATTCAAATAGATGAAGTTGTCGGCTTGGCGGTTGATGGAAATGATAATGTTATTGTTACCGGAATATCGCGAACATCCGATCCGGACTATCGGACGATAAAATATTCACCCAATGGCGACCAACTTTGGAATGTGAGATTTAATCAGGCGTTTGGTACAATAGAAGTACCGGTTGGTCTTGTTTTAGATAAAGCGAATAATGTTTATGTTACGGGAACTGTTCGAACGGATATTCAGAAAGAAAACATTTTTACCATCAAGTATAATGGCGCCACTGGTGATTCGATATGGACAAGTAGCCTTAACGGTCCCCTTGTTCAATCCGTTGATGGGTCGGGCGGTATTTTTATCGGAAGCGATACCTCCATTTATGTTTGCGGATTCGTTACGAATGACAGTGCGAATGGGTATAAAAATTATTATACCGCCAAAATCAACCACAATACGGGAAAAAAAATCTGGAGCGCGGAATTTGATGGTCCTGACCACCGCGATGACGTAGCAACCGCACTCGCGGTAGATGCTTCTGGTTCAGTTCACCTTACGGGAACAAGCGTTAACGGTGATGGGAATTCAGATATTATGACACAAAAATTTGCCGGCGGTTCTGCAATTACCGGAAGGGTTGTTGATGATATTGATGGTGATACTTCTACTACTATTGACCAAATTCCGTTGGTAAACTGGAAAGTCTATAGATTTACCACGCTAGGTGAAATAGCAGAATCCACGGCAACTGACGAAAGCGGTTTTTTTTCTTTCTTGAAATTAGGAAGCGTGGAAGTAACCTACGATATTATGTGTGACTCCGCCCGAAAACATAAATATGTTTTAACTGCGGGAATTGGTGGAGTTGTACAACAGATAATAGGAAATCGTACTATTCGCGTTACTGTTGATTCTTCCCTTGGGAAAGGAATTTCTATTGGAAATGATTTTTATAGTCTCCGTCCCCCTGCGTTTTCTACAGTCGTGCAAGAATCTCTCGTACTTTTAAAATCCGCATCGTTCAATAAGAAAAAAGGATTTAAAACGAAACCAACGTGGGCAAATGTTCGGGATACAGCGTGGGTAAGAACAAATTTACTCCTCACGGGAATCTCAAAAATTAGCGGCGGGCTCATTGTTGGTGTTCAACCTCCAATTGGTACTTCGTATGGTTGGGCAGTCATCGAAAAAAAATATAAAAACGGAATTACAAAAGCTAAAGACGGGAAAGCGATTCTGAAATTTCTCCCCGATAAGAAAAAGATTGCTGATGGAACTTACCTCAGTAGTTTAGCAGCTGCACGCTGTTTTGATAAATATGGAAAAAAAACATGGGTGGGTATGGTAAAAAAACCGAGCTATAAAAAGCACCCAAACCATCTTGTCGGTGAACTCATAACCCTCCGCATTAACATTATGGCTAGCGATATTAGAACAACGCAGCAAGGGTTTGGAGATTTGTTATACATAGATAGTACAAAGGTAGATTCATTATTCCCGTTTAATAGAAAGCCAGTACGAGAAATAGCAAATATTGTTGATACAATGCTATCGTATTGTGATAGGGATACTAGTCTGATAAATTACGAGGAAGCGGATTCCATCTTACACAAAATTAATTCTTCTTGTGTCGGACCGCTTGACACAATTGTTGGAAGTCCGCTTCGTGTTTACGGAAACGTAAAGTTGGATCTTATTCCCTTCCTTTTTGAAGCCCCTTCGGCTGCACGTAATAAACAATATGAAAGCGACGTGTTGTTTTCTAAAAAACCTACAACGTTCACCATGGAACAAAATTATCCAAATCCCTTTAACCCGACGACAACGATTCAATTTTCTTTACCCGAAGAAGCGTTGGTTCAACTCACCATTTATAACATCTTAGGTCAGGAAGTTCACTCGCTTCTCACGAAGGAATATTTTGATGAGGGAAATCACGCGGTGGAGTTTGATGCTTCTGCATTACCCTCCGGGATGTATTTTTATCGGTTGTCATCTCAATCGGTAGAGAGTAAACGCAAATTTTCGCTCACAAAGAAAATGATTTTAGTAAAATAACGATTTTCACCCGGCATTGTAGAAGGCGATTGTGAAAAACCAATCGCCTTTTTCTTTTTCAAAGTACGTTTTTCTTTCCTATCTTTAAGTGAATGTATCAACAAAATAAAACCGCAGGGATGAAATGACCGCACTATACAGCTTTGCATGATAGAAAAAGAAATCACTATTCGTAACCGCGCAGGAATGCACACGCGACCTGCCGCAAGTATTGTTAAGCTTGCATCAAAATTTAAATCGGAATTTATGATGTACAAAGACGGAATGGAAATCAACGGAAAAAGTATCATCGGCGTTATGTCGCTCGCGGCAGAACAAGGCGCAACACTTTTTCTTCGTTTTACAGGGGACGACGAAGCCGATGCTGCGCGTGAACTTATTGATTATTTTGAACGCGGTTTCGATGAACCAAGTTAATGGAAGAATGTAATCTGCCGATGCTCCGATAAACACTCTATGGAATTTCCTGAACAATACGGAAAAGAAAACATCATGAAAGGAATCGCCGCTTCCCCCGGAATCGCAATCGGGAACGCTTTCCTTTTTACGAAAATCATTCCGACTATTATTGAGCGAACTCTTGTTTTGGACGAAGTAGAAACGGAGATTTCCCGTTTACAAACGGCATTATTTCGTTCGCAAAAAGAGTTGAAAAAAATACTTCTGTTTGCAGAACAAAAATTAGGCGACCGCACGAAAATACTCGAAGCGCAAGTTATGGTGCTCGAAGACCCGATACTGACAGCAACATTGTTCAACCGCATCCGTGCGGAATTAAAAAATGCCGAAGTGATTGTCAGCGACGAGATTCAAAAATACCAGACGTTGATGCTTGGCGCGCACGACGAATATATGCACGAACGCGCGCACGATATGGATGATTTAAAACATCGTATCATCCGCAACCTTCAGGAGCAAAAACTAATTTCAAAAATTGAGTCGTCATCCATCATCATCTCCCATAACCTTACCTCTGCTGATACAATAATTTTGAGTCGGAATAATATCCTTGCTTACGTTACTGAAAGTGGGGGGATTACTTCACACGCCGCTTTATTTGCACGTTCACTCAATTTGCCGGCTGTCGTGGGGTTGAAGGATATTACCCGCAAATCACAATACGGAGACACGCTTATCGTAGATGGCTATGCGGGAACAGTGATAATAAACCCTTCGGAAAAGTGCATCAATGACTATGAGATAAAAAGGAAAGCATACAAAAAGCACGAAGAAAAACTCGCCGGTTTACGTGAACTTCCGGCGGAAACTTCCGATGGAAAGCGCGTAGAACTTGCGGCAAATATTGATAACGAAGAAGAAATTGAATTTGCATTGTTGCAGGGGGCTGAAGGAGTCGGACTTTTTCGGACGGAAAATATGCTTGTTGGAAGTGATAGTTTACCCACAGAGGAGGAACAATGCAACGTGTATAAAAAAATTGCAGAGCGTTTATATCCGCACAAACTTGTCATTCGCACATTCGATGTTGGTGGCGATAAAATTGCGCCAAATACAATCGAAGAAGCGAATCCGTTTTTAGGCTGGCGTGGTATTCGTGTCTCCTTGGATGACCTCGAAGTATTTTTACCGCAATTACGTGCGCTATTACGTGCCAGCACCCGGAAGAATATTTATTTGCTTCTACCGATGGTATCGAGTCTGGAGGAAGTTCGAGCCGTGAAAACGATTCTCCACAAATTGAAAGAGGAATTTCATTCAACACGCACACGATTCGACAAAAATTTGCAACTCGGCATTATGATAGAAGTTCCGTCTGCGGTATTGTTAGCCGATGAACTTGCGAAAGAAGTGGATTTTTTCAGCGTGGGAACAAACGACCTCACACAATACCTTCTTGCTGTTGATAGGGGAAACCCTTTTGTTTCCAATCTCTTTACCGAATTCCACCCTGCAGTTTTGCGAGCGCTTCATCAGGTAATTTCGTCAGCGCATAAAGTTGGAAAGTGGGTGAGTGTTTGCGGTGCGATGGCGAGTAATGCAGCCGCGACGAAGTTATTAGTCGGTTTGGGGTTTGATTCGTTGAGTGTTGAGCCGACGATGCTTCCGGAAATCAAGAAAATAATCCGCGGTATTTCCTACAAAGAGGCGAGAGGAATTGCAACAACGGCTTTACAATTTACCACCGCGAAGGAAGTTGAACAATACCTCAACGGAGTGTTGAAAAAAGAATTTCCTTCCATTGCTGAACAACGGTTATAAAGCGCCCGGGAACATAGTTCCTTCCTCGCTGTTTTCTCGAATGTCTTCCGGTAAATTTTTCTCCCGCGATGCAAGAACCGCAAGTTCATCGCACCGTTCGTTGAGCATATCGTTTGCATGTCCCCGTGTCCAACGAAATTCGATGGTGTGTTTAATTAAAAGAGGGAGTAATTTTTGCCACAAATCAATGTTCAGCGCCATTTCCCGTTTATTGCGTTTCCAATTATTTGCTTTCCACTTTTCTAACCATCCTTCATTGATTGCTTTGACTATATATTGAGAATCTGTGAAGAGTGTAACTTTGCACGTTTCTTTTAAATGGCTAAGAGCGTTGATGACGGCGAGAAGCTCCATTCGGTTGTTGGTTGTATTCGCAAATCCGCCGGAGATTTCTTTTTTCGTTTCACCAAAAAGAAGAATTGCCGACCATCCGCCAGGACCAGGGTTTCCTGAACAAGCGCCATCGGTATAAATTGTTACTTGTTTCATTGAAGCGTTTTCAATTGTCTCATAGGTGAATTCAAAAAATTGATAAAAATGTAATGATATTCTGTCAATCATCCATAGTCACACACTCCCTGCTTTTTCCATATATTTCGCCCCGCTCGGAACGATTTTCTTCGTTAGCGGGTTTTTACAGAACATATTTAGTACGTTTTTTCTTTTCTTGAAACACTTCATCTCTCTCTTTTTCATTTTCGTTTTCTGTGAGTTTACGAATTCACAACCGAACGACATTAAATTCAAACTTGCGCAAAATTACGAGCGTGGCGGCGATTGGGAAAAAGCGCTTCCGCTGTATGAAGATTTATACCGGAGCGATTCCTCCAACGTTGTTTTTTTTGATGCATTACGGCAATCGTATCTTCAAGTGAAACGGTATAATGATGCCATTTCCCTCATTGAAAACCGCCTCAAAAAATTTTCCAACGATATTTCTCTCTATGCTTCACTCGGTACCGCGTACGCTAAAGCAGATAAAGAATCGTTAGCAATACAGGTTTGGGAGAAATGTATTTTGCTTGATAAAAAGAATTTGGTTATGTATAAAACTGTTGCAGAAGCAGCGAGGGAAAATCGGATGTGGGAAACGTCAATCGCCCTCTTTCGGAAAGGGAGAACGGAAATAGGAACCTCATCGTTGTTTGCGACAGAACTCGGGAGTCTGTTTGCAATATTGATGCGGTATGAGGAAGCGACAACCGAATATCTTTTATTGCTGAATGACTCACCGCAGCAAGTTTCTTATGTCCAATCGCGGCTAACAGCATTCACGGGAAAGCCGGAAGGACGAAAAGCGGCGATTGAAGTGGTGCAACGAACGCTTGCGACACAACGAGAAAATATTTCACTGATAAAATTATATGCGTGGCTCTTGATGGAGGGAAAAGATTTTCCGAAAGCGTTTGAAGTATATAAAGAGATAGATAAAAAAACGAAAGCAAATGGGAATGAATTATTTCAGTTTGCCGAGCGAATCTACCGTGATAAAGAATTTTTCGTTGCCGCTTCCGCGTATAATGAGATACTTCAACACTATCCTCGATTACCGCAAGCGGTGAATGTTCGGTTCAATTTTGCGCGTTCCGTGGAAGAACTTGCAAAAGAAAAAGATTCGACAGTATTGAAACTATTCGCTTATGCAACATTTTCTATTTCGTTTGAAGAAGCGATTTCTTCATATTCCGCGCTTGCAAAAGAACAGGGGAAAACAGAAATTGCCGCGCAGAGTTTATACCGAATCGCTCTCATTCAGGCGGAACAATTTTCAAACAGTTCCGACGCACTACAAACGCTGGAAAAGTTACAACAATCCGTGCTCCCCGCTTCGCCGATGCGCATTGAGGGAAAGTTACTCTCGGCAGAATTATTTCTCCAAAAAGGAGATACAACTTCTGCTTTCTCGATGCTTCGGGCAATTTTGACTGAACAGCGCATACAATCATCGCAGAGAGAACGGGCATCGTTCCGTCTTGCTGAACTGTATTATTTCATCGGAAATTTTCAGGAAGCATCGAAACGGCTCGAAGAATTAACGAAAGTCCTTGCGACCGATATTGCCAACGACGCTCTTACGTTACAACTCTTTCTCGGAACACATCGCGGGAAAGAAGAATTTCTTTTGAAAAAATTCGCGGCAACGCAATTTCTTATTCGTCAAAAAAAAAATCCGGAAGCGATTGAATCGTTTGAAACACTTATCGCCCAAAATCCTCAATCCGAACTTGCCGACGATATGTTGCTGGAAGTTGGAATTTTACAGACGAAGATTTCCCATCACGATGACGCCATCGCCACATTTCAAAAATTTCTTTCACAGTTTGAAGAAAGTTTATTGCGCGATAAAGCGCTATTTTTGCTCGCAGAAATTTACGAACGGAACCTCCATCAAACGTCAAAAGCAATTGCATCGTACGAAAAATTATTGAACGATTTTCCCCAATCACTCTTTGCAAACGAAGCACGAAAACGCATTAGAATTTTACGCGGAGACACATTATGATTTTAGATTTTAGATTGCAGATTTTAGATTTAATTGAAATACGTCATGTTGAGCGCAACCCGATTCATCGGGAGAAGTCGAAACACAATTTAAAAAAATTCTTACTTCTTACTTTTTACTTCTTCCTTCTTCCTTCTTTTTCCTTCTCCCAAGGAAAAATTCTTATTCCGATGGATTTATCGCAAACCGACCATCTGAAAGCGTACGGGATTGCCTACTGGACATTGACAAAAGGAATAGAAGTGGATTGGCTTTTGAATTATCGCGGCGGCTCGTTTATGGTGAATGCAAATGAACTTGTAACGAACGAATGTCGTGTGCGGGGCGTTTTGTTCGAACAAATTTCCGGCAGCAGCGCCGCGCAAATTTTTTCGGAAGTGCAGAGTGAAGACAATAATATGGATGCTGTCCGTTTGGAAAAGCCGCCGAAGATGGCAGTCTATCAACCATCCAGTTTTCGACCGTGGGATGATGCCGTCGTTCTTGCGCTTACGTACGCAGAAATTCCTTTCGATAAAATCTGGGATGAAGAAGTGCTCGGAAAAAAATTGTATCAGTACGACTGGTTGCACTTGCACCACGAAGATTTTTCCGGTCAATACGGTAAATTTTATGCTTCGTTCCATACCGCACAGTGGTATATCGAACAACAAGTATTAAATGAAAGTATGGCAAAGAAACTCGGATACCGAAAAGTTTCGGAAATGAAAAAAGCGGTCTCGCGGGAAATAAAACAATATGTCGCAGGCGGTGGATTTATGTTCGCTATGTGCGCGGCGACTGATTCGTATGATATTTCCCTTGCCGCTGAAAATACCGATGTGTGCGATGTGATGTACGACGGCGACCCGCAAGATGCCAATGCGCAATCAAAACTCGATTTCTCGAAAACGCTGGCATTCGAAAACTTTACCATTGAAAGAAATCCGCTCCGCTATGAATATTCCGATATTGATATTCCCCCGAGCGATATGGCGGGAATGATGAATCCCGAAACCGATTACTTCACGTTGTTTGAATTCTCGGCGAAGTACGACCCGGTTCCAACAATGCTCACACAAGACCACGTGAATGTGATTCGCGGGTTTATGGGACAAACAACGAACTTCAAAAAATCCATTATAAAAAAATCAGTCATTGTTCTTGCGGAAAAGGAAGGAACGCAGGAAGTGCGATACATTCACGGGAATTTAGGACGTGGAACATTTACGTGGTACGGCGGACACGACCCAGAAGATTATCAGCACGCGGTGGGCGACCCTCCAACGCAATTAGATTTGCACAGAAATTCTCCCGGCTACCGTTTGATTTTGAACAATGTTTTATTTCCCGCCGCTAAAAAGAAACAGCAGAAGACGTAATAAGTAATTGGAATTAGTCATTTGTCATTAGTAGAATGTAGTAAATTTGAAGGTGAGCTGATTTACGAATGACAAATGATTATTTCAAAAATTCCAAATGAATTCCTATTTAGATTTTTCCCAACAATTATTTTCTTCCTACAATGCATGGAAAGTTCCAAAATTTTCCACACACGTTATTCATCGCGAAGTGGAAGAACATATTCAATCGCTGAAGGGAAGCGAAATAAAAATCACCAGCGATGGTGTTTCGTTTGAAGGGAGAAGAATTTACTTGCTTTCTCTTGGCAACGGAAAGCGAAAAATATTCTCGTGGACGCAAATGCACGGTGATGAATCCACCGCAACGAAAGCGGTATTTGATATTCTCAATTTTTTTCTAAAGAACAGAAACACAAATGAAGCCGAAAAAATTCTTTCAGAATGTACATTGTATTTTCTTCCGATGGTCAATCCCGATGGCGCGGAAAGAAATCAACGACGGAATGCACAAAATATTGACATCAACCGCGATGCACAAGCGTGTCAAACACTCGAGGCAAGATTACTGCACGGTTTGCGATTGAGTTTGCGCCCGGAATTTGGTTTCAACTTACACGACCAGGAATTAAGCACCGTTTCCAATTCAAAAGAAATTACTGCGCTTTCACTTCTTGCTCCTGCATTCGATGAAAAGAAAAGTGAAAATGAAACACGCACAAAAGCAAAGCGCGTTGCATCTGTAATTTCCGAAACAATGAAACAATTTATTCCCAACAATCTTGCGCGATATAACGATGACTTTGAACCGCGTGCATTTGGCGATACATTCCAAAAGTTTGGCGTAAGCACAGTTTTACTTGAAGCGGGACATTCAAAAAATGATACGGAGAAAAAATTTGTTAGGAAATTATATGCGGTGAGTTTGTTTTCGTGTTTTTATGCAATTGCAACAAATGATTTTTCTTCAACGGAAGTTTCTTCTTATGAGCAACTTCCTTTCAATGGAAAAAAAGCGTACGATTTACTATTGAGAAATGCAATTGTCAAATTTCCGAACGAGAAAACAATGACCGCCGATATTGGCATTTCCTATCAAGTGGATACACATTCAGAATTTCCTCCGAAGATTGCTGACGTTGGAGATTTATCCACCTTTTCTGCATTGCACGAAATTGATGCGAGTGGAGTAGTTATTCCGCAGGAGAAAGTGGAGTTGGGAAAAAATGTTGATGTCGAGTTTTTTCAACTGAAAGGAATTGAATTTTCCAAATTGCCGTGGTGAGTTATCTTTGTCAATCATATACCTTTTAGTATTTTTTCTGCGCTTAATTTTAAAGCAACAAATTTTTCCCAATACCTTTGGACTTAAAACAAAAGCAAAAAGAATTTGAACGCGAAGCCGTGCCGCAGATGGATGTGCTGTATAGTTACGCTTACCATATAACGAACGACCACGACGATGCGCAGGATTTACTGCAAGAGACCTTTCTGAAAGCATTTCGCTTCTGGGATAAGTTTGAGAAGGGAACTAATTTAAAGGCGTGGTTGTTTCGGATAATGAAAAATTCGTACATCAACCGGTATCGCAAGGAAAAGAAAGAGGGCGTTTCCGTCAGTTACGATGAAGTCGAAGATTTTGTGGAAACGATTCGCGATGAAGCATATCACTCGGAAAATCTCGCCGAAAGTCTCTCCAAAAATCTTCTGGATGACGAAGTGGCGCGGGCGCTTGAATCGCTCCCCGACGAATTTCGCACCGTCATTCTTCTCTGCGATATTGAAGGTCTCCCGTACGAAGAAATTGCAGAATTTATTCAATGCCCGATTGGAACCGTTCGGTCGCGAATCCATAGAGGAAGAAAAATATTACAACAAAAATTACAAACTTATGCAAAGAAGAAAGGGTATATAGCCAATGCCTAATGCTACAACTTTTACCGCATCGAGCGATTTTTCCTCGTGCAACCAATACTCCGAATTAATCACCGCCTTTGTAGATGGCGAACTCCACACCGAAGAAGAAACCACATTTCGTTCTCATCTTCACATATGTTCACGATGCCAATCAAGTTATGAAGCAGAAATAGCGACGAAGAATCTGATTCATACTGCTGTTCCTCCTCTGAAAACACCATGGCGTGTTCGTGCGGATATCATTGAAAAAATCCGCATTGAAGCAGGAGTGGAAAAACAACAAAATCCCTCTCCTGTTTTCCTCTGGTGGAAGCCATCACTCGCGTTTGGCGGAGCGTTAGCGCTTTTTCTAATTTCGTTTCTCTTCTTTTTTAATCAAGAGAAAGAACCACCGAAGGAAATTTCCATCTTGCAAAATGTTCCGACCAAAGTGGAAGAGAAGAAGATTGCATCAAGTGATATAACATCTTCAACAGCCAGCATACCAGCAGTTGAGCCGCTTGTTGGCACATCGCAGGCGAATGTTTTGGAGGAATCAATGACTGATTTCGATTTGTATTTGCAAGGGAAAAAGAAACCGAAAAAAACATCTCGTGAGAGCAATGAATTACAACAATTTCTTTCGTCGCGGGTAAATTTTCCTGTAAAACTTCCGCAAATGAAAGATTGCGAATTGCTCGGAGGCGACGTGCAGGAATACGGAAGCGAACGTATCGCAAAAGTAATGTATTCGCATCGCGGTCAGGCAATGACGCTGTACCAAACCTCTCTTGCTGCAATTGATGAAGGTGATATTTTCTTTTTACCCGAATCTATTCGCACGATATTGAAAGAGGGAAGTTGGTATGTTGATAAGTCTGACCCCAAATGTTGTGTAACGATGTGGGTCGAAAGCGGAACATTATTTTACGCTGTCAGCAATGCCAATTCTCAGGAAATTATGCAAGAATTATCCACCGGATTTCAGACTGTGAGTAAGAAATGATGGCAAAAAGAAATTTAGCCCTTGGTCTTTTCGTTTTTATTACAATTATTTTAAATGGGTGTGGTTCGAAAACGGAAGAAGGCAATAAGTCCGATAAAGTTGCATCGTATCAGACTGTCGGGAATTTCCAATCGAAAGATATTCAGGGAAATAACATTGAACTTTCCTCCTTTACGGAAAAACTAACGTTGATAAATTTTTGGGCAACGTGGTGCGGACCATGTGTTGCGGAAACTCCCGATTTAGTAGAAGTGAGCACTATGATGAAAGAACGGGGAGTAAAATTTATCGGTATCTCCGGTGATACGGGACCATCGGCGGCAGAAGATGTGAAAGAGTTTGCGGCGAAATATAAAATTCCGTACACCATCGTGATAGATAACGATGAACAACTGCAATCCGTGTTCGGCAACGTGCGGGCATTTCCGACAACATTTCTCGTGAATAAACAACAGCAAATTGTTTCGCAATGGATTGGACTTCGCCCGAAAGAATTTTTTATCGCGGAAATAGAGAAGCATTTGCAGTGAAAAAAACGTTGGTGAATGAATGAACCCGATGGAGAGATTTGTCGGGTTTTTTTATTCCATTTTCAGAAAGCGGGACTTCTTTGCTCCTCTCCCGATTCTTTCCTAAATTTCCCCGCCAAAATTAAGCGAACCTCAAATGCCAACCTAAAAAATTTTCCGTAATCGTCTTTGCTGACATTGTCGGAGATACTGCGATGATGAGTAAAGATGAAAACGCAGTGCGCACGCTTCTTAACTCATTGCGAGAAATTTTATATCCGCGTGCAGAATTAAAAACGGTGTTGATGAGTTTTGATACGGCGAGAGATGCTGTCCATTGTTCTATCATTTCACAGCAGCAAGTTTCTACAATTTCCAAACTAATCTTTCTTCGGGATTCATCACAACGAAGTTATTCAAGAAGAAATGGAAGATTTGATGAATTCTAACGAAGAATCCCGATGGTTTCTTCCTTTTAAAAAATTATGACTCCTGAAAAAACTACTGAATTAGAAATCGAAAATCGCCGACTCAAGTTAGCCGTTGAAGAACTTTCCGTGCTGAACGACCTTGCGCGGGCTATCAGCGGATTGCAGAGTTCGGAAGAAATAATAGATACGATTGTCCGCCGTTCGCTACGGGCAATTAACGCGGAACAGGGCGTCATCACGCTGGTGGAAAAAGATAAAGCCGAGCCGATGAAAACGCTCGTTCGGGCGATGGTGAATTCAATGGAACACGAGGAATTTCACGTCAACGAGTTAATGCTTGGGTGGATGCAACTGAACAAGAAACCGCTGCTGATTGATAATCCCAGAAGCGATTCACGGTTTCAGTTTGCCGGATGGGATGAAACCGTTCGCAACTTGTTATGCGTTCCCCTGATTGTGAAATCTGAACTCATCGGCGTATTGACCGTGTATAATAAAAAAGGTTTGCAGAATTTCGCGGAAGATGATAAACGATTGTTGAGCATTATTGCCGGACAATCCGCACAAGTGGTCGAGAACGCGCGACTGTATGAAAAGGAACAACAACTCTTTCACATCCGGCAGGAAGTTCAGGTTGCCGCAAAAATTCAGGAAGAACTTTTACCAAAAAGTGCGCCGAAACTTTCCGGTTATGACATCGCGGGAAAAACAATTTCTGCACAAACTATCGGCGGTGATTATTTTGATTTTATTCCGGTGAATGAAAACAAACTTGCGATTTGTCTTGGCGATGTTTCGGGAAAAGGTTTACCCGCCTCGTTGTTAATGGCGAATGTGCAGGCGACGTTACGAGGAATTACCTTGGGAACAAATTCGGCAAGCGTTTGTATTCAACGTTCAAACAAACTTCTCCACCAAAGTACCGGCGCGGAAAAATTCGTTACGCTGTTTTACGGAATTTTAGATACGGCATTGCATCAATTCTGTTTCTGCAACGCCGGGCATAACAATCCGTTTTTATTTTCCCAAGAATCAGAACCACTCCAACTCGAAACCGGAGGAATTGTTCTGGGAATGATGGATGATTTTTCGTATGAAGAAGAAACAATAACTTTGCAATCGAACGACATCCTCGTCATTTATTCTGATGGAATCACCGAAGCAATGAACACCAGCGAAGAAGATTTTGGCGAAGAACGGCTGATAAAAATAATTCTTCAAAACAAAAACAGCGATGCAAGTACTCTCGTCGAAAAAATAGTTTCTGAAGTAAAATCCTTTGCCGGAAAAGCAGAGCAGTCGGATGATATAACGTTGGTGGTAGTCAAACGAAATTGAACCACTATTTCTTTTACTCATTGATTCAATAAATCAAATAATTTTATGCTCGGACAAACAATTTCACACTACAAAATATTAGAAAAACTCGGCGAAGGTGGGATGGGCGTTGTGTATAAAGCGCACGATACCAAACTCGACCGATTCGTTGCGCTGAAATTTCTTTCTACACATCTTGCTTCATCTGAACAAGATAAAGCAAGATTTATTCAGGAAGCAAAGTCAGCTGCTGCACTTAACCATCCGAATGTCTGTTCCATTATAGATATCCAAGAATACGAAGAGCAAATGTTTATCGTAATGGAGTTTGTTGATGGACAAACGCTGCACGAAAAAAAATCATCGCTCACACAAAAGCAAGCGATTGATTACGGAATACAAATCGCCGACGGTCTTGCTGCTGCGCACGAGAAAGGAATTGTTCATCGCGACATCAAACCGGAAAATATAATGATTCGTAAAGATGGCATTGCGCAGATTATGGATTTCGGTTTGGCAAAACTCCGCGCAAACGGAAGCGAGATAACACGATTGACGAAAGCAGGAAGCACCGTTGGTACAATCGGATATATGTCACCGGAACAAGTGCAAGGTTTCGATGCCGACCATCGGAGCGATATTTTTTCACTTGGCGTTCTTTTGTATGAAATGTTGACAGGACAACTTCCATTTAAGGGAGTTCACGAAACCGCTTTGATGTACGAAATCGTCAATGTGGATACGATGCCAATGTCTGCCGTGAAACCCGAAATTGATACAAGTCTCGATGCAATAATTCTTGATTGTTTAGAAAAAGATCCAAAGGAACGTTGCCAATCTGTTGCGGAAATAGCGCGCGACCTTCGGCGAATAAAACGAGAATCGAGCCGCTCGCAGGTAAGCCGAATGACCACTTTACGAACTCCTTATCTTCCCAATGAAACAAATGTTTCTTCGTCCGCTGTTCAATCTATGGAAGTTCGATTCATTGATAGGATGAAGAATGCAGTTGTATTTTGGATTATATGCGCATTTCTTTTTTTGGGAACGACCGTAACGTTGCTTCTTTTTCCAAATCTTCTTTCGTACTCAAAAAATGTTGATGTTATCCGAGCATTCATTCCGGAGCCAGAAAAATTTAACTACAGCAAATTTGTAGGAGGAGGACAGATAGCAATTTCACCTGATGGACATACAATTACATTTGTGGCGGTTGATTCTTCCGGTAAATCGTCGCTTTGGATAAGACCGATGAATGCCCTCAATGCAACAATGTTTTCCGGAACCGAAGGAGCGGCAACTCCATTTTGGTCTCCCGATAACCGCTACATCGGATTTTTTGCCGATGGGAAATTGAAAAAAATTGAAGCAGACGGCGGACCTCCATTTTCTATTTGTGATGTAGTTACAGCACGAGGTGCATCCTGGAATCAATACGGAATAATAGTCCTTCCGCTCGATCAACTTGGAGGAATCTCACAGGTTTCGGATGCAGGCGGTACTCCAACAATAATTACTACTTTGGATTCAACACGCAATGAACAAACTCATCGTTATCCATTCTTTTTACCCGACGGAAAAAATTTTCTCTATCTTGCGAGGACAACTGCTTCAGGAAGCGGTAGTGCACTCGACGCAATTTGTATTGCATCAGTAGATGGTAAATTAAATAAAAGAATTCTTCCGGGTGTTTCAAATGCTACTTTTGCCGCAGGACATCTGTTATATATGCGGGAAAATACTCTTATGGCTCACGCGTTCGACCCCGATGCGTTGGAACTAAAAGGCGACGCATTCCCGATTGTTGAGTCTGTTGAATTTAGTACGCGATTCAGTGTTGCAACGTTTTCCGTTTCACAAACAGGAATTCTTGTGTACCAGGGAAAAAGCCAATCTTCCACGCCTGAACTTGTACTCGTAAATCCGAGTGGAAAAATTCTGAACTCGTTCGGTCAACCGGAGATTTTCGTCAATGCGAAACTTTCAAATGATTGCAAGAATATCGTTATGGATTTGTACGAAGTTTCTGCTCGGAACGCGGACCTCTGGTTACTGGATATCGAGCGTAATGTGAGGACGCGGTTCACTTTTGATGCCGCAGTGGATTTTAACCCCGTATGGTCGCCTGATGGAAGTCGTGTTTTTTTCAGCTCTAATCGTAAAGGGAAACAGAACATTTACGAAAAAATATCTAATGGTGCAGCCAATGAACAACTTCTTATAGAATCAGGACTTAATAAGTTTGTAACGGACATTTCTCCTGATGGGAAATTTACTCTATTTAATTCCGATGATCTGAAAAATGAAACTGATATTTGGGTACTTCCTTTTTCAGGTGAGCGCAAACCAACTCCATTGATAGCCACAGAATTTGATGAGTCAAATGCAACATTTTCTCGTGATATGAAATGGATTGCGTATCAATCAAATGAATCGGGGAAGAATGAAGTCTATGTAAGACCGTTTCCTGTTGCAGATGCAAAATGGCAGGTTTCAACAAATGGTGGCGGCGCTCCTCGATGGAACGATAACGGGAAAGAGATTTTCTATGGGAGCAATGGGAAAATAATGTTAGCAGAAGTCAACGGCAGCGGTTCTACTTTTGTCGTTGGCAAAGTACGCGAGCATTTTGACCCTGCTGTTCTTGGGAATGAAGTTGTTGGAAATAATACGCTATTGGATATCTCCGGAGATGGACAAAAAATTTTGATGTCAATTTTGCGCGGCAGGCAATCTTCCGCACCACTTACGATTGTTACAAACTGGACAGAAGATTTAAGGAAGAAATAAACAGCAGATTAAGGGATGAAAAGATTTTATGATTGACCAAACATTTTCACATTACAAAATTTTAGAAAAACTCGGCGAAGGAGGAATGGGCGTTGTGTATAAAGCGCACGATACCAAACTTGACCGCACTGTTGCACTTAAATTTCTTCCCGCTCATCTTGCCGGTTCGGAACAAGACAAAGCAAGATTTATTCAGGAAGCGAAAGCAGCATCGGCGCTCAATCATCCCAACATTTGCACCATTCACGACATCCAAGAACACGAAGAACAAATGTTCATCGTAATGGAGTTTGTTGATGGACAAACGCTCCACGAAAAGAAATCATCGCTCACGGAAAAGCAAGCGATTGATTACGGAATCCAAATCGCTGATGGACTTGCTGCTGCCCACGAGAAAGGAATTGTTCACCGCGACATCAAACCGGAAAACATAATGATTCGCAAAGATGGCATTGCGCAGATTATGGATTTCGGTTTGGCAAAACTCCGCGCAAACGGAAGTGAGATAACACGATTAACGAAAGAAGGAAGCACGGTCGGAACTGCGGGATATATGTCTCCCGAACAAGTGCAAGGGCAAGAGACCGACCATCGCTCAGATATTTTTTCATTCGGTGTATTGCTGTATGAAATATTCACCGGTCAACTTCCATTTCGAGGAGTACACGCAACAGCGATGATGTATGAAATTGTGAATGTTGATTCGCCGCCGATGTCATCCATCAAACCGGAGATAGACTCATCGCTCGATGCAATTGTGTTGGAATGTTTGGAGAAAGATGTGAACGAGCGAGCGCAATCGGCGAAACAAATTTCTATTGACCTGAAGCGATACAAACGCGAATCAAGTAGAACAAGAATGAGCAGCACGTTTTCGACGGGAGCGATTTCGAAAATGTCAAAAGATTCAGAGATTACCCCCGGAGGATTCCTTTCAAGAATGAATCGTTTGCCGTGGATTATTGCAATTGTTTGTTTTATCAGTTCAGCGATACTCGGAGTAATGTTTTTTCGCAGTTCTTCGATTGAAAGAAATACAATCCGCTCAGTTATTTTACCTCCTGAAGAAGCGGAATTTGATTTTTATGGAAACACCTCCGGTCCTCCTGTTATCTCACCGGATGGAAAACAGATTGTATTTTCTGCAAAGGATTCTTCTAATAAAAGACGGCTTTACGTTCGGTCTTTAAATTCACTTGAAGCGCTGCCGCTTGCCGGAACAGAAGGCGCTCGTCATCCTTTTTGGTCGCACGATAATCAGTTCATCGGGTTTGTTGCGCAAGGCAAGTTGAAGAAAATTGATGCATCCGGAGGACCTGCGATTACCATTTGCAATAGTGGAGATTCTCGCGGCGGCACGTGGAGTAAAGAAGGTAATATCGTTTTTTCTCCGGGTGTGGCTAACACACTTTTTGTTGTTTCTGCTTCGGGAGGTACTTCAACAAAAATTACTACACTCGATTCAGTGAGAAAAGAGACTACTCATCGTTGGCCTTTCTTTTTACCTGACGGTCAACATTTTCTCTATTTTGCCCGCACTGTTGCTACCGGTTCGCAAGGTGAAGGAGACGCAATCCGCGTTGCATCGCTCGATGGCAAAGAAAATAAAATACTCGTGAACACATCATCGAACGCCGTGTATGCATCGGGTCATCTCTTGTTCGTGCGGGGAAATAGTCTCGTCGCGCAACGATTTAATATCAACACAGTAGAATTGGAAGGAGAACCATCGGTGATTGTTCAGGGAATCGCGTTTGACCCATCAATTACTCGCGGTCTTTTTTCTTCTTCTGAAAATGGATTCTTAATTTATCAAACGGGAAATGTTCAAGTTGGTTCGAATCTTATCATCATGGATCGCAATGGAAAAGAATTGGGCAAGGTTGGTGATATTGGAGAATACTTGGCTTTTCGTATCTCTCCCGATGGTCAGCAAATTGCGTTAGGGCTCTGGGATCAAAAATCCCGCAACAATGATGTGTGGATATATGAGATACAGCGAGGATTAAAAACACGCTTCACGTTTGATGCCGCTGCAGAAACAAATCCCGTTTGGTCGTCCGACGGAAATCAAATTGTATTCTTGTCAACTCGAAAAGGAAATGGAGACCTATATATAAAATCCTCAAGTGGTGCGACAAGCGAGGAAATTTTGCTTGAATCAGGAGATGGAAAAAGCCCGAGTGACTGGTCATCGGATGGAAAATTTATTGCGTATAATGTTAATGGGGGTTCTAAAACACAAACCGACATTTGGGTTTTATCATTAAATTCTGATTCGGGAAAACAAAAGGCAACTCCATTTTTACAAACAGAGTTTAACGAAGGGGAAGCGCGTTTTTCTCCCGATGGAAAATGGATTGTCTATAGCAGCAATGAATCCGGTCAAGCAGAGGTTTACTTACGCCCCTATCCCGGACCGGGAGGAAATAGACAAGTTTCCACTGCCGGCGGTTACACACCAAGTTGGCGTAATGATGGAAAAGAAATTTACTATATCAATATTGACCGAAAATTGATGTCGGCAGAAATTGCGATGAAAGGTTCGACGGTAGAAGTGAGTTCAGTGAATCCGTTATTTGAGTATAGGGGATTAAATTACGATGTGTTCGCTGATGGCAAACGGTTCATTCTGAATGTTCCGATTGAAACTCAAGTTACGTCACCTCTCACGCTTGTTGTCAATTGGGATGCGGAGTTGAAGAAGAAGTAAATTTTATTGGAATAATGGATTATTGGAGTGCTGGAGTGTTGTTTCATTCACATTACAAAATTTTAGAAAAACTCGGCGAAGGCGGAATAGGCGTTGTGTACAAAGCGCACGATGATTCGCTCGAAAGAAAAAATATACTTTTCATTTTTTTAACTATTAACTGCGTATGAACTATTACCTTGTTAAATCCGAACCCGAAACATATTCGTGGGAAATGTTTCTCAAAGAAAAGAACACATCTTGGACAGGCGTACGAAATTACGAAGCGCGGAATAATCTGCGCGCGATGAAGAAAGGCGATTCTGTACTTTTCTATCACAGTGGTGATGCGAAAGAAATTGTCGGCATTGCAAAAGTGGTGAAAGAATTTTACCAAGACCCGACAACAGAAGAAATAGCATGGGTTACCGTAGATGTATCGCCGTTGAAAAGTTTGAAGAAACCGGTTTCACTCACGCAACTTAAAGCGAATACAATTTTGAAAAACACAAAACTCGTTCGTCAACCGAGAATTTCAGTTCATACATTAACGAAAGAAGAGTTCGATGTGATAGTGGAAATGAGCAAATGAAATTCTACAAACACAATTCTCAATCCTAACAAATTTAGTATTAGAATTTGTTTAGGATTTCGCGTTTAGGTTTTTATTGGTAGATTTTTTTATCAGTACAACAAGTACCGTTTCCTTTTTTTTAAAAATTTTTCCGCTTCTTCTTTCCACATCAACGAAAATTCTTCAGCAGATTTTCCGGATTCAATCGCATAGCGAAATTTTGTTGTTCCCGCTAACCTGTCAAATTGTTTTCCATTGAATTGCAGTGAATCTTTTGCAACCACGTGTAATGTTACAAGCAATGAATACGCAGTTTCGAACGGTTTGAATTTTTTTATATCCGTTATGTGCAGAAAGATTCCGTTGCAAAGTTTATCGGCGTACTTCGGCGAGATTGCTCGGAGTGAATCTACGCGCGGGATAAAAGAAATCGGAGATATTTCCACCCCCTCCATTTCTCTTTGTTCAATTTCTTCCATCCACAATTGATTATCAACGAATGGCGCGCCGAGCATCTGAAATGGAAATTCCGTTCCGCGCCCTTCGGAAATATTCGTTCCCTCAAATAAACAACTGCCGGCATAAACTAACGCGGTCGTTGGAGAAAGAATATTCGGCGATGGCGGAATCCATGCGAGTTGTGTATCATTCCAAAACACTTCACGATTCCAATTTTCACAAGGAATAATTTTCAAATTGAGTTGCTCGCTATTGGGAATCCATTTTTCTCCCACTATCATTGTTGCAAGTTCTCCCAGCGTTAAACCGTGGCGATTGGGAAGAGGAAATTTTCCGACAAAAGATTGCAACGAATCTTCACGAATGAAACCCTCGACTGCATTTCCTCCGATGGGATTTGGTCTATCGAGAATGATAAATATTTTTCCGTATTCCGAAGCGGCTTCCATGGCTAATCCCATTGTGGATGCGTATGTGAAATACCGCGAACCTACATCTTGCAAATCGAACAAAAGAATATCAATATCGTGCAACATTTCACTTGTGGGCTTGAGTGTTTTTCCGTATAAAGAAAAAATAGGAATTCTGCTCGCGCTATCAATTTGATTTTCAATTTTTTCTCCCGCTGAAACATTACTCCGAAATCCATGTTCGGGAGAAAAGATTGCAGTAACATTCACTTTTTTTTCAAGAAGAGCGTCAACGAGATTTTTATTTTCTATAATGCCGGCGGCATCGGAAAAAACGATGGAAGAAGAGTTGCACAGAACCCCGACACGTTTTCCTGCGACGAGGGTGAGATGTTGCTCAAAAAATACTTGCGCGCCGATTTTTGTTTGAGCAAAGAGCATGGAGTAAGGAGCATAGAGCGAAGGGCAGAGAGCAAATAGCAAAGAGTAAACTACCAATGACCAATGACGAATGACGAATGACATTTGTATGTTCATTTAAGAAAAAATTGTTTTGCAATTGTCCACGCTGCAATCGTCATTCCATCCCAAATTTCGCCGCGGAAAATTTTTTCATCTATTTCTGCGGGAAACAATTTTACCAATTCAAATTCTTCCGATTCATCGTGGGGAACATTGACGGGAGAAAGTTGTTTTGCAATAAAGATTTTGCAGAGTTCATCCGTTACGCCGTTGTACGGATTGAATTCTCCGACACAAATCATTTCACTTGCAGTACATTGTGTTTCTTCTTCGAGTTCGTGTTTGGCTGTTTCTTCGTACGACGAATTATCTTTCACGCTGCCGCAAGGAAATTCTAAACTCTCTCTGCTCATCAAGTAGCGAAATTGGTTGACGAGTAAAATTGTGCCGTCATCAAGTACCGGAATAAGCAATGATGAACCGTTGGTATGCACATAATTGTATTCTCCTTCCGTTCCATTCGGAAGAAGCACATCATCTTTTCGGTATGTCCACCATTTGTTTTTCACTTCAAATGATTGGCGGAGTTTTTTCCAAGGTTGTAACATTTGAGTCGTAAAATGAAAAAATATTGTGAAAAATAAAACGCCTCTTTTCGAATGCAGAAAAGAGGCGTTGTGCGAACAGAAAATTTCTAACTATTTTCGTTTTGCGGGTTTGATGGTTTCGTTGCGCAGTTTTGCGTAATCAATCGGTCGTTTTTCGTTGAACGCTTTTATCCCTTCAATAATTTCCGGCGCGGAAGTGTGAACGGTGAGCCAATCCCGCAGATGACCGACCGTTAACGACCACGAAAAATTTTTCCAGAAATTGAGTTGCTCTTTTGCATAGCGAGTACATTCGGGGAGTTTGTTGTACAATTTTTCAGCCATTGTTGCAACCGATTTATCCAAGTTTTTTCGTGGAACAACTTCGTTCACTAATCCCCATTCTTTTGCCTGCTTTGCTGAAACATCGTCGCCGAGAAGAATCATTTGCCGTGCGCGTCGTTCACCGATAATAAGCGGAAGCCATTGTGTTGCGCCTGCTGAAGGAACGCTTCCGCGCGAGGTTCCAACATGTTTGAAATAAATATCATCCGCCGCAACAGCCAAATCGCACGACATCTGTAATTCATTCCCGCCGCCGACAACGATGCCGTTCAGTTTTGCAATTGTCGGTTTTCCGATGTTGCGTAATCGTTCAAACGTTTCGAGAAAAACTCCCATCCATTTGTAAAAATCATTCGGGTGCGCGACAAAATCTTCGTTCCATTCTTTAATATCTGCGCCCGTACAAAATGCTTTTTTCCCCGCGCCCGTGATAACGAGAACAGCAATGGCATTATCCCACGTTACATCTTCAAACGCAATACTTAATTCCTTCAGCATTTGGAAATTGATGGCGTTGTGCACTTCGGGGCGATTGAGCGTTATCGTAGCCAGCCATTCTTTTTTTTCGTAAAGAATAGTTTTGAAATGAAACGAGGAAGGAGATTTGCCTGTGTATTTACTCATACTGTTTTCGGATTACTGTTTCCTATAACAACCGGAAACAGAAAACTGTGAACGCAGAACTTATTTCGTTGTAACTTCGCCGTAAAAAAGCGTGACTAAATCCGCCGCGAAATTCATCAAGTCTTTTGCCGTTGCTCGTCCTTGCGGAGAAGCGTTTGCCGCGTTCATCGCATCAACGGAATCGAAGTACATTTCCGCAACGAGATAATATTTGCTTTCACCGATCGGTGCGCCCGTGATGCGGGTGATTTCCAATTTCCGCAGCCCCGGCATTTGTAAAACAAGGGGGGTGTGGGTTTTATCGTAGTGTTCATCGAACGCAGCAGCATCCGCCGGTTTTCGATAGAGAGCGATGAGTTTTACCATTCTATATTGTAGTTTCTAAAAATTGTGGGCGTGAATATACGCAGAGAAGTGAAAGTAGCAAAGAAATATTTTTTCGGTTTTCCAATCGAAATCGCAGTCGTCAATCTGCTACGCCTGTTCAAGCATTTTCGCTTTCTCTTTCAGTATGTTGAGTAATAAATCCACTGTTTCCAAATGTGTACGGAAACAGAGAATGGCAACGCGCAGGACAAACTTTCCATCAATCATTGTCGAAGAAATAAAAACTCTTCCATCTTTTTGCACTTCGTGAACAAGCCGTTTGTTAAATTCATTCGCATCACCGTGTTTCGGAATGTAGCGATACATCACCACCGATAAATCGGGAAACGGTCCAACTTCAAATCCATCGAGCGTTTGAATTTTTTCCCAGAAGTAGCGCGCGAGTAACAGTTTTTCTTCAATCGCTGCGCGAAACGGTGCAACACCAACGAGTTTCAACGGAAGCCATAAACGCAACCCGCGAAAATGTTTTGTGAGTTCGGGCGATAAATCGGCGGGAGAAAGTTCGTCGTTTGCATTCAAAGCATCTTGCAAATACGATGCGAGATAGTAATGTGATTCATACATTTTCATTTTATCTTTCACGAGAATTGTTCCCAGTCCGTACGGAAGGAATAAACCTTTGTGCGGGTCAATCGTGATAGAATCAGATGTTCCCATTCCACGCAAAACCTTTTTCCCTTCATCACACAACGCAAAAAATCCTCCGTACGCCGCATCAAGATGAAACCACAAATTATATTTACTTGCAATTTCACCAATCGTTTCAATCGGGTCAACGCTTCCTGTGTTTGTTGTTCCTGCCGAAGCAATGACGAGAAAAGGATTCAATCCGTTTTTTTTGTCTTCAACAATTTGTTTTTCCAATTCATCCGCCTTCATTCGGTAATTTTCATCGAGCGGAACATAACGCCATACACATTCTTTCAAACCGGCAATACGAATCGCTTTATCAACGGAATGATGCACTTGTTCGGAAAGATAGAGAACAGATTTTTCAAAATCCTTTGCTTTCAAATTTTTCGCATCACGCGCGGTTACAATGCCGATGAGGTTTGCGATGCTTCCACCCGATGTTAAATTTCCCGCACTCGATTTTGGATAGCCAATAATGCTTGCCATCCAATCTATCAACATATTTTCCAAACGAACTGAGCCGGGAGAAGCAAAAAATAATCCTGCGAAACGATTGGTAATGTCGGCAAGAAAATCCCCCAGCGCGGAATAAAAAATTCCTCCGCCAGGAATGTAACCGAGATGACCGCCGCTTGCAGGATTCAATCCGGGCGTATCAACATTCTCTTTGAAAAGTTTTATTGCAGAATCAATATCAATTCCGCTTTCAGCAATCGGCGAATCGTAAATGCCAACTCCTTTCTTTTCTTCCATCACGTATGCGGGAAGTTCGTAAATGTTATCAAGAAAATTTTCCGAGTAATTTAAAACTTTATTCGTAAGAAATTTTCTTTGCTCTGAAGTTGGCTCAAGATGTTGGCGAGCAATTTGTTCGAGTTGTTTGAGTTTATCAATCATAATAATTGTAGTGATTCACAGCAGATTAAACAAATTAAAGGATTAAAAGTTAGTTAAATATTTCTTCGTAACATTCGTTTTATCATTTTATCTGCTGTGAATATAATTCTTCAATCGGTTTTAAATCCTTAATTGAAATATACCTGCATTTGTATCCACCTTCTTTTCCAAACTTGCTTCCGAAATCTTTGAGCGGCGCGTTATCAACATCTTCCGCAGTTGCAAATCCGCAAATGTACGCTTTTGTGTTTGGGGGAATTACATTTGCGGTTCGGGAATCAACATCAATTATTATTTGCACATAAAATTTCGGTTTACGTTTCTTTGCGTAATCTTCGCGCACAAGCAAATGTAATTTTTCGTTGAACGGAAATGCTGAAGTTTTTATTTCAAAGTTTTGGAAATCTGCTTTCCCTTTATTCTTTCCTACATTATTTTTCTTCCAATCACCAAAATAAAATTGCGCGAAAGCAAATTCTCCCAAATGTCCTGCGAGTGTGTCAATGTTTGAAGCGATTGTGCGGTTCACTTGTGTTGATGGAATAAGTCGCAACGCTTCTTCGAGCATTTCTTCGGTGATGATGATGAAGGGGTAAGATTTCATTGTTTACATTTTGTCATTCCGCACTTGATGCGGAATCCATCTTTTAGATTCCCGCTTTCGCGGAAATGACAATTTTTCAGGTTTTCTCAAACACAACAATCCTATTTGTATTTGTTCCCTTGCTGTTGTTATTGATTCCCCAAATGTTTGAGGTTTTCGTGAATGATTGTTCGTTGATAAAAATTCCTTTGCAACGAAAACCGACTTCTTCTCCGAGCGGTACAACAAACTCATCAAGTTTAATTTTCCCGTTGCGAATTTCACCGACTTCAAACGCAACGAAACCATTTGGCTTTGTAATTCGAAATAATTCCTTGAAAACATTTTTCATCACATCGCACCAATCTTCAATTTTTTTTGACATTGTGATTCGGTTTGCAATTTCAACAGCGTCAAGCGAATTGAACCAACAGCGAAGCCAATTATCATTTGCATATTGCACAACATCGAGGAACGGCGGGGAAGTAACCGTAAGTTGAACGGAATTTGATTTTATGCTTTTTGTTTTTCTTGCATCAAGTGAAATGAATTTTGCTTTTTGTCCAATATTATTCAAAATTGCTTTCTGTTCTTCCGTAACGTTTGAAAGTAAATCCTTTGTCTTCTTCAAGATTATTTCGCGAACATTCTTGTATTCCGGCTTCTGACTTCTTTTTTCATTGATGCGTTTTTGACTTTCCGCAGAAACCGCTTGATTGGGAGGAAACGTGTACACGGAAAAGAAATTTATTGAATGTCCCGTTAAGCGATTTGTTGCCACCATTCGAATCCACTTGTCGAGCGCATCTTCTTCCTTGCTCTCTTTTCTTACCGACAAATAATTTTTCAGCGAAACAATTTCTGCCAATGTTTTTTTATGGTAGAACATTGATAAATCGAAACCTTGAAGATTTGGAAAACCTTCAAGGTTTTTTATTTTGTACAATCGTTCTTCCACTTCAGAAATTTCCGGAATAAAAAATCTCGGCGAACATAATATTGCGCTCAACGGATTGATGTCGTTTGCAATCACATTGCGATTCAACAATCCCGCTTCAATTGCCGTAGTTCCTCGTCCGGAAAACGGGTCGTACACAACATCCTTTTCTTTTGTAAAAAGTTCAATGAAAAATCTTGGCAATTGCGGCTTAAAACATGCGCGATACGAAATTTCGTGCAGTGAGGATGCTTGCCGTTGTTTTGCAGTCCAAAATTCGTTGGTAAAGCGTGGATATTTTTTCCCGTTGATTTCAACTTCATCGTTGCTGGTTGTGTTTTCGGATGAAAAAGAGGGAAAGGAAATATTTTCTCCTCCCAAAATATTTTGTTGATAAGATGGTACGCTGAATTTATTTTTCAAAACAATAGGGTTCTCCATAATTGCCGCAAAATATCTCAATACAACTCTATCCTACCAAATTTCTTTGACGAAACACCTGAAAAATTCCAAAAGAATTTGTCTTTGCGAGCGTTAGCGAAGCAATCTCATTATTTCTATTTGATTTTAGGCAATTGCTTCACTTCATTCGCAAGGGCAGTTTTCTTTTTCAGTGGTTCCTTGATAGGGTCAATTGTGAGTTGAGGTTTTTAAAAAACTTATCGTATTCTCTTAACCTTAGTAGAAAAAGATGAACCCCAACATTAAAACCTTATTCCCTTATTGTCATTGAAACAAGGTAATAAGGTTGCGATAGAGCCATTTTTCGTTTTCTACTAAGGTTAAGCATTTACCCAAAAAAATCCTTCTCAACTTTGAGATAGAAAAGTCCATTTAGTTTTCAAAGTTGAGATGAATAATTCCTACCAACTTCCTTTTAATCGAATTTTTGGTTTTTTCTAAGTAGTTGAAAAAAGAGAAATCGTTTTTATGTTGGTATGAAAATTGTGGAGTGAGATTGTTTGTACGCAAAGCAATTACACACAAAATTATCAGACAATGCAAAAAATCGCAATCATTCCCGGCGATGGAATTGGAATCGAAGTAACGCGGGAAGCAGTGAACGTTCTTGAATTGCTTAACAAAGAACGTTCACTCAATCTCAAACTCGTGCACTTCGATTTTGGCGCGGAGAAATATCTCGCCACCGGAATTTCCCTTCCAAAAGAGCAACTCGAAGATTTCCGAAAAAATTATGCTGCGATTTTTCTTGGCGCGCTTGGCGACCCGCGTATTCCCGATATGGCGCACGCTCGCGATATTCTTTTCGGAATGCGTTTCGGGCTTGACCAATTCGTCAACTTTCGTCCGGTAAAATTGTTCAACGAAAAACTTTGTCCGTTGAAAGGAAAATCGTGCGACGATGTCAATTTTGTTGTCTTTCGCGAAAACACGGAAGGTTTATACGTGGGAGTTGGCGGGCTTTTTAAGAAAGGAACAAAAGATGAAATTGCAATTCAGGAAAGCGTGAACACCTATAAAGGTGTGGAACGCATAATTCGCTACGCATTTGACTACGCAAAGAAGAACGGACACACAAAAGTTACGATGAGCGATAAAAATAACGCGCTTCGTTTTGAAGGCGATTTGTGGCAGCGTGTGTTCAATGAAGTGGGAAAAGAATTTCCTGAAATAGAAAAAGAACATTGGTTCATTGATGCGCTCGCGATGCAAATGATTAAGCGCCCCGAGCAATTTCAAGTTATCGTTACCAATAATATGTTCGGCGATATTGTTACGGATATTGGCGCACAACTGCAAGGCGGTTTGGGAATGGCGGCATCGGGAAACATCAACCCGAACGGTGTTTGTATGTTCGAGCCGGTGCACGGTTCTGCGCCAAAGTATGCGGGAAAAAATGTTGCAAATCCGTTTGGTGCAATTCTTACTGCCGGTTTAATGCTCGAACATCTCGGTTTCAAACAAGAAGGCGCAATCATTGAAAAAGCGGTTCGCATCGCAGTGGAACAGGATAAAACTACCCAAGACTTAGGTGGAAAATTTGGGACGAAGGAAACTGGCGAATTCGTTTGCAACATCATCAGTAAAAAAGATTTTTAGTGAAATAAACAAGTAAACAAATTTTTCAAAACATAACTTATTTTATCAACAAACTCCGGAGAAAAACAATGAAACACTTTCATTTCAAAAAACTAACAATGGTATTTTCATTATTATTGTTCTCCTTTCCACTACTAACGTATTCGCAAACGTGGACATCACAAGTCAGCAATACAACAAATTTACTAAGTGGCGTTTGGTTCACGAATTCAATGAACGGTTGGGCGGTTGGAGATTTTGGTACAATTCGATTCACAACGAATGGCGGTGCAGCGTGGAACACACTATCTCTTACCGGAGGTGATTTATCCGATGTCGCATTTGCAGATGAGAACATCGGATTGATAGTTGGAGATAATGGAGCAATTTGGCGAACAACAAACGGAGGAACGCAATGGTCGCAAGTTGCAAGTAATACGGTGAACAATCTTCGCGGGGTTGCATTCGGCGATAGCGGAAGAGTGTATGTTTCCGGTCGTAACTCAACGATTCTTCGTTCCACCGATTTTGGTTCGACGTGGAGTGTGATTGAAACGGGCGGAATCCGTTATCAAAATGTTGCGGCAAAAGGAATGACGCGCGGATGGATTGTTGGTGAGGGCGGTGTCATTAAATCAACAGAAAACGGAGGAGCGTCGTGGTTCAATCAATCAAGTGGTGTGGGAGGAGATTTGAGTGGTGTTTTCTTTCTCACGGAAACAGAGGGATGGATTGGGGGGCAAGATGGAATTCTGCTGTACACGAACAGTGGAGGAAACACGTGGAGTTCAAGGAATTCCGGATTGGGAGTCATCAGCATTAATGGAATATTTTTCTTCAATTCCAATTACGGATGGGCAGTGGGAGATGGAGGAAAAATTTTTATGACAACAAACGGCGGTGTGAACTGGGTTGCGCAAACTTCGAATACGTCAAACGAACTTTACGACATTGCATTTCCTGACATTGCGCACGGTTGGGTTGTCGGAGATATTGGAACAATTCTTTATACAGGAACACCGGTTGCTATTGCGGAAAGAAATAATCAATTTCCCTCACAATCTTCGCTGGAACAAAACTATCCTAATCCATTCAACCCGCAAACGACGATTGGCTTTTCGCTATTGGCTGTTGGGAATGTTACATTGAAAGTTTACAATGTGTTTGGACAAGAAGTTGCAACACTTTTGAATAACGAACTAATGCAATCGGGAAAAAACGAAATACAATTTGATGGAAGCGGATTAACAAGTGGTATGTATTTTTATTACTTGAATGTGAATAACGGTGAGTTTGTCCAAACGAAGAAACTCGTGTTGATGAAATAAATATTCATTCCGAAATCTAAAATCTAAAATCTGAAATCTAAAATACCAATGACCATCTCCGAAAAAATATTTGCCGCGCATTGCGGAAGAGATTCTGTGAAAGCGGGAGAACTCGTGTACGCTAATCTCGACCTCGTGATGGGAACAGATGTAACGGTTCCGCTTTCCGTGAGCGTGTTTAATCAAATCGGCGCGGAAAAAGTTTTCGACAATAAAAAAATCGCTCTCGTCAACGACCATTTTGTTCCGGCAAAAGATATTCAAGCGGCGGGATTATCGAAAACGATGCGCGAGTTTGCAATAAAGTATGATATTCAAAATTATTTTGAAGTCGGGCGTTCGGGAATTTGTCATTGCATTGTTCCCGATAGCGGACTTGTTGTTCCCGGCGATTTAATTATCGGCGCAGATTCTCACACGTGCACATACGGAGCGTTGGGCGCATTTGCAACGGGAGTTGGCTCAACCGATATGGCAACGTCGTGGGCGTTGGGCGAAAATTGGTTCAAAGTTCCGCCGACAATAAAAATAATTTACAAAGGAACATTGCAACCATTTGTCAGCGGAAAAGATATTATTCTCCACACGATTGGAAAACTTGGCGTTGAAGGTGCGTTGTATTGCGCACTCGAATTTGAAGGCGACATCATTGATGAGTTATCGCTTGCCGACCGTTTCACGATATGCAATATGGCAATTGAAGCGGGCGCTAAATCGGGAATCATAAAAGCGGATAAAAAAGTTTTGGATTTTCTTGAAGGAAAAACAAACAGAAAATTTACTTCATACTCTTCTGATGCTGACGCAAAGTTTTTAGATGTTATTGAAATTGATGTTACCAATCTTGAACCGCAAATTGCTTTCCCGTATTTACCGAGCAATGTAAAACCGATTTCCGAAGTGGAGCAAATCAAAGTTGACCAAGTTGTTATTGGTTCTTGCACGAACGGACGAATGGAAGATTTTCGCGCCGCAGCAAAAATTTTGGAAGGAAAAGAAATCGCGCCGTACGTTCGGCTTATCGTTATTCCCGCAACGCAGGAAATTTATTTGCAAATGATGTTTGAAGGATTACTCAACACATTCATTCACGCCGGAGGAACAATTAGCCCACCAACATGTGGTCCGTGCATCGGCGGACATATGGGAATTCTCGGTGAAAATGAAGTCGGTCTCTACACGACGAACCGCAATTTCAAAGGACGAAACGGACATTTATCCAGCAAAGTATTTTTGTGTAGTCCCGTTGTTGCGTCTGCTTCAGCGTTGAAAGGATTTATCACAGACCCGCGGGAAGTGTAGATTTTTTTTGAAGTAATACTTCGTACACAAACAACTTGTATGCTAACGAATACTGTAGTCGCTCATAAAAATTTTTCAAATCGAAATTCCGAAACGTGGAATCTCGATACATCGCTTGGCTTTTTGATGAATCGAACTGCGCGCGGAATGAAACGCGCGCTCGATGCAAAATTGCTGGAACACGAACTTACGGCGACTCAATATATTGTGTTGATTCGAATGTATGAAGAAGATGGAATTTCTCTCACAGAACTTGTCGAGCGATTGTATTTGGATAATCCGACACTCACGGGAATTATTGACAGAATGGAACGCGATGGTTTGCTTCAACGCCAACGCGATGATGATGACCGTCGCGTTGTGAATGTGTATTTGACTGCGAAAGGAAAACTTCTTCGCAGTGAAATTGAACATCTCGCGCAGGAAACGGATGAAGATATTTGGAAAAACTTTTCCGAACCAGAAAAGAAAGAAATGCTGAACTACATTGAACGACTTTGGAATAATCTGAATGACTAACGCAACGAACAAAGAAATTTTTCGATTGCCAAAAAAGACTGGAAAGAATTCGCTGGTAATTTTGAAAGACAAGAATAAAAAAATTGTTTTTCTCTCCGCAACACGAACGCCGTTTGGAACTGTCGGTGGAAGTTTGAAAGATTTTTCTCCGACAGATTTAGGAGCAATGTCCGCGCGCGCTGCAATTGAACAAGCAAATCTTTTTGAACGACGAGAACTTATTGACACCGCAATTTTCGGAAACGGAATGCACACGAGTATTGACTCTCATTATGGCGCGCGACACGTTGCACTCAAAGCGGGACTTTCAAATTTTTCCATTGCGTTAACGGTGAATCGCATATGCTGGTCAGGCGGAGAAGCGATTGTGCAAGCGGCAAAAGAATTATTGAACGGCGAAGCGGAACTAGTTCTTGCCGGTGGATACGAAAGCACATCGCAATCACCGCTCGTAATTTATGCTGTAGCGTATGGTTTTCCGTATATGCTCGGACCGAAAACGCAATTTCTTTTCAAAGATGGATTGAATGATACGTTCATCAATAATGATATGATGGGAACGGCAGAAAATCTCGTTCGTCTGTATGGAATCACGCGCGCAGAAGTTGATGAGTTTGCTCTCTCTTCACAAACAAAAGCGAAAGTTGCGCAGGAAAACGGACAACTTGCAAAAGAAATTACGCCGCTCAAAATTCAAGAGAAGCGAAAAGAAAAAATTATTGACAAAGATGAAAATGTAAAACCGGAAACGACACTTGCATCGCTTACAAAACTTCCGGCAGTAAAACCCGGTGGCGTGCAAACAGCAGGAAATTCTTCCGGCATTGTTGACGGCGCTGCCGCAGTCGTGATGACAACATTGGGAAAAGCAAAAGAACTCCGCATTGAACCGGTTGGTGAATTGCTTTCGTGGGGAGTTGCCGGCGTTGACCCGCATTATATGGGAATCGGTCCCGTTCCCGCTTCAACCATTGCATTGAAACGCGCCGGACTTTCTTTGAAACAAATTGCACACGTTGAAATCAACGAAGCATTTGCGGGACAATATTTGGCGTGTGAACGAGAAATGAAACTCGATAGAACAAAAGTAAACATGAACGGCGGCGCGATTGCACTTGGTCATCCGCTTGGTGCAACGGGCGCGCGAATGACAATTTCACTTTTAAATCTTGGTGGACTCGGGCTTGCCTCTGCGTGTATTGGCGGCGGACAAGGGGGAGCGTTGATTGTGGAAGGTTATGTATAAAACCAATGATAGTCATTCTGAGCAAAGCGAAGAATCTTGCTCGTCGAATAAAAAGATGTTTCGCTTCGCTCAACATGACAAATGAATAAAACAATTGAGATGATGAACGCAAATTGGAATAACATAGAAATACTTATCGTCGGCGCTGGAACGATGGGAGCGAGTTTGGCTCAAACGTATGCACAAAACGGTTTCAACGTTGGTTTGCTGGATGTATCGAATGAAATTTTGCAACGTGGATTTTCTACAATTGAAAAAGAACTCGATAACGCTAAGGGAAAAATATTTTCCACAAAAGAAATTTCTGAAATACGGAGTCGCATTATCGGCACAACGAGTTATGAAATTGCGTGTAAAAGCAAATACTTGAATCTCGTCATTGAAGCCGCTACGGAACGTGTAGATATTAAAAAAGAAATTTTCAAAACGCTCGATAGACTTTGCCCAAAGCATACGGTGTTTGCTTCCAATTCATCTTCGCTCGATGTGAATATTCTTGCGCAAGTTACAAAACGTTCCGATAAAATTGTGTGGATGCACTACTTTTATTTGCCCCACAAAAATCGCGCAGCAGAATATGCAGGAACAAAAACTGCATCGGAAGAAAGTAAAGCAATCGCGCGAAAGTATTTGAAACTCGGCGGGAAAATTCCCACACACATTCGCGGAAGCAGAAAAGGGGGCGTTGCAGATATTATTTTTGTTGCTCTCCTTCTTGAAGCAACGCGAATGTTGGAAGAAGGTTTCGATATTCCGACCATTGAGCAAGCGGGAAAGCAAGCGTACGGAATTCCAATTGGTTTTCTTGAATTGATGGATGCAACCGGTTTACCTGTGGGTTTATATTCGATGAAATCGTTTTCTGATTCGTCAAATCCGAATGATGCGCTGTATAAAGTGTATGGCAATTTCTTTTCGCCACGTAAAAATTACATTGATTTGATAAACGAATTCAATGAAACTGCGGATAAAAATTCAGTTAGATGGATAAAGGCAAGTAGTCAGAAGCCAGTAGTCAGTAGTCAGAAAGTTGTTGATGAATTATGCGATAGATTTTTGGCAATTGGTTTTCTCACTTCAACGGAATGTGTTGATGCCGGTTTGATTACGATAGAAGATTTGGAATTACTCACGCAAAATGCTTTTCTCTGGAACAAAGGTCCGTTTACCTTGATGAATGAAATCGGAATGAAGCGGGTGAACGACGTAGTGAAAAAGCGTGAAGAACTTGCGAAAAAATTCAACCAAAATTTTCCGGTTTGTGATTTGCTGAAAAAACAAATGGGAAAGAAAAGCGGTTGGGGATTGTATCTTTCAAATGTTTATACGGAAAAAGAAAAGAAGAATGCAATCCGGCGCATTACACTTTCCAATCCCAAAGCGGCGAATGCAATGGATAACAAAGTGTTTGAAGAATTGAAGCGCGAATTTTCCGAAGCGAATGACGATAAAAAATGTAAAGTGATAATTTTCGATACTGCGCCAATCAAAACATTTATTGCCGGAGCGCACATTCCCACATTCATCGAGCGTATCAAAGCAAAAAATTTCAAAGCGATTGTTGATGACACACGAGAATGGCAGAATGTAATGTTCAACATAATGACCGGAACATCAAAACCGAAAATTGCAATTGTTGACGGACAAGCATTTGGCGGAGGCGTTGAAGTTGCGTCTGCATTTGCGCTTGATGAAAACACCATTACAATTATTACGAATCGCACATCGTATTCACTTCCCGAAACGCGGCTTGGAATTTATCCCGGACTTCGCGGCACACTTACTCTTCCGCAACTCATTTACAGAAAAACAAACGACGTAGAAACAGCACTTGCGCTTGCTTGTTACTTCATTCTTGCTGGTGGAGTTACAACTTCTTCTCCGCAAATGATTTATGAACTTGGTTTAGCCGATGCAATAATCCCGCAACACAAACGCGATGATGCGGTAGAAATAATTTCGCAAGCAATTATTGATAACAACGGAAAAATGATTTCGAAAGAAAAACTGAATTCATTGCAATTCGAAAAACTTTCGACGCAAATTTCCTTTGCAGAAAAACGTGAGTTGCAAATTGCAACGGAATTATTTTCTCAAGCAGATTTACTACCAACACTCTTTGCGCAAGCGCGTGGTTTTCTTCCACTGCATTACAACAATGAAGCAAAAGCGTTTGCAGAAAAAGTTGTGCGAAGAGTGGCAAACAACTCTCCCAACGCTGTTTGGATTTCCAACTATCTTATCTCTCGCGGTTTTGAAAATTATTTAAATGGAATAGATAACAACATGCTTGCAGAATTTGAACTCGAACATTATTTGCAACAAATTTTTGAACATCCCGATGCGTTGATTGGATTGGAAGCAGTCGTGAAGGGAAAGCAAGCAGAGTTTAAGAGACGTTATCCGATGTAAGAAGTAAGAAGACAGAATTCAGTTGTCAGAAAAGATTTTCATTCTAAAACTAACACCTAACACCTCACACCTCACACCTAACACCTATGATTAAAGGCAACGTTCACAAATACGGCGACAACATTGATACAGATGTCATTATTCCAGCACGGTATTGCACTGCATTTACGGAAAAAGAACTCGCGCCGCATGCACTCGAAGACCTTGACGCAAACTTTGTGAAGAATGTGCGAAAAGGCGACATCATTGTTGCGGGAAGAAATTTTGGCTGCGGAAGTTCGCGGGAGAATGCGCCGATTGCAATTAAGGGCGCGGGCGTTTCGTGCGTTGTTGCAAAATCGTTTGCAAGAATTTTTTATCGCAACTCCATCAATATCGGATTACCGATTTTAGAAATTGATGCCGCAGTTGACGAAGCGGAAAACGGTGATGAACTGGAAATTGATTTAACGAAAGGCAACATCAAAAACATTTCCAAAAATAAAACATATCACGTTCCGCCATTTCCCGAAATGATTCAGGAAATAATCAATCTCGGTGGAATGGTGGAGTTTGCAAAGCGAAGAATCGAACAAAAGAAACTTCAACAAGTGTAAAGTGTAATTCAAAATACTATTCACAAATAACAATATGAGGCACGTATGAACTCCGAACAAAAAAATCTAATTTACGATTGGAACAAAGGCGGTATCGTTGATATGAAAGGCGTTGTGCAAATTGAATTCGACGACGAAACATTGCGCGACGGACTTCAATCTCCTTCCGTTACCGACCCGACGATTGACCAGAAAATTCGCATTCTTCATCTGATGGAAGATTTGGGAATTCAATCGGCAAACATTGGATTGCCCGGTGCTGGTCCGCGCGCATATAACGACACACTCGAACTTGCAAAAGAAATTGCGCGAAGCAAGATGAAAATTTTTCCTAATTGCGCGGCGCGAACGGTGATTGCTGATATTGACCCGGTGATTGACATTTCTCAAAAAGCAGGAATACCGATTGAAGTCGCATCGTTCGTTGGTTCAAGCCCGATTCGTCAATATGTGGAAGGATGGACTGTTGATAAAGTTTTGGAACTGACGGAGAATGCAGTTTCGTATGTTGTTGCGCATGGTTTGCCGAGTATGTATGTTACAGAAGATACAACGCGCGCGCATCCCGACGACATCGAAAAACTTTATACTGCAGCAATTCAATGTGGAGCGAAACGTGTTGTCATTGCCGATACAGTCGGACACACAACGCGAACCGGCGCAACAAATATTGTTCGCTTCGTTAAAGATGTTATTGAAGATACAGGCGAAGATGTGAAAATTGACTGGCACGGACACAACGATAGAGGATTTGCACTCGCAGCTACTATTGCGGCAATTCGCGCGGGAGTTGATAGAGTTCACGGTTGTGCGTTGGGAATTGGTGAACGCTGCGGAAATGCTTCGATGGATTTGCTTCTCGTGAATTTGAAAATGTGGGGAATCATCAACAACGACCTTTGTAAACTGAAAGAATACTGCCGCCTTGTTTCCGAAGCATGTCACGTTCCCATTCCCTACAATTATCCCGTCATTGGTCCTGATGCATTTCGCACTGCAACGGGAGTTCATGCCGCCGCAGTTATCAAAGCGTTGAAAACAAACGATACGTGGCTTTCCGATATGGTGTATTCCGCTGTTCCCGCTTCGATGGTTGGAAGAAAACAAAAAATAGATATTGGTCCGTTGAGCGGCGAGTCGAATGTTGCGTATTGGCTGCATGACCACGGTTATGATTTCAACGGCGGAATGGTGAAGAAAATTTTTGATTACGCAAAACACTCGAATCGTCTTTTAACGGATGACGAAATCGAAGCATTCATTGAAACTGAAATTCCCGAAGACGAAAGAAAACATTATGAGTCTGAACTGGTTACCGCGTGATAACGAAATAAAAAATCACAATTTGTGGGGCGATGAATTTTTCGGAACAGACGCGCCTTGCACGATGTATGAACTCCGTCCTATTCTTGATGAGAAAGGAAACGTTGTTCCGGGATTACATTCTGCGTGGATTACACTCAACAATCCGAAGCAATATAATTCCTACACAACACAAATGGTGAAAGGAGTGATTGCCGGATTTCACAAAGCATCAATGGAGCGAAGCGTTGTTGCCGTTGTGTTCACTGCTGTTGGCGATAAAGCGTTTTGCACAGGCGGAAATACGAAAGAATATGCGGAGTATTACGCAAAACGTCCCGCAGAATACGGCGCGTATATGGATTTGTTTAATGCAATGGTGGACGCAATTTTGAATTGCAAGAAGCCGACGATTTGCCGCGTGAATGGAATGCGCGTTGCCGGCGGACAAGAAATCGGAATGGCGTGCGATACTACACTTTCTGCTGATACTGCGGTGTTTGGACAAGCGGGACCAAAACACGGCTCAGCTCCCGATGGCGGCTCAACGGATTTTCTTCCGGCATACTTGAGTATTGAAGATGCGATGTGGAATTGCGTTTCATGCGAAGTGTGGAGCGCGTATAAAATGAAACGCCTTTCGCTCATTAGCAAAGTTCTTCCCGTAATAAAAGATGGAAATTCTTTCAAACGCAATCCGCTTGTCATTACAGATAAATATGTTGATGATGGAGAAATTGTGTATGGAGAATTTGTTTCCGGCGATGCAAGAAAAAAAGCGAATGAAGAAATTGAAAAAGCGACAATTGATTTTTCGTTGCTCGATACATCGGTGAATGAAATTCTCTGGCGATTCACAAATCTATTTCCGGGATGTTTGATAAAATCTATTGATGGAATACGCGCGAAGAAAAAATTTTTCTGGGACCAAACGAAATTGGCAAATCGTCATTGGCTCGCAGCAAATCAAATGCTCGAAGGATTTCTCGGTTTCACCGCATTTAACTCACGTAAACTTACTGGAAAAGATGTCATTGATTTTGTAAAGTATCGCCAGCTGATTGCAGAAGGAAGAGAAATGAATGAAAGTCTTTTTGAAGAAGTTTTACCGAAACAAAAATGATTCGGTAATTATATAACAATTAACTTGAAAGGTAATTCTCTATGAAAAAATATATTTTCACTATAATCACTATGGTGTTGAGTTCGCTCAATTATACAAGCGCACAAACTCCAAACGTTCTTTGGAACAAAACATATAACGGACCGGCAAACGGTTTTGATTTTGCATTGGATTGTATTCAAGACAATGCAAATCATCTCTTTGTTGTTGGATATTCTTCGAATGGAAACAACGATGACATTCTCATCGTCAACTATAACACAACGAACGGCGATACCATTTGGACGAGAAGATATAATTCTCCCGCAAACGAATACGATATGGCTCTTGGCTGCGTTGTTGATAACACTGGAAATCTTTTTGTTGTCGGCGCTTCGATGGCGAACGGGAGGTTTGATTACATAACAATGAAATATAATTCAACGAGCGGCGATACCATTTGGACGCGAAGGTATAACGGCACTGCAAACGGAGATGATATGGCGTTAGAATGTGCGCTCGATGATTCCGGAAATATTTTTGTGACTGGCGTTTCGTTCAATGGACTTAACAATGATTATGTAACAATAAAATACCGCGCGGATAACGGAACGATGGTGTGGCTTCGTTCTTTCGATAACACTGCACACGGAAAAGACGAGGCGTACGGTTGTGCAGCTGATCCGTTGGGAAATGTGTACGTGAACGGTTACTCGTTCAACGGAACAAGTTATAATCTCGTTACACTTAAATATAATTCTGCCGGCGAAGTTCAATGGACAAGAACATCACTTGATACTCTTGATAGCGTGCGAACAGTTCATTCAGATTGCACAGTTGATGAATCAATGAATATCTATGTGTCAGGAATGTGTGGCATAGAATTGAATTCCGGAAACAGATATGGCATTACGCTGAAATATACTTCTTCAGGAAATCTCGAATGGACTACAAGATATGACAGTCCACAGAATTACGACCAATTTTTAGGAAGCACGATTGACCATTCGGGAAATCTCTACCTGAGCGGCTCATCGTACAATGGTTCCAACGACGATATATTACTCTTAAAACTTAACGCAAGTACTGGAAATACTATTTGGTCGTTGCTATATAATGATCAAACGCAAAGTCATGATTACGGATTGAGTTGCGCCATTGATGTTTCGGGTTATCTGTATGTTTCCGGCGCAACAACTTCTTCAAATACTTATGATTATATCACAATAAAATATAATACCGGTAGCACTTCTGTAAATGAAATAATGAGCGAGAGACATTCTTCTTATTTACTTTTTCAAAATTTTCCCAATCCGTTTAATCCAACGACCATTCTTCGGTATGAAGTACCGGAAAATAGTTTGGTTGCTCTCAGTATTTTTAATACCACCGGGGAAAAAGTTGCAAATCTTGTCAATGAATTTCAATCGAAAGGTAACCACGAAATTCTTTTTGATGCTTCGCTCTTGCCAAGCGGAATGTATTATGCTGAACTTCAGGTTGGAAAATTGAGTGAAGTGAAAAAATTGGTACTCGTCAAGTAAATGTTACTCGAAAACAAAATAGCACTCGTAACTGGTGGTTCTCTCGGAATAGGAAAAGCAACGGTTCTCGCGCTTGCAAATGAAGGAGCGGATGTTGCATTTACCTATTTCAGATTTCGCAATAACAAAAACGAAGCGAATCAAGTTGTTGATGAAGTAAAAAAAATCGGAAGAAAGTGTTTTGCGATTGAGTCTGATGTTTCAAAATTTGATGAATCACAAAATGTTGTCCAAAAAGTAATTTCCGAATTTGGGGGATTACACATTCTCGTCAACAACGCCGGAATTTCCCGCGATAGTGTTGTGTGGAAAATGAGTGAACAACAATGGGACGATGTCATCAACATCAATTTGAAAGGTTGTTTTAATTACACACATGCGGTGAGTTCTATTTTTCGTGAACAGAGATCTGGTAAAATTGTGAACATCAGTTCAATCAATGGAATGCGCGGAAAATTTGGACTTGCAAATTACGCCGCATCAAAAGCGGGAATAATCGGCTTAACGAAAGTCGTTGCGAAAGAACTTGGAAAATATAATGTGAACGTCAACGCGATTGCACCGGGAATGATTGATACCGATTTAACGAGCAATCTTTCCGAAGAAGTAAAACAACAATCTCTTTCGGAAATAATTCTCGGTCGTTTCGGAAAACCGGAAGACGTTGCAAATCTCATTACGTTTCTCGTTTCCGAAAAAGCGAAACACATTACGGGAGAAGTGATTAAAGTTGATGGTGGACAGTATATATGATTTTACATTTTACATTTTACATTTTAGATTTTAGATTTTAGATTGAAAAATCCTTTAATCATTTAATCTGCTGTGAATAAATCAATGACAGAAATTTACGAGAGAAATATCAACGTCGCAGTAGCGTGGAAAAATGAGCACGAAATCATTACCCGCGCGTCCATGCTTGATTTGAATCATCACATTCGCGTTGAGTTGACGATTGATTTGCAAAACGAAATAATCACTGATGCACAAGCGCAAATGACGAAAGTTCCGTATGGACTTTGCCAATTCACACTTGCAAACATCAAAAAAATAATCGGAATGAAAATTGAACGCGGAATTCAAAAAGAACTCATTGATGCGCTTGGACATTCCGATGGATGCACGCACATGGTAGATTTAGCAATGGAAGCAATTCGGCTAAACGCAAATGTAATGATTGGATTGACGAAAGTCGGCGACGAATGGTTTAACAGAACGATAAGCGAAGAAGCGCAAATTGAACTCGTTAAGCCATTGCTGAAAAACTCATGTTTACCTTTTAAAGAAAATAATAATTAACAACAAATGACACAGATACAACGCGAATTAAAAACTAACAATTTACAATGAGCGAATTTCAATTTCTCAAAATAATAGACGAAGGCGAAGTCGTTTCTCTCGTGTTCAATCGTCCGCCATTGAACGTATTGAATATTGCGATGATGAAAGAAATCAATTCTGCGTTGAGTGAACTTCTTCATCATACAACCGCAAAAGTTCTACTCATAAAAGCCGAAGGGAAAGCATTTTCTGCGGGCGTTGATGTTGCTGACCACGTTGCCGAGAAAATTGATGAAATGATGAGAGAATTTCACCACGTGTTTGAAAACATCAACAAGTTCAAAATTCCCGTGATTGCAGTTGTTGATGGAGCGGCTCTCGGCGGTGGATGTGAAGTTGTGATTTTCTGCGATATGATTCTTGCATCAGAGAAGGCAAAGTTCGGGCAGCCGGAAATAAAAGTCGGAGTGTTTCCACCAATTGCCGCAGTAATTTTCCCGCGACTTATCGGAAGAAATCGAACATTGGAATGGCTGATGAACGGCGAAACTATTTCAGCAGTTGAAGCAGAAAAAATCGGACTCGTGAATAAAGTTTTTCCCGTTGAGAATTTTGAAACACACGTAAAGAACTTTGTTGCAAAATTTACAGCGCAAAGTAAAGTGATTTTGGAAATGACAAAACGCGCAGTTGATACTTCGCTTCGTCGCCCTGTAATGGAAGCAATTTCCAATGCAGAAGAAATTTATATGAAAGAGATGATGAAAACAGAAGATGCGAATGAAGGTTTGTCAGCATTTTTGGAAAAGCGAAATCCTGTATGGAAAAACAAATGACCTTTGAAGAAAAAATAGAACACTATCGCACTATCATAGACGATGTTTCATATCCAACAGTGAACAAATGGAAAGAAGAACATCCGAATAAAAAAGTTGTCGGAATGTTTCCTGTGTACACACCGTATGAACTTCCGCACGCAGCGGGAATGTTGCCTGTTGGCGTTTTCGGAGCGGGAGGAAAAATTGAAATTGACCACGCTGATTCACGCATTCAATCATTCGTCTGCTCCATTGCGCGTTCAACATTGGAGTTGGGATTAACGGAACGATTAAAAAATTTCGACGCGCTGTATTTCACTTCCATTTGCGATGTTGCAAGAAATCTATCGGGAATTTGGCAAACGAATTTTCCACAGCAACTCGTGGAGTATATTCACTTTCCGCAAAATATGAACAACTCCAGCGCGCCAAAACATTATCGCGCTGAATTGCAAAAACTTGTTTCCAATTTGGAGCAACTGAGCGGAAAGAAAATTACAAATGAAGATTTGTTGAATAGCATAAAAACATTCAATCGCAATCGCGAGTTGTGTTTGCAATTGTATCACATCAAAAGCACAACGCCGCATCTTCTCTCAACGTTTGAAGCATACATTGTACTTCGGCTCGGAACGTTGCTTCCCGTTGAAGAACATTCACAACTTCTCGAAGGAATAATTCCCCAAATTCACCAGCGCAAACGCACGGCGAGAGATTTTGTCCGCGTGATGATTGAAGGAAGTTTTTGCGAACAACCGCCGCTCGAACTGATGCAAGTGATTGAAGATGCCGGCTGTTATATTGTTGATGATGATTTGCTTTTACACTCGCGTTGGTTCAACGAAGCAGTTCCACTCAACGGCGACCCGCTCCTTTCGCTTGCAGAAAGTTATATCAATCGCAGTCGCTATTCTTCCGTTCGTCATTACGGAAACAAATCGCGCAAAGAACAATTTCTTGAAAAAATAAAATCGGGAAAAGTTGACGGTGTTCTTTTCTGCGCTCCAAAATTTTGTGAACCTGCGTTACTCGATTATGTCGTGTTGAAAGATGAACTTGAAAAACATAACATTTCGTATATGACGTTTGAGTATGAAGAAAAGATGGGCGTGTTTGAATCTATCAGAATGCAAGTCGAAACATTTGTGGAGTCGGTATTGTTTTTTTCGTAAATGAATTATTAACCGCTGATGACACGGATACAACACGAATTTTCACAGATTGAATTCGTGAATATCCGCGAATCATCCGCGAAATCCGTGGTTACAATATAATGCAAGAACAAAAATTTAAATATCAGGGAATCGGAAGAGAGTATCAGAAACAATTACTTACTGCGTGGTATGAGCGATTACAAAATGCAAAAAACGACGGACGCAAAGTAGCGTATTTGTTTGTGCCGGGAAATGTTGCAGAGTTTTTGCGTGTGTTTGATTTTGAACTTGTGTTTCCAGAAGTCAATGCGTTGCAATGTGGCGTGCGAAAAACTTCCGGTGATTTAATTTTGAAAGCGGAAGATATTGGCTACTCGTCCGATGTGTGCGGCTACGTGAAAAACGATATTGGAATGATGCTGCAAGGGAATATCGGTCCGTCGGGAACAGAAATTCCAAAACCGGATTTACTTCTCTGCACGTATTGCGGTTGCACAACGTTTATCAAATGGTTCGAAGCGCTTGCGCATTTTTACGATGTTCCGCTTGTGATGCTTGATGTTCCGTATATGCGCGACGGAGAAATTTCTGACACGGATAGACAATACATTGTTGAGCAGTTGAAAGAGTTGATTCCGCTTTGCGAAAAAATTACCGGCAACAAATTCGATTACGATAAACTTGTGGAAGCGATGAAACATTCTGCCGAAGCGGAAGATTTGTGGGTGCAGATTTTACATTCTGCAAAACACAAGCCGTCGCCGTTCGATTCATATTTCGAAGCAGTATTTTTTATGGCGCCGATTTATGTGTTGCGCGGACTTCCCGAATGTACAGATTATTATCGCGAAGCATTGAAAGAAATTTACGAACGCATTGAACACGGTGTTGGTCCGATTCCCGATGAAAAAGTTCGCGTGGTGATTGAAGGTCCGCCACCGTGGCCTCACTTTCGCGCGTTTTGGGAATTGCTGAAACATTGGGGAGTATGTGCAGTTGCATCGAGCTATTCAAAAGTCGGCGGATTTTGGGACCACGGTTTTCGTCACGATTACACAAAGCCGTTTGAAAGCATTGCCGATTATTGTTTGACGTGTTATACAAATCAGAATTTACCGATGCGCACAGAATTATTACGGAGTTATGCAGAAGAATACAGCGCAGATGCGATTGTGATTCATTCGGTAAAATCGTGCCGCTCCTTTTCTGTCGGACAAGCAGATATGCGCGAGCAGTTTATTCGCAAGTGGGATATTCCAACGTTACTTGTCGAAAGTGATTTGGCTGACCCGCGATATTTTCAAGCCGCACAATTGAAGAACCGTATTGATGCATTTTTTGAATCGTTGGAACATAAACGATTGGTAAAAGTTTGATAAATCCAAATGACAAAAAACAAGAATTGATATTTGAGATTTAGAAATTGAAATTTATTTGTTATTTGAAATTTGAGTTTTGGAATTTAGTAGAATAAATTTTCTCAACTAATTAGAAATAAAAATTATGTTAGTCGCCGGAGTTGATGTCGGTTCAACACAAACAAAAGCAATCATTGTCAATGAAAATGCAGAAATCGTCGCGCGCGGAATCGTGAACACGGGCGCAAACGTTGTGAAAGCCGCAGAGAAAGCATTTCAAACTGCGCGCTCAACTGCAAAATTGGAAGAGTGGGATGTTTCCTACACTGTCGGCACAGGTTACGGTCGTTACAAAGTTTTATTCGGCGATGCGCAGATAACGGAAATTTCCTGTCACGCGCGCGGTGCAAGTTTTCTTTTTCCGAACACAAAAACAATTCTCGACATCGGCGGACAGGACACAAAAGGAATTCGCATCAATGAAAAAGGCGAAGTGATTGATTTTTGTATGAACGATAAATGCGCCGCAGGAACGGGACGATTTCTCGCTGCTGCCGCTGATGTTATGGGAATTACGCTCGATGAACTTGGTGATGTTGCGCTTCAATCAAACAACCCGCTTCGCATCACCAATGTTTGCACAGTGTTTGTCGAAACAGAAATTATGAATCATCTTTCCAAGGGAAAAAAAGGCGAAGATATTCTTGCCGGCGTTCATCAATCCATTGCGGCGCGTTCGGTAAGTTTGTTGCGCCGTGTTGGACTTGAACCGGAAATTACGTTCACCGGCGGCGTTTCCAAAAATAGAGGAATGATAAAATCGCTTGAAGAAAAATTAGGATTGCATATCAACGTCAATGATGATTCGCAATTCATCGGAGCAATTGGCGCAGCGTTGTTTGCACTTGATAGAGCAAAAGCACGGCACGACGGAGAATATGTACAACAAGAAAAAATTATTTCAGCGAAAGTTGCAGCACTATGAACAACGGAAAATACATTGCGGGAATTGACATCGGAACGCGAATGACGAAATGCGCAATTATCGATACGCAAACAGGAACAATCGTTTCACGCGCAACAATTCTCACCAAACATAATCTCGCGCTTGCTTCGGAAAATGTTTTAAATGAAGCGTGCAAAAATATTTCCATCACACCTTCAAATGTTTTTTACGTTGCATCAACCGGTTACGGACGATACCAAGCACCGATGCGGCAGATTCAAATCACCGATATTACGTGTCACGCGATGGGAGCGAAATTTCTTTTTCCGAAAACAATAAACATACTCGATGTTGGCGCGCAAAATGCAAAAGCTATTCGCATAGATGAAAACGGTCGCGTGATGAAATTTAAAATGAATGACAAATGCGCATCGGGAGCAGGGAGTTTTTTAGAGCGTGTTGCAAAAGGACTTGAATTACAACTCGATGAAATCGGCTCGCTCTCGCTTCATTCCAAAGACCCGCAGCCGATAAGTTCTATTTGCGCGGTGCTTGCAGAATCGGAAGTAATCAATCTCGTTACCAGCGGTTATCCCGTCGAAGATATTTTGATGGGAACGCATCATTCCATCTCCGATAGAATTGTTGCTCTCCTTCGACAAGTGGGAATTGACGGCGAAATAACGTTGACCGGTGGAATCACACGTAATGCAGGAATGGTAAAAGCGCTCGAAACAAAGCTTGGTATAAAACTTAACGTGAACGAAAATTCTGAATACGCTGGAGCCATCGGCGCGTGTGTGCTTGCGAATAAACGATTGAAGAAAATAGCATACGAAAGATTGCATATAAATTGAGTTTTTTATAGTTCATTTAAACCGAATTTCAAAATGTTTGATTACGATAAATACAATAGGGAAGAAAGAGCAATTTGTGCTCATTTATTTCGGCTGCTTCACGAACGACTTGATGACAAAAAACAAGTCCATTGGGAAAACTTATTTCTAAACTTGAAAAACTCAGATTAGTATTCAAAAATGGCTCTGGAAGTTTGGAGAACTTGCATTTTGAAAACATTGGCTTATTTTGTGAAGTATCTATCATTCGTGATGCTTACCAAAACGTCAAAAGTAATGTAAATCCATTTATGGATGATTTGACTAGACTAATAATGAAGCAAGAAAAAGTTTCTGATTGCAGGTTGTATTCACAACTCGACAAACCGTTAAACGATATATCAAAAACTCACCCAAAACAAATCAGACAAAAAGCAATTTGGGAAAACATTCATTTTTCAGAAGACGAAAATAAGGTTTATGGAGCAATGCAGGCAATGTTCAATTCGAAGCCCGATTTGGTCATCACCATAGATAATAAATTGCTTTCATTTGAAGCAAAGTTTACTGAACCATTTGATGTAGAGCAACTGAAGCGAACATGGAACATTACAGAAGTTTGGGCTACACTTCTTCACAAAGACCTTGGATTTTCAAAACAGCCAGAATTTACTGTTGCAAAACTTGGAGCGCGAAAGTTCAACCCAGATATTAATTGGACAGATATTCTTGACATTGCTCAACAAACTTATTCGATTAATGACAGAAGCCTAATTGCAATTAAATCAGGTGTTGAATTATTACAGAGATATAGCCTTGAATAGTCAGAAAAAAAACCCTAAAATCTAAAATCTAATTTATGAAAGCCGCAATATTCTACGGACCAAATCAACAACTAAAAATTGAAGAATGGCAAACGCCATCAATCAAAGCGAATGAAGTGCTTGTAAAAGTTTCTGCGTGCGGCGTGTGTCATACTGATTTGCATTACATTGACCACGGAACGCCAACATTCAAAAAGCCGCCGCTCATTTTGGGACACGAGCCATCGGGAATAATTGCGCAAGTCGGAAGTGAAGTAAAAAATTTCAACGAAGGCGATAGGGTTTTACTTCCCGCTGTGTTGACGTGCGGGTCTTGCGAATTTTGCAGAACGGGACGCGAAAATATTTGTGCAACGATGACGATGTTCGGAAATAATATTGATGGTGCGTATGCAGAATTTGTCGCCGCACCGGCAAAAGATATTTTTCACTTGCCGAAAGAAATTCCCTTTGAAGAAGGAGCAATAATCGCCGATGCAATTTCAACACCGTATCACGCGGTAAAAAATCGCGCGGAAGTAAGAGCGGGAGATTCGGTTGTTGTGTTTGGTTGCGGCGGTGTGGGAATCAATGTAGTGCAACTTGCATCAGCATTTGGTGGTATCGTTATCGCTGTTGATGTTTCCGAAAAAAAAATAGAGTGGGCGAAAAAGTTTGGCGCGACATATACAATCAATCCAACCAAAGTTGATAATGTTGGAAAAGAAATTAAGAAACTCACAAGCGGCGGTGCTGATATTGCAATTGAAGCAATTGGAAAACCGCAAACGATTGAATCCGCTTTCGGAACACTGCGCAAAGGCGGGCGGCTTGTTATTGTTGGCTATTCTGCTGACGATATAAAATTAAGCGCGGCAAAAATTATGTATTTCGAAATGGAAATTCGCGGCTCGCTCGGCTGTCGTCCCGTTGATTATCCGAAGTTGATTGAGTTGTGCAGAATCGGAAAAGTAAAAGTTGCTGAATTAGTAACGCAAAAATTTCCGCTTGATAAAATAAACGACGCATTTGATTTGCTGCGAAGTCACGATGAGAATGCATTGCGTTCGATTGTTGTAATGTAAAATATTAACCACGGATTACACGGATTGAATTCGCGAATATCCGCGAAGCATCCGTGCAAATTCGCGGTGAAAAAAAAAACAAATGCTCGATTTCACTTTCACCGAAGAACAAAAAATGCTGCGCGACGTTGCACGGAAATTTACCGACAACGAAGTGCGACCGTTTGCAGCAGAGATTGATGAGAAAGAAGAATTGCCGTTCGACATAATTACGAAAGCGGCAGAACTCGGATTCCTCGGCGTTGTTTTTCCAGAACAATACGGCGGCGGTGGATTTGGTGAAATCGGTTATTGCATTTTGCTTGAAGAAATTGCTCGTGGTTGTAATTCTACTGCGGTTACTATCGGTGGACACGAATCCCTTGGCGCGATGGCAATTTATCTTTGCGGTAACGAAGAACAAAAACAAAAATATCTTCGTCCGCTTGCAGAAGGAAAATTACTCGCCGCATTTGCGCTCACTGAACCAAATGCCGGTTCCGATGCCGCTTCGATGAAAACATTCGCAGTGGATAATGGAAAAAATTTTCTTCTCAACGGAAATAAAACATTCATCACCAACGGAAACATTGCTGATGTGATTGTAGTATTTGCGATAACAGATGCGTCGAAAGGAGTAAAAGGAATTACATCTTTCATCGTTGAAAATAAATGGAACGGATTTCGCGCTGGGAAACCGGAAAAGAAAATGGGAATTCGCGGCTCGCATACAACGGATTTGTTTTTTGAAAATCTCGAAGTTCCGAAAGAAAATATTCTCGGTGAAGTTGGAAACGGTTTCAAGGTTGCGATGGAAACGCTGGATGTCGCGCGGGTGAGTCTCGCAGCGCAATGTCTCGGCTCATCAAAAGAAATGTTGGAACTCAGCATCAAACACGCAAACGAGAGAAAGCAATTTGGAAAACCGATTGCAGAGCAGCAAGCGATTCAATTTATGCTTGCGGAAATGGCTTCGGAAATTTATCAAACGGAAAGTATTATTTATCGCACAGCGTGGATGATTGATAATAACATTCCGTGTTCACGCGAATCTGCAATTTGTAAACTTGTTGCAACGGAAACGGTGTGCAAAATTGCTGATAGAGCAATGCAAATTCACGGCGGAATGGGATATATGCGCGAGTATCCGATTGAGCGTTTGTATCGCGACGCGCGTGTCAATCGTATTTTTGAAGGAACGAATGAGATACAACATATCGTGATTGCGCGTGACGTATTGAAAAGCACCAAATAACAAATATCAAATCATAAATAAATTACAAAACTCAATTCGTAAAAACTTTGTGTCTTGGTGCCTTGGTGTTTAAATTTTTTACCACAAAGTCACCAAGACACAAAGAAATTTTTATTTGACTAAGCAAAATGAACAACAAACAATTTTTATCGGGGAACGAAGCAATTGCTCGTGGTGCGTGGGAAGCGGGAATTCACGTTGCGTGCGGATACCCCGGAACTCCAAGCACGGAAATTATTGAGAATCTTGCCCGCTACGAAGATGTTGATGTCGAGTGGTCAACGAATGAAAAAGTTGCGTTCGATGTTGCGTATGGCGCATCAATCGCAGGAGCGCGTTCACTTGTTTCGATGAAGCACGTTGGCGTAAATGTTGCGCTCGATTCGCTGATGGTTACGCCATTTTCCGGCGTGAACGGTGGTTTCGTTGTTATTACTGCGGATGACCCGGGAATGCATTCTTCGCAAAATGAACAAGACAATCGCTTCTTCGCTAAGTTTGCAAAAATTCCGATGCTCGAACCTTCTGATTGTCAGGAAGCAAAAGAATTTGTAAAAGTTGCATTCGACATCAGTGAGCAATTTGATGTTGCCGTTTTTTTGCGAACGACAACACGCACTTCACATTCAAAATCCATCGTTGAATTTTCCGAACCGAACCGAACTCCGCCACAAAAATATAAACAAGACCCGCACAAACATGTTGTTCCCATTTGGGGAAAACGCTGGCGAAATAATATCGAAGAGCGTTTGAAGAAGTTGGAAGAATTTGCTGAAACATTTCCTTTCAACGCTATTGAATGGAACAGCAAAAAAATCGGCGTGATTACCAGCGGCATTTGTTACGAATATGCAAAAGAAGTTTTTCCCGATGCATCGTTTTTAAAACTCGGAATGATTTTCCCGTTGCCGAAAAAAATGATTGAATATTTTTGCGATGGCGTGGAAAAAATTTATGTGATTGAAGAACTCGAGCCATTCCTTGAAGAACAACTTCGATTGCTCGGAGTGAAAAATCCATTTGGCTTGACAAATATTTCCGGCAAAGATATGTTCACAAATATTTTTGAACTCTCACCCGATATTGTCAGTCGCGCGTTCAATGGAAACGGCAAACAGAAAAATTTTGAAAGTGAAATTACTATTCCTCCGCGACCTCCCGTGATGTGCCCCGGTTGTCCACACAGCGGCGTGTATTATGTTTTACACAAACTTAAAACAATTGTTACCGGCGATATTGGTTGTTACACGCTTGGTGCATTACCTCCGTTTAATGCGCTCGATACAACATTTTGCATGGGCTCGGGAATCGGTAATGCGTTTGGAATGGAAAAAGTTCATCGCAACACAATGGGAAAAAAACTTGTCGCAGTTATTGGCGATGGAACATTTCTCCATAGCGGCATTGCTCCGTTGATTGATATTGTCTTCAACAAAGGAATTACAACGATTGTGTTGATGGATAATTCCACAACGGGAATGACGGGACATCAACAGCATCCGGGAATGGGAAAAACCGTTCGCAATCTCGATACTTTTGCAATTAACTACGAGCAACTTATTCGCGCTATTGGTGTAAATCATATTCGCGTTGTTGACCCGTATGATTTGGAAGAAACCGAAGCGGCAATGAAAGAAGCGCTGGCATTGAATGAACCCGCTGTTGTCATCTCGCGCCGTCCGTGCGTGTTGATTGAAGAAGAAAAGGCAAAAACGCGATATCCGTATGAAATTCTTGATGAACTTTGTGAAGAATGTGATTTATGTTTGAAAATCGGTTGTCCCGCGATTGATGGCTCGCAGTCAGTTCCATTTATTTCCAAAGAACGTTGCATCGGTTGCAACTTATGTGCGGAACTTTGTAACTTCGATGCAATACGAATGATTCCAACAAATTAATTTTCAAACGATATGAATAGCTCAATCAAAAAAAATCTTCTCTTCTCAGGTGTTGGCGGACAAGGAATTTTACTAATCTCGGAACTCACTGCCCGCGCCGCAATTCACGCAGGATTCGATGTAAAGAAAACAGAAGTTCACGGAGCGGCTCAACGCGGCGGAAGTGTTGTAAGCCACGTGCGGTTTTCTCAAAAAGTGTATTCGCCGCTTTCAAAAGTCGGTGATGTTGATATTCTTCTTTCGCTTGAAAAATTGGAAGGACTTCGCTGGGCGCATTATGTGAAGGATGGCGGAATAATTTTACTGAACAACGAAGAACGTTCGCCGCAACCGATGACAGAAAAAAAAGTCGAGTATCCGCAGAATATTGAAGAATTTCTTTCGAGCAAAAGATACAATGTGCAAACGATTGATGCCATTTCAATTGCAAGCGAAATGGGAAATTATCGCGCGGCAAACACAATCCTTCTCGGCGCAATGGCTTCACACACGGAAATCGCTGATGAGCATTGGCTTGCTGTGATGAAAGAAAATCTCAATCCGAAAATTTTGGAATTGAATTTGAAGGCATTTGAAAGAGGAAAAGAATTAACATATTCATCTGTGTAAATAACAGAAAAAAAATATTATGCTTTACGACTTCTTAAAATTTTGGCACGTTCTCAGTTTCGTTTTTATGTCAATCCCGCTCTTCAACTTAATCGTTGTGAATGAGCGCACGCTTTTTGGTTCAGCGTTTCAGTATTATGCAGACCGGTATATGGAAAATATTATCAAACATGGTGCGGCACGATGTTTTGTGTTTCAATCGTCGGTTCTCGCTTCGGGAATATTATTGTTACTCTTCAGTCCGCTCGGCATTGAATCGCTGTGGATGAATTGGATTATTTTTCTGAAAACAATTCTCTTATTTCTTCTTGTCGGATTACTCTCGTACGTTCATCTCAAACTTCAACCGCGTATTGAAGCTCTCATCGCAAACATCGAACCGAACAGCGTACCTCCGGAAAATATAATGGCACAATTAAAACCGCTCCGTGCTCGCAGAAAAAAGTTGGCATCGTTTTGTCTTTTTATTGTTCTAACGATTATTGTTTTAGGGTTGCAAGTGTATTCCGTGTACGAACCATTTCTCACAATAGTGTTAATTGCATTGGTTGGTTTATTTGCGTGGGGAAATTACAAACGCTTGAATCGTTTCGGGTGGATGTGATTTCGTAACATTCTTAAAGAAACTTTCAGTAGAATGAACTCTGAAAATATAAAGATGTCAAGTCGCTTTGTTACACTAACCATCAACGGCGAAAAAAAAGAAATCGCAATTGAACCGCAATGGACGCTTGCAGAAGTTTTGCGCGAGCAATTGCATTTGACCGGAACAAAAATTGGTTGCGACACCGGTGATTGTGGCGCTTGCACAGTCCTTGTTGACGGCAAACCAATTCTCTCGTGTATCACTCTTGCAATTACTTGCGATGGAAGTTCAATTCAAACAATTGAAGGAGTTGCGGAAAATGGAAATCTTCATCCATTACAAAAATCATTTCTTGAACACGGTGCGTTGCAATGCGGATTTTGCACATCGGGAATGGTTTTGTCAGCAATGAGCAATAAGCAATCAGCAGTCAGCAATCAGCAAATTCGTGAAGAACTTTCTGGAAATCTTTGTCGCTGTACAGGATATAAAAAAATAGTAGAAGCGGTTAAAGACTATAGCAATCAGCAATTAGCAGTGAGCGCTCCGCAGAACGATTTACGAACCACGAATCACGAATCACAATCCGAAATTAAAGTTGACGGCGTTCCGAAAGTTACCGGTTCCGCTCAATTCACTGATGATATTTTTCTTCCGCGAATGTTGTTCGGAAAAATTCTTCGTAGTCCGTACGCTCACGCTCACATTCTTTCCATTGATACAACAAAAGCAGAACAACTTCCCGGCGTTATTGCCATAATAACGGGAAAAGAATTACCAATCAAGTACGGCGTTCTTCCTTCAAGTCAGGATGAAACGGCGCTGTGTATTGATAAAGTTCGATTCATCGGCGATGGTGTTGCGGCAGTTGCGGCAATTGATGAATTCACCGCACAGGAAGCATTGAAGTTGATTGATGTGCGGTATGAAATTCTTCCTGCTATACTTACCGTTGAAGATGCGTTGAAAAATACTTTTCCAAAAATTCACAATGACTCGAAATACGAAAACAACGTCGCAAAAAATGTTGAGTTGGAATTCGGAAAAGTTGAAGAAGGTTTTGCAGAAGCAGATTACATTCGTGAAGATGAATTCTTTTATGACTCCAACACACACGCAATGCTCGAACCACATTCCGCTGTTGCAACATATGAACCATCTGCTACTTCAAATAATTTTAAAGATGGAAATCTCACGTTGTGGTCATCAACCCAAACGCCGCATTATGTTCATCGCACACTTGCAAAAGTTTTGGAAATGCCGGCAAGCCATATTCGGGTAATCAAACTGCATCTGGGCGGTGGATTCGGCGGAAAGAGTGAACCGTTTGCGTTGGAATTCTGCGCCGCTTTTCTTTCCATCAAAACGGGACGACCGGTAAAAATTACTTACACGCGCGAAGAAGTTTTTTATTCTCATCGCGGACGGCACGCAACAAAAATGTGGTTGAAAACGGGCGTGAAAAATGATGGAACAATTACCGCAATTCAATATAAAGCATTGCTCGATGGCGGCGCGTATGGAAGTTATGGTATTATCACGACGTATTATTCAGGACAATTACTCACGCTGCCGTATAAAATTCCGCATTATAAATTTGATAGCACGCGCGTGTACACAAACAAACCTCCGTGTGGACCAAAACGCGGACACGGCGCTGTGCAACCACGTTTTGCGTTTGAAGTTCAACTCGATAAAATTGCAGAAGAACTTGGAATGGATTCTGCTGAGTTGCGGCTGAAAAATTTTGTCGAACCAAATTCGACGACAATCAATTCGCTTCGTGTTACAAGTTGTGGAATCAAAGAGTGTATCGAAAAAGTTTTGAAAGCATCCGATTGGAAAAATAAAAAAGGAAAACTTCCGCGCGGGCGTGGAATTGGAATTGCAACAAGCGCATATATCAGTGGTGCCGGAAAAGAAATTAACTGGCTTGGACTTCCGCATAGTGGAGCGATTGTAAAAATTGATAGAGGCGGCGGTGTTACTGTGTTTTGTGGTTCGTCGGATATTGGGCAAGGTTCGAATACTGTTCTTGCTTCTCTCGCTGCAAAAACTCTTGGCGTAAATATTAGCGATGTAAAAGTGTACGAAGCGGACACTGATTTGACTCCCGTTGATTTGGGAAGTTATTCGAGCCGCGTTACATTTATGGCTGGAAACGCAGTGCTATCTGCAGCAAAAGAATTACGAAAGAAAATTTTTGAAGTCGTTGCAGAAAAGTTTGAAACCACAAGTGAAAATTTGTTAGCAAAGAATGGAAATTATTTTGTTGCAAATGATCCATCGAAAAATATTTCTTTTATCGAAGCAGTGAGATTAGCAGAACAAAAATTCGGAACGCTTTCTGCAGTTGGTTCATACACACCACCAAAACTTGGAGGAACTTATAAAGGTGCAGGCGCAGGACCATCACCATCATACAGTTTTACGGCGCACGTTGTTGAACTTGAAGTTGATGAAGAAACGGGACAGGTGAAAATTCACAAAGTGTGGTCAGCGCACGATTGCGGAAAAGCGTTGAACAAAACTTTAGTCGAAGGACAAATTGAAGGAAGCGTGTATATGGGAATCGGAGAAGCGTTGTATGAAAAAATGTCGTATACAAAAAATATGAAAGATACCTTCGGCGGTTTGCTAAAATCATCTTCACTTCTCGATTACAAAACTCCAACATCGCTCGACACACCGGATATTGAAACATTTATTGTTGAAACCAACGACCCCGAAGGACCGCTTGGCGCAAAAGAAGCAGGCGAAGGTCCGTTGCTTGCAGTGATTCCCGCTATTGCAAATGCGATATACGATGCTGTTGGGATTCGTATGCACAACGTTCCTTTTCTTCCTGAAAATATTTTGAAAGCGATGGAGGAAAAGAAACGTTCCTTCAAAACAGAAAAAGTATTCGCAGAAGCGTTATGATTCGATTACGCAAATTTGAATTTCACTCGCCAACTTCGTTACAAGAAGCGAAAAAAATTCTCTCTTCAAACGGACAAACAAAGATTCTTGCGGGTGGAACGGATTTAGTTGTTGGGATGAAACAGGAAACAGTTCAACCGAAAAACATTTTGTGGCTTGGGAAAATACATGAGTTGCAGCAAATAACATTTTCACGTAAAGAAGGATTAAAGATTGGGGCGATGTGTACGCTTTCTGAAATTGAACACAATACAAACATTCAAAAACATTTTCCTTCCATCATTGATGCTGTAAAATCTATTGCATCTCCGCAAATTAGAAATCACGCTACCATTGGTGGAAATTTATGTTTGAACACACGGTGTTTTTATTACGACCAATCTGATTTTTGGAGAAACTCGCTGGGCAATTGTTTGAAATACGGAAACGGGATTTGTCACGCTGCACCTGAATTATCTCGCTGCACTGCTGTATTTTCTTCCGACCTTGCACCATTACTCATCGCTCTCGATGCAAATGTGGAACTACACAGTTCACAATCCACACTCAAAATTCCACTTTCAAGATTATACAACGACGATGGAAAGAATCATGTATCGCTGTTTCAATCAGAAATACTTTCTTCCGTTTCAATTCCTTTCAATGAAAAAATTAAATCTGCGCACGGAAAAATACGAGCGCGTAATTCTACTGACTTTGCGATTGCTAATGTTGGAGTTGAACTAACATTCAGTTCTAAAAATATTTGTGAAAAAGCGAACATAGTTATTGGTGCAATTTCGAGCTCACCGATTATCGTTGATACCATTGCCCAAAAACTAATCGGAGAGAATGTTTCAGAAAAAAAAATCGAAGAAGTTGCAAATGAAATTTCTACACATGTTCATCCAATGCCGAATGTTGATGGTGCTGTGAATTATAGGAAGAAAATGGTGGGTTTGCTGGTGAAAAGAACATTATCTACTTTAGTTACGAATTTATGAAAACAAAATAATTACGATTATCCTCGAAAATGATTGCTGCAATTATACTTGCTGCGGGAAAATCATCACGAATGGGAACTCCCAAGGCGTTGTTAAAAATCGGAGAGAAGACGTTTCTTGAACATATCATAAACGTGTTACAAGCAAGTGAAGTAGGGGAGATTGTTGTTGTATTAGGGGCTGATGCAAATACTATTTCAAATACGTTACACTGGTTCAGTGGCAGGATTGTAATAAATAACGATTGGGAACAAGGTCAACTTTCGTCGGTTATTGTTGGATTGAACGCGCTCGACGAAAAGATTTTTGACGGTGCAATGATTTTCCCTGTTGACCATCCATCTGTTTCAGTTGATATCGTAAAAAATCTCATTCAGGAATTTTATCGAAGCGAGAAAAGGATTATCGTACCGGTGTATAACGGAAAACGGGGACATCCGACGATCTTTGCAAAATCGTTATGGGGGGAAATAAAAAATGCTCCGGTAGAAATTGGTGTGAGGTACATTCTTCATAAACATAATGCGGATGTTGATGAAATACACATCATTGAACGAAGCGTTATAGATAACATTACCTCCCCCGCTGATTACGAAGAGAAGATTGTTAATGTGTAATGCCCCGTTCCCGCCGAAAATTATTATTCAAGCTGTGGTTTCTTGAATTTTAATTTATGGGGAAGGCAAAATTCGATATACTTGAGCGGAGAGCGAGGGACTCGAACCCCCACGTCATTGCTGACGGCAGTTTTCAAGACTGCTGCCATACCATTAGGCGAGTGAGTTTCTTCTCTTATTTCAAACATTTTGGAAACGGTGTTTACTCAACTGTTTACTTTTGCACACGAAACAAGGCAAAAGTATGTTTCTCTCAAAACGTTCCAACGGAATTTATTACTTATGGTTCATTAACGAACTTGGAATAAAGCAAGCGGTTTCAACTCAAAGCAAACACAAAAGTGATGCACTGAAATTTTTACAACAATTCAAAGAAAAAGAACACGAGAACAAAATAAAAATTCAACGGCTTTCCTTTTCCCAATTCAAAGATGATTTCCTTACTTACGCCCAAACAATCTACACCCAGAAAACTCGTAAAACCTTTTCAACCGCTTTGAATGAGTTTCAGCGAGTTGTTGGTGATGTTCCGATGCACAAAATTAGTGTTCGGAACATTGAACACTTTCTTGCTCTAAAAATGGAAGAAGCATCGGCTTGGACTTCCCGTTGGTGTTATATTTCGCTTGCTTCTGCATTTGAAACAGCAAAGCGTTGGAAGTGTATTACCGAAAACCCCTTTCGGAAAGTAGCAAAACCAAAAGCCCCAGAATTACTTCCTACGTATTTCACACAAGATGATTTCCGAAAACTTCTTGCTTTTATTGCCGACAAAGACTTTCGGGCATTAGTATTGACGGCAATTTATACAGCAATGCGTTTGAATGAACTCCTTTCACTCCGTTGGAACAGTGTTGATTTTGCGCGGCGTGTTATAGCAGTGGAAAACAGCGAATACTTCACCACAAAAACAAAACGCAATAGAATAATACCAATGAGTGAAGAACTGTTTCGTTTGCTACTCGTGAGGAAAGAATACGCAACGTGTGAACTCGTGTTTCAAAGCAACGGCGAAAAATTACACGAAGGAACAACATCGAAGAAATTTAAAAGGTACGTGAGAAAAGCGGAACTGAACGACAAACTGCATTTTCACTCTTTACGGCACTCTACAGCATCGTGGCTTGTTCAGAGTGGTGTTTCTATTTACGAGATACAAAAGATTTTGGGACACGCAACAATTTCCACAACACAGATTTATTCGCACCTCGCAGAAACAACGCTGAGGGACACAATGAATAAAATTTCGATTTTGAATTGAAATGTGAGTATATTATTACGACAGTTTACTCTCAAAAAATGCAAGAAGATATGCAGACTGGCAAAGAAGAACGATTAAAACATTTAGAATGGTTGAAGTATCCTAAATATTATCCACAACTACACCACAATCATTTTAGGAAACAATGTAAAAACTGTCAGAAACAATTGTTAAGAAGGAATGAAATATTTCTTTTTGGGAGAAATGCTTATTGTTCCGTTAAGTGTAATATCGAATATAGAGCGAAACTGAAAATGCGTAAAAAATTTGCTAAAGAACATAACAACCAAGAGGAATTAGAAGCAAAATTAGAACGAGTGAGAAATCGTTATTTACTGCAAACATCCAATTTTTGAAATTTACACGAACAAAAGAAATTAAATTTTTAAGTGGAAAGAATAAAAGCGCAAAATTTTTTTTCTCAATTTAGTCTGTATCTCAAAAGTTTGATAACAACACAGACGGCGAATTTTTACAAACACACATACATTTAACAATCATTGATTAATAGACCTTAATTTAATCGCTATTTATTTATGAAAAAATACGAAAGTATCACTACCACAAAGAGTATTTAGGACCACCATAGTTTCTTGTTTCCGTAGAAATTCGCCAGACAAAATTTTTCCTCTCACTTTGAGAGAAACATATCCTCAACTGAAAGAAGGTTTTTGGCGAAACCTCTACGGACAGTTGAGGATTTTTTTTGTGTTGATATGAAGAACGAAAACACTTTGCCAAAAAACGAGAGCCAAAAAGTCATAGAAAAAGACACTCTCGAATATGGAGACCAGAGAGAAATCGAGCGGATAGAGAAAGAGTTCTTACTCTAAAAAAGAAAACTTATCCTAATGTTTAGAACATTTTATTTTTGAAAACAACTGAATATCAATCTTATGAAAAAACAATATAACCTTCTATCGCTATTAGTTTTAATTTCCTTTTTTATCGTCATTGATGGATGTGGCGAAACCGAAAAAGAAAAAGCAGAAAGGAGATTAAAAGAAATGTTGCCGCTTGACCCCCAAGGTTACAAAGAAGCAAAATGGGGAATGTCATACGAACAAGTAAGTAAGTTATTAGATGAAAAACTAATTGAAATGCCTGGCGAAGGCGGGCTTTATGTGAATATTACAGTAATTAACAAAGTCATTTCATCTGTCAATTATTACTTTGGTCAAAATGGTCTTGCAAGCGTATATATAACTTATGGTCGAAGTCTTGACCGAACATCTATTCAGATTGACGTGGGAGATTTCAACGAAGTAGAAGAAACACTAATAAACAAGTACGGTGAGCCCATAATTAAGGAAAGAACGGGCACACCAGAAACAATTAAAGTTGGTGATGGTGAGTACAAAGATACTTGGAAGTTTCCAAAAACTTTATTAGTTCTTTCTTACTCAAGGGAACGAGATAAATTTTTTGAGGGAGTTGGCGTAAGTATCTATTATATGTCGGTAGAGGGGATGGAATCATTACCCCGGGAGAAATCAACAAACGATTTTTAACAACGCTTTTGACTGAATAGAACACTTGGCGTGCACTAACTATTGAAATTAACTGGAAAGGAAATGAACAGATGAAACTTACTCCCTCTCAAGAAGAAAAAATTAGATGCGAAGTAGAAGAAATGAAAGAAATACTTACTCATACTAAATTCGATACCGAAAGAGAAAATAGTCCTTTTTGTGAATTTGATAATGAAAGGAGAAAGAAATTTACTAATGGTTTGGAAATTTTAATTCGTAAGGGTGCTGATGAAGAAATGCTCAAAGAATATAAAAGTGCTTTTTTTCAAACTGCATTGCTGTTTGATACTCTTTTCTATGGAGGAGGTTACAAAGGGAAAAAATCTTTTGTAATTTCAGGTGAGAGCAAAAACTTAACGTGGGATGAGGTATCACAACCAGAAATACTTACAAACCAAAATCGTTGGTTAGGTAGATATACAAATTTGCCACTTGACGAGTTAAAAAAAATATTGAACGAGACAAATAGAGCGGAAGTACAAGAAATTAAGGAAGCAATAGGGGAAATGAGAGGAATGCTTTCAAAAGTTAAAAAGTTAGAAATTGATGACACCTTGCCTTTGAAAACAAACGTTCAAGAACAAGACAAAGCATTCCAAGACATAAATACAGAGAACGAATTACTTAAAAAGAAAGTGTTGGCGTTACGAAATGATAAACAAATAATTAAAGCAAACTTAAAACTGAAGGGAAAACCTACACGAGAAGAAATACAGATACAGGCAGACAAAACAAGAAAGAAAAACGGAAATTTGAATTACGAAAAGATTGCAAATCATTTTGGGAAAAAAGATGGCGCGACTGCAAAAAAATGGTGTGAAGAATATGGAATAAAATAGAATTCCGATTGTGTCGGAAAAAGGTTAATCGGAAATTTGTAGAGTAATTCCGATTTCCGATTGGCACGGAAATTTCCTTGTGTATTGGCGTTATGAAAATGAACGTCCAATACCAAATAAATATTAAGCCGATAGACGAAAAAGAACTTGGACGTTCACCTTTTCGCATATCGGCTTTTATTTTTACGAAAAACTGAATTTCTCTGCAACAAAACTCGTTGAAATCGAAATAGCGGAACATTACAGCAAAAAGAAAAATGAGGTTGTGTTTGTTCCGATAGGTTACTTTCCTTATTTCGATGGAGTTACTCAATCTCATTCACTTTTGTTTGAAGTGAAGTTTGAGGAACAAGCCCGGGAAACGTTCAATCTTTGTTTTGAGTATTCCTATAAGGGAAATCCTTCAGGAATTGCGAATACACAAGCGACAACGTGGGTTCACGTTGTTCCGCTCACAAAAGAAAGAATATGCTGCTACGAGTTTAACGTAGAGCGATTACGAAGGATACTAAAAGGTTTTCCAACGTACAAAGCGGGAGATAACAAGCAAAGCGATATAAAATTACTTCCACTACAAAAAGCAGAGGAAATAAAAAGCGATAAGTTTTTCATTACAATAGATTGGGAGAAATATAAACCGTATTGGGACTAAACCTTAAGAAAGTGTTTCCGTACGTTGAGAACGAAGAATAACACTCTAAACAACGAAACTTTACGTTATGAGCGTATTGGAACGAGTAAGGTGATGTTCTCACCACGAAGAACGTCAGGCAACTTTGCTTTTCTTGGGGGGGGGCTTTTCTTTTGTTTTCCTTCTTTATGTTTCACGACTTACTTTTCTTCACTTTCTTTTCTTTGAAATATGTTTGTATGTTATTAACATTGAATACAAGAAAAAAAATGAATGAGGAAGCAGTGAAGAACAGTGAACAACGAAAGAAATATTGATGGAGTTGGAGAAAAACAGCCCTTGACAAGTTCATACAAATCCGCTATATTTATTTCAGACTTTAAGAACAAACTTCCAACAAGTAACAAAATTTTTATCCCGTTTTATCGGGAGAAACGTCAAGTGTCAAACGATATGGAAGTCGTGTTCGCTTGACGTTTTTATCTTGGCATAAAGTAAACAGCGAAGTGTTTACCTAACTGTTTACCAAAGTGTTTACTTTGATAGTAGAAATTGAAAAGGGAAAATAATTATCTCTGAACGGTATTTCTACTGTAAAGAACAGAAAAGACTTACAACCTTCGTTTTCAGCATAAAACAAAAAAACCTTGAAGAAAAAATCATCAAGGTTGTCGCGGAGAGCGAGGGACTCGAACCCCCACGTCATTGCTGACGGCAGTTTTCAAGACTGCTGCCATACCATTAGGCGAGCTCTCCGATTTGTGGTTTGTTAATCGTGATTCGTAAAATTGCGGGCAAAAGATACGAACTCACGCTTGAACAAAAAATTTACTTCCAACTCTTCACCAACTCTACCAACAATCTCACACCAACGCCGCTTCCACCTTTGGGCGCGTACGACTGATTGTCTTCAAGAATTGCTGGTCCGGCAATATCGAGATGAACCCACTTGTAATCGCCGATAAATTTTTTCAAAAACCAACCTGCCGTTATTGCTCCGCCCCATCTTCCACCAACATTTTTTACATCGGCAATATCACTCTTGATAAGTTTTTCGTATTCATCGAACAACGGTAATTGCCAAACACGTTCATACGTTTTTTCTCCAGCAACTTTTAATTTGTTCATCAACTCATCATCGTTTCCCATCATTCCCGTTGCAAAATGTCCGAGCGCAACAACACACGCGCCGGTGAGCGTTGCAAGGTCAATCACGAATTGCGGTTTCAATGTTTCCGCAAATGCAAGCGCATCGGCGAGAATAAGTCGTCCTTCCGCGTCGGTGTTATCCACTTCGGAAGTTTTTCCTCCGCGATGGGTAACAACGTCGCCGGGTTTTACTGCAGTTCCGCTTGGCATATTTTCCGTCGCGGGAATTAATCCGACAACATTCACCAGAAGTTTGAGTCGCGCGATTGTTTGCACAGCGCCAATTACTGCTGCAGCGCCGCTCATATCCATTTTCATTTCTGCCATATTTGCTGCGGGTTTAATGGAGATTCCGCCGCTATCAAATGTTACTCCCTTGCCCACAAATACGAATGGTTGTGTTTCCGTGTTTTGCGTTCCGTTGTATTTTAAAATGATGAAGCGCGGCTCTTTCACACTTCCCGAACTCACTGCAAGCAAGCCACCGAATTTTTCTTCTTCGATTTTTGATTTCTCCCACACTTCACATTCAAAGCCAAATTCTTTTGCAGAAGATTGCGCAGCAGCAGCAAGTGTTTCGGGATAAATTTCATTCGAAGGAGCGTTTTGCAAATCACGGGCGAGAATCGTTCCTACGCAAATTATTTTTGCAATGGAAATTCCGCTTTTGATTTTCTTCACTGTTTCATCCGAAACATCAAACAAAATCACTTCTGAAATTTTTTCTTTGTCTTTTTTTTCAGAAAAATATTTATCGAACTTGTATTGCGAAAGCATTGCTCCTTCAACAATCGCTTGCGTAATTTCTTCCGATGAGTTTTGCGAAAATAATTTCGCAGAGGAAGAAAAATCGAACGCGACTTTTTTTGCCTTCAAATGCTTTGCTTTGTTCAATGCAGTTGCGCTTGCTCGTCGTAACATCTCCAACAAAAATTTTTCTTTCTTCCCAACACCGACGAGAAGTAAAAACGGCGAAGTGATTGCATTGTTTGCATACACTTTACAAATTTCATCGTTCTTTCCTTTAAAATTTTCCAGTAAAGAAATTTTCTCAGCAAGATTTTTCAGTTGTTTCGGAAATATTTCCAATTGTTTCGCAATTGATTTTGTTTCTTCGGAAACGAAGAAAACAACTGCATCGGATTTGATTTGTTTTAATGTGGATTTTTGTGATGTGAGTTTCATATTCATTTAAATTGTAGGGCTTGCGTAATTTATAGGTTAGTAATTATATCGGGTATAATTCTTTTATAGTGAAAATCACTACTGTCCCGTTAAAAAGTCGAATAAAATCAACTGGTTCGTGGAGTTACCAATCTCCTTAACGGATTCTTTTTTGTCAAGTAGTTGATTTATATAGGTTTTATTGAAAAGGTTCATGCTCAAAA
>Ga0207952_1000116_pt1 | contig 82299 bp, 80 predicted proteins | sample SubbioR12Aug_8Ca_FD_184831 | JGI IMG/M metagenome (GOLD analysis project Ga0207952, IMG submission 184831) | Serpentinite rock and fluid subsurface biosphere microbial communities from McLaughlin Reserve, California, USA - CR12Aug_8Ca (SPAdes) | ecosystem: Environmental > Terrestrial > Deep...
GAAGATGTGCGTTTAAAAATGAAGGGGCGGGTTGAACTGGAAATGAAACGCGACTGGGTCAGTGTCCACCCTACAGTGGCTTACTGGTTGCAAAAAGAAATTGAAGCCTGGCGTGAGATAGGTATAGATTTTCTGGTCAGGGCGAACGTGTAATTTTCCTGCATCCTGCTTACCACTCCTTGTCCTCGCGATTACGCTTGGCGAGGAGGGGCAATCAGATGCGATCAAAGGCAATCAGCCACCATAATGGACCTGAAAACGCGACCCAGGCGCTTGCCTGATTTGTTATACGCCTCAAAAAGTATAGTGCCACCAAATTTGTTGCCTTTACTGCCTGCGCCTCCTACCATATCGTAATAATGAACCTTGCTTACTTCCTTCAATGGGAATGAAACCAGCGATTTTTCTCCAGCATAAGGGTCCTGCTGCAATTTATGAATATGAATGAGGGCGGTCTCTGCTTCATTGAGCTTGCCAAAGGCCGCTGAGTACGGATCTGTCTCATAGTCCAGTGCAGGCGATATCAGATACTCTTTCATCTTGATATCCTGATTGGCGGCCTTGTCGTCAATTTTCCCTGCGAGCCTGCCATCTGCCAGCTTATCTATCCGCACTTCAAACTGGCGCTTGCCATTGCAAAAGTCGGGGAAGCTGGCGCGGCATTTCAATATCTCTTCTGCGCTTGCAAGACTGGCGAGCAGACTGCCTGCGATCACAAAAATATACTTGAAGGTATTCATCATGTTCTTACCCTTAGGTTTGCTTGAGTGCGAGCCTTGAGGATGACATAGTCTGTATCCAATGCCACGTATAGACTGAAAAGTATTGAATGGCAGTACTGCGGGCAATAGAAAAGCGATGCCAGATAAGCTGACATCGCTTTTTTAATGGATCAGGCAGTATCAAAAATCAAATTGTGCCGACACTTTATAAGTGCGCGGTGCACCCGGGAATAAATAACCACCCAGGGATTGCGTCACATCGCGCCAGTAAAACTTGTCCAGTGCATTGTCGATATTGAAACGCAGGGTAGTCGCTGTATTGCCAATTTGCGTGGTATAGCGCGCACCCAGATTCATGAGGTGGTAACCTGGCACGGTAACGCTATTGTCCGGGCTGAAGGCCTTGCTGCTGGCATACTGCCAGCTCGCATTCACATTCAGGCCCTTGACTTCAGCTACTGCATAATCAGCATAGACAGTGGATTTGAAGCGTGGCACGTTCATGACTCGCTTGTCATCCAAACTGCTGATGCCGGTGTTTTGCTGCTTGGCATCGAGCGCAGTCAGGCTGGCGCCCAGATTCAGTTGCGATGTCAGCTTGCCTTGGGCAGAGAGTTCCAGGCCTGTATGCAGTGCTTCACCATTGCTGACATAGGTATTGCTGTTATTGGTATATTCCAGCGGTTTTTTGATACGGAAGATGGCTGCGGACAGGCTCAGATCGCGCAGTACATCTGCTTTCACGCCAAATTCAATTTGCGTGGATTTGCCAGGGTTCAGCATTTTGTTTTCATTGCTGGTACCAAAAGGGGCAATGCCACCATGTTCCAGGCCTTGTGCGAAACTGCCATAGACCGACACTTGCTGCGTCGGTTTGAATACCAGCGCTGCCGTCGACAGAAGCTTGTTCTGGTCATAGCCAGGATTATTAAACTGAGTGCGCGAGATGTTCAAATGACGCAAGCCCAGATGCAATTTCAAGTTATCTTGCAGGCTGATGATGTCTTGTACAAATGCTGACCATTCCTTGTCAGTGCGGCGCAAGAAAATCGGGCCGGTTTTATTTGCAGACGGCATGACATTAACTGGGCGGAACAAATTGCTGCTGCCTGCATAGTCATAGATGTAGTCACCAAAATAATCCTTGCGCTGCGAATTGCTGAGACCAACTGCCAGCTCATGCTGCATGCCACCCGCATTGAATTTACCATTCAGCAAGGCTTGTGTGCCCCACAGTGATTTGGACTCATTCACGCTTTGGTAGTCATACACATCATAGTCACCATTCGCACAATAACCTGGATACAGATTGGCGGCACCGCAGCCATATGGGAAGGCTGTGTAGTCGTCACGTTTGAATTCATGTTTATTGGCAGAGACACTGGCGCGCCAGTCAGCATTGAGCTGATACTCAAAACGCAGGCCCAGATTGCTGTTGCGGGTATCTACAGGTTTGGCCCAAGGCTGAGCATTGAGCATCAGGTCAGCAGGGATACCACGCGGTAAATCAGTGCCATTGAATAATTGAAAGCCAGGCACAGACAATTGTGATTTATGCTGGTAATCAGCATCGATTTGCAGCAGGGATTGCGGTGTGATGTGCCAGTCAAATGCGGCCGACACAAACTGACGATTACCATCGGCTCCTTTGACATAAGAGCGCAGGCGTTCACCCGCAGCATTGATGCGGAAGCCAAATTGCTTGTCGCTGGAATTGTCGCTAATATCAGCTGCGCCATATACAGTGCCGCGTTCACTGATTTCAAATGTGGCAGAGCGAACAGCATAGCTGGCAGGGCGTTTGGTCACATAATTGATGATGCCGCCCGGCGTACCAAAACCAGCCTGGAAGCCAGCGATACCTTTGAGTATTTCTATGCGTTCCTTGTTTTCCAGCGGGATGGAGGCATCACCAGGAATGGCAAAACCGTCCTTGCGGTAGCTGCTGGAATTATCCAGGGCAAAACCGCGTATCGAGAATTGCTCGGCATAACCAATGGCGTTATACGCATCATTGACACTGGCATCAAACTTCATTGCATCCGTAGTCTGACGTATGCGCAAGTCTTGCATTTGTGCCGTGCTGAAGGCATTGACTGAGTTGGGCGTATCCAGCAAGGCTGCATCAATAAAACCAGTGACCTTGCTGCGTTCGACTTTGGTTTCAATGCCTTTGCTGCCTGTGATGGTCACTTCTGGCAGGGATTTGTTGTTTTCTGAGGTGCTTTGGGCATGCGCAGATGACAGCAACAGGCAAGCTTGGGCGATAGCGCAAGCAATGATGGTGGGACGTACTACAGTAATGTTGGACATGTCTTTGCTCTTGATTTGCTTTTAATGCGTTGTGGATGACAGCGCGGGAGCAAACAAAGAAGCAGGAGGAGCCGGGACTTTGCGCTTCCCTTCGCTGGCATTATCCAGATCAGGTAGAAGGGACTCTCTCACCCGGAAATACTATTTCCAGGACCCCTAGCGTAGGCGGCAGTTTAACACGAAACCATTTGTATGGCCTTCTTGCAGCAATTGGTGCTTAGCTGCCTTGTTTTACTTCCATTTTCACAGTACGGAAATTGCGCCACAAACCTTCTGCCGAATAGACGACCAGCGCAGCCCAGATGGCGATAAAGCCTGCCAGTTTGTTGGTGTCAAAAGGCTCGTGATAAAGCCAGATACCTAGCATTAACTGCACCAGTGGTGAAATGTATTGCAGTAATCCCAGTGTCGTCATCGGTATGCGACGAGCGCCGGCAGCAAACAAGAGTAAGGGGATGGCAGTAATCGGGCCGCTGATGAGCAGCAGCATCTTGATGTCTGTGCTGCTGGCAATGAAGCTGTTTTGCCCCTGCAAAGTCATCCAGCATAGCCAGCCAAAGGCAAATGGAAAGAGCAGGGCGGTTTCCAGTGACAAGCCTTCCAGTGCGCCCAGGGCGGAGGTCTTGCGCAACAAGCCGTAGGTGCCAAAGGTCGTTGCCAGCACCAGGCCTATCCATGGCAGGTGACCAGTCTGCACCGTCAGCCATGCGACGCCTATCGCAGCCAGTGCAACTGCCAGCCATTGGCCTGGACGCAGTTTTTCGCGCAACCAGACTGAACCAATAAGAATATTGACGAGAGGCGTGATGAAATAACCCAGACTAGCATCAACGATGTGACCATGATTGACGGCCCAGATATAGACAAACCAGTTGGCGGACAATAGCACCGCGCTCAGGGCAAAACCGGCAATTAATTTAGGTTGTCTTGCCGCATACCTGACCCATGCCCATTGCTTGCGCCAGGTCAGTACGCCAACCAGGAATAGCAGCGACCACAACATGCGGTTCAGTAGAATTTCCAGTGCAGGGACGTCGTGCAGGGTTTTGAAATAAATGGGGAACAGGCCCCAGAGGAAATACGCGGAGCCTGCAAACAAAATACCTTGGCGCATGAGTAGCAATCAATCTGTAAGGCTTGCGGCAGCAAGCAAGACAAACATTATCGCTTGAATAGAAATTGTTTGCTGCCAGCGCCTATTTGCTTCTTGCTGTGGCCAGATGCTTGCAGAGTGCTTCTGTGCCATCAAGTATGCGTGGCCCGGCCCGGTTCAGCCAGTCACCCTTGACTGTGTAGAAATTGTTTTTCTTTACAGCAGTCAGGACGGGGTATTGCTTCCAGTCTGCCATGCTGTCGATATTTTCACCGCTGCTGAATATGACATCAGGGTTGGCAGCTAGCACAGCTTCGTTGGTGATAGTTGAACTCAGTTCCTTGAGTTGACCGAATACATTTCTTCCACCACACAGGCGTATGGAGTCGGACACCATATGTGTGTCATTGATGGTCATCAAGGGCCTGCGTATCATTTGATAATACACGCTGACCGGCGCTACCCCAGCTGGTAATTGATAAGTCTTGCGCAGATTGTCGAGACGCTGCCTGAATTTTTGTGCATTGGCCTTGCCAGTATTTTCAGTGCCAGCCAGTGTCGCCAGTCTTTCTATCGAAGTTGCCACCATTTCAAAATTATGAGGCTCACTTTCAAAGACCGTGATGTGGTTGCTACGCAATTTATTAGCCAGGATTTTTGCATTGCCCGTACCCCAGACGATGACCAGATCTGGTTTAAGGGAAAGCAGACGCTCCAGGTCCAGTGCGAAAATATTGCCTATCGATGGCAGCTTTTTCGCAGCTTCGGGATAGTCGCTGTAATCGGTCACGGCGATGATGTTATTTGCCGCACCTGCCTCGAACAACATCTCGGTAATATGCGGTGCCAGGCTGATGATGCGTTGCGCTGGCTTACCTACCGTGACAGGGCGTTGCGCATCATCCAGTACAGTAATGGCAGCATGTGAACTAATTGATGCAAGACTCCCTGTCAGGCAGACTGCAATTGCAAGGCTGCCTGTTAGCAATTGAAAACGACGCATCAGATTTCCAGATTGTCGATCAGGCGTGTGCCACCCAGTTTGGCCGCAGCGACTACCACCAGCGGCGATTGCTGGGCGATATCGCCAGCAGACGGTGGTTGCAGGTCGGCGCGTTTGCGTATGGAGATGTAATCTGGATTCCAGTTGCGTGTCGCCAGTTTTGCCATGGCCTGACGTTCGAGTTCAAACATATCCAGATGGCCACCGCGTACTTCTGCCGCGACTTCATTCAAGACCTTGTACAGGGCAGGTGCCTCGGCACGCTCTTCTGGTGACAGATACATATTGCGCGAAGACAGTGCCAGGCCATCATCTGCCCTGAAAGTTTCGGCGGCGATAATTTCAGTCGGCAAAGCAAATTGCTTGCTCATATTGCGTACGATCATGAGCTGCTGATAATCTTTTTTACCAAAGACGGCAACTCGTGGCTGTACACAAGAGAACAGTTTTAGTACAACCGTCGTGACGCCGGTAAAGAAGCCAGGGCGGAATTCACCTTCGAGGATATTGCCCAAATCATCTGGTGGGCGAACGCGGTATTCCTGCGGCTCTGGGTACAGATCTTTTTCGGTCGGTGCAAACAAGACATACACACCTTCTTTTTCCAGCTTCTCTACGTCAGCCTGGAAAGTGCGTGGGTATTTGTCGAAATCTTCATTTGGACCAAACTGCAGACGATTGACGAAAATCGAAGCGACGACAGGGTCACCATGTTTTTTTGCCAGCCGCATCAGGGATAAATGCCCTTCATGCAAATTGCCCATGGTAGGTACAAATGCAGTACGCAATTGTCCGCTCAACTGGTCGCGCAATTCTTCAATGGAGGAAATGATTTTCATGTTACGGCTCTTTAGTGAGGAATAGTTTTATTCTTGCCATCAGGCTGGTGAATATGCCAGGCGCACATAAATAGGCGCAAAGGCTTCAGCCTGGGTGATTTCTATCAGGGTTTCTTTAGCCAGCTCAAGCAGGGCGACAAAATTCACGACCAGCACAGGCGCACCGCGGCTGATATCAAACAGGTCGGAGAATTCTACAAACTTGGATGACTGCAGCTTGCGCAAAATCCCTGTCATGTGTTCGCGCACAGACAGTTCTTCGCGGCTGATCTTGTGGTGGGCGACGAGAGTAGCGCGCTTCAATACATCTGCCCAGGCAGACTGCAGGTCAGCAATATCGACATGCGGCCAGTGCAGCACGGTGTTTTGTTCGACGAATACCTGGGCATGCAAAAAATCACGGCCCAGTTGCGGTACTGCATTGAGATCGTAAGCAGCCAGCTTCATCTGTTCGTATTCAAGCAGGCGGCGTACCAGTTCTGCACGCGGATCATCGGCTTCTTCACTGTCCGTGCTCTTGTTAGAGGGCAGCAGCATGCGTGATTTGATCTCGATGAGCATGGCTGCCATCAACAAATATTCAGCTGCCAGCTCCAGATTGTGTTTGCGTATCTGATCGACGTACTGCAAATACTGCAGCGTAACTTGCGCCATGGGAATGTCGAGGATATTGAAGTTTTGCTTGCGTATAAGGTACAGCAGCAAATCCAGCGGGCCTTCAAATGCTTCGAGAAATACTTCCAGCGCATCGGGTGGGATGTAGAGATCGTTTGGCAGCTTGAACAGCGGCTCGCCATACAGCCTGGCAAAGGCCAGACCGTCGACAACATCAGGTGTGCTGTCGACTGCACCAACCAAAGGTAAATCGGTTGGCGTTAACGCGTTTGTGGTGCTCACAAGCTTTCCGGCTAGATATCTGTCGTATCAATACAGGCTTATCAGCCTTTGTTTTGATACACGTAGGCTTGCTGGTTGATGCGCGATTCCTGATTGCGTTTTTGCGTATCCAGGTCTATCGCTTGTTTGTCCCACAGCAGGGCACGGCCATCACGCTGGCTTTGTTCCAGCGCAGGATTGGCTTTTTTCAAGTCTTTGATGAAATTGGTTGCTTCGGATTCGTACAGCGAGAATTGCTTGGAGAATTTCATAATTTGAAATAAACACAAAAAGTCGGATGAAGCCGCATTTTACTCTTCTTTTGGGCTGGCTATGATGTTTTGCCCTTTGAGTAAAGCTTCAACTGACTTAGAAAATCAAAGGTCTTTGACTTCCAGCCATTTTTTGACGTGCATGGGGCGGTAGTCGGCAAATTTTTGCAATAGCTTTGCAGGGACCGTTTCCATATACAAGAGATCCAGATGAGCAGGGCGCAGGAAGCCTTGTTCTACCGTATGCAGGAGGAAGTCATGCAGTTTTCGATAGAAATCATTGATATTGTATAAACCAACAGGCTTTTCATGAAAACCCAGCTGCGACCAGGTCAACACCTCAAATAATTCTTCAAGAGTACCTATGCCACCCGGCATGGCGATGAAGGCATCGGACAATTCTGCCATCATGGCCTTGCGTTCGTGCATATTGGCAACGACATGCAGGGAGGTAAGGGCAGTGTGGCCGACTTCCTTGTCCATCAATGCCTTGGGGATAACGCCGGTGACTCTGCCGCCCAGGCGCATGACTTCATCCGCAATGACACCCATCAGGCCAACATTGCCACCGCCATACACCAGCCCCAGGTCTTGCCTGACCAACTCGGCAGCCAGTTGGCGTGCCGCAATGGCGTAATCATCAGTAATGCCAGGAGATGACCCGCAATATACGCAAATATTCTTCATGCCGGATTAATCTTGCGCAAATAGTCTTGCGACAGTTTTTCAAAGACATTCTTGGTTTCGCCACGCAGATAAGGGCTGATCAGGACGATCACCTGATAACAGCCACGTGCCAGTGACTCGGACATGGTTTGCAATTCTGTATATTTGCGTGGATTGCGTACATATTCGTACGACAGCCAGTAAGTTGCCACTACCACCATATTGGTGGCCAGGGCGTCGATATCTATATCACTGGCTTCAAATTCGCCATCGGCCCGCAAGCCTGTGCAAAGCCCGGTTGCAACCTTGATCTTATGCGTCAGTATCTCTTTGAAGTTAAGTTCAAGCTTGCGGTTCCTGGAGAGCAAGTCATTCAGGTCGCGGTAGAAAAAGCGGTAACGCCAGACCAGCTCAAAGGTCAGGTGCAGATAAGTCCAGATATCCTGAATATTGGCTTTGCGCCCTTCAGGGAAAGCCAGTTTCTTGTTAATCTCTGCCTCGAATTGTACGAAGATGGAATTAACGATATCGTCTTTATTGCGGAAATGATAATACAGATTGCCGGGGGAAATATTCATTTCCTCCGCAATCACGGTCGTGGTGATATTCGGTTCACCGAACTCATTGAAAAGGCGCAGGGAAAGTTCTAGTATCCGTTCCCTGGTGCGACGAGGAGCTTTGTGTTGCATGTCATTCTTCTCGATAAATTATTTCATAAGAATAACATTGAAAGCGCAACATCAAAAGAGTATCAGGCTTCGGACTGTACTTTCAGTTCTTTTTCTGAGGGAATATGCACCAGTCTGGTCTTGGCAAGGCGGTCATGCAGGAATTGTCCATACTTGTCGAGGCGGGCAGTCAATGCCCAGACCAGCATGCCCAGAGCGATTGCGGCAGCCATTTTCCATTGCTTGAGGTCAAGCTGGTAAACCAGGGCTGCAGCAGGCAAAAACCACATCCAGGCCAGGCAATAGCGAACAATCGCCTTGACGACGGGGAGCTTGCCGCCATCCAGGTCGACCACCTTGATGCGCCAGGTTTGCATGGCCAGCGTCTGACCGCTGCGCGTCCAGCAAAATACAAAATACGCACCTATCACCAGAAACAGCCAGAACTGACGGGCATGCCGCAACACCAGGGCATGTTTACTCTGGGTAATAACATCGAATGCAAAATCAGAAACAAAAACAATGCCAAAAAGGAGCATGGCTTCATACACCATGCAGATCAGGCGACGACGTAGTGGTGGGGCGGTCAGGTCAGAATTCACAGGATTACTTGCTTGTTCCCTGAGACGCAGGATTGCTTGCTGGCACCTCATTTGCGCCTGAGGCAGGTGCTGGGTTGATGGCGGGAGCAACACTGCTTGCAGGCAGTGAGGCCGGAGTTACTACCTTGACCGCAGGAGGTGTATTACCTGCTGGTTTGGGGCTGGGGCCTACCTTGATCGGTGCCAGGATTTTTGGATTCTTGACGGATTCCGATGGCAAATTGGTCACGCTTTTCTTTTTTTGATTTTCATCAGCCAGGCGCTTTTTTTCTTCTTCGCTCAGCTGTTGATATTGTTGCCACTGTGCTGACTTGTGTTCAGGTTTGAGTTGTGTCGATTTTGCGTAATTTTCACGGGCGGCCATGCGTTGTTCTGGTGTCAACTTGACCCAGTCGCGCATACGTTCTTGCAACCTGGCTTGCTCGTCTGGCTTCATCGTTGCATAACGATCGGCGATTCCCAGCCATTTTTTCTTACCGAGTTCAGACATCTTGTCCCATTCGGGATTCAGCGGTGCCAAAGCCTGTTTTTGTGCGGCACTGAGTTCGGTCCACAAGGGTTTGCTCAGCGTGCTACCGCCCAGCAAGCCGGTGCTGGCCTTGCCGGTAGCTTGTGCATTGGACGCAGGAACAGAAATACCGCCAGCAAAAGCCAGCGGTATTGCAAGAGACAGAATGACGAGGCAGACAGAACTCGGTATTAACGCAAACGTCACTACTACTCCTCCGTTTTGTTCAAATAAGCACTAAACCCTGTATCAACATAAGCGGCTGGCGGCAATTCGTCCACCAGGACGGCAGTATCAATATCTGCCAATTCATTAATGTTTTGCTGTTGTTCGTATTCGTAAATACCCAGCAGGCCCACAACCAGCACCAGCAAAGGCAATACCAGGCCAAGTTTGCCCATCCAGGAACCAGGTCCTTGGAAAGAAAAGCCCGAATTGCCAGCCAGGACGCCCTTGAATACCTTGACTGCTGCAGGTGCTTCCTGCTTCTTGCGCGACAAAGCCAGCTTGCGCGCCTGCGCCAACCTGTCTAAAGTGGGAGCAGGCAGGTTTTCCGCTGACTCATTCAGCGCCCGTCTTACCTTGTAAGCAAACTCAAGGTCTTTCGCTTCTTTTGAATAGTTCATAGGTGAATTCCTTTAGCCTTGAGCGTGACAGCCAATGCATGTGTTGCTCTGGAGCAGTGTGTTTTAACGCTGCCTTCTGAGCAACCCATTGCAGCGGCGGTTTCCGCTACATCCATGTCTTCCCAATAACGCATGAGGAAGGCTTCCCGTTGACGCGCAGGAAGTTTTTTTATTTCTTCATCAATTATGTTGAGAACTTGCTCACGTTCTATCTTGTCGGCACTGGATTCTGATGCTTCTGTGCCATCTTCTGCGGCATAACTTTCCAATAAATCAAAATTATCGTCATCCTGATTATTTGATGGCGTAATGTTGGAAAACAAGCTGACCCAGGTGTTTCTGACCTTTTCCCGGCGAAAAAAATCCAAGATGGTGTTTTGCAATATGCGTTGAAACAACATGGGCAATTCTGCCGCAGGCTTGTCGCCATATTTTTCGGCGAGCTTGATCATTGCTTCCTGGACGATGTCCAGAGCAGATTCTTCATTTCTTACCGTGTAGACAGCATGTTTGAAAGCTCGGCGTTCTACACCTTCCAAAAAGCTGGATAGTTCTTTGTCTGTGGCCATTGTTGGCAGTTGCGTGCTTTACGTGGTTTATAGCAGGCGCTGCTTCCCTTGAGATCCAAGGGTAAAGTCATTGAGCTTTTTAAAGAAGCGGACCATGCAAAATTGCGCACATGCTAGCAAAAATACGTGCTTATGTCCTGAATTTTGTGCTTTCTTGTCATTTGATAACATTTCAAAGGCAAATAAGTTTCTTTTCTTATAGAATTTTCCTTGACCAAATTGCTGCGACGCAGTACCTTGTGAGTCCGCTCCAAAATCTCGGGGCACAAAATACTTGTCTGGAACAGCCCACAATGCCGTCGCCGACAAGTTCGCTTTAAGAAGCTGTTTGTTCTGACCCATGCCACAAGCGTGAGAAGTCTGTCGTTGTAAAGCCTTAATACTGATTGAACGAGTGCACTAAGCCTTGCCTGGTACCATATCCAACGGATGTGTAAAGGGGAATGTGACCGCACGTAAAGGGATCTCAGCTTTCCGGTATTTACATGTCGATTTCGCCAGGAAAGAACATCCGATCAATCTCCTATGGACCTTGAAAGGACACAATTTATGAGTTCAGAATTTACAGGCGCAGAGATACTTGTCAAGTGTCTTGCCGAAGAGGGTGTTGAGCATGTATTCGGATATCCGGGTGGTGCCGTACTCTATATTTATGATGCAATCTTCAATCAGGACAAGTTTCAACACATCCTGGTGCGTCATGAGCAGGCTGCAGTACATGCTGCTGATGCTTATTCCCGTTCCTCCAATAAAGTAGGTGTGGCTTTGGTCACTTCCGGCCCTGGTGTTACCAATGCGGTAACCGGCCTGGCAACTGCTTATATGGATTCGATTCCCATGGTGATCATTTCGGGTCAGGTTCCCAGTGCCGTTATTGGTCAGGATGCTTTCCAGGAATGCGATACCGTTGGCATTACCCGTCCCTGCGTAAAACATAATTTTTTGGTGAAAGACGTCAGGGACCTGGCCGAGACCGTCAAGAAAGCATTCTATATTGCAACGACAGGTCGTCCTGGTCCTGTGCTGGTCGATATCCCCAAAGATATCAGCATGCACAAAACCACCTATAGCTACCCTAAAGAAGTCGAAATGCGCTCTTACAAGCCGGTCGACAAAGGGCATGCAGGGCAAATTCGCAAGGCTGTTCAATTGTTGTTGCAGGCTGAACGCCCCATGATTTATACCGGCGGCGGCGTGATACTCGCGCATGCGGCACCGGAACTGAACAAGCTTGTCGATCTGCTCGGTTTTCCATGTACCAATACCCTGATGGGCTTGGGTGCCTACCGTGCCAGCGATGAAAAATTCGTCGGCATGCCAGGTATGCATGGTACTTACGAAGCCAACATGGCCATGCAGCACTGTGACGTACTGATCGCCATTGGTGCACGTTTTGATGACCGCGTGATCGGCAATCCCAAGCATTTTTCTTCGCATCCACGCAAGATCATTCATATTGATATCGATCCATCGTCGATTTCCAAGCGCGTCAAGGTTGATATTCCTATCGTGGGCAATGTCAAAGACGTCTTGCAGGAAATGCTGTCGCAGCTGAGTACGGTTGAGACACGTCCTGATCCCAAGGCGTTGGCTACCTGGTGGAAGCAGGTCAATGAATGGCGTGGCCGTGAATGCCTGAAATACCCGACTTCGAATGAAGTCATCAAGCCACAATCCGTAGTTGAAAAAGTCTGGGAAGTGACAAAAGGCGATGCCTTCGTTACCTCTGACGTGGGCCAGCATCAGATGTGGGCTGCGCAATACTATCGCTTTGATAAACCGCGTCGCTGGATCAATTCCGGTGGTCTGGGCACCATGGGTGTAGGTTTGCCGTATGCCATGGGTGTGCAGATGGCTAATCCTGACGCAACGGTTGCTTGTATAACTGGCGAAGCCTCGATACAGATGTGTATACAAGAGCTGGCAACCTGCAAGCAGTATCACCTGACACCAAAAATTATCTTGTTGAACAACCGCTTCCTTGGCATGGTCAGGCAGTGGCAGCAAATTGATTATGGCTCTCGTTATTCTGAATCTTACATGGACTCTCTGCCCGACTTCACCAAGCTGGTTGAAGCCTATGGCCACGTCGGTATGAAGATAGAAAACCCGGCAGACGTCGATGGTGCGGTACGTGAAGCCTTTGCCATGAAAGACAGGCTGGTATTCATGAATTTCATTACTGATCAAACCGAGAATGTCTGGCCCATGGTCAAGGCAGGCAAGGGTTTGACTGAAATGTTGCTGGGTTCGGAGGATCTGTAATGAGACATATTATTTCCATCCTTCTTGAAAATGAAGCCGGTGCCTTGTCCCGTGTAGTTGGCCTGTTTTCTGCGCGCGGCTATAACATTGAAACCCTGACGGTTGCACCGACAGAAGACCCGACACTGTCACGTATGACGATCGTCACTTCCGGTTCTGACGACATCATCGAACAGATCACCAAGCATTTGAACCGTCTTATTGAGGTGGTCAAGGTGGTTGATCTGACCGAGGGCGCGCACATAGAACGCGAACTGATGCTGATCAAGGTAAGAGCGGTCGGCAAGGAGCGCGAAGAAATGAAGCGCACCGCAGATATTTTCCGTGGCCGCATCATTGATGTCACCGAAAAGACCTACACCATAGAATTGACCGGTAATAAAGGTAAATTGGATGCTTTCATTGATTCCATAGACCGCACGGCAATTCTGGAAACGGTACGTACCGGTGGTTCAGGCATAGGACGCGGCGAACGCATCCTCAAGGTTTAATATAGTTTCAGGCATACGCCATCCCCTACAAAAATACTTAATTATTAGGATACAAAATGAAAGTTTTCTACGACAAAGATTGTGATCTCTCCCTGATCAAGGGCAAAAACGTTGCTATCATCGGCTACGGTTCTCAAGGTCATGCACATGCACAGAACTTGAATGATTCCGGCTGTAAGGTAACTGTCGCCCTGCGTAAAGGCGGCGCTTCATGGGACAAGGCAAAAAATGCCGGCCTGAACGTGGCAGAAGTCAACGATGCAGTCAAAGCAGCTGACGTTATCATGATCTTGCTGCCGGATGAAAACATCGCTCAGGTGTACGCTGAAAATGTCGCTCCTCACGCCAAACAAGGCGCAGTGCTGGCATTTGCGCACGGCTTCAATGTTCATTACGGTCAAGTTGTGCCACGTGCCGATCTGGACGTCATCATGATCGCGCCAAAAGCGCCAGGCCATACTGTACGTGGTACTTACAGCCAGGGTGGCGGCGTGCCTCACCTGATCGCTGTGTATCAGGACAAATCCGGCTCTGCCCGCGACATCGCCTTGTCTTATGCGATGGCTAACGGTGGCGGCCGTGCCGGCATCATTGAAACCAACTTCCGTGAAGAAACAGAAACAGATTTGTTCGGTGAGCAAGCGGTTCTGTGCGGTGGCGCGGTTGAACTTATCAAAGCTGGTTTTGAAACTCTGGTTGAAGCTGGCTATGCACCAGAAATGGCTTACTTTGAATGCCTGCATGAATTGAAACTGATCGTTGATCTGATCTATGAAGGCGGTATCGCCAACATGAATTACTCGATCTCCAACAATGCAGAATATGGCGAATACGTAACTGGCCCTAAAGTCGTCACAGAAGACACCAAAAACGCCATGCGCCAATGCCTGAAAGATATTCAGACTGGTGAATACGCGAAGAGCTTCATCCTGGAAAACAAAGCTGGCGCACCGACTTTGATCTCCCGCCGTCGTTTGACTTCCGAGCATCAAATCGAAGAAGTGGGTGCGAAATTGCGTGCCATGATGCCTTGGATCGCAAAAAATAAACTGGTCGATCAAAGCAAAAACTAATTGCTGAGATCGCCGGGCATCATCTCGTCTGCGCTTGCAGGTGCAGACGGCTCGAAGATTAAAAATCGCCCGCAGGGGCGATTTTTTTTATGTGGCTGTTGTTAGGCCACCTTTTGCTGTCACGAGCATGTCATTCAATTATGCGAATTGTTTTCGCAGTCAATAATCACGGTTATACTTCCCACACTTTTGACTTCTATTGTCTGGCATTGCCGGGCAAGTTTTTACGAAATAACCGCATGTCCACACCTAATCGACGCAAGCCCAAGGGGAGTTTCAAGCTTTTTCCCAGAGGTATACGCAAAACGCAACAATCTGCTGAAGTCGTTGCTGCTGAGGTCGCTCCCAAGAGGCGGCGCGGCATTTATTTATTGCCGAATGCATTTACGACGGCAGCCCTGTTTTGCGGTTTTTATGCCATTGTCATGGCAATGAATCAACGTTTTGACCAGTCTGCCCTGGCAATTTTCGTGGCCATGGTGCTGGATAGCCTGGATGGTCGCGTTGCCCGTATGACCAATACCCAGAGTGAATTTGGAGCGCAATACGATAGTTTGTCGGACATGATTTCTTTTGGTGCCGCACCGGCGCTGGTAGCTTATGAATGGTCGTTGAAGGGCATGGGCAAGCTGGGTTGGCTGGCGGCCTTTGTCTATTGTGCCGGTGCTGCTTTGCGTCTGGCTCGCTTCAATACCAATATTGGTGTGGTCGATAAGCGTTATTTCCAGGGTTTGCCCAGCCCTGCGGCCGCTGCCTTGGTTGCGGGCTTTGTATTGCTGATGGAAGATCTGCATTTCCTCGGGCGCGACTTGAGCTGGAGTACCTGGAGCATTACCTTGTTTGCAGGTTTGACGATGGTGACCAATGTGCCTTTCTATAGTTTCAAAGACGTGAACCTGCGTAAGTCTGTGCCATTTATTGCACCTTTCCTCATCGTGCTGGCCTATGTTGCCGTAGTCAGTGATCCACCCAAGGTTTTGTTTGGGCTGTTTGTCTTGTATGGCTTGTCTGGTTATGTAGTCTTGCTGTGGCGCTGGCGCAAGGGCAGGCCAGTGAGCATAGTGCAGACCAGTGTTGATGATCATCACCATGACGATAAATAAGCCGGTATCAAAACTCGCGCTGCCAGATTAAATTCGGTGTTTTTCAAGAAAAGCCGCAATACGGAAAATGTATCGCGGCTTTTTTGCTTTTCTGCCTCATAAAGATAGGGTTTTCCTGCTATAAATTCTTGCACTTTTCTGCCTTTAAGCTTATAGTCTTCGGCATGAACTCCGCATCTACATCAATAGCAAAAAACACTATGGCAGGCCTGTCTGGTCTGCTATCGCTATTGCTTGCATCTCTACTAGCGTTCACGCGCTAAATCCCCCTATACCCACAATTCGAGTAGTCTCGCCACCCATGTGCGTCTTGCAAGGGTAGGTCAAAGAATATTCTCAGTTTGCAGTTTTTCATCTACAACATTTCAGACTTAAATTCATATCAGGAGCAATAACATGGCCGACAAACTCATCATATTCGACACAACTTTGCGTGATGGCGAACAATCCCCTGGTGCATCCATGACCAAGGATGAAAAAATCCGTATTGCCAAGCAACTGGAGAGAATGAAAGTCGATGTGATTGAAGCCGGTTTTGCGGCAGCATCTCCTGGCGATTTTGAATCCATCAAGGCGATTGCTTCCATCATCAAGGACTCGACCATCTGCTCTTTGTCGCGCGCCAACGACCGCGATATCGCCCGCGCAGCAGAAGCCTTGCAGGCGGCGCAACGCAAGCGTATTCATACCTTCATCGCAACGTCTCCTCTGCACATGGAAAAGAAATTGCGCATGACGCCGGATCAGGTATTGGAGCAAGCCATACAGGCAGTGCGCTATGCCCGCAACTTTACAGATGATGTGGAATTCAGCCCTGAAGACGGTAGTCGTTCAGACATGGATTTCCTCTGTCGCGTGCTGGAGGCAGTCATCAAAGAAGGTGCAACAACGATCAACTTTGCCGACACCGTCGGTTACGCCGTGCCTGAACTCTACGGCAATATGCTGAAGTCTTTGCGTGAACGCATCCCCAATTCCGACAAAGCCGTCTGGTCTGTGCATTGTCATAATGATCTGGGCATGGCGGTTGCCAACTCCCTGGCTGGAGTCATGATAGGTGGCGCACGCCAGATTGAGTGCACCATCAATGGACTGGGCGAGCGTGCTGGTAATACGGCGCTCGAAGAAATTGTCATGGCCGTGCGTACACGCAAGGATTATTTCGATTTGCAACTGGGTATCGATATTAGTCAGATCGTGCCTGCATCCAAACTGGTGTCGCAAATCACTGGTTTTGCCGTGCAACCGAATAAAGCTGTTGTCGGCGCGAATGCTTTCGCCCATGCATCCGGAATCCATCAGGATGGCATTCTGAAAGCGCGTGATACCTACGAGATCATGCGGGCAGAAGACGTGGGCTGGAGTGCCAACAAACTGGTACTGGGTAAATTGTCTGGCCGCAACGCCTTCAAGCAGCGCCTGGAAGAATTGGGAATCTCGCTGGAATCAGAAACCGAAGTCAATGCTGCCTTTGCCCGCTTCAAGGAGTTGGCGGACCGTAAGTCTGAAATATTCGATGAAGATATTCTGGCTCTGGTTTCTGATGAGGAATATGCGCATAACAATGATGCTTTCCACTATGTATCCTTGTCCCAGCGCTCGGAAACAGGTGAGTTGCCCTACGCCAAAGTTGTATTTACTGCAGAAGGCAAGGAAGTTACTTGCGAAGGCAACGGCAATGGCCCGGTAGATGCCATCGTGAATGCCATCGACTCCAAGGTGCAAAGTGGGGCAGAGCTGTTGTTGTTCTCGGTGAATGCGATTACCACTGGTACGCAGTCGCAGGGGGAGGTCACCATGCGTCTGTCCAAGGCTGGACGCATCGTCAATGGTGTAGGTGCCGATCCTGATATCGTTGTTGCTTCGGCGAAAGCTTATTTGTCGGCATTGAATAAATTGCAATCAAAAACAGAAAAGCTGAATCCACAGATTTAAGCCTGGATTTGATTCTGGCTAAAAACGGTGTTATAGTCACGCGTTCTGCCATTCCGGCGGAATTGTTATGTCACGATAATGATGGTTTTGTAGCTGTTTTATAGAAACAGCGACTATTGTTATCGCATGTTAAGGAAAATCATGTCTATCGAAAAAAATGCAAAAGCCGCTATCGTAGCGGACAATGCCCGTGGTCAAAACGACACAGGCTCTCCTGAAGTGCAAGTTGCTCTGTTGACTGCACGTATCAATGATCTGAATGGTCACTTCAAAGCTCACTCTAAAGATCACCACTCACGTCGTGGTTTGATCATGATGGTTAACCGTCGTAAGAGTTTGTTGTCTTACCTGAAAGGTAAAGACTTGAATCGCTATCGCTCACTGATCGAAAAACTCGGCTTGCGTAAGTAATTCTTGCTGAATTTAGCAAAAGATTTGTAGCAAAAAGCCTGCGTCAGTTGACTGTCGCAGGCTTTTTGTCCATCTAGAGTTTTAGTTTTACCCAGTTTTAGCCCGGTTTTTGATGTAAATATTAAAAAACAGGCAAAAAGCAATCCAGGCGGATTGCTCGTGGTGAGGTGAACGACAGCGCCTGAAAATCTGTCGGCAAATAGAAAGGACACATTGTGTTTAATAAAATTACTAAAACCTTCCAATATGGTCAGCACCAGGTAACACTGGAAACCGGCGAAATCGCTCGCCAGGCATCGGGTGCAGTCCTGGTGTCCATAGAAGATACCGTTGTACTGGCAACTGTGGTCGCCAAGAAAGATGCAAAACCAGGTCAGGATTTTTTTCCTCTGACCGTGGATTACATGGAAAAAACTTACGCTGCCGGCCGTATTCCTGGCGGTTTCTTCAAGCGTGAAGGTCGTCCTTCAGAAAAAGAAACACTGACTTCCCGTTTGATTGATAGGCCTATCCGTCCTCTGTTCCCAGAAGGCTATCTGAACGAAGTTCAGGTCATCATCCATGTATTGTCCGTCAACCCTGAAATCGATCCTGATATCGCTGCCATGATCGGTGCTTCCGCAGCGATTTCCGTTGCTGGCATCCCATTCAGTGGCCCAGTTGGTGCAGCACGTGTGGGCTATATCGATGGCCAATATGTATTGAACCCAACAGCAACTCAACTGAAACTATCCAAGCTGGACCTGGTTGTTGCTGGTACTGAGCAAGCCGTGTTGATGGTTGAGTCTGAAGCGCAGCAATTGTCTGAAGAAATCATGCTGGGCGCAGTTGTTTACGGCCACACGCAAATGAAGGCTGTGATCGATGCGATTCATGATCTGGTGCGTGACGGTGGCAAACCAGAGGTGCAATGGGCACCTGCTGCAAAAAATGAGCCACTGATCGCTGCTGTTACAGCAGTGGCAGAGCCGTTGTTGCGCGCTGCTTATCAAACCAAAGAAAAACAAGCACGTACTGAACAATTGAAGGCGGCAACGTCTACAGTTGCTGCAGCACTGGCTGAGCAAGCTTCTGCCAAGGGCGAAGCTGCTCCTGATTCATCTGAAGTTGGCAATATCCTGTTTGATCTGGAAGCGAAAATCGTTCGCTCCCAAATTCTGGAGGGCGAGCCACGTATCGACGGCCGTGATACGCGCACTGTGCGTCCTATCACTATTCGCACTGGCGTTTTGCCGCGTACGCATGGTACAGCCCTGTTCACACGCGGTGAAACACAGGCTTTGGTGATTGCCACCCTGGGTACTGCCCGTGACGAGCAAAAAATTGATGCGCTGATGGGTGAATACTCTGACCGCTTCATGCTGCATTACAACATGCCTCCGTTCGCTACTGGCGAAACAGGCCGTGTTGGTACGCCTAAGCGTCGTGAAATCGGTCATGGCCGTTTGGCTAAACGTGCATTGCAAGCTGCCCTGCCTGATCCGGAGGATTTCAGCTACTCCGTCCGTCTGGTTTCCGAAATTACAGAATCCAATGGTTCTTCTTCCATGGCTTCCGTCTGCGGCGGCTGCCTGGCTTTGATGGATGCTGGCGTGCCGATGAAGGCACACGTTGCCGGTATCGCTATGGGCCTGATCAAGGATGGCAACAAGTTTGCCGTTCTGACAGATATCCTGGGTGATGAAGATCACCTCGGCGACATGGACTTTAAAGTAGCTGGTACTGCAGAAGGCATCACTGCCTTGCAAATGGATATCAAAATCCAGGGTATCACTAAAGAAATCATGCAAGTCGCTTTGGCGCAAGCTAAAGAAGGCCGTATCCATATTTTGGGTAAAATGCAAGAAGCAGTACCTGTCGGTAAAACCGAGTTGTCTGACTTTGCTCCACGCCTGATCACTGTCAAGATCAACCCTGAAAAAATCCGTGATGTGATCGGTAAGGGTGGTGCGGTGATCCGTGCTCTGACAGAAGAAACTGGCACGCAAATTGACATCAGCGATGAGGGTGTAGTGACTATCGCTTCTGTTGATGCAGCGGCTGGTCAGGAAGCCAAGCGTCGTATCGAAGAGCTGACTGCTGAAGTTGAAGTAGGCAAAATCTACGAAGGTACAGTATTGAAATTGCTGGACTTCGGCGCGATCGTACAAATCATGCCAGGTAAAGATGGTTTGTTGCACATCAGTCAAATCGCCAATGAGCGCGTGAATGCGGTTGCTGACTACCTCAAAGAAGGTCAGCAAGTACGTGTAAAAGTACTGGAAACTGATGACCGTGGTCGCTTCAAATTGTCGATGAAAGCAGCAGCTTCTGAATCTGAAGGTCAGTCTCAGCCGCAACAGCAGCAACAGCAGTAATAAATTCTCTGGCCGGAAGGCTTGTATGAGTTGAAAACGCCCGTCTTGCACGGGCGTTTTTTTATTGGCTTACAATTATGGCTAGTATTGCTGGACTCATACAAAGGCTTAAGATGAAAACTGATATGCGCGCAATTGAAATTACCCAGTACGGCAAACCTGAAGTCTTGCAAATATGCAGCAGGCCCTTGCCAGTGCCGGGTGCTGGCGAGCTATTGATCAAGGTTGCGGCAGCAGGCGTGAATCGCCCTGATGTCTTGCAGCGTCTTGGTTTTTATCCAGTGCCACCAGGTGCTTCTGATTTGCCTGGGCTGGAAGTGGCGGGTGAGGTGGTTGGTGGTGATGTGCAGGGTAGTGGTTTTGAGCTGGGTGACCAGGTTTGTGCGCTAGTGCAGGGCGGGGGGTATGCGGAGTATTGCCTGGCACCTGTGGGTCAGTGCCTGAAGGCACCAGCGGGCCTGTCCATGATAGAGGCAGCCTCGCTGCCAGAAACCTATTTTACGGTCTGGAGTAATGTATTCCAGCGTGCGCATTTGTCGCCTGGCGAAAGTTTTCTGGTGCAGGGCGGTACTTCAGGCATAGGTGTGGCAGCAATCCAGATTGCCCGGGCATTGGGACACAGGGTTTTTGCCACGGCTGGATCGGATGAAAAATGCCGGGCGACCGAAAGATTGGGTGCTGAGCGCGGTATCAATTATAAGACTGAAAATTTCGTCGAAGTCGTCAAGGAGTTGACGGCAGGTAAGGGCATCGATGTCATCCTGGACATGGTTGCTGGATCTTATGTGCCGAAAGAAATCAATTGCCTGGCAGATGATGGCAGGCTGGCTATTATTGCCCTGCTTGGTGGTAATTCGGCTGAGCTTGATCTGGGGCAGCTCTTGCGCAGGCGTCTGACTGTAACAGGATCGACTTTGCGACCACGTTCTGTTGCTTTCAAGGAAAAAATTGCTGCTGAATTGCAGGAGCGTGTCTGGCCTTTGCTGGCGATGAAGCAAATAGTGCCAGTGATACATCAAACTTTCCCGCTAGAACAGGCTGCGCAAGCTCATGCCATGATGGAAGAGGGTTTGCATATAGGTAAAATCATGCTGTCGCTGGATTGAGCTTGCAGTTTCGGCTTCGCGCGTAGTTTTTGCAGATAGTCGGTGTGATGATGTTTTGTGATGTCATATTACCCATATATCTGATGTAATTATGTCTTTGAAGCAAATCTTCATATAAAACTGGTCTTGCTGGTTTGACCCTGTCTGCTGCGAAGGCTACAATAGACGGTTATTTATATTTTGGCTCACTATGCGACGCACCTTAATAGCCGGTAACTGGAAAATGAATGGTAGTTTTGCTGCCAACCGTTCATTATTGTCTGAAATCAAGGCGGGTTTGCCTGCCAGTTTGCAATGTGATGTGCTGGTGTGTGCTCCTGCTCCGTATTTCGCGCAATGTGCCGAATTGTTGGGCGGTACAGTTGTTTCATGGGGTGCGCAAGATGTATCTGTACATGTGCATGGTGCGTACACAGGTGAAATTTCTGCCTCCATGTTGCAGGATTGCGCATGCAAATATGCGATTGTCGGGCATTCCGAGCGCCGTGCTTATCATGCTGAAACAAATGAGCTGGTGGCGTACAAGGCGCAGCAATTGCTGAAGCATGGTGTCTTGCCTATAGTCTGCGTCGGTGAAACCCTGGAGCAGCGTGAAAGCGGTCAGACTAATGCGGTCGTGGCGGCGCAACTGAATGCCGTGCTGGATGTGCTGGATAGTCTGGATGGCCTGGTGATTGCCTATGAGCCTGTCTGGGCCATAGGTACAGGTAAAACAGCGACGCCTGAAATGGCACAGGAAGTGCATCATTTCCTGCGTCAGCAGGTGGCTGCGCGTGATGCTGGTGCGGCAGAAAAAGTACAGATTTTGTATGGTGGTAGCATGAAGCCGGAAAATGCCAAAGAATTGTTGGCAATGCCCGATATTGATGGTGGTTTGATTGGCGGGGCTGCACTGAAATCGCAAGATTTCCTTGCAATTATCGCTGCCAGTTAATTGATTTATTGTAGTACTTAATTTTTACTTGGATGTTTTGAATGCAAACTTTACATACGTTGGTCATTGTTGTTCAGATTTTGTCTGCATTGACAATTATTGCTCTGGTTTTGTTGCAGCACGGTAAAGGTGCTGACATGGGCGCCTCTTTTGGTTCAGGTGCTTCTGGTAGTTTGTTTGGCGCAACTGGTTCTTCCAATTTCCTGTCCAAGGCAACGGGTATAGCTGCTGCGATATTTTTTGCTGCAACTTTGGGCCTGGCTGTGTTCAGCACTGGTGCGCGCAAGCAGTCTGGTGGTGTGATGGAGGGTGTAACTGCAGTGCAGTCAGAGACTAAGGCTGCGGCCAGTGCGCCAGTATCTGCTCCTGCGGTAACAGCGGTGCCTGCGCCTGCTTCATCTGCTGGGCAATCAGGTCAGATTCCAAAATAATTTGATCTTGCTCAGCAAAAAACGTTGAATTGCTGCAATTGCGCGTTGAACAATGAGGCTATACATAGTAGAATGCTGGGCTTAAGCCGACGTGGTGAAATTGGTAGACACGCTATCTTGAGGGGGTAGTGGCGAAAGCTGTACGAGTTCGAGTCTCGTCGTCGGCACCAAAAAAATAAGGCCAGTTTTCTTTGCTGGCCCGGTCGAGGAAGCAGTCTTTTCTTGTGGTTTGATCTTAAGAAATGACTTGCTTCAATCTGGCATTCAATTACAGGTAGCCTAACGTGAACCTCGAAAATTATTTCCCAGTTCTTCTCTTTATTCTGGTTGGTATCGCCGTTGGTGTGGTGCCGCAAATTCTGGGGCGTGTTCTTGCTCCCTATAAACCAGATTCACAAAAAAATTCTGCTTACGAATGCGGTTTCGAGGCATTCGAAGATGCGCGCATGAAGTTTGATGTGCGGTATTACCTGGTGGCGATTCTGTTTATTTTGTTCGATCTGGAAACGGCATTCTTCTTCCCGTGGGGCGTGGCAATGCGTGACCTGGGCTGGACTGGTTTTCTGATTATGCTCGGCTTCGTGCTCGAGTTCGGCGTTGGATTTTGGTACATCTGGAAAAAAGGCGCTCTGGATTGGGAGTGATGGATTATGTCAATTGAAGGTGTATTGAACGAAGGCTTTGTTACGACAACAGCCGATAAGCTGATCAACTGGACCCGCACCGGCTCCATGTGGCCCATGACTTTTGGTCTGGCCTGCTGTGCGGTAGAGATGATGCATGCTGGCGCTTCCCGCTATGATCTGGATCGCTTTGGTGTGGTGTTTCGTCCTTCTCCGCGTCAGTCTGACGTCATGATCGTTGCCGGTACACTGTGCAATAAGATGGCTCCTGCGCTGCGTAAGGTATATGACCAGATGGCCGAGCCGCGCTGGGTTATTTCCATGGGTTCTTGCGCCAATGGTGGTGGTTACTACCATTATTCGTATTCTGTAGTACGTGGTTGCGACCGTATTGTGCCAGTTGATATTTATGTGCCAGGTTGCCCGCCAACTGCTGAGGCACTGATGTACGGCATCATACAGTTGCAAAACAAGATTAAACGTACCAATACCATTGCTCGTTAATCGCGCGATCGCTGGGGCAATAATAAATTATGACTACCAAACTGGAAAACCTTGAGGCAGCAGTAAGAAGTGTCCTGGGTGAGCGTATTCTGGACTTGAAGAATGCGCTGGGCGAAATCACTATCGTGGTTTCTCCAACTGCTTATCTGGATGTGATGCGCACTTTGCGTGATCATGCAGAAACAAGCTTTGAAGAATTGATCGACCTCTGTGGCGTCGATTATTCTGCCTATGGTGACGGCTTGTGGGAAGGTGCGCGTTTTGCTGCTGTTTCACATTTGCTGTCGATCAAGCATAACTGGCGTTTGCGTGTACGCGTGTTTGCGCCGGATGATGAAATGCCGGTCGTGCCATCGCTGATCGATATCTGGAATGCTGCCAACTGGTATGAGCGTGAAGCTTTCGATTTGCTGGGTATCCTGTTTGATGGTCACAATGACTTGCGTCGTATTTTGACTGACTATGGTTTTATTGGTCATCCATTCCGTAAAGACTTTCCAGTTTCCGGCTATGTTGAAATGCGTTACGACGCGGATCAAAAGCGCGTCGTTTACCAGCCTGTCACGATAGAGCCGCGCGAAAATGTGCCGCGTGTGATTCGTGAAGAAAATTACGGGATGAAATAATGGCTGAGATTAAGAATTACACCCTGAACTTTGGTCCTCAGCATCCTGCTGCGCACGGTGTGTTGCGCCTGGTGCTGGAGCTTGATGGTGAAGTGATACAACGTGCAGATCCGCACATTGGTCTCTTGCATCGCGCGACTGAAAAACTGGCAGAGCAAAAAACCTATTTGCAGTCCGTGCCTTACATGGATCGCCTGGACTATGTATCCATGATGGCCAATGAGCATGCCTATGTCATGGCCATCGAAAAAATGCTCGGCCTGGAAGTGCCTTTGCGTGCGCAGTATATCCGCGTCATGTTTGATGAAATCACGCGTCTGCTGAATCACTTGCTGTGGATAGGCGCGCATGCGCTGGACGTGGGGGCGATGGCGGTGTTCCTGTACGCATTCCGTGAACGTGAAGATCTGATGGATTGCTATGAAGCAGTCTCAGGCGCACGTTTGCATGCTGCTTACTATCGCCCAGGTGGTGTGTATCGTGACTTGCCGGACCAAATGCCGCAATTCACTGTATCGGCCTTGAAGAATGAAAAAGCGATGAAGTTGCTGAATGAAAATCGTCAGGGTTCCCTGCTGGATTTCATTGAAGACTTCACTAACCGTTTCCCAAAATATGTCGATGAATACGAAACACTGTTGACCGATAACCGTATCTGGAAACAGCGTCTGGTTGGTATCGGCGTAGTGTCGCCTGAGCGCGCCATGGCCATGGGTTTTAGTGGTCCTATGTTGCGTGGTTCCGGTATCGAATGGGATTTACGCAAGAAGCAACCGTATGAAGTCTATGACTTGCTGGATTTTGATATTCCAGTTGGTGTCAATGGTGACAGTTATGACCGCTATCTGGTGCGCGTGGAAGAAATGCGCCAGTCCAACCGCATCATCAAACAATGCGTAGAGTGGTTGAGAAATAACCAGGGTCCGGTGATTACTGATAACCACAAGGTTGCGCCACCACATCGCGTGAACATGAAGTCGAATATGGAAGAACTCATCCATCACTTCAAACTGTTCACCGAAGGTTTCCATGTTCCTGCTGGCGAGGCTTATGCCGCAGTGGAGCATCCTAAAGGCGAGTTTGGTATTTACTTGATGTCCGATGGTGCTAACAAGCCTTATCGTCTGAAAATCCGTGCGCCGGGTTTCGCGCATTTGCAGGGTTTGGATGAAATGGCAAAAGGTCACATGATTGCTGATGCGGTAACGATCATCGGTACTCAGGATATTGTGTTTGGTGAGATTGATAGATAAAGCGGCGTCCTGAGGGCGTCGAATCGAGGCATTAGCTATGGTGTTATCAGAGCAGGCATTTAAAAAAATTGATCGTGAACTTGCAAAGTTCCCGGCTGACCAGCGCCAGTCCGCTGTGATGGCCGCATTGGCTATTGCACAGGATGAAACTGGCTGGGTATCCCCGGAAGTCATGCAGACTCTGGCTGACTACATCGGCATGCCCGCAGTAGCAGTGCAGGAAGTGGCGACTTTCTACAATATGTACAACACCAAGCCAGTGGGCAAGTTCAAGATTTCGGTTTGTACCAACCTGCCTTGCGCCTTGTCTGGTGGTGAACGTGCAGCACATCACCTGAAGCAAAAACTTGGTATCGATTACAGGGAAACTACGGCCGACGGCCAGTTTACTTTGGTAGAAGGCGAGTGCATGGGTGCTTGTGGTGATGCACCTGTGATGCTGGTCAATAACAAACGCATGTGCAGTTTTATGTCGAATGACAAAATTGACGGTCTGGTCAATGAATTGAAAGAGGGTAAATAATGACGAGTCTGCATAATCGCCATATTAAGCCTTTAATATTGGCTGGTCTGGATGGAAAAAACTGGCATTTGCAAGATTACGTAGCACGTGGTGGCTATGAATCACTGAAGCGTATCCTGAATGAAAAAATCCCTCCTGAGCAAGTCATTGCTGAGTTGAAGGCATCTTCATTGCGTGGTCGCGGTGGTGCGGGCTTTCCTACTGGTTTGAAGTGGAGCTTCATGCCGCGTCAATTCCCTGGTCAAAAATATCTGGTATGTAATACAGATGAGGGCGAGCCTGGTACATTCAAGGACCGTGACATCATTCGTTATAACCCGCATGCCCTGATCGAAGGCATGGCCATAGGCGCTTACGCCATGGGCATCACGGTAGGTTACAACTACATCCACGGCGAAATTTTTGCTGACTACGACCGTTTCGAAGAAGCGCTTGAAGAAGCACGTGCAGCCAATATGCTGGGCGACAAGATTGCTGGTTCGGACTTCAACTTCCAGTTGCATGCTTTTCATGGCTACGGCGCCTATATCTGTGGCGAAGAAACAGCCTTGCTGGAATCGCTGGAAGGCAAGAAAGGGCAGCCACGCTTCAAGCCGCCTTTCCCTGCCAGCTTTGGTTTGTATGGCAAGCCAACCACGATCAATAATACAGAGACGTTTGCTGCTGTGCCTTTCGTGTTTGCCATGGGCGGTGAGAAATACGCTGCATTGGGCAAGCCAAATAATGGCGGCACCAAGATTTTCTCCATGTCTGGCGACGTAGCAAAACCTGGTAACTACGAAGTACCTATGGGTACACCGTTTGCCACCTTGCTGGAACTCGCTGGCGGCATGCGTGACGGTAAAAAAATCAAGGCAGTGATCCCTGGTGGCTCATCCATGCCGGTATTGACCGGTGATGTGATGATGGCGACTGACATGGATTATGACTCCATCGCCAAGGCCGGTTCCATGCTGGGTTCTGGTGCTGTCATCGTCATGGATGAAACACGCTGCATGGTCAAGTCACTGTTGCGCCTGTCTTATTTCTATTTTGAAGAATCCTGTGGTCAGTGCACACCTTGCCGTGAAGGTACCGGCTGGTTGTATCGCATGGTGCACAGGATAGAACATGGTCATGGCCGTCCAGATGATCTGGATATGCTGAACTCCATCGCTGACAATATTCAGGGCAAAACGATTTGTGCTCTGGGCGATGCAGCAGCGATGCCGGTACGCGCAATGATCAAGAATTTCCGCGAAGAATTTGAATATCACATCGAGCATAAGCATTGCTTGGTGCCCACTTACATGTAAGCCAGCTTCGGTTAGCACACTTAGAGTAGACCATGGTTGAAATCGAAATAGACGGCAAAAAAGTCGAAGTCCAAGAGGGCAGTATGGTGATGGACGCTGCCAATAAGCTTGGCACCTACATCCCGCACTTTTGCTATCACAAAAAATTATCTATTGCGGCTAATTGCCGCATGTGTCTGGTCGAGGTTGAAAAAGCACCGAAGCCTTTGCCTGCCTGCGCCACACCTGTGACAGCGGGCATGATCGTCCGTTCTTCCAGCGACAAGGCAGTAAAAGCACAAAAAGCTGTGATGGAATTCTTGCTCATCAATCACCCGCTGGATTGCCCTATTTGCGATCAGGGCGGTGAATGCCAATTGCAGGATCTGGCTGTTGGTTATGGTGGCACTGCATCCCGTTACGATGAAGAAAAACGCGTGGTATTCCACAAGGACATAGGTCCTCTGGTGTCCATGGAAGAAATGAGCCGCTGCATACACTGTACGCGTTGTGTTCGTTTTGGTCAGGAAATCGCTGGCGTCATGGAGTTGGGCATGCTCAACCGTGGCGAACATTCTGAAATCACTTCCTTCGTTGGCAAAACGGTTGATTCCGAATTGTCAGGCAATATGATTGATCTGTGCCCAGTCGGCGCACTGACGTCCAAGCCTTTCCGTTATTCCGCCCGTACTTGGGAGTTGTCTCGCCGTAAATCGGTGAGCGCCCATGATGGCCTGGGTTCCAACCTGATTGTTCAGGTCAAGAACAACAAGGTTATGCGCGTAGTGCCTCTGGAAAATGAAGAAATCAATGAATGCTGGATTTCTGATAAAGACCGTTTCTCTTATGAAGCACTGAATAGTACCGAACGCCTGACCAAGCCCATGATCAAGCAGGGCGGTCAATGGCAGGAAACTGACTGGCAGACAGCACTCGAATATGTTGCGCATGGTCTGCGTAACGTCAAACATGAACATGGTGCTGATTCCATCGCTGCGGTTGCTGCACCAAGTTCTACTTTGGAAGAACTGACACTGTTGCAGCGCGTTGTGCGTGGCCTGGGTTCGGACAATGTTGATTTCCGCCTGCGTCAGTCTGACTTTGCGCTGGATTCTTCCGTCAAGCCTTGGCTGGGTACCAGCATCGCCAGATTTGGTCAGTTAAAAAACGTTTTCGTGATTGGTTCCTTCCTGCGTAAAGACCATCCTTTGCTGGCGGCACGTCTGCGTCAATCAGTAAAAATGGGTGCCAAGCTCAGCATCCTGCATGCAACAAATGATGAGTTGCTCATCAAGCTGGCGAACAACGCAATCGTAGCTCCATCACTGTGGACAGCCTTCCTGGCTGAAGTTGCAGTTGCTATCGCAGCCAAAAAAGAAATCGCCAAACCAGCTGGTTTCGAAGCTGTGCAAGCATCTGCCAAAGCGGAAGCGATCGCGGCTAGCCTGCTGGCTGGTAATGCTGGTGTGTTCCTGGGTAATACTGCGTCCTACCATCCAGAAGCATCGCAATTGCATGCACTGGCACAATGGATCTCTGTAAACGCAGGCACTGAATTTGGTTACCTGACAGAAGCAGCAAATACTGTTGGCGGTTACCTGGCAAATGCCATTCCTTCCAATAATGCCAAGCCAGTATTCACTGAAGCAAAAAAAGCCTACATCGTTTTGCACGCCGAGCCTTTGCTTGACAGCGCGCATCCTGTGCAAGCCAAAGCAGCTTTGGATAATGCTGAAATGGTCGTTGTCATGTCGCCATTCAAGCACGGTGCTGAATATGCTGACGTCTTGCTGCCAGTGTCTCCTTACACAGAAACATCCGGTACTTTCGTGAATTGCGAAGGCCGTGCACAAAGCTTCCACGGCGTAGTTAAGCCGTTGGGCGATACCCGTCCTGCATGGAAAGTCTTGCGCGTACTTGGTAATTTGCTGGGCCTGGAAAACTTTGATTTTGAAACTGCCGAAGCAGTGCGTGCAACAGTATTGACGCAAGCTGACCTGACTACGCAATTGAACAACTCATCCAAGCTGGCTCCGGCAGTTCCTGCTAACGCGGCTGCAGGCATGGAGCGTATTGCTGATGTTGGTATCTACAGCACAGATGCCATCGTACGACGTGCAGAATCGCTGCAACTGACAGCCGATGCGCGTGCACCACAAGCATGGATCAGTTCTGCTGACGCTAGCAAGCTGGGCATCGCCGAAGGTGATATGGTCAGACTGAGCAAAACAGGTTCTACCCTGATCCCTGTCGGAATCGATAAATCCTTGCCTGATAATGTAGTCAGAATTGCTGCTGGTCATACTCTGACAGCCAACCTCGACGGCATGTTTGGTGCCATCAAACTGGAGCGTGCATAATGAACTTGCTGCTCTCTATCCATGAGTTGGGTCAGCACTATCTGGGCTCCTTGTGGATGCCCTTGTGGACATTGATCAAAATCGTTTGTATCACTTTGCCTGTGATGGGCTGTGTAGCCTACCTGACTTTGTGGGAACGCAAGATGATAGGCTGGATGCACATCCGTCTTGGCCCGAATCGCGTAGGTCCTGCAGGTTTGTTGCAGCCTATCGCCGATGCTCTGAAACTGCTGCTCAAAGAAATCATCATCCCGGCCAAGGCCAATAAAGTCTTGTTCGTGCTGGCACCTATCATGACTATCATGCCTGCGCTGGCAGCCTGGTCGGTGATTCCTTTTGGCCCTGAAACTGTGCTGGCAAACGTCAATGCCGGTTTGCTGCTGATCATGGCAATCACTTCTATGGAAGTCTACGGCATCATCATCGCCGGCTGGGCATCCAACTCCAAGTATGCTTTCCTTGGTGCCATGCGTGCATCTGCACAGATGGTGTCATATGAAATCGCCATGGGCTTCGTACTGGTTATCGTGCTGATGGTGTCTGGCAGCCTGAACATGACTGACATTGTCAATGCGCAGACCAAAGGTTTTGCCGCCAGCTATGGTTTCAATCTGTTCTCCTGGAACTGGTTGCCGCTGTTGCCTATGTTTGTGGTGTATGTGATTTCCGGTATTGCTGAAACCAATCGTCATCCGTTTGACGTGGTTGAGGGTGAATCCGAGATCGTTGCCGGTCACATGGTTGAGTATTCCGGTATGTCTTTCGCCATGTTCTTCCTGGCTGAATACGCCAACATGATTTTGATCTCTGCCATGGCATCCCTGATGTTCCTCGGCGGCTGGTCTGCACCGTTCAGCTTCCTGGATTTCATCCCTGGCTGGATCTGGCTCGGTATCAAGACTTTTGTTGTGGTTTCCATGTTCATCTGGGCACGCGCATCTTTCCCACGCTATCGCTATGACCAGATCATGCGTCTGGGCTGGAAAGTATTTATCCCGCTAACCCTGGTGTATCTGGTGATCGTCGCAGCATGGATGCAAACTCCATGGAATATTTGGAAGTAAGAGGCTAAAAAAATGGAAGCAATCAAGGATTTTTTTGGCAGCCTGATGCTGCGCGAACTGATCAAGGGTCTTGCCCTGACAGGCCGCTATATGTTCGCCCGCAAGATTACGGTGCAATTTCCTGAGGAAAAAACACCACAGTCACCACGTTTTCGTGGCCTGCACGCCTTGCGTCGCTACCCGAATGGGGAAGAGCGTTGCATCGCCTGTAAATTGTGTGAAGCAGTGTGCCCTGCAATGGCCATCACGATCGAATCTGAACAGCGTGCTGACGGTAGCCGTCGTACTACCCGTTATGACATTGACCTGACCAAGTGCATCTTCTGTGGTTTTTGCGAAGAGTCATGCCCGGTTGATTCCATCGTGGAAACCCATGTACTGGAATATCACGGTGAAAAACGCGGCGATCTGTACTTCACCAAAGAGATGTTGCTGGCCGTAGGTGATCGTTACGAGACACAAATTGCAGCAGCGCGTGCCGCTGATGCTACATACCGCTAACTGGATCTGGTTCGATATGGAATTTACTACTGTTTTATTTTATGTTTTCTCGGCGATCATGATAGTCGCCGCGATCCAGGTTATTTCTGCGCGTAATCCTGTGCATGCGGCCTTGTTTCTGGTCCTGACCTTTTTCAATGCCGCTGGTATCTGGATGTTGCTGAAGGCCGAGTTCCTCGCCATCGTACTGGTGCTGGTATATGTAGGTGCAGTCATGGTGCTGTTCCTGTTTGTGGTGATGATGCTGGACATCAATCTCGACAAACTCAGAGAAGGTTTCTGGAGTCATTTCCCATTGGCAGCTGCAGTTGGCGGCGTGATCGTGCTGGAGATGGCAGCTGTCTTGTGGCGTGGTTTCCTGCGTCCGGACAATCACGTTCCTGCAGCAGCTGACAAGATCGGTAATACCAAGTACCTGGGTATAGAGATTTTCACGAATTATCAATTTGCTTTTGAAGTCGCTGCAGCTATTTTGTTGCTAGCCATCATCGCTGCGGTTGCCCTGACTTTGCGTCGTCGCAAAGACAGCAAATATTTTGACCCGGCTGCTGCCGTCAAAGTAAAAGCCAAGGACCGTATCCGTATCGTCAGCATGAAAGCTGAATCCGAACGCGCTGAGAATAATGCCACTGCTGCGGCAGCTACTGTGAATCCGGAGGCTTAAATGGCTTTGACTTTAAGTTTGACGCACTACCTGATTTTGGGCGCAATCCTGTTTGCGATTTCCATCGTCGGTATTTTCCTCAACCGTAAAAACATCATCGTCTTGCTGATGGCGATTGAATTGATGTTGCTGGCTGTGAATATCAATTTCATCGCATTCTCCCATTATCTGGGTGATGCAGCTGGGCAGGTATTCGTGTTCTTCATACTTACCGTTGCTGCTGCTGAGTCAGCAATAGGTCTGGCGATTCTGGTGGTCTTGTTCCGTAACCTGGATACCATCAATGTCGAAGATCTGGATGCATTAAAAGGTTAATCAGGTTAATGGTGCGGATTGTCGCCTGCTGCGGCAGTCCGGTAGTCCGGTATACGCTGGCGATTTAGAAAAGTAATAAAGCTAACAAAGGGTCATCATGGCGGGGCAACTTAACCCACAATTATTATTGGCAGTACCACTGGCGCCGCTGGTCGGGTCTGCTATTGCAGGTCTGCTAGGAACGAAGTTTTTTGGTAATGTGGTTGGCCGCAAGGTATCGCATACAGTCACCATACTTGGTGTATTGATTGCACTGATCATCTCCTGCATGACCTTGTCTGCCGTGATGGATGGCGCAACTTATAACGAGACCCTGTATCAATGGATGAAGGTCGGTAACATGAAGCTGGAAGTTGGCTTCATGGTCGACAGCCTGACAGCCATGATGATGTGCGTCGTGACCTTTGTGTCGCTGATGGTGCATATCTATACCATAGGCTATATGGCAGAAGACGAAGGCTATAACCGCTTCTTCTCATATATCTCCCTGTTCACTTTCGCCATGCTGATGCTGGTGATGAGTAACAACTTCCTGCAATTGTTCTTTGGCTGGGAAGCCGTGGGTCTGGTTTCTTATTTGCTGATTGGTTTCTGGTACACCAAACCAACAGCGATCTATGCCAACATGAAAGCCTTTCTGGTCAACCGTGTCGGTGACTTTGGTTTCATCCTGGGAATAGGCTTGCTGGTCGCTAATACCGGTTCAATGAACTATGTTGAAGTATTCGCCAAGAAAAATGAACTGGCAGCCATGTTGTTGCCACATACAGACTGGATGCTCATCACGGTTGCCTGTATTTGTCTGTTCATCGGCGCGATGGGTAAGTCTGCGCAATTCCCTCTGCATGTCTGGTTGCCAGATTCCATGGAAGGCCCAACCCCGATCTCTGCACTGATCCACGCGGCGACCATGGTTACTGCAGGTATCTTCATGGTGTCACGCATGTCACCATTGTTTGAATTGTCTGATACTGCCTTGTCCTTCATCCTGGTGATAGGTGCGATTACTGCGCTGTTCATGGGTTTCATGGGCATCATCCAGAACGATATCAAGCGCGTCGTGGCTTACTCTACATTGTCACAACTGGGTTATATGACAGTAGCACTGGGTGCTTCTGCTTACTCGGTTGCGGTATTCCATCTGATGACGCATGCCTTCTTTAAAGCGCTGTTGTTCCTTGGTGCTGGTTCCGTGATTATCGGCATGCACCATGATCAGGACATTCGCAACATGGGCGGTCTGTGGAAATATATGCGCATCACCTGGCTGACTTCTCTGGCTGGTTCGCTGGCACTGATAGGTACACCATTCCTGTCCGGCTTCTATTCCAAGGACAGTATTATTGAAGCAGTCATGGAAAGCCATTTGCCAGGTGCTGGTTTTGCCAAGTTTGCAGTATTGGCAGGCGTATTCGTCACGGCTTTCTATTCTTTCCGTATGTATTTCCTGGTCTTCCATGGCAAGGAAAACTTTGGCAAGGCACATGCGCATGATCATCACGATGATCATAAAAATGCACATAAGGATGACCACCATGCTGCTGATGATCATCATGACGATCACCACCACGGTCTGGCCCCAGGTCAAAAACCGCACGAATCACCGATGGTTGTCTGGTTGCCTCTGGTCTTGCTGGCAATTCCTTCGCTGTTTATTGGTGCGATTGCGATTGAGCCTATGCTGTTTGGCGATTTCTTCAAGAATGTAATTTTTGTCAAAGACGCTCATCATGCAATGCATGCACTGAAGGAAGAATTCCATGGCGCTGGTGCAATGGGCCTGCATTCCTTCACAACACTGCCTTTCTGGCTGGCACTGGCTGGTGTAGTGACTGCGTATGTGTTCTACATGGTCAAACCTGGTATTCCTGCTGCGATCAAGAAAACATTTAGCCCGCTGTACACTTTGCTGGACAACAAATACTACATGGATCGCTTTAACGAGATCGTATTCGCTGGCGGTGCACGTGTACTTGGTGCAGGTTTGTGGAATATTGGTGACAAGGGTCTCATCGATGGCCTGGTAGTTAACGGCAGCGCGAAACTGGTTGGCTGGGTCTCCAAAATGATACGTCATTTGCAGAGTGGTTACATTTATCACTATGCATTTGTGATGATACTCGGCGTGATGGGATTCCTGGCTTATACAGTGCTGTTTCCCTTTGCTAAATAAGTGACCACGGCTATAAAAAGATAATTATTATGCAGTCAACTTCTACTCTACTTAGCCTTTCGATCTGGTTACCGATACTTTTCGGTATCTTCATACTGGCCTTTGGTCGCGACAACAACCCCGCACTTGTGCGCGGTGTTGCGCTGATCGGTTCGATTTGCAGTTTCATCGTCACGCTACCGTTGATCAAACTTTTCGACAATACTGCGCACGGCATGCAGTTTGTTGAAAAGCATAGCTGGATAGAACGCTTCAATGTGTTCTATGCGCTGGGCATAGACGGCATCTCTTTGTGGCTGGTGCCTCTGACGGCATTCATCACAGTGATTGTCGTGATTGCCGCCTGGGAAGTAATAGAAAAACAAGTCTCCCAATACATGGGCGCCTTCCTGATTTTGTCCGGTCTGATGATAGGTGTGTTCTGCGCGACTGATGGCATGTTGTTCTATGTTTTCTTTGAAGCGACATTGATTCCTATGTACATCATCGTTGGTGTCTGGGGTGGCCCGAACCGCGTTTATGCTGCGTTCAAGTTCTTCCTGTACACCTTGATGGGTTCCTTGCTGACGCTGGTGGCCATTATCTACCTGTATCTGAAAGCTGGTCACTCTTTCGACATATTGGTATGGCATAAACTGCCGTTGCCTCTGACGACACAGATCATGATTTTCTGCGCCTTCCTGATGGCGTTTGCAGTAAAGGTCCCCATGTGGCCAGTGCATACCTGGTTGCCGGACGCCCACGTGGAAGCGCCAACTGGTGGTTCCGTCGTACTGGCTGCCATCATGCTGAAGCTGGGTGCCTATGGCTTCCTGCGTTTCTCTTTGCCTATCGCACCTGACGCCAGCCATTACATGGCAGGTTTCATGATCACGCTGTCTTTGATCGCAGTTATTTACATCGGTCTGGTAGCACTGGTGCAAAAGGATATGAAAAAGCTGGTGGCGTATTCTTCGATTGCGCATATGGGTTTCGTGACCCTGGGCTTCTTCATGTTTAATGACATGTCAGTGCAGGGCGCTATCGTGCAAATGATTTCTCACGGCTTTATCTCCGGCGCGATGTTCCTGTGTATCGGTGTCTTGTATGACCGCGTACACTCCCGCGAAATTGCTGACTACGGTGGCGTAGTTCACACCATGCCTAAATTTGCAGCCTTGTTCGTCTTGTTCTCCATGGCTAACTGCGGCTTGCCAGCAACTTCCGGTTTCGTTGGTGAGTTCATGGTGATCCTGGGTGCAGTGCAATTCAATTTCTGGATAGGCATGCTGGCAGCAACAGCCCTGATTTTTGGTGCAGCCTACTCTTTGTGGATGGTCAAACGGGTGGTGTTTGGCAATATCACGAATGAACATGTAGCACACCTGAGCGACCTGAATAAACGTGAATTCTTCATGCTGGGTGTGTTGGCAATAGCGGTACTGGTGATGGGTTTGTATCCGGCACCATTTACAGATGCAATGCAGGTCTCGGTAGCTGATCTGTTGCGACATGTGGCAGTTCCCAAGCTGACACCCTGACCAGGAATTTGGATACGCGAGCCACGGCAGTCTGCATCAGATAGTCGTGGCAGCAGATCAATGCTAGTAAAAAATGAATAATATGAACCTGATACCACTTTACCCTGAAATCTTTTTGCTGCTGGCCATTTGCGGCATCTTGCTGATAGATATGTTTTTGCCTGACAGCAAACGCAATGTGACTTATGCGCTCAGCATACTGGCATTGACGATCTGTGGTGTCCTGACGGTGTTATTCGCTGATCCAGTGAAGTCTGAATACGTCAGTAATAATATGTTTGTTTCTGACCCCATGTCAGTACTGCTGAAATTGTTCTCTTATATTGCGGTAGGTATTACCCTGATCTACTCACGTCAGTATGTCAGCGACCGCGCCATGACAAACACGCATCTGGGTGGCGAATACTATGTACTGGCGCTGTTTGCCTTGCTGGGGCAGATGGTGATGATTTCCGGTAATAATTTCCTGGTAATTTACCTCGGTCTGGAATTGATGTCCCTGGCTCTGTATGCCCTGGTTGCTCTGCGTCGTGACCATACTGTTTCTACTGAAGCAGCAATGAAGTATTTCATCCTGGGTGCGCTGGCTTCTGGTTTCATGTTGTATGGTATTTCCATGTTGTACGGCGCTACAGGCTCACTGCAATTGAGTGAAGTCGTTAAAGTAACTGCGACTGCAACTGCGAACAAAACCATCCTGGTATTTGGTATTGTTTTCCTGGTTGCCGGTCTGGCATTTAAACTGGGTGTCGTACCTTTCCATATGTGGGTGCCTGACGTGTATCAGGGCGCACCAACTGCCGTGACATTGCTACTGGGTGGTGCTCCTAAGCTGGCGGCGTTTGCAATTACCTTCCGGTTGCTGGTTGAGGGTCTGTTCCCGCTGGCGGTGGACTGGCAGCAAATGCTGGTGGTGCTGGCAGTCTTGTCGATGGCGATTGGTAACCTGACCGCGATTGCGCAAACCAATTTGAAGCGTATGCTGGCTTACTCCACCATTTCGCAAATGGGTTTCATGTTGCTTGGCCTGTTGTCCGGCGTAGCAAATGGCAATTCTGATCTGGCAGTCGATGCTTATAGTTCTTCCATGTTTTATAGCATCACCTATGTACTGACTACGCTGGGTACTTTCGGCATTATTATGCTGCTGGCACGTTCTGGCTTTGAAGCAGAAAACCTGGATGATCTGAAGGGTTTGAACAAGCGCAGCCCATGGTTTGCTCTGGTCATGCTGTTGCTGATGTTCTCGCTGGCTGGTATCCCACCTATGATGGGCTTCTATGCCAAGCTTTCAGTCTTGCAGGCTGTTTTGTCTACTGGCAAATTGTGGCTGGCATTGGTTGCTGTGGCCTTCTCGCTGATTGGCACTTTCTATTACCTGCGTATCGTCAAGCTCATGTACTTTGATGAGCCACTGGACCATAGTCCTATTGTGGCCAGTCCTGACATGCGCATGGTCCTGAGTGTGAATGGTCTGCTTGTCGTGGTTCTGGGTATCTTGCCAGGCTCATTGATGACGGCATGCGTGCATGCCATCTCTAATACACTTAAGTACTGATACGGTGAGCAGTGGGTAATTCTGCATCCATCTGGTTGATTATTGCATTGGCAGTTCTTGCTGCCAATCTGCCCTTTTTGAACGAACGCTGCTTTGCGATCATCTCTTTGCAGAGCTTTGCGTTCATTAAATCAATTTTCTCCGGTGCTTCAGAGAAGGTGACAAAAGCCGATTTACCCCTTCCTGTTGTGGATGTGCGGGCGAGTGGATTGGTTTTCACTTCCAGTGATGGCTCGCTGGAAAAGCCTCAACATACCGGTGCTTCAGCAGAGGCGCCTGGACCGTCAGTAAAATCCTTGTGGTTACGTCTCTTCGAACTCATCATCCTGTATTTCTGCGTTGGCGGCATTGCCTTTATGCTGGAATCTGCAGCAGGTAATCGCTTCCCACAAGGCTGGGAGTTTTATGCCATCAATGCCTGTTTATTCCTGGTATTGGCTTTCCCTGGTTTTGTGTATCGCTACTTGAAACGCAATCATGCTTGAGAAAGTCACCAGCAAACTCGATCTGCAAGAAAACAAGATCAGCAGTGAGCTGGTGTATGAAGGCAGTTTCCTCAAAGTTGATAAAGATGTCGTGTCCTTGCCTGATGGTCAGACTGCTACGCGTGAATACATACGTCACCCTGGAGCCGTCGTCGTAATCCCCTTGTTTGATGATGGCCGCATTCTGCTGGAAAAACAGTTTCGTTATCCCTTGCATCAAGTCTTCATAGAATTTCCGGCTGGCAAGATAGATGCAGGTGAAGACCCCTTATTGTGCGCTCAGCGCGAACTGCGTGAAGAAACCGGCTACACCGCCAGTGACTGGTCTTTCGTCTGCACCATACACAACGCCATCGCCTATTCAGATGAACATCTGGATATTTACCTGGCAAAGGGGCTGACAGCAGGACAGGCAGCTTTGGATGAAGAAGAATTCCTCGAAGTATTCACTGCCACGCTGCCAGAAATGCTGGACTGGATCAAATCCGGCCATATCACCGACGTAAAAACCGTCATAGGCACATTCTGGCTGGAGAAAATTCTGGCTGGTAAGTGGTGATTGCAGGCTGAGGTTTCAAAAGGTCTCATAAACGAAAAAAGCCGCTGATCGCGGCTTTTTCGTTTGCTTTGTCATCCATATTTCTGTGTCATGAGGTGCTGAGTAAGCGTAGCGAGCGGGGCTAGTTTGAGTTAAGAAGCGCAGTCGTACGAACGTACGACGAGCATCGCAGGCTCAAAATCGCCCCGCGCAGTAGCTTAATCAGCACCTCATGCTACATGTTTGGATAATTAGGTCCTCCCCCACCTTCAGGCGTCACCCAGACGATATTCTGCGTCGGATCCTTGATATCGCAAGTCTTGCAATGCACGCAGTTCTGCGCATTGATTTGCAGGCGGTCCGCACCTTCTTCGGTTTTCACGAACTCATACACACCTGCCGGGCAATAACGCGCTTCCGGGCCTGCGAATTTGGCCAGGTTCACTGCGACCGGTACATCAGCATTTTTCAAGGTCAGATGTATAGGCTGATCTTCAGCATGATTGGTATTTGAGATGAACACTGACGACAGGCGGTCAAAAGTCAGCTTGCCATCTGGTTTTGGATAAACGATGGGCGTGAATTCAGAAGCAGGGCGCAGGCATTCATGATCGGCCTTGCTGTGATGCAGAGTCCAAGGAGCCTTGCCGCGCAAGACCACCTGATCCAGCCATACCAGTGGTGAGCCATAAGTGCCCCGCTTGAGAAGAGGTTTGACATTGCGTGCAGTGTACAACTCTTCATGCAGCCAGGATTGTTCAAATGCAGTTGAATAAGCGCTCAGTTCATCATGTTGGCGATTAGCAGATACTGCTTCAAAGGCCGCCGTTGCAGCCAGCATGCCGGTCTTGATCGCAGCATGGCTACCCTTGATGCGGCTCATGTTGAGGAAGCCAGCATCACAACCTATCAGTGCACCACCCGGGAACACCAGTTTAGGCAGGGATTGCAAGCCACCGGCAGTGATAGCACGCGCGCCATAAGAAACACGCTTGCCGCCTTCGAAGAAGGTGCGGATGGAAGGGTGGGTCTTGAAGCGCTGGAATTCTTCGTAAGGAGACAGATAAGGGTTTTCATAGGCCAGGCCAACCACGTAGCCAACTGCCACCAGATTATCTTCCAGGTGATACAGGAAAGAGCCGCTGTACTGATCCATCAATGGCCAGCCGGTGGTATGCACGACCAGGCCGGGCTTGTGTTGTTTGGGGTCGATTTCCCACAATTCCTTGATGCCTATGCCATAGGATTGCGGGTCTTTGCCTTTGCTCAAATCGTATTTGGCGATGACTTGTTTGCCCAGATGGCCGCGTGCGCCTTCTGCAAACAGAGTGTATTTCGCATGCAGTTCCATACCGAGCTGGAAGGAGGAAGACGGTTGGCCATGGCGATCTACGCCCATATTGCCAGTCGCCACGCCTTTGACTGAGCCATCATCGTTATACAAGACTTCTGCAGCGGCAAAGCCCGGGAATACTTCCACGCCCAGTGCTTCAGCCTGCTGACCCAGCCAGCGTGTTACATTCGCCAGCGAGACGATGTAGTTACCATGATTTTCAAAACAGGCTGGCAACATCCAGTTAGGTGTACGGATGGCACTTTTCTCTGTCAATACCAGAACGCGGTCTTCAGTCACTTCAGTATTCAGCGGTGCGCCCATTTCCTTCCAGTTAGGAAAGAGTTCAGTCAGGGCCTTGGGGTCCATGACTGCGCCTGACAGGATATGGGCACCAGGCTCGCCGCCTTTTTCCAGTACACAGACAGATATTTCCGTGCCTTTTTCTGCGGCCAGTTGCTTTAGCTTGATGGCGGCTGACAGGCCAGCGGGTCCGCCGCCGACGACGACGACGTCATATTCCATTGCGTCGCGCGGGCCGTACTGTTCAAGTATGCTTTGTGTCATGGCTATTTTCACTTTCTGAAGATTTTAGAACGAGCGTGCTTATTTGCTGTCAGCATGTTATCTGCTGTGTGTGTATTCCGCAAGCGAGGGTATGCTCGAATTATTATTGTTGTAGGTGCGCAAATAAACAGAATTATCGCAGAGCCAACTTTGGTATGCACCAAGATCATGTGGAATGGCGGGAAAATTTCTGCAAAAATCTTCAAGTAATTCAAATCCATACAACACAAGCATAATCAGTATGTCATCATAGCGGTAGATAGAGTAGTAAGCTTATTCAAATTATTCGTGGAGAATCAGATGGGCATAGAAGTCAATTTCGAAGGCAAGATTGCACTGGTTACGGGTGCTTCCAGTGGCCTTGGTGCGCGTTTTGCAAAAGTCCTGGCACAGGCGGGCGCGCAAGTTGTACTGGCTTCGCGCCGTATAGACAGGCTCAAAGAATTGCGTGCCGAGATAGAATCTGAAGGTGGTGCGGCCCACGTGGTTGCCCTCGACGTAACTGACTATGGCAGCATCAAGTCGGCGATTGCCCATGCTGAGACTGAGGCAGGTCCTATCGACATCCTGATCAATAACTCTGGTGTATCAACTACGCAACGCCTGGTCGATGTGACGCCTGACGATTACGCCTATGTCATGGACACCAATCAGCGTGGTGCTTTCTTTGTGGCACAGGAAGCCGCCAAGCGCATGATTGCCCGTCACAAGGGTGATCCTAAAAAACAGCATCGCATTATCAATATTGCTTCGGTGGCGGGTTTGCGTATCTTGCCGCAGATAGGCATTTATTGCATGAGCAAGGCCGCGGTCGTGCACATGACCAAGTCCATGGCGGTGGAGTGGGGCAAGTATGGCATCAACGTGAATGCGATTTGCCCGGGCTATATTTCAACAGAAATCAATTCCGATTATTTTTCTACAGAAGCAGGCCAGAAGCTGGTCGATATGTTGCCAAGGAAACGCGTAGGCACGCCAGAAGACCTGGATGGCCTGTTGCTCTTGCTGGCGGCTGAAGAATCACGTTTCCTGAATGGTGCGATTGTGACTGCAGACGATGGCATGAGCGTGCAATGATAGAGAATAAGGTTACGGAAAAGAAGCTGGTCTATACCGTCACCATTCCTATCAGGTGGGGCGATATGGATGCCATGGGCCATGTCAACAATACCGTGTATTTTCGCTACATGGAACAGGCACGTATTGAGTGGCTCAGCATGATGGGTTGTCTGCCGGACGAAAACGGTAATGGCCCTGTCATCGTCAATGCCTATTGTACCTTCAAGAAACCTCTGAAGTATCCGGACCAGGTGGAAGTGTGCACCTATATCGGTGCAGCAGGTCGCAGCAGTTTTGAAACCATACAGGAAATGCGTTCAGTCGGTGATGGTTATGCCCTGTATGCAGAAGGCGGGGCCAAAGTCGTCTGGGTGTCAGCCGAGACTGGCAAGTCTGAAGCTTTGCCCGAAGCGATCAAGCAAAAACTCAGTGAAATCAAGGTTGCAAAACGTAAACCCAGGGCTGTGAAGGTTTAAGTTCAACTGCCGCAAGCCTGGTATCGTTTGTTGCGGGGCTCAACGCATGATGCCCAGCAGCTTGTGCACCAGTTCGCTGGAAGTCGCCGAATTGAACTTGCGCATGAGTTTGGCCCTGTGCATTTCCACGGTTCGTGGGCTGAGGTCAATCTGGCGGGCTATCAGCTTGCTGGTCTTGCCTTCCACCAGCAGGGCAGCAATTTCGCGCTCACGCGGTGTCAGTTCAGCGGTGACCGGGCGTTTGGAGCTCAAGTCTTCAAAAGTCCAGATACCGGCGGCATGTGGGTTGTCCTTGTTCAGGCCGCGGCCAGAAACATGACACCAGAACAGGTCCTGATTGGCGCGCTTCATGATACGCTCATCAGAATAATAGCCCTTGGCGTTCATGATGGGAGTGATGCGTGCACCGGTACGCTCAAATTCGTCAGGGCTGGGGTAGAGTACCAAAAATGACTGACCCAGCAATTCATCTTTTTGATAGCCAAACATTTTAGCCAGATCATCATTGCAGGCATGGATAATGCGGTTTTGCGACACGCACATACCGACAGGCGCATGTTGAAATATGGATTCAAAATCGATGGGCTGTACGACATTCATTTCCAATGATCCGCTGACATTAATGTTGTTGATGCAGTAAAGGCGTATTTTTACGGTATTGCGCAGTATAACGCAGCATCATATCCTGTAAGACTAATGATTTGCGTGGCTGTTCACTGTATTTTGTTGGCAGCCATTTGACAAAAGAAATTCGATTTACAACCTGGAGAGGGGACATTATGGACAAAGTTTATCCTGACGCAGCCAGTGCTCTGGCTGGCATTATCAAGGATGGTCAGACCATCGCCGTGGGCGGTTTCGGTCTGTGTGGCATACCTGAGGCACTGATTGCTGCCTTGCGCGATTCTGGAGTCAAGGAGCTGACTGCCATCTCAAATAATGCCGGTGTAGACGGCTTTGGCCTTGGCCAGTTGCTGACGACCCGTCAGATCAAGAAAATGATTTCATCCTATGTAGGTGAAAACAAGGAATTCGAGCGTCAATATCTGGCTGGTGAGCTGGAACTGGAATTCACGCCACAGGGTACGCTTGCAGAAAAATTGCGCGCTGGCGGTGCCGGTATCCCTGCTTTCTTTACCAAGACTGGTGTAGGCACCATCGTTGCCGATGGCAAGGAAATCCGCGAATTCGATGGCCAAAAATATGTGATGGAACGTTCGCTGGTATCCGACGTATCCCTGGTCAAGGCCTGGAAAGCCGACAAGGCCGGTAACCTGGTGTATCGCAAGACAGCGCGCAACTTCAATCCCAATGTGACGATGGCAGGCAAGATTACCGTGGTCGAGGTCGAAGTACTGGTAGAAATTGGTGAACTGGATCCGGATGAAGTCCACACGCCAGGCATTTTCGTACAACGCATCGTTGTCAATGCCACACCAGAAAAACGTATAGAACAGCGTACCGTACGCCCATCGAATTAAGATAGCAGGAGACAAGACATGGCATGGAATCGTGATGAAATGGCTGCGCGTGCAGCACAAGAATTGCAAGACGGCTTTTACGTCAATCTGGGCATAGGTTTGCCTACCTTGGTGGCCAACCATGTGCCGCAAGGCATGGAAGTCTGGCTGCAGTCAGAAAACGGCCTGCTGGGCATAGGCCCATTCCCGACCGAAGAAGAAGTTGATCCCGACATGATCAATGCCGGCAAGCAAACGGTAACAACCTTGCCCGGTTCATCCATATTCAGCTCGGCTGATTCTTTCGCCATGATACGTGGTGGCAAGATCAACCTGGCTATCCTGGGTGCGATGCAGGTCAGCGAACAAGGCGACCTGGCTAACTGGATGATACCTGGCAAGATGGTCAAGGGCATGGGCGGCGCCATGGACCTGGTAGCGGGTGTAGGCCGCGTTGTGGTGCTGATGGAGCATGTTGCCAAGGGTGATGCGCACAAGATACTAAAGGCTTGTAACCTGCCTTTGACAGGCGTGGGTGTGGTCAACCGCATCATCACTGATCTTGGCGTCATTGATGTCACGCCATCAGGCTTGAAGCTTGTGGAATTGGCGACGGGTGTCAGCAAAGAAGAAATCATCGCCAAGACAGAAGCAGCGCTGGATGTCAGTGCAGTTGCCTGATAAGGATGATTTAAGCAATCTGTAAACAAAAAGCCGCTGATTAGCGGCTTTTTCTTTTGATGTCTTGTGCTTAGTGCTTAGTGTCTGGCTTAAGGCCTCAGGCCGTAAAGAGATTTATTTTTTCTGCGGCATCATGGGTGGCTTTACATCACCACAATCATTGCCCAGCCATCTGCCGGTAGTTTCCATATGCTGGCTAACAGGTTTGCCATGAGAAACGCCCTTGAAATCATAAACCGAAGTCATACTGTCCGGGCTAAAACTGCCTTTGACATTGCCCGTACCTTTCATTTCGGGCATGTCGCAGACGATATCACCTGCATAGGTATTGCCTGAACGGGTGAAATTCTTGCTTCGGCACTGTTGTTCACGTCCGCTGGAAGGTGGTTTGTCCTGTTCTACCATTTCTTTGGTGTAGCAGACCCTGTGTGTCATTGCACCATTTTGCATGACGGGTATTTTGACGCCCATCTGCTTCATCTTTTCCAGTTGCTCTGGCGGAATTGGCGGCATGGCCTTCATGGCATCGGACTTCATCGTCATTTCCCACAGACCAGGTTTCATTCTGTCTGCAGCAAGACTGGTCGTAGCTGCCATCAGCATGGCTGAAATGCCAGTAAGGCGTGCAAGAATATGCATGAGAGGCTCCCTTTTCGACAATGTAATGGCACTATACATTCGAAAAAAGAGCGACGAAAGCAAAAAGATTGCAGATGTCGCTTCTTTGTCCCAACAGATGGCAGGCCAGCTATCGGCTCATGGATGAATAGCTGGCTGTTTGATGATCAGGTGTATTAGCCGAATTACTGGGCAACCCAGCCGCCATCCATATTCCAGGCGACACCACGTATTTGGTTACCAGCTTCACTGCAAAAGAACACGGCAAGCGCACCCAATTGCTCCGGTGTCACAAATTCACCCGATGGCTGTTTTTCTGCCAGCAGGCGTTTTTTTGCGGTGTCATTGTCTACACCTTCTTTTGCAGCACGATCATCCACCTGTTTTTGTACCAGGGGCGTCAACACCCAGCCCGGGCAAATGGCATTGCAGGTAATGCCGGTATCGGCGGTTTCCAGTGCAGTGGTCTTGGTAAAACCAACCAGGCCGTGTTTGGCTGCTACATAGGCAGATTTTTGGGCAGAAGCGACCAGACCATGTACAGATGCCAGATTGATGATGCGGCCCCAGTTTTTTTGCTTCATGGATGGTAAGGCCAGGCGGGTGGTGTGGAAGCTGGAGGTCAGGTTGATGGCGATGATGGCATCCCATTTCTCTACCGGGAAGTCTTCAATATTGGCCACATGCTGTATGCCAGCATTATTGACCAGGATGTCCACGCCACCGAAAGTGGTGCTGGCAAAGTTCATCATGGCCTCAATTTCGGCTGCCTTGCTCATGTCCGCATTGTGATAGGCTGTTTTGACACTGAATTCATTTTCCACTGCAGTTTGCAGGGTTTGTATCTCTTGCCTGTCGCCAAAACCGTTGAAGACGATATTGGCGCCTTCTGCTGCCAGGGAGCGGGCTATGCCCAATCCTATGCCAGATGTAGAACCTGTAACCAGTGCGGTTTTGCCTTTGAGGGAAGTTGCTGACATATAGACTCCTGAGTTGTGATTTTGTGCAAGGGATGCAAAAAACTGCTGATCGTATATTCGGTATATTGTGTTAATGGCAGTGGCTGCAAGCCCCAATTTGTTAAAAAAACATGCATTCCAACAGTTAACAATGATTTTAAGCGCAACGAACGGTAAAATGTCGGTCATAAGCGCTAGTAAAAATACTGTTCACGAGGATAAACCATGCAGGCCAGACGCAAATCAGTGCAATGTATCTCGCCTACCGGCTTGCACACCATGTCTTATAAAGAGTGGGGCGACCCGCTTAATCCCAAGGTTTTAGTCTGTGTTCACGGTGTGACGCGCGTGGCTGAGGACTTTGATTCCCTGGCCCTGGCCTTGTGCAAGGAATACCGCGTGGTGTGCCCCGATGTGGTCGGGCGTGGCTATTCAGGCCGCTTGCGCAATCCCATGCATTACCAGATACCGCAATATGTCAGTGATATGGTGAACCTGCTGGCGCGGTTGGATGCTGAAACCGTGCACTGGTTTGGTACATCCATGGGTGGCTTGATAGGCATGAGTCTTGCGAGCTTGCCTGATAATCCCATCAAAAAAATGATCATTAATGATGTGGGGCCAGTGCTCAATCCTGACGCACTCGCCAGGATAGGTGATTACATAGGCCAGGATGTGCGCTTTGATAGTTTTGAAGAAGCGCAGGCTTATATCAAGGCGATCTCGATTTCCTTTGGTCCGCATAGTGAAGCTCAGTGGGAAAAACTGGCGCGCGATGTCTTGCGTCAAAATGAGCAAGGGCAATGGGTGAGGCACTATGACCTGGGTCTGGCCCAGCCTATCAAGGCCAGCACGCCAGAACTGGCAGCAATTGCCCAGACCATGCTGTGGGCGGCGTATGATGCAATAACGTGCCCGACCTTGCTGGTACGTGGCGCAGAGTCAGATTTGCTGACTGCCGAATCGGCGCAAGCGATGACCCAGCGTGGCCCGCGGGCCCGGTTGGTGGAATTTGCTGGTGTGGGGCATGCCCCAACTTTCCTCCAGCCTGAGCAGATCGCTGTGGCGGTTGATTTTTTATTGAACCAAAATTAAGAAAAACATGAGTATCCAAAGATTTCACGTAGGTCCGCGTTTGTCCGAAACCGCGATTTTTAATAAGGTCGTTTATCTTGCTGGCCAAATTCCAGATGACGCCACTCAGGATATAACAGGGCAAACAGCGCAAGTGCTGGCCCATATTGACCGCTTGCTGGCAGAAGCGGGTAGCGACAAATCACGCATACTGAGTTGCCAGATATTCTTGTCTGACATCAGCCTGATAGGCAACATGAACCAGGTATGGGATGCCTGGGTTGCCCAGGGTAATTCGCCACCACGTGCCACGGTAGAAGCCAGGCTGGCTAATCCCGACTGGCTCATAGAGGTCGTTGTCACCGCAGCACAGATATAAATCATATGGTATCAATCTCGACTACAGCAACAGAAGCCGCTTTGCTGGAAGGCTTGTCCGAAGCCGACGCTGAACGCGTCATGGCTGCCCTGGAATACGTGACACCGCTGTACGCCAGTAAATGCGTGATCACGGAGCAAAATGCACTGCAATTTGTCAATGGTGTAGTGGCGACGCTGGCCATGTTGCGTACCGACGTTGATACCCGTATCGCTGCTATCCTGTTTGAATTACCAGAGCTGAACCCGATTGCAGCAGAGCAGATAGAAATCCGCTTTGGCAAGGAGATTGCGGACCTGGTTACGGGCATACGCCGGCTGATGAAGTTGCGTGAGGCTGCCTTGACGCAGCACGATGTAGGTCGGGGTAAAGGCGCTGCCGAAAAAGCCGCAAGCCAGATGGAAACCCTGCGCAAGATGGTGTTGGCCATGGCCACCGACATGCGCGTTGTGCTGGTGCGCCTGGCATCTCGGGTAACTACCTTGCGTTATTTTGCTGAATGCAAGCGCGAAGATGGCGCGGCCCAGCAATATGCCAGCGAAACCATGGACTTGTATGCGCCGCTGGCAAACCGTCTCGGCGTATGGCAACTCAAATGGGAGCTTGAGGACCTGTCATTCCGCTTCCTGGAGCCTGTGCAATACAAGCGCATTGCCAAAATGCTGGAAGAAAAGCGCCTTGAGCGCGAGAGCTTTGTCGTCAATGCGATAGAAAGGCTTAACAAGGAATTGCAGATAGCTGGCGTCAAGGCAGAAGTGTCAGGCCGCCCCAAGCATATCTACAGTATCTGGAAAAAAATGAAAGGCAAGTCAGTCAACTTTGACGAGTTGTATGATGTGCGCGCTTTCCGTGTCATCGTCGACGATATCAAGGATTGCTATACTGTCCTGGGCCTGGTCCACAATGCCTGGACACCGATACCCAAAGAGTTTGACGACTATATTTCACGCCCGAAACCGAATGGCTATAAATCTTTGCATACGGTCGTGGTGGTAGAGGATGGCCGGCCGCTGGAGGTGCAGATACGCACCCGTGAAATGCATCAGTTCGCCGAATATGGCGTGGCGGCGCACTGGCGCTATAAAGAGTCGGGTGGTTCGAATTTTTCAGCACAAGAATATGATGAAAAAATCGCCTGGCTCAGGCAATTGCTGGCCTGGAAAACCGATGTCACTGATGTCGTTGTCGAGCAGGAGGAGCTGCAGCGCGAATGGGTGGAAAAACTCAAGGCAGCCAGCCTTGACGACAGAATTTATGTGCTGACTCCGCAGGCACGCGTCATAGAGTTACCCTGTAATTCCACGCCTGTGGATTTTGCCTATCACCTGCATACTGATGTTGGCCATCGCTGCCGTGGTGCGCGGGTTGATAATGTCATGGTGCCGCTGAATACGCCCTTGCAAAATGGCCAGACGGTAGAAATCATTACCTTGAAGGTTGGCTCTTCTCAGGCGGGCCCATCACGTGACTGGCTATCACCAGATTATTCTGCCAGTACACGCACCCGTACCAAGATACGCGCCTGGTTCAATGCCATCGATCAGGAAGAAACCCTTTCGAATGGCCGCGCCCTGGTAGAGAAAACCTTGCAGCGCGAAGGCAAGACCGCAGTCAATCTTGAGGAGCTGGCCCGCAAACTGGGTTTTGCTGATGTCAATGATCTCTTCCTCTCTGTTGGTAAAGATGAGTTCAGCCTCAGGCAAATAGAAACAGTTTTGCGTGAAAATGTTGTGGAAGTTGAGCCAGATGAAGTCAATTTCACCAATAAAAGCCGGGCATCCAGCGTTACACAAGGTGCCAAATCCGGTGTGCTGGTAGTAGGCACTGAAGGTTTGATGACACAACTCGCACGCTGCTGCAAACCAGCGCCACCTGATGACATCGTCGGCTTTGTCACACGCGGCAAGGGGGTTTCGATTCACCGTCTGAGTTGCAAAAATTTTGCAGAAATGCGCAATAAAGCGCCAGAGCGGGTGATACAAACCACCTGGGGGGATCACGGCAAGGATACGGTTTATCCCGTGGATATCTTTGTGCTGGCGCAGGACAGGCAGGGTTTGCTGCGTGATATTTCCGAAGTATTTTCCCGCGAAAAAATCAATGTGATAGGCGTCAATACCCAGAGTGCAAAGTCACAGGCGCGTATGTCGTTTACTGTGGAGATAGGTGGCACTACGCAATTGCAAAAAGCACTGACTGTGCTGCATGAAGTCAGTGGCGTGCTGGAAGTACGCAGGAATTAAATTGTTTGCACGGGATGATATTTTATCCCGTGTTCATATTTTAATCCTGATATTCTTCACTCTCTGCGACTTCCGCTTGCAGCGTAATATGGTCAATCTTGTGCTTACTGAGCAGCATGGCCTTGACACTTTCCAGTATGCGAGGCCAGGCACTCAGGTCTTCAATTTCCAGGTGGCCGATCAGGGCAGGGTAGCCGGGTGACATTTCCCATACATGCAAGTCGTGGACCGACAGGACACCATTGATCTCTTCAAGATCATTACCGATTTGTATGTAGTCAATATGGTGGGGTACGCCTTCCATCAGGAAGTGGTAAGACTCCTTTAAGACCGAGAATGTGGATTTCAAGATCAGTAAGGAAACAAAAATCGATAGTAGCGGGTCGATTTGCATCCAGCCGGTTTTGTAAATCACAGCACCAGAAACAATCGCGGCGATGGAACCCAGTAAATCCCCCATGACGTGAACCAGGGCGGCCTTGGTATTTACGCTTTCCTTGTCATGTGACAGTACCCAGGCAACCACGATATTGATCGCCAGGCCTATGCCAGCCACCAGCATGACAGTGCCGCCTTGCACAGTTTCTGGTGCGGAAAATCTTTGTATCGCTTCCTTACATATCCAGATAATCACACCCAGCATCACCAGGCCGTTGACAAAGGCGGCGAGTGCTTCGGCACGGCCAAAGCCAAAAGAATTTTTTGCCGTAGGTGGGCGTTTGGCGATGATTTGCGCCAGCAGGGCGAGACCAAGTGCCGCAGCGTCAGTCACCATGTGCCCTGCATCGGAGATCAGTGCCAGGGAATTTGATAGAAAACCAAATGCGACTTCGACGCCAGCAAAGCCCAGGGTCAGGCTTAGCGCCCAGGCAAGGATTTTCTGGCTGCGGTTTTCAAAATAATGCCTGTGCTCTGCATCGCCACGCCGGTGGTCGTGCAGATGATCGCTGCTCTGATGATGAGAAGGGGAAGTCATGTAGAGTATGGTGCTGTGTTAAATATGGCATTAGTGTAGCTTAAGGCGGGATCATATATATACATGGCAATTTTCCGGCTGCTGTTTTTCTAGCTGACAGAGCTAAATGGGCAGACTTCATATTCAGGTTTATAGAGTGCTTGGAAATATTTTGCCCGAGGGGGCTAGCAATTTTCCTAAAGGCTCTGCTATACTCTTGTTTCTTAGGCGCGTAGCTCAGCTGGTTAGAGCACTACCTTGACATGGTAGGGGTCGTTGGTTCGAGTCCAATCGTGCCTACCAAAGATTTTAAAATTATTAAAACATTATAGTTAAGAGCGAGAAAGGCATCCCTGGTTATGACACCGCGAACTACCACTAAACTGGTTTGGGAGCGACTCTAGTCGAGGATACTTTTCGTTTGAAACAAACTGAAAAAGCACGGCTAGCCGTGCTTTTTTTTCGTCTGCGTTTTTTAGACTCATCTTTTATCTCAATTATTTTTGTATTTTTTCCGCTTTGGAGAGTGACATGGTTTCAGTAAAACTTCCTGATGGTTCGCAACGACAATTCGATGCGCCGGTAACGGTGGCGCAAGTTGCTGCCAGCATCGGTGCTGGCCTGGCAAAAGCTGCTCTGGCTGGCCGCGTCAATGGCAAGCTGGTCGACACCTCGCATCTGATTGATGTAGATGCAGATCTGGCCATCGTCACGGACAAGGATGCTGACGGCCTGGAAGTAATACGCCACTCGACCGCTCACTTGCTGGCCTATGCCGTCAAGGAATTGTACCCAGATGCGCAAGTCACTATTGGCCCGGTCATTGAAAACGGTTTTTACTATGACTTTTCCTACAAGCGCCCATTCACACCAGATGATCTGGTGGCAATAGAAAAGAAAATGGCTGAGCTGGCGAAAAAAGACGAGCCAGTTACACGCAAGGTCTTGCCGCGCGACGAGGCTGTTGCCTATTTCAAATCCATAGGCGAAGCCTATAAGGCCGAGATCATAGAATCGATTCCTGCTGACCAGGATGTGTCGCTGTATACAGAAGGTAATTTCACTGACTTGTGCCGTGGCCCGCATGTGCCATCAACTGGCAAGCTGAAAGTATTCAAGCTCATGAAGCTGGCCGGTGCCTACTGGCGCGGTGACTCCAAGAACGAGATGCTGCAACGTGTCTACGGTACTGCTTTTGCCAAGAAAGAAGATCAGGAAGCTTATCTGCACATGCTGGAAGAGGCGGAGAAGCGCGATCACCGCAAACTCGGCAAGGCACTGGACTTGTTCCACTTCCAGGATGAGGCGCCGGGTCTGGTGTTCTGGCATGCCAAGGGTTGGACTATCTGGCAGCAAGTAGAGCAATACATGCGCAAGGTCTATCAGGACTGTGGCTATCAAGAAGTTAAAGGTCCGCAAATTCTGGATAAAAGCCTGTGGGGTAAGACTGGTCACTGGGAGAATTATAAAGACAATATGTTTGTCACTGAGTCCGAGAGTCGTGAATATGCCTTGAAGCCGATGAATTGTCCTGGCCATGTACAGATTTTCAATTCTGGCATGAAGAGCTATCGTGATCTGCCTTTGCGTTTTGGTGAATTTGGTCAGTGCCATCGCAATGAGCCGTCTGGCGCGCTGCATGGCATCATGCGCGTGCGTGGCTTTACCCAGGATGATGGTCATATTTTCTGTACTGAAGAGCAAATTCAGGATGAGGTCATGGCCTTCCATCCGCAAGCGATGAAAGTGTATGAAGACTTTGGCTTCGAAAAAATCTTCATCAAGCTGGCCTTGCGCCCTGAAAACCGCATCGGTAGCGACGAAATCTGGGATAAGGCAGAGGCTACCCTGCGTACTGCGCTGAGTTCCTGCGGTGTTGAGTGGGAAGAATTGCCGGGTGAGGGGGCTTTCTACGGTCCTAAAATTGAATATCACCTGAAAGACAGTCTCGGTCGCCCATGGCAGGTCGGTACCATGCAGGTGGACTTCTTCATGCCAGGTCGTTTGGGTGCAGAATATGTCGCAGATGACAACAGCCGCAAAGTGCCTATCATGCTGCATCGTGCGATTGTTGGCTCGATGGAGCGTTTCATTGGTATCTTGATAGAAAATCATGCTGCTGCCTTGCCTTTGTGGCTGGCTCCAGTGCAGGTTTCTGTCCTGAATATCTCGGAATCTCAGGCAGAGTATTCACAATCTGTTGCAGAAATCCTGAAGAAACAAGGGTTTAGAGTAAATACTGATTTGCGTAATGAGAAAATTACCTATAAAATACGCGAGCATTCCATTCAAAAACTGCCATATATCCTCGTGATAGGCGACAAAGAGAGGGATGCCAATACAGTGGCTGTGCGTACGCGTGGCAATCTGGATCTGGGGGTAATGCCTCTGGACGCCTTTATAGCTCGTTTAAAAAACGAAGTTGAAACCAAGGTTTAACAGATTAGCAGCGACCCTGTTTTAAACAGGGCTGCATAGCCTTTTATTATTATTTTCGAAGGAAACTGCAATAGCTACTGACAAGTCACATCGCATCAACGGTGAAATTACAGCGCCAGAAGTGCGCTTATCCGGCGTTGAGAACGAGCCTCTGGGCATCGTAAAACTGGGTGAAGCCTTCCGTTTAGCGGAAGAGGCCAATGTTGATTTGGTGGAAATAGCGCCGACGGCGCAGCCGCCAGTTTGCCGTTTGATGGATTACGGCAAGTTCAAATACCAGGAGCAAAAGAAAGCTCACGAAGCCAAGCTGAAGCAAAAGGTCATTCTGGTCAAGGAAGTCAAATTCCGTCCGGGTACAGATGATGGTGATTACAATATCAAATTGCGTAATCTGACCAAGTTCCTGGATGATGGCGACAAGACCAAGATCACATTGCGTTTCCGTGGTCGTGAAATGGCGCATCAGGAAATCGGCATGCGCATGTTGGAACGTTTGAAAGCTGATCTGGAGCCGTATGGCCAGGTCGAACAGTTTCCAAAGATGGAAGGCCGTCAGATGATCATGATTCTGGCACCTAAGAAAAAGAAATAATGAGAAATAACAGGAAATAAGTTTTGCTTATTTTCTGTTTGTTTCTTGAGCAGGTTTGTGAGGCACGCATTGCGCGCATTACGAAAGACTCATCCTCAGGATGAGTCACAACAAGTGAGAAGTAGGCATCCAAGAGTAGCGATTGTTGCTGCCACCTACCATCATATAAAAGTGGAGCTGTCTTAAAAGACAGATAGTACTATGCCAAAAATGAAGACGAAAAGCAGCGCCAAGAAGCGCTTCCGCGTCCGTCCAGGTGGAACCGTTAAACGCGGTCAAGCTTTCAAACGTCACATTCTGACCAAGAAAACTACCAAGAACAAACGTCAATTGCGCGGTTCCGTAGGTGTTCATGACACCAACATGGTGTCCGTCATGCGCATGATGCCAACAGCTTAACCTCATACTCATTATTTAAGGAGTTATTATGCCTAGAGTAAAACGTGGGGTTACAGCTCGTGCCCGTCATAAGAAAGTTCTCAACCTTGCTAAAGGTTACCGTGGTCGTCGTAGTAAGGTATTCCGTATTGCCAAGCAAGCAGTTATGCGCGCTGGTCAATATGCATACCGTGATCGCCGCAACAAGAAACGTGTATTCCGCGCTTTGTGGATCACACGTATCAATGCAGCGGCTCGCCAGCATGGCCTGACTTACAGCGTGTTTATGAACGGCCTGAAAAAAGCCGCAATTGAACTCGACCGTAAAGTACTGGCTGACATGGCTGTGACTGACAAACCAGCATTCGCTGCGATTGTTAATCAAGTCAAGGCTAACCTGGCTGCCTAATCACATTAGTGATCGCAATCAGTGAGTCGTAGCGACTGATCAAGGTCAGTCGCAAATATCAAGCGGGGCAGAGGTTGAATCCTATGCCCCGTTTTGTTTTCAGATCATTATTTCAGCTTCACAGTAAGCGGGAACAAGGCATGAACCCTTTAGATCAAATCGTCAGCCAGGCACGTGCTGATTTTCTGGCAGCAAATGACGCTGCAGCATTAGAGAACGCGAAAGCGCTTTACCTTGGTAAGAGTGGTCAGATTACAGAACAGATGAAAAGTCTGGGTAAATTGCCACCAGAGGAAAAAAAAGTACAGGGCGCAGTGATCAATGCCGCCAAAGTACAGATAGAAGAAGCCCTGACTGAAAGACGCGATGCCCTGGCGAATGCGCAAATGCAGGCGCGCCTGAATGCAGAAGCGATCGATGTCAGCCTGCCTGGTCGTGGCCGTGGCGTTGGTGGTATCCACCCTGTCATGCGTACCTGGCAGCGTGTTGAAGAAATCTTCCGTTCCATCGGTTTTGACGTGGCAGATGGCCCCGAAATCGAAACGGACTGGACCAATTTTACCGCGCTCAATAGTCCGGAAAATCATCCTGCTCGCTCCATGCAGGACACCTTTTATGTCGATGGCAAAGATAGCCAGGGCAAACAATTATTGCTGCGTACCCATACCAGCCCCATGCAGGTGCGTTATGCACGCATGAACAAACCACCGATCAAGGTCATTGCACCTGGTCGTACATATCGTGTCGATAGCGATGCCACGCACTCCCCGATGTTCCATCAGGTTGAGGGTTTGTGGATTGCTGAAGACATCAGCTTTGCTGACCTCAAAGGCGTGTACCTGAACTTCGTTAAAGCCTTCTTTGAGACTGACGATTTGCAGGTGCGTTTCCGCCCATCGTATTTCCCGTTCACTGAGCCTTCTGCCGAGATCGATATCGCCTTTGGCAGTGGCCCCTTGAAAGGCCGCTGGCTGGAAGTGTCTGGCTCTGGCCAGGTGCATCCTAGCGTGGTGCGTAACATGGGTCTGGACCCGGAAAAATACATAGGCTTCGCCTTTGGCTCCGGCCTTGAGCGCCTGACCATGCTGCGTTACGGCGTCAATGATTTGCGCCTGTTCTACGAAGGCGACTTGCGCTTCCTGAAGCAATTCAACTAAAAGAATTACACAGCGAATCCCTGAATTTTTGAGTGGCGCATCGCGCCCTGCATCCAACATTAGACGGCTGAATTATGCAATTTTCTGAAAACTGGCTACGTACCATGGTCGATCCGAAGATGACTTCGGATGAGTTGTCCCATATGCTCACCATGTCGGGATTGGAAGTCGAGGAGGTGGAGCCGGTTGCTCCCCCATTTAATAATGTCGTCGTCGCGGAAATCCGCGAAATCGCCAAACATCCTGATGCTGATAAGCTCAATGTCTGCCAGGTTGATGTAGGCACAGGCAGCTTGCTCAACATCGTCTGCGGCGCACCCAACGTGCGCGTAGGCATGAAAGTGCCTTGCGCCATGGTGGGAGCCATCCTGCCACCTGGTGCAGATGGCAAACCATTCGAAATCAAGATAGGCAAGCTGCGCGGCGTTGAGTCTTACGGCATGCTGTGCTCAGCCCGTGAATTGAAATTGTCGGAAGACCACGGCGGCCTGATGGACTTGCCATCGGATGCTCCTGTCGGTCAGAACTTCCGCGATTACTATCAACTCAATGACCTGAAATTCACCATCAAGCTGACACCGAACAAGGCAGATTGCCTGTCGCTGCTCGGCGTGGCGCGTGAAGTGTCCGCTCTGACTGGCACAGCCATGCACTTGCCGGAAGCCGTCGTGCTGCCAGTGACTTTGCAGGAAACGCTGCCTGTTAAAGTCAGTGCGCCTGATCTATGTGGCCGTTTTGCCGGTCGAGTTATCCGTGGCGTCAATGCCCGTGCCGCGACACCAGAATGGATGAAGCAAAGGCTGGAACGCAGTGGCCAACGTCCTATCTCTGCACTGGTTGATATTTCCAACTATGTCATGCTGGAACTGGGCCGTCCTTCCCACGTGTTTGATCTGGATAAAATCCACGGCGGCCTGGAAGTGCGCTGGGGCAAGGCTGGTGAGTCGCTGAAGCTCTTGAATGGCAATACGGTTGAAGTGGATGATTGGGTTGGTGTTATTTCCGATGATAAAGAGATCGAATCCCTGGCCGGTATCATGGGTGGTGATTCCACATCCGTGACCCTGGACACGCAAAACATTTATCTGGAAGCTGCTTTCTGGTGGCCACAAGCGATACAGGGCCGTGCCCGCCGTTTCAATTTCTCTACCGATGCCGCTCATCGCTTTGAGCGTGGTGTGGACTTCGCCTCCATCGTTGAGCACATAGAACGTATCAGCGCCCTGATCGTGGAAATTTGTGGTGGTAGTGAACAAGTCAAGCTGGGCCCGGTTGACGACCAGATCGTTAACTTGCCACAACGTCCGCCAGTCAAACTGCGTACAGCACGTGCGGTGAAAGTTATCGGTGTTGCGCTGGATGATGCCAGGATTGCTGATATTTTCACCCGCCTGGGTTTGGCCTTCACACAGCAGCCAGGTGAATTCCTGGTGACGCCACCGTCTTATCGCTTCGATATAGAAATCGAAGAAGATTTGATCGAAGAAGTAGCGCGCGTGTATGGCTTTGAAAATATTCCTGCATTGCCACCTGTAGCTGCAAATGCCATGTTGATCGCACCAGAAAATCAGCGTTCGCTGTTTGCCGTGCGTCGCCTCGTGGCTGATCAGGACTATCAGGAAGTTGTGAATTACAGCTTCGTAGAAGAAGCATGGGAAAAAGATTTTGCCGGCAATGATGCGCCAGTTAAATTGCTCAATCCTATCGCCAGCCAGATGAGTGTCATGCGTACTAATCTGGTAGGTAGCCTGATTGCCAATACGCGCTATAACCTGAATCGCAAGCTCAACCGCGTACGCATTTTTGAAATCGGTGCAGTGTACTTGCAGGATGCCAGTGTGCAGGATGGTCCGCTGGAAGTGGCTGGTTACAATCAGCCCAAGCGTCTGGCAGCATTGGCTTACGGTCCGGTAGCAGAAGAGCAGTGGGGGCAGGACACACGCAATGTCGACTTCTTTGACATCAAGGCTGACCTGGAAGCACTGTTTGCACCAGGTTCCCTGCGTTTCGTGAAGAATGAACATGTCGCCCTGCATCCTGGTCGCAGCGCCAATATAGAGTTTGATGGTAAAGTCATTGGCTTTATTGGCGAATTGCATCCGCGCTTGCAGCAAAAATATGACCTGCCTTTGGCACCAGTGGTATTTGAAGTTGACGTGACAGCCTTGCAACAAGTGCAAGTGCCCTCATATCAAGAAATATCCAAGTTCCAGGCGGTGACTCGCGATCTGGCTCTAGTTGTCAAACAGACAGTTGTAGTGCAAAATCTGCTGGATGTTTTTAAGCGTGAGACGCAGCAGAATGAAGCATGCAAGATCGTGCAAGGCTTTGTTTTATTTGATGAATATCGTGGAAAAGGGCTGGAAGCAGATGAGAAAAGTCTTGCTTTCCGCTTTAGCTTGCAAGATACTCAAAGTACCCTGCAAGACGATAAAGTAGAGGCCGCGATGCAAGCCTTGGTACAAGCCGCAAGTCAGCAATTTGCTGCCAAACTGCGTTGATCTTGTCTGTATTTGTTAGTATTAATTGAGAAGAGTTTCGAAATGAATGATGTGATTTCCGCCGAGTTCCAGTCGGTGCTGGATGCTGATTTGAATCGCGCAATGCAGGAAGCCCGGGCGCGGTCACAGGCGGAAAAGGAATTGCCTACCTTGACCAAGGCAGAATTGGCCGAACTCTTGTTTGAACATGTAGGTTTGAACAAGCGTGAAGCCAAGGACATGGTAGAAACTTTTTTTGATGAAATCCGTGACGCACTGGAAAGAGGTGAGGCCGTCAAGTTGTCCGGCTTTGGTAATTTCCAGTTGCGTGACAAGCCGCAACGTCCTGGTCGCAATCCTAAAACCGGTGAAGAAATTCCTATTACTGCACGTCGTGTCGTCACTTTCCATGCCAGCCAGAAACTCAAAGGTATGGTCGACGACGTCGGTAATCAACCTCTTGCCCATGCTGCCTGATATTTTCCATGACTGAAATCAAGATTGAGTCTTTTGTACTGCCGCCTATTCCGGCCAAGCGGTATTTTACGATAGGCGAAGTTGGTGAATTGTGTGGCGTCAAACCGCATGTTCTGCGTTATTGGGAACAGGAATTTACGCAACTGAAACCTGTCAAGCGTCGCGGCAACCGTCGTTATTATCAACATCATGAAGTGTTGCTGATACGCCGTATCCGCGAGTTATTATATGAGCAGGGCTTTACCATCAATGGTGCCAGAAACAAGCTCAACGTCAACGGTGGGCATGCCGAAACAGCGGCACAGGAACCTGTGGACGAGCCCGTAAATCTGCATCAGATCAGGGATGAACTACTCTCCATACTGACTTTGCTAAAAGTCTGAGACAAACCGCCATACCAAAAAAGCCACCAGCGCATATGCCCGGTGGCTTTTTTTATGGCATTTGACTATTTGCCTCATGCTAATTGTCTTATGCCGCCAGTCTTTTCTTCTCAGGTGCTGCCAGTATATAGTTGTCGTTTGAACTGCTGGCCAGATGCAGATGTTGTGCTTCTGTAGTAATCGTCGATGTCTTGAAGACACTCACTGCCGCACCCAGGGAAGCCGCTTGTTCTTCCAGTTTAGCCGTGGACTCACTCGCCATTTCTACCAGACGGCTATTGTCCTGGGTAATTTCATCGATATCAGCAATGGCGCGATTGACGTCAGAGATGCCCACGCTTTGTTCCTGGCTGGCCTTGGCGATTTGCTTGATGAGTTCTGTGACTACTTCTACATTGTCAGCAATATTGCGCATGGTCTGGCCCGCGGTATTAATCATTTTGCTTCCAGCTTCTACTGCCTGACCGGAAGAGGCGATCAAGCCTTTAATCTCTTTGGCAGCATTGGCGCTGCGTTGTGCCAGGTTGCGCACCTCTGCGGCTACTACTGCAAAGCCACGGCCTTCCTGACCAGCCCTGGCGGCTTCTACCGCGGCATTCAAGGCCAGGATATTGGTCTGGAAGGCGATGCCATCCATGACGCCTATGATCTCGGTAATCTTTTTGGCACTTGCTGTGACTGTTTGCATGGACAAGATGCTGTTCTGCATGACTTCCAGTCCCTGTTGCACGCGCTCAGCCGAGCTATGCATGAGGCTGTTTGCCTGTGCCAGGTTGCCCGCATTTTCTGTCATGGTGGCGGTCAGCTCATCCATCGTACTGGCAGTCTGTTGCAGCGACGCTGCCTGGCTTTCAGTGCGGCTCGCCAGATCAGTGTTTTCATCATGAATTTCCCTGGCAATGACATCTACAGTTTGGGCACTCAGACGTATATTGGCAACCAGGCTGCTCAATTCTGCATTCATCCTGCCCACCGCATTAATTAACTGCGCCAGTTCATCCTTACCAGGACTGCTGACGCGGTTTTGCAAATTGCCTGCTGCAGTTTCTGCTACAGCTTTTGCCAATATTTTAAGATCCGAGGTCAGGGCCTGGTAAATCGCCATCAGGAAATAACTGGCTATCAGCAAGAGCAAAATAATGCCCACCGACATCTGCCATGCATGCTGGCTGGCTTTGGCAATTTCATGTGCCAGATTATCGGCGATGAGATTTGCGATCACTGTTTTGGTGGCTTGCAGTGCTTGCAAATTGTTTGTGCCTGCCTGCAGGAATGTCTGGCCGTTACTTTGGTTGACAGAGGCCAGAACTTCATCCTGGGAGCGTTCCAGGAATTTCTTTGCCCCGGTGATGCTGGCCTGAACATTGCTGTTTGCCGATGCATATTCCTTGCCCTGCGCGCTCAGGTTTTGCATGTTGGATGCTAGCTCGGACAAATTCACTTTTGCCAGCATGTGCAGGGAGTTGAGCATCACATCTTCACCAGCTTCAAATAAGCCAGTGTCAATATAAGCAGCGCCGCGTCCAGTGATGACGGATAATTTTTCTTCTATTTGTGGCAGGGTGCTGAGGTAGATGCTGACTAGTTGATGGGTTGTTAAATCACTATCCAGTGCCAGTTTGGAACTATTGGCAATTTCTGTGATCTGAAGCTCTATCGCGCCTAACAAGCTACTATATTCAGTGAAACTCTCAGCTGCTTTCATTGTTGTCTGCTTTGAAGTCAAAGCAGACCATGTTTGTCTGAAGGGGCTGGTTTGCTCCATCTGCTTGAGTAGATTTTCTATCTTGCCCTGATTTTCACCGATGCTGGCGTCCAGTTGCTTATTGCCCAGGATCCGCATGTGTTGCAAGGCCCTTTGTCTTTGTATCAATTGGCGTAATTCATATTTTGTGGCAATGGTCTTGATGGCAGCCTGTTTTTCCTGGATTTGCAAAACGTCTTGCCGCAGATTCTGGAATAGCAGCGCCAGCACGATAAGCAAGGGTATTGCAAAGGCCAGGGCAACAAAACTAAGTTTGTGCGCAATCTTTACGTTGCGCAAAAGACGGATGGCGGGGGAGGTAAGAAGAGTCACTTTGATGTACCAAATGAGTTTGTGAAAGCATGTAGTGTCAAGCTAGGGCGAAGCCTAAACCGTGAATATGACTATGCAGTGACAGCAGGAAACATCCTTGCAGGTGGCAAGGTTTTTTCATGTTCTGTTTGAATTTCAAATTGGCAATGTCCACTTTGCTTATAAGGCTTAGTTAAATCAAACGTTTGATTTATGTGTTAGTATGCCTGGCATGAAAACACCTAGTCAGAAAAAAGTCGTGAAACAACAAGCTCAGCGACAAGTTCAGAACCAAGCTCAACGACAAACCCAGCCAGAAAGCCAGGTTGCTACTGCCTACGGGAAAATATTGCGCGTCGATGGCCTTGAGGCGCGCACGCGTTTGCTGGACGCGGCACTGCAATTATTTGCTGAAAGAGGTTACGCAAAAACTTCCACCAGAGAAATTGCCAAAGCAGCTAATGTGAATATTTCCGCGATCAGTTATTATTTTTCTGATAAAGCTGGTTTGTACCGTGCCGTATTTAATGATCCTCGTACCAATCCCAATGTAGATCCAGCCATATTCGAGCAGGAAGATGCAGATTTGCGTTCTACCCTGTCAGCCTTGATCTGCACCTTTACTGACTCAATGAAGCAGGGGGAGTTGATGGAAACTTGCATGAAATTGCATTTCCGCGAAATGCTGGAGCCTACCGGATTGTGGATGGAGGAGATTGATACTGCCATCAAACCTTCCCATCTGGCCATGGTGAAATTTTTGTGCAGGTATCTGGGCATCAGCAAGGCAGATGACGATGTGCACAGACTGGCTATTTCTATCTCTGGTCTGGCGATTTCCTTGCTGATTAGCGGTGACGTCATACAGGCGATCCGGCCTGCTTTGATTGCCAAGCCCAAGGCGATTGATGTCTATGCTTCCCGGCTGGTGGATTATGCCATCGCCATGTGTGAAGACGAAAAGCGCCGCCGCCACGCAGTTAAAATATAGCGAAAATATAGAGAATTCTGATTAACCACATCCTCGACGACATGACTATACGACGTTTCATACTTATCCCGGCCATGGCAACACTGCTTGCTGCATGTGCCACCACCAATCCCCCAGCATCAAGTTCAGCCAGTGTGCCTGCGCAATGGCAGGGTATCTTGCCTGCCGCAGAAAAAAACACTGAATTGCGTAACTGGTGGCAAACAAACGGCGATGCCAGTTTGCTGGAATTGATCGAGGCTGCACAAAAAGTCAGCCCTACGTTGTCGCAAGCATGGTCACGCATGGAAACAGCCCGGGCAGCGCGAGTTGCCAGTGGCGCGGCATTACTGCCTTCGCTGGATGGTGTGGCGAATGCAACCCGTGCAAAAAATCAGCCAGGCATGCCAGTTGCAACAACGGCGCAGGCAGGCTTGCAAACTTCCTGGGAGCTGGATTTGTTTGGTGGCAACCGTGCCAACGATCAGGCTGCCCAGGCTACGCTGGAAGGTAGTCAGGCCCTCTGGCACGACGCCAGGATATCGGTGGCTGCTGAAGTAGCGCAGTTATATTTCTCGGCATTGAGTTGCCAGCAAGTGGCGGAGCTGAGCTGGCAAGACGCCAAGTCGCGCGCCGAGACTGCCAGGGTGACTGAACTCAGTGCACAGGCTGGCATGTCGGCCACTGCCACGTCGGCACTGGCACGTGCCAGCGCGGCAGAAGGCAATAGTCGCGCCATACAGCAAGCTGCACTATGTGACCTTGATATCAAGGCCCTGGTTGCGCTGACCGCCAAGCCAGAGCCTGAACTGAGGCAACTGCTGACCAGTGCGCAGGCCGGGTTCAAAAACCTCTTGCCTCTGGCCGTGACCAGTTTGCCAGCCCAGTTGCTGACGCAGCGCCCAGACGTATTTTCTGCCGAAAAAGACGTGGCTGCTGCCAGCTCGCAGGTAGGTGCTGCCGAGGCGCAGCGTTATCCGCGCCTCAGTCTCAGCGGTTCCATAGGGACAATGCGCTATAACGCCGGGGGTAGTGATACCCGTATGGATACCTGGTCAGTCGGCCCGCTGGCACTAACTCTGCCTATTTTCAATGGTGGCCAGACCAGCGCCAATATTGAAGCAGCCAAGGCACGATACCTGACTGCCACCAGTAATTATCATGGCAAGGTCAGGCAGGCAGTGCGCGAAGTTGAAGAAGCACTGGTGAATTTAAATAGCACCGACGCCCGTCGCCTGGACTCTGAAATTTCAGCACGTGGCTATGACCAGGCTTTGCAAGCAACTGCATTGCGATACAACCGCGGCATGGCAAGTTTGCTGGAACTGGAAGATGCAAGGCGCACTGCCTTTGCTTCCCAGTCTGCCCTGATCACGCTACAACTTGATAGAAATCGTGCCTGGATTGCCTTGTACAGAGCGCTGGGCGGCGGCTGGGACTTGAGCGCGCAAGCAGCCAGCCAGGCCAAAACAAATTCCTGAATTTAAAATAACAGAAAGCGTATTCGACATGAAGAAACTTATTATTTCACGCAAACCACTTTCCCTGAGCCTGGCTGGCATGATCGCCCTTGGAGCAGGTGGCTTATGGTTGTCAGCCAGTTCGAGTGCCGCAGATGAGCCTGCCAAGGCAGCCAGTGCTTCAGTACCTGCTGCAAAGGTAAAGCCTGCGTTGACAGTCACTACCACCAAGGCCACCAGCGGTAACCTTGTCATCAAACTGAGCGCCAATGGCAGCGTCGCTGCCTGGCAAGAAGCCTTGATAGGATCAGAATCCGCTGGCCTGCGCATACAGGAATTGCATGCCAACATAGGTGACGTGGTCCAGCGTGGACAATTGCTGGCCAGCTTTGCCAGCGAAACCGTGAAAGCTGATCTGGCACTGGCACAAGCCAGCCTGGCTGAGGCACAGGCCAATCTGGCGGATGCCGCCGCTAATGCCGAACGTGCCCGTACCCTGCAAACAAGTGGTGCACTCAGCGCGCAGCAAGTCGGTCAGTACCTGACTGCAGAGCAAACTGCCAAGGCCAGGGTGGAGTCTGCCAAGGCTGGCGTCGATGCCCAGCAATTACGCATGCGTCACACCCGCGTCGTTGCGCCTGACAGTGGCATCATTACTGCACGTGTAGCTACCTTGGGTTCTGTCGTCGGTAATGGCGCAGAATTGTTTCGTATGATACGTCAGGGGCGACTAGAGTGGCGTGCTGAAGTGACGGCCAGTGAAATGGCAAAAATAGTGCCCGGTACTGAAGCCATTGTTACTGCACCAGGCGGTGCGCAATGGAAAGGGAAGGTCAGGGTAGTGTCGCCTACGGTAGATGCGCAAACTCGGATGGGCCTAGTGTATGTTGACCTGGTGCCTGAGACTGCAGCAAGTGCGACTGCCCCTGGAAAACCACAGGTAGCCATCGCCTCACTGGCTTTCAAGCCGGGCATGTACGCCAAGGGCGAATTCGTCATGGGTAGTTCACAAGCCTTGACCATACCGCAGCAGGCCGTGGTTGTCAGGGATGGTTTCAGTTATGCTTTCCGTCTCAATGCAGATGGTCGCGTAACGCAAATCAAATTACAGACCGGGCGTCGCGTTTCCAATGCTCAGGGTGATCTGGTTGAAGTCTTGTCTGGCTTGAATGTAGACAGCACTATCGTTTCCAGTGGCGCAGGCTTCCTCAATGATGGTGACGCTGTCAAGGTTGTGGCCGCTACTGCCAAGCCAGTTGCTGCAAAAAACTAAGGGGTTCATGTGAATTTCTCTTCCCTCTCCATTAAAAATCCCATACCGGCGATCATGTTGTTTATCTTGCTGACGCTGGCGGGGATATTGTCGTTTCGTTCCACCATAGTCCAGGATTTTCCTGACATCGAATTACCTATCGTTACCGTCAGTGCACCTTTGTCTGGCGCAGCACCGGCACAACTGGAAACTGAAGTCGCTCGCAAGATAGAAGATGCGGTTGCCTCCTTGCAGGGAGTGAAAAATGTCTACACCAAGGTGCTTGATGGTGATGTCCAGGTCACTGTTGAATTTGTCCTGGAAAAAGTAATTTCTGATGCGGTCAATGAAGTGCGTGATGCTGTGGCAACCGTGCGCGCTGATTTGCCTAGCGAAATGCGTGATCCTACTGTGACCAAGGCATCGACTGCTGGCCGCGTCATCATGACGTATACGGTAGAGGCCGCGGAGGATGCTAAAGGCAGCAAGCTTATCGCTGGCGAAAGCAGCAAGCCCGATACCCAGGAGCTTAGCTGGTTCGTTGATAATACAGTCGCAAAACGTTTGCGTGCCGTGCCAGGTGTCGGTGCAGTCAGGCGCATGGGAGGCGTCAGCCGCGAAGTGCGGGTTGAACTTGATACTGCCAAGATGGCTGCATTGAATGTTGCTGCCGTTGATGTATCACGCCGTTTGAAACTGGTGCAACAAGAAGCACCAGGCGGTCGTGGTGATGTTAGTGGCGCCGAGCAATCAGTACGCACCATTGCCACCGTCAAGACGGCGGCAGAGCTGGCAGTTCTGGATATTCCTTTGCCAGATGGCAGGCATATACGCCTCGATCAGGTAGCACGTGTACTTGATACCGTAAGTGAGCCGCGCTCTGAAGCGACGCTGGATGGCAAGCAGGTCGTTGGCTTTGAAGTGTTCCGTACCAAGGGTGCCAGTGAAGTTGATGTCGCCAAAGGTTCGCATGCTGCGGTGGATGAATTGCAGGCCGCACATCCAAACATGAAGTTCCACCAGGCCATAGACAATGCCCAGCCGGTAGAAGAAAACTTCGATGGCTCCATGGACTTGCTGTACGAAGGTGCCTTGCTGGCCATCCTGGTAGTCTGGTGGTTCTTGCGCGACTGGCGTGCGACCTTGGTGGCGGCAGCAGCTTTGCCTTTGTCCGTGATACCTACCTTCCTCGGTCTCAAATATTTTGGTTATACCCTCAACACCGTGACCTTGCTGTCACTTGCCCTCGTGGTAGGTGTGCTGGTAGATGATGCGATTGTGGAAATTGAAAACATCGCTCGTCATTTGCACATGGGTAAAACCCCTATGCAGGCAGCCATGGAGGCGGCAGATGAAATTGGTATGGCTGTTATTGCTACCACTTTTGCCCTGGTTGCTGTGTTCTTGCCAACTGCCTTCATGGGTGGTGTACCAGGTTTGTTCTTCAAGCAGTTTGGCTGGACAGCGGTGATTGCGATTCTGGCGTCTCTGGTCGTGGCGCGTTTGCTGACGCCCATGATGGCGGCTTATATCATGAAGGCACCCAAGGCGGGAAAATCTGGTGAGCTTGAAGGCGTGCATGGCCAAAAAGATGGCTGGCTCATGACTCGCTATATGAAAACCATGCAATGGTGCCTGCGTCATCGTCTGGTGACCATGATAGCTGCGACCGTGTTTTTCATCTCTTCGATTGCATTGGTGGGCTTGCTGCCAACCGGTTTTGTGCCATCGGCTGATCGTGCGCAAACGCAGGTTAATATCGAACTGCCACCTGGCAGCACGCTGGCAGAAACCCGTGCGGTGGCAGAGCAGGCACGTGTCGCTATCATGAAGAACAAAGAGATTATCAATGTCTTCAGTTCTATTGGTGGTGGTTCCAGTGGTGATGCATTCGCCCCGGGTGCTGCGGCGGAGGCAAGGCGCGCAGTCTTGACGGTGACAGCGGTACACAGGAACAAGCGCAAGGATTCAATTGCAGATATCGATGCCAAAATCCGTACTGAGGTTGCAGACATCTCCGGTGCCAGGTTCAACGTAGGTCCGCCAGATACGGGTGTCAAGATGCAATTGGTTTTGCAAAGTGAAGACCCCTTGGCCTTGCTGGAGGCTGCGCAAAAAGTGGAGAGAGAATTGCGTACCCTTAAAGGCGTAGGCAATGTCAGTTCCAGCGCTTCGCTGGTGCGACCTGAAATCATCGTACGTCCCGATTCAGCAAGGGCTGCTGACCTTGGCGTGACTGCTTCTGCCATCGGCGAAACAGTGCGCGTGGCAACTGCAGGCGATTATGACCAAGCTTTGCCCAAGTTGAATCTGTCGCAACGACAGGTGCCTATCCGTGTCAAATTGCCTGATAGCTTCAGGGCGGATTTATCTGAAATAGAGCGCCTGACTGTACCAGGTAAAAATGGTCCTGTCATGCTGGGTAGTGTCGCCAGCGTCACGATGGAATCTGGCCCCGCACAGATAGACCGCTTGAACCGCAAACGCAATGTGACACTGGACGTGGAACTGGGTAACCGCCAACTTGGTGAAGTCAATGAAGAAGCACGCGCCTTGCCAAGCATGAAAAACTTGCCGCCATCAGTCAGTATTGCTGAGCTGGGCGATGCACAAGAGATGCAAGCTCTGTTCGCCAGTTTTGGTATTGCCATGCTGATCGGTGTGCTGTGTATCTATGGCGTTTTGGTTCTGCTGTTCAAGGACTTTTTGCAACCAGTAACTATCCTGGCAGCTTTGCCTTTGAGTATCGGTGGTGCTTTCGTGGCTTTGCTGGTGACGGGACGCGCCTTGTCCATGCCTTCCATGATAGGTCTGATCATGCTCATGGGTATCGTGACCAAGAACTCCATCTTGTTGGTTGACTATGCAGTATTGGCAAGAGAAGCAGGCATGAGTCGTTTTGATGCCTTGGTCGATGCCTGCCACAAACGCAGCCGCCCCATCATCATGACCACTATCGCCATGGGTGCAGGCATGATGCCGCTGGCACTGGGTTGGGGCGCTGATCCCAGCTTCCGCTCACCAATGGCGATTGCCGTGATTGGCGGTTTGATTACCTCAACCTTGCTGAGCTTGCTGGTGGTACCTGCAGTGTTCACCTACATTGATGATTTTGAACATTTGCTTGGGAAAATCCGCGGCATGTTCAAAGGCAAGCATGTGAATACACCTGATACTAAGCCTGTTTAAACTCATTATGACAATCTGGTGTATATGCAGCATGGACTGCATATAAAACTGAGCAAGTAACGAAGCCCCCGCTACATGACTGTTGCGGGGGCTTTGTCTTTTTGCGCTCTGGATCTTCGTCACCACTATTAACAACTACTGTTTTTGCAACTACTATTCACTGTTTAAATTAATTGCTATTTGGAAATACAAGATGTAAATAAAAGTAACCTTAAGATAACTGAAGATATATCAGATTGTGGACTCTAATGATGCTTTGCTATAATGCGGCCAGATTTGTTACAAATTGTTTACTGCAGCAATTACGCTAGCTGTGACATGCGAAGACTTGATGGAAAAATATAATAATGCGTGTTAGTGGCGTTCGTTTCTCAATTGATAATTATGCTGCATGGGCTCCTGGCGTTGCGACTGCGGACGCATGGAAGGCTTGGGCTGCATCACCATTTCCATTCACTGAAAATACCGAGCCTGGTGTTGCTGCAATGCCAGCCATGTTGCGCAGACGCGCCGGTTTTCTTGGGAAAATGGCACTGGAAGTTGCATATCAGTGCCTGAATGGGCAGACTAACGTTCCTACAGTATTTTGTTCCCGTCACGGTGAGGTGGCACGTGCTGTCGATTTGTTGACGGAGCTGACGCAAGACAATTCAGTGTCACCCACTGGTTTTGGTCTGGCGGTACACAATGCCAGCGCTGGATTATTTTCCATTGCGCGCAAGGACCAGGCCAATCACATTGCTCTGGCTGGTGGTAAAAGCACTGTCGAACATGCTGTCATTGAAGCATGTGGATTGTTGGCAGATGGTGCGCCCGTGGTAATGCTGGTGGCTTACGATAACGTTTTGCCACCAGTCTTTGCATCATTTCAGGATTGTGATGAGCAGGCTTATGCCTGGGCCTGGTTGATGGTGCCAGCGCAGCAAGACGCAATTCATTTGAACTGGGATGAAGCTGAAGAACAGAAATTTAACGGCAATGACATGTCTGGCGGACTGGAAGTATTACGTTTCCAAATCGGAGAGCAAGCGCAGATGCAGCGTATAGTCGGTAAACGGCGCTGGCTGTGGTCGCGCCATGCTTGAAAAACTTGATCGTTGCTGGCGAATCCTGGCAACAGGCATCAGTTTTCTGACGTTTGGTATAGGCGGTTTGTTGTTGCGGGTACTGGTGTTCCCGGCCTTGTATGTGCTGGTATGGCAACAAGAAAAAAGGACCAAGGCAGCGCGTAACATCATACGGCTGACCTTCCGTGGCTTTGTCGGCCTGATGCGGCTGCTTGGTGTCTTGCGTTATGAGATTACGGGCCTGGACAGACTGGAGCGAGGTGGCTTGCTGATACTGGCAAATCATCCTACCCTGATTGATACAGTTTTTTTGATGGCTTTTGTAAAAAATGCAGATTGCATCGTCAAAAGTCATCTGTGGAATAACCCGTTCACCCGTGGTCCCGTAAGAGCTGCTGCTTATATCAGTAATGAGCAGGGCACGGAATTGCTGGAAGCCTGTATCGCGTCTTTACATGCAGGCAATAATCTGATTGTGTTTCCTGAAGGAACACGTACTCCCGCGAATGGTGTTATCAGTTTAAAACGTGGTGCAGCTAATATTGCGGTGCGCGGAGTTTGCGCCGTTACGCCGGTGGTCATACGTTGTGACCCGCCGACTTTGGGCAAGGGTGAAAAGTGGTGGCATGTGCCAGAACGTTTTGCGCAGTTCAGAATAGAAGTTAAAGAAGATATTCCGATCCAGCATTTTATTGGTGCTGGCCAGTCGGATGTCATGGCAGCCCGTCATTTGACGGATCATCTGCAGCATTATTTTATCGAGGAAAATCAACGTCATGCTTGAGCAAGAAGTAAAAGAACTGATCATTGAAGTGTTGCAGTTGGAAGATATCACGGCTGCCGATATTGATAGCAACGCGCCTTTGTTTGTTGAAGGCCTGGGTCTCGATTCTATCGATGCACTTGAATTGGGTGTGGCCCTGCAAAAGCGCTACGGTATTTCACTCTCGGCTGATTCCGAAGATACACGCCGCCATTTTGCATCGGTGAATGCACTGGCAGCATTAATTGCTGCAAATAGAAAGAAGTAAGGAGTCTGTAATGGTAGTGGTAAGTGAAATGAGCAGAGATGAGCTGTATGTGTGGGTAGTCGATCTGCTGGCTGAGATGTTTGAACTGGATAAAGCCAGTCTGACGCTGGAATCCAATCTGTATGCAGACCTGGACATTGACAGCATTGATGCGGTCGACCTGGCGGTCAAGCTAAAGCAAATGACAGGCATGCGTCTGCAGCCTGAAGTGTTTAAAAAGATACGTACTATTGGTGACGTGATTGATGCCTTGCTCCATCTGCAGGCGGAGCAGTCAACATAGTTCGCGCTATCCTGACCGTTGTTGCGGTCATCCTTACGGTGCTGTATCCACTGGTCATCTGGTTTGGTCAGGGGCAGGTAGAGCCACGCTGGTTGGCTGCATTGCTGTTGTTGGCGGCGGCAACCAGGTTGCCCACATTCAAGGTCAGCCGGGTAGCGCGCTGGTCCATGTTCTGTGCCTTGCTGCTGGCTGGCTGTGCGGTGTGGGCCAATGCATTGCTGCCCCTAAAATTGTATCCGGTATTGGTGAATGGCGTATTGCTGGCTGTTTTTTCTTACAGTCTGGCAGTGCCACCATCGATGGTGGAGCGATTTGCACGCCTGCGCGAACCAGAATTACCTGACGTGGCTATCGCGTATACACGCCGTGTGACGCAAGTCTGGTGCGTGTTTTTCGTCATCAACGGGAGCATCGCTTTTGCTACGGCCATTTGGGCTTCGCCAGCTATCTGGTCGCTGTATACCGGTGTGATTGCCTATATCCTCATGGGCTTGTTATTCGCCATCGAATACCTGGTGCGCCTGCGATTTAAACGAATTCATCATGTCTGATTTTTCTCCCGATCCTTGCCTTGCGCTGGCAGCTCGTCCCGGCCACGCCATCATGGGCTGGAATGCCACGGGTCCAGTATTGCATAGCGATTTCTTGCATCGTATAGGCGCATGGAGTGCTGTGATAAGTAATACGACAGGAACACAACTGGCCTTGTATCTGGAAGATAGCCTGGAATTTTCTGCCGCCTTGCTGGCAGCCTGGCTACAAAACAAAACTGTCTGGCTGACAGCCGATACCTTGCCTGCCACATGTCTTGCATTGTCCAAATCTGTGGATTCTTTTTTTGGTGAATTTCCTGAAGAATATCAACCGGTAAAAGCGGCAGTTACCGCCGCGCCTGCGATATTGAAAGCGCTGGACCCTAATTTCACAGGTCTGGTCGTACATACTTCAGGCAGTACCGGGCAGCCGCAGGCTATACCCAAAAAACTCTCGCAACTGATGAGCGAAGTCGGCAGCCTGGAGCAAGTATTTGGCCAGCGTCTCGGTAATGCCGAGATAGTCGCTACCGTATCGCATCAGCATATTTATGGCTTGCTGTTCAAGGTCTTGTGGCCTTTGTCAGCAGGTCGTGCCATTCATGCCTTGAGTGTGAATTTCCCTGAGCAACTGGCGCAAATATTGGCGCAGCGTGACTGCGCCCTGATTGCCAGTCCAGCTCACTTGAAGCGACTGCCAGAACATCTGGACTGGCAAGCTGGCAAGCAAAGATTGCGCGTCATCTATTCATCAGGCGGCCCACTGGCAGCAGAGACAGCTTATGTTGTCGGCGATATGCTGGGGCATGTCCCCTTTGAAGTTTATGGCAGTTCTGAAACTGGCGGCATTGCCTGGCGCCAGCGTCAGGCGGGGGCTATCGAAAGCTGGGAGGCTTTGCCCAAAGTCGATTTGCGCATAGCAGAAGAAGATTTACTGGAAGTGCGTTCGCCGCACCTGGGGCAAACCGACTGGCTGCGCCTGGCTGACAAGGCTCAACTGACAGACAGCGGACGTTTGTTGTTACAGGGGCGCAGTGACCGCATTGTTAAAATCGAAGAAAAACGTATTTCACTTGATGCCATCGAACATGCTTTATTGGCCTCTGATCTGGTCAGTGAAGTCAGAGTGATCGCGGATCATGAAGTGCCTGGGCAAAGACAAAAATTGTCCGCCTTTATCGTGACGACTGAACAAGGCCGTCAACAACTGGCGCTGGAAGGGAAGAGGGCGTTCAACCTGCGCATGCGTGCAATATTGAGCGAGCTGGTGGAGGCGATTGCCTTGCCACGTCGCTGGCGTTATCTGGATCAAATGCCAGTGAATGCGCAGGGCAAGACTACGCTTGCACAATTGCATGCCTTGCTGTATGAAGCCGGTGATCCGCGCCCACGTTTGCCACAAATACGCCTGTTGGAACAAGCATCAGAGAAAGTATTGTTTGAGTTGATTGTACCGGCAACTCTGTTTTATTTTGATGGACATTTTTCGGTGGCACCAGTGCTGCCTGGGGTAGTGCAACTTGATTGGGTCATCAAATATGCCCGCGAGTATTTTGCATTGCCGCCTATATTCAAGTCGGTTCATGCGCTGAAGTTCCAGCATGTGATCCATCCTGAGGTGCCAGTCATGCTGGAATTAATACATGATGTTGTAAAAGACAGTTTGCAATTCCGTTATTTTTCTGAGACCGGGCAACATGCCGGTGGTCGTATTATTTTCGCTAATGAAAAGCCCGCATGCTAGATAAGAAATTTTCTCCTGAACGCCAATCTGCTTTTGCTGCCCGTTTTGAAGCGCAAAAAATTGCATTTGGTCCCGTCGTTTTTCAATGCGTACGCTATGCCTGGAAGCGCGGCATGTTGCAGGCACTTGCAGATGCCGGGGGCGCTGGGCTGACTATTGCAGACATGGCAGCCACAGGTAAATGGACAGCATATGCATTGAAAGTCGTGCTGGAAACCTGCCTTTCATCTGGCGTGGTGTATCTGAGTGCCGGTTCTTATGTGCTGGATAAAGCAGGCTATTGCGTACTGACTGATTCCATCACCCAGGTCAATCTCGATTTCAATCATGATGTTTGCTACGAAGGTTTGTTCAAGCTTGATGAGTCACTGGATAATGAAAAACCCCTGGGCCTGAGCGCCTTGGGTAACTGGCCCACGCTGTATCAGGGTTTGTCGCAATTGCCAGAACCGGCGAAGACCAGCTGGTTTGCTTTCGACCATCATTATTCTGATACTTCTTTCCCCAGCATCTTGCCTGACGTATTCGCCACAGCGCCACGCAAGCTCATGGACATAGGCGCCAACACTGGCAAATTCAGTTGTGCAGCGCTGGCCTACAATCCTGCTGTAGAAATGCATCTGGTGGATTTGCCACGTCAGTTGTCGGTGGCGGAAGAAAATCTGAAAACCGCAGGTGTGCGTGAGCGCGCCCATTTCCACTCTATCGATTTGCTGGATAATGAAGCTACCTTGCCTGCTGGCATGGACATGATCTGGATGAGCCAGTTCCTCAGCTGTTTTTCAGAGTCTGCCATTGCCAGTATCCTGCAGCGCGCTGCCAAAGCGCTGGCCCCCAACGGACAATTGCTGATCATGGATACTTTCTGGGACAGGCAGCGCTACGATATTGCGGCTTTTTGCCTCATCAATACTTCGCCTTACTTCACGGCCATGGCCAGTGGTAATAGCAAGATTTATGAAAGCGGTGATTATGTGCGCCTTGCAGAAGCCGCTGGCCTGCACTTGATCACGACCCGTGACGATATAGGCTATTGCCATACCCTGCTGCGTTTTGCAAGGGTGGAGAAGTAAAGTGTTCAAGCCCTGCGTCCTCATTCCTGTGTACAACCATGAACATGCGATAGCTGCTGTAGTCCAGGCTGTGCTGGAGCATGGGGTGGATTGTGTATTGGTGGATGATGGCAGCTCGGCTGTCTGTGCGCAGGTCTTGCAGGATTTACAGGCCGTAACACCAGATCGCGTGACTTTGCTGCGTCACGATATCAATCAGGGCAAGGGCGCAGCCGTACTGACAGGTTTTCGCTATGCAGCGCAAGCTTCATATACTCATCTCTTGCAGATTGATGCAGATGGTCAGCATTGCGTGGGCGATGTACCGCAATTCCTGGCACAGGCAAAGGTGCATCCGCAGGCGGTGATTGCCGGTTACCCGGTCTATGATGAATCTGTGCCTGCCATACGCTTGTATGCGCGTTACCTGACCCATGTCTGGGTATGGATTAATACCTTGTCGCTGGCCATACGTGATTCCATGTGCGGTTTCCGTGTCTATCCTGTGGATGCCGTGATCGCGTTGATAGCCAGGCAGGACATAGGCAGGCGCATGAATTTTGATACCGATATTCTGGTCAGATTGTATTGGGATGGCGCAGCAGTCATCAACCTGCCTACCCGCGTTGCTTATCCCACGGATGGCGTTTCTCATTTTCGCGTCTGGCGTGACAATGCGCTGATCACCGTCATGCACACCAAGTTATTCTTTGGCATGTTGTTACGCATTCCATCTCTGCTGGCACGTCACTGGCGTAGCAAGCCTGAGGCGGGCAAATGAAACAGAACACACAGCATTCAGGTTCTGCCTGGCATTGGGCCAGCATCAATGAAGTCAGCTTTGTGGCTGGCATGCGTTTTTTGTTCTGGGTATTCAAGGTCTGTGGACGCTGGCCGTTCCGCCTATTTTTGTATCCGGTGCTGGCCTGGTATGTGCTCACCAAACCTGCGCCACGCCGCGCATCTATGGCTTACCTGCAACGTATGAATGCCTATAGCAAAGTAGCTCAGGGGTGGACTGGCGTGTTACAGCATTTTGCTGCCTTTGCAGAAAACATCCTCGAGAAGATGTTGTTATGGGGTGGTTTGTTTGATGAAACCCAGGTTAAGTATACCGGACAGCAAGAAATGCACAGACATGTCATTGAAAAACGTGGCGGCCTGATCGTATGCTCACATCTGGGCAACCTTGAAATGTGCCGCGTATTGTCGCGACGTTTTCCTGAAGTGAAATTGACAGTGCTGGTGCACACCAAGCATGCCCAGGCATTTAACCGCATGCTGGCCAGGCTTGATCCTGACAGCCAGATGAATTTATTGCAGGTGACAGAAATGACACCTGCTACCGCCATGCTATTAGCGGACAAAATTGCTGAGGGTGGATTTGTCGTGATTGCTGGTGATCGCGTCCCGGTAGCGCCACAGCCCAGGGTGGGGGTGGCCCCTTTTCTTGGTCAGGATGCAGCTTTCCCGGTCGGCCCTTATGTCCTGGCCAGTGTCTTGCAATGCCCGGTCTATCTGCTGTTTTCCTTGCAAATGGATGGTGTGCCGCAAGTCTGTTTTGAACTCCTGCGTGAGACTATCAGGTTGCCACGTAAGGGGCGTGATGACGTCTTGCGCAGCGTAGTCGCTGAGTATGCCGCACGTCTGGAATATTATGCAGTGCGGGCACCGCTGCAATGGTTTAATTTTTATGATTTTTGGCATTTACCCGAATTGGAAAAACAAGATGCAATCCGCTGATCAGAGCACTAAGCTGCGCACCGTACAATTCGACCGTAACAGATTGAGTATTGAAGATATCGTCGATATCGCCCATGGCCGCGCCAATGCAGCGCTGTCTGCTGACCCAGAGTTTCTCGCAGCGATAGCGCGTGGTGCTGATTTTCTGGATCGTCTGTTGCGTGAAGATGGCACCATCTATGGCGTCACCACTGGCTATGGCGATTCCTGTACCGTCACCGTACCGCCAGACCTGGTGGCAGAATTGCCGCACCATCTGTATACCTATCATGGCTGCGGCCTGGGTGAATACCTGTCACCTGCACAAACCCGCGCCGTCATGGCTACACGTCTGGCGTCTTTGTCCAAGGGCTTTTCTGGTGTCAGCGTAGAGTTGCTGGAGCAGATCAGCCGTTTGCTGGAAACGGGTCTTTTGCCGCTGATACCCAGTGAAGGCTCTGTCGGTGCCAGTGGTGATCTGACACCTTTGTCTTATCTGGCCGCAGTTCTGTGCGGCGAGCGCGAAGTCTGGCGCGATGGCGTGCAAGTACCTGCGGCCCAGGCTTTGCGTGAAGCTGGAATCACGCCTTTGCGGCTGCGTCCGAAAGAGGGCCTGGCTATCATGAATGGCACAGCGGTCATGACAGCACTGGCCTGCATGGCCTATGACCGCGCTGACTATCTGGTGAAGCTGACCTCGCGCATCACGGCGATGGCATCAGTGACGCTGGATGGCAATGCTCACCATTTTGACGAAGTATTGTTTTCAGTGAAGCCGCATCCTGGCATGCAGAGTGTGGCAGCCTGGTTGCGCCAGGATTTGCCTGCCGGGCAAGCTGAACGCAATGGCAAACGCCTGCAAGACCGTTATTCCATACGCTGTGCTCCTCACGTGATAGGTGTGCTGGCTGATGCCATGCCTTTCTTTCGCCAGACCATAGAAAATGAATTGAACAGCGCCAACGATAATCCGATTATCGATGGCGACAATGAGCGTGTACTTCATGGCGGCCATTTCTACGGTGGACATATCGCCTTCGCCATGGATGGCATGAAGAACGCCGTGGCCAATCTGGCCGATTTGCTGGACAGGCAAATGGCCTTGATGGTCGATAGCCGTTATAACCATGGCTTGCCCGCCAATCTGTCTGGCATGGAAGGGCCACGTGCGGCAATTAACCATGGCTTGAAAGCCTTGCAAATCAGTGCTTCAGCCTGGACGGCAGAGGCATTGAAGCTGACCATGCCTGCCTCGGTTTTTTCACGTTCCACCGAATGCCATAACCAGGACAAGGTCAGCATGGGCACTATCGCTGCCCGAGATTGCCTGCGCGTGCTGGAATTGACAGAGCAGGTAGTGGCTGCCTTGCTCATTACAGTAAGGCAGGGTGTCTTGTTGCGTACCCGCGTGAATCAGGATTTGCAATTGTCGCCAACGTTGACACAAATGATGGAGGCACTGGCTGGCGATGTAGCGCCAGTACAGGAAGACCGCCGTCTGGAACCTGACCTGCGCCTGATGCTGGAACGTATCCGCCAGCAAGAATGGAAGCTCTATGCGTAAAAAGAATACGCCCAGCCCATGGGCTGCCGAAGTCGAGATGCAGGTCCAGTTCTTTGACCTGGACCCCATGGAAATCGTCTGGCATGGCAACTATGTCAAATATCTGGAAGTGGCGCGCTGTGCCTTGCTGGATCATATCAATTACAACTATGTGCAGATGAAAGAGTCCGGCTATGCCTGGCCTGTTATCGACATGCAGTTGCGCTATATTGCTCCCGCCAGTTTTGGCCAGAAGCTGACCCTGCGTGCCGAGATAGTCGAATGGGAAAATCGTTTGAAGATAGATTACCTGATCACCGACACAGCAAGCGGAAAGCGCCTGAACCGTGCCAGCACGACCCAGGTTGCCGTTGAAATCGCCAATGGAGAAATGTGCTTTGTTTCTCCTGCCATCTTGTTTGAAAAATTGGGAGTACCCATTCCATGATGTCCATGATGCGTTTGTTGTCCATTATTTGCATACTATTGTTGAGCCTGTTTTGGACAGACAGCAGTAATGCCGCCGCACCTATCAGCAAAATCCAGAATATGCTGGCCAAGCCGCCAGTGCTGTGCGGCAGGTTTGATCAGACCAAGCAATTACAAGGCATGAAAAAGCCGCTGGCATCCAATGGCCGTTTTTGCGTCGTCAATGGCAAGGGCATCTTGTGGCGCACGCTGCAACCATTTCCCAACACCTTGCGTTTGACGCGTGACGAGATCGTACATTTGCAAGGTGAGCGGGTAGCCATGCGCCTGGATGCACAAAAAGAACCTACGGTGCGCATGATTAACAGCGTGCTGTTTTCTTTGCTGTCTGGTGATCTGGGCAAGCTGGAAACCCTGTTTGAAGTTGATGGTAGTGTTGACGCCGCTAGCTGGAAGGTGGCACTTAAAGCCCGTGAAGCTGCTTTGGCAAAAGCGATAGGGGCGATCTCTCTGGATGGTGGTGCCTACGTAAAAAATATCCATATTGATGAAGCCAGTGGTGACCGTACCACCATCATTTTTTCAGATATCAAAACTGGTGAAACTGCCATGACAGCTGAAGAACTGGCCTTGTTTGCTCAATAAGGGAAAAGCAAACTCATGAGCGATGGTATGAAAAAACAGCATGGATGGACTAAAGGGCTGGCAATCACTTGGACAATCGTGGTTTGTCTGTTGCTGGCTCATAATGCCTATCTATGGTTGGGCAAGCGTATCGCGCCTGATACCGACATCCTGGCCCTGCTGCCTGTGCAAGAACGTGACCCGGTCTTGCAGCAATCCTTCGCCCACATGGTGGACACTGCCCAGCAAAGGGTAGTGGTACTGATAGGTGCGAACGACTGGGAACAGGCCAAACAAGCAGCCGCTACTTATCAAAAGGTGCTCGCAAGCCGCAGTGATTTACTGACGGCGACCAATATCAGCGACCAGGCCCAGAGTGACTGGCTGGCAGTATTCCAAAAACAAAGCCTGGGTTTGCTGACAGCACAACAAGAGCAGCAATTGCGTACAGAACCAGCGCAATACTGGACTGACCTCGCGCTGGCAAAAATGTACAGTGCCTTCTCAGGTCCCAAACTGGGCAGTTTTCAGGATGATCCTTTTAATCTGTTTTCTGGCTGGGTGCAGGAAAGGGCGCAAGAAACACCAGTGCGCCCGCGCGATGGTTACCTGTTCGTGGCAGACAAGGAAAAACAATATGTACTGTTGCCGCTGAACCTGAAACCATCGGCATTTTCCCTGACTGCGCAAGAGGCAGTTGTGCCTTTGCTGGGTAAGGCTGCAGAAGCAGCTTTGCTGGCAACACCTTCGGTAGAGATCATCAGCGCTGGTGTCGTCCTGCATGCCGCGGCCGCCGGGCAACAGGCTGGAGGCGAAGTATCGACGATAGGCTTGGGTTCACTGATAGGTATCATCTTGCTGATGTGGCTGAGCTTCCGTTCCCTGAAACCCATCACCCTGATTTTACTTTCCATAGGCGTAGGTTTTCTCGGTGCCTTGTCGGTGTGCTGGATGCTGTTTGGCGGCATACATTTGCTGACACTGGTATTTGGTGCCAGCCTGATAGGTGTGGCGCAGGACTATGGAATCTACTTTTTGTGCAATCGCTTGAGTGCTGGTGCCAGTGTTGATTCGCCTACATTGTTGAAACGCTTGCTGCCGGGCCTGAGCCTGACTTTGCTGGCCGCAGTCATTGGTTATCTGGGTCTGGGGCTGACGCCTTTCCCTGGCTTGCGCCATATGGCAGTATTTTCTGCACTGGGCCTGGTGTTTGCTTGGCTGACGGTGATTTGCTGGTTCCCGCAATTGATCAGGGCTGGCAGTCTGAAAAGTGGCAAACTTGTGGCGCGGTATTCGGCTGCTCTGATGCACTGGCCACGACTGGGCTTGAATCCGCGCAGCCTTGTTGTCCTGGCTATTTTTGCTATAGCTACGGCAATAGGCTGTTCGCGTCTTGGTGCCAATGATGATATCCGCCTTTTGCAAAACTCTCCCAAGCATCTGGTGGCGGATCAGATCAAGCTGGGCAAATTGCTGGATGCGCCTACGCCAGTCCAGTATTTCCTGGTGCGGGGTGGCAGTGCTGAAATCGTCTTGCAGCGTGAAGAAGCACTGAAGCGCAAACTTGATTCCCTGATAGAGCGTCATACCATTTCCGGTTACCAGGCATTGTCGAACTGGATACCTTCTGCGCAATTACAAAAGCAGCGCCATCAACTGATAGATGAAAAGCTGCTGGCAGAAGGTGGGGCTTTGAGTCTATTGGCCAGCAAGGTGGAAGAAGATGCAGCCTGGGCTGCTGCAATACGCAAGCATTTGCTGACACTGACAGCCAGCACCTCTTTCGATGAATTTTTGAAGACTTCTGCCGGTGAACCATGGCGGCATTTATGGCTGGGTAAAATCGGCAATGAATATGCCAGCATCGTCGCCTTGCGTGGCCTCAGTTATGCCAATAATGGTCTGGCAACTTTGCAGCAGGCAGGGCAGGGGCTGGATGGAGTGCAGTGGGTAGATAAAGTCAACGAGATATCCTCGGTGCTGGGGCGCTATCGTGTCTATATGGGTTGGGTAGTGTCGGCGGCTTATCTGGTGGTATTTGTCCTGTTATTTCCGCGTTACCGTCGCAATGCCTGGCGCGTGCTGGCACCTACCTTGTGCGCCAGCCTGGTGACTCTGGGTTTGCTGGGCCTGGCAGGGCAAAGCCTGCAGTTATTCCATGTCCTGGCGCTGATGCTCTTGCTGGGCGTGGGTGTTGATTACGGCATCTTCATGCAGGAGCATCCTGACAGGCGCAACGCCACGCCCTGGCTGGCCGTGGGTTTGTCGGCTGCCAATACCTTGCTGTCTTTCGGTTTATTGGGATTGAGCCGCACACCGGCATTGCAGGCTTTTGGTCTGACGATGCTGATAGGAACTGCGCTGGTGTGGCTGATTGTTCCCTGTTTTACTTCTACTACAGAAAGTGCGCATGTCGCTCAAACTTAAATCATGTGTCACGTTGGCTGCGTTGAGTATCGCACTCGCGCTGTTGAGTGCTTGCGCCAGCAAACCTGTCCAACCGGAGGCGCGCCTGGGTTTGATGCTGGCTCCTGCTGCCCTGGACGCTTCTTTCAGCGTGCAGCAGCATTTGATCGTGGAAAGAAATGGTCGCATAGACGAACTCGATGCGGCGCTGGAAGTTGAGCCTGCCCATCTCGAACTGGTAGGCCTGGCCTTTGGGCAGCGTGTTTTGAGTCTCAGTTATGACGGTAAACAGTTAAAGTCCTGGCGACATGTCATGCTGCCAGCACAGGTCAGGGCAGAAGACGTGCTGGAAGACATGCAACTCAGCCTCTGGCCAGTGAGTGCGATTGCACAGGCTTTGCCTGCAGGCTGGCGCATAGAAGAGCAGGGTTTGCACCGTTCCCTTTACCTTGATGACAAGCTGGTCGTCACGGTTGACTACAGTGGCATGCCACGCTGGAGCGGCACTGTCGTCCTGAATAATTTGCGTTACCACTATCGCCTGACCATACAGTCAGCACCTTGAGTACCTGAATATTATTATGAAGCTGTATTTACATCACTGCGGCATCGTCTGCGCATTAGGCGACAATCATCAGGGCATCCTGCATCGTTTGTTGGATAAGGCTGAGACTGGCGTCTTGCCCACCGATGCGTGGTCAAGCGGTCGCACACTGCCTTTGGGGCAAGTGACAAGCGCATTGCCGGATATCAGCGACATGCCACTGAGCATGCGCAGCCGCAATAACCAGTTGGCACTGGGCGCACTGACACAGATACGGCCAGCACTGGATGCTGCCATAGCACGCTTTGGTGCAGATCGCGTTGCTGTCGTGATAGGCACAAGTACTTCAGGCGTCGCCAATACTGAAACCGCCTTGCGCCAGTTCAACACTGATGCTTCACTGCCTGCAGAGTTTCATTATGGTCAGCAAGAGATGGCGTCACCTGCTGATTTTCTGGCTCATGTTGCGGGTATTACTGGTCCGGCGTATGTACATTCCAGCGCCTGTTCCTCCAGTGCCAAGGCTATGGCCAGTGCTGCGCGTTTGATCAAAATGGGGCTTTGCGATGTTGTTCTGACTGGTGGCGTAGATAGCTTGTGCGCTTTTACCGTGGCTGGATTTTCAGCACTGGAATCTGTCAGTGACAGCTTGTGCAATCCATTGAGTGCCAATCGTCACGGTATCAATATAGGCGAGGGCGCAGCTTTGTTCCTGATGAGTGCAGAAGCTGATGCCGCAGGTTCTGGCGTGGCTTTGTGTGGTTGGGGTGAGTCGTCCGATGGCCATCATATGTCGGCACCTGACCCTGCAGGTGGTGGTGCACGCTTGGCGATTAGTCAAGCTTTGCAGCGTGCCGGTATTTCTGCTTCGGACATCGATTACATCAATCTGCACGGCACGGCCACCCCGCAAAATGATGCGATGGAATCACGCGTAATTCATGATTTGTTTGGCGATGCTGTGCCAGTCAGTTCCACCAAGCCCTTTACCGGACATACCTTGGGCGCTGCTGCTGCCGTAGAGGCAGCATTGTGCTGGCTGGCGATGCAGGATGATAATGCGCAAGGCAGATTGCCACCCCATCTGTGGGATGCGGTCGCCGACCCACAATTGCCCGTGCTGAATGTGGTTCTCCGCGGTCAACAACTGGCACGGCCAGTGCGTTATGTGCTGAGCAATTCATTTGCTTTTGGTGGCTCCAACGCAGCCTTGATACTGGGGAGAGCATGAGCATGCTGAATGAAAAAGAATTACCCCCGGTTCGCGACCTTGTGCCACACGATGGCGAGATGGTCTTGCTGGACAGGGTGCTGAGCGCTGACGACGAGAATTTGTGTGCGGAAGTCAGCATCAGGCCAGAAACCCTGTTCTGTGAAGCATCCGGTGTAGGTGCCTGGGTTGGTATCGAATATATGGCGCAGGCCATTGCT